>Ga0172367_10000294_pt1 | contig 76355 bp, 71 predicted proteins | sample Lak10m_FD_114542 | JGI IMG/M metagenome (GOLD analysis project Ga0172367, IMG submission 114542) | Freshwater microbial communities from Kabuno Bay, South-Kivu, Congo - kab_022012_10m | ecosystem: Environmental > Aquatic > Freshwater > Lake | place: Democratic Republic of the Congo: South-Kivu... | reverse complement strand
GCATAAGTACTCCTGTTTAAAATTGTTGTTGCAAATAAATTATAAACGAGAGTTACTTGTGCTTATTTGTTGATTAAAAAACTAGTGATTCAGTGCCATCCACTGCTAACCGAGAAGACCGGCTGTTTGAACTGTAGTAGATGAAATATTTCCAGCTGCAGTATTTGCTACGGCTGCTCCATTGAGTGTTTGAAATGTTTTATCACCTCGCCAATATTGCGAAGTAGTTCCAGCCGTAATAGTTCCCTCTTTCCCAGAAATGCTACTATTACTTGCATTGATTTGACCTTGTAATTTACCAAGCGATCCTATCAATGTATCAGAAGTCGATAATGCTGTGTTGGTTCCGACTGCATACGAACTCATCGTCAGTGCTTGCACATCAGCTTGTAAAGAGACCCAAGTTTTATCACCACGAAAATACTGTGCTGTTGTGCCTGCTGTAATAGATCCCTCTTTCCCAGAAATGCTACTATTGCTTGCATTGATTTGACCTTGTAATTTACCAAGCGATCCTATCAATGTATCAGAAGTCGATAATGTTGTGTTGGTTCCGACTGCATACGAACTCATCGTCAGTGCTTGCACATCAGTTTGAAGTGATGACCATGCTTTGTCACCACGATAGTATTGAGCAGTTGTACCTGCTGTAATCAATCCTTGTTTTTCACTATCTAATTCGTTTATCGCCGCTTGAACTGTAGTCGCTGCAATATTTCCTGCCGCAGTATTGGTTACTTGAGTAGCTGTATAATCACCAGAGGCAGCAGTCACAGCACCACTTCTTCCAAAAACAGTTGTGACTGGAGCACTTGGTATATCAATCCAACTTAAAACTCCACCAGCAGTAGAAGATAAAACTTGTCCAGCAGTTGGTGCACTTGATGGCATCACATAATTAATATTAGCTGAAAGCGAATCAGGTGATTTAAATGAAGTATAATTTGAACCATTGGCAGCTAATTCATAAAAACGAACTTCCCCAGTATTTCCCGCACCTGAACCATAAGGAAAAAGATTTACTCCATTTTGTGCATTAGAAGTCACACTTCCTAAATTAAGGGCAGTCGAACTAATGATGCTCGCTTGTTTTTCAGTATCAAGTTCGTTAATCGCAGTTTGGACTGTAGTTGATGAAATAGTACCAGCTGCAGTATTTGCAACAGCAGCACCATTTAAAGTTTGGAATGTTTTATCACCTCGCCAATATTGTGCTGTTGTTCCTGAGGTAATACTCGCTTCTTTTCCAGATAAGGCGGTAGTTAATCCACTAATTTTTGATTGAGCAATGGCTGCCGATGCATTAATGTCTGCATCCATAATCGCTCCATCAGTAATTGAAGCTGATGTCACCGTACTTGTTCCAGCAGTCACAGATGATGGATCAATCCAACTTAAAACTCCCGCTCCATCTGTCTTTAAAACATAGCCTGATGTTCCTGCATTGACAGGTAGAGTAAAAGTTAAATTGCTTCCTGCTGAACTAGACCCTTTAACGGTTGTATAATATGAACCACTTTTAAATTTTACTTGCGTATCTAAAACAAGATCACCAGTCATCGTATCACCTGCTTTGGCAAGTTTTCCCGATACAGAAGTACTTAATGGAGAAATTTGGCCATCAACATAAGTCTTATTGGTGGCATCTGAACCAGCAACCGGTGCCGTTAAGCCTGTTACTGCAGCAGTTGTGATTGTTTGTGATATATTTGTTAAATCTGCTTTTGCGGCCAAAGCATCATACACTGCATTTTGAGTAGGTGCTTTATTAGTCACCCCATTATTAATCGCATCTTCAATGATCGAACTTATCGAAGTCGCTAATCCGTTTACTTTAGCCACAGGAATATCTCCATCGGCAATGCTTAATTTTGCATAAGGAATTGAACCTGCAGGAACGTTTATTTTTGAATAATCAATCGCCGCTGATCCTGAAATATGTGAGTTTGAGATTACCCCACTTCCAATTTGAGCTGCTGAAATTGTTCCCGAAATTTTTGAAGCAGCAACACCAGAAATTTTTGCATCATTCACAGCGCTATCTGCAATCATGGAATTTGATACTGAACCTGCAGCAATAGTTTGCTCGTTAGAAGCTTTCCAATTTGTGCCATCAAATCGTAAAATTTGATTAGTCGTTGGAGCTGTTGATAAATCAACATCAGAAAGTTTATTTAAATTATAATCACCTTCTGTTGCAACTATTGCACCTGTTCTTCCAAAAACAGAAACTATGGCCGTAGAGTTTTCAATTTTTTCCCAAGCAGATCCTGTTGAAACAATCCAGTCACCAATGACTACGTTATAAGCTCCCCCAATATCTCCAGCTACACTGATAATATAATAATATCCTGCTGGTTTTGCCGTCGGAATCGTACTACCACTTGCATCCCAAGCGCCAATGTAATTTAATCCATTGATTGATCTTGGCTTCCATTTTCCAGAAGCGGCATCATAAGATAAAACTTCTTTGTCATTTGGAGCTGCGGTACAATCTAGAGGTTTTCCCCCTAGAAGAGATTCACACATTGAAAAATTGATAGTGAAAATTTGCGAAGCTTCAGCTGTTCCTAAAATTAAATCAAAAGTAGATTTCGCCAATAAAACCACATTAAATTCTGGCACTGCAATTAATTTAAAATCTGTTTTGGAACTGATCGAAAAAGTTTCGCTCACATTGGTTTGATTATTTTTCATGGTAACAGTTTTTACATTTGAGAGATTGATACCATTTAAGACCAATTGATTATTTTTTAAGGAAACATTGTTAAGTCTGATTTCTTTATCTTTCCCAAGCGATTGAAAGCCCGGTGCCTTATCCTTTTGGACACAACCAAAAAAAATACTAAAAATTAAACTCAATAAAAACAAACTCTTCATCTAGGTCCTTATCGGATTTTTAAGTATTTATTTAATCTTTTATCTCCGACTAAAATACCCACCTATTCATTATACTGCCTTTCCAAATTTCATGATAAATCTAGAAGTAAAACCATTGAAAGTTCGTCAAAATTAACAATTTTCCCTGCCTATAAAATAGGACAGCTCCAATTGACCTAAATACATTCTTTTGATAGTTTATAAATTCATAGAGGCCTTTAGAGTCGCCCCTCTTTAAATACTCCGCTCAATAAAATTTAAGGAGTATTCTATGGCAAAATACATTAGCACCAAAACTTATCGACATTTAGGACCTGTGGCCTATCGCCAATGGAGAGCCGATTCTCATTGTAATTTAATTCATGGCTATGCTCTTTCATTTCATTTTGAATTTGAATGTGACGAACTCGATGTGAGAAACTGGGCCTTTGACTTTGGAGGATTAGGACCTCTAAAAGAAAAACTCGAAGAATGGTTTGATCATACTTTATTAGTCGCTCAAGATGATCCTCACTATGATACTTTAATTAATCTTGGAAAATTAGGAATTGCCAAAATCACAGAAGTAGAAAAAACAGGATGCGAAGGATTAGCGGATTTTTTATATGAATACGTTAACACTATTTTTCTTCCTAATTGTGGAGCCGAAGAAGCAAAAAGATTGTGGTGTTCTAAAGTCGAAGTCAGAGAAACAGATAGCAATATGGCAATGAGAATTGGTCATCGACAAGATAATGAATTCAATTAAAAAATACTTGAATTGACTTTCAGTGATGAGCTATAGTTAATTCATGAATAAACAATACACCCCACCTACCGATGTAAAATCAGTTATCGCCAATTTTAAAAAACCAAAAAAAGCCGTTGTGACAGGCGGTATGCCTTATGCCAATGGACCACTTCATCTTGGTCATTTAGCTGGAGCCGTAATTCCTCCAGATGTTATGGCGCGATTTCTTCGCATGTGGATTGGTGAAAAAAATGTGCTTTTTGTTTCTGGAAATGACGATCATGGTTCAACTTCTGAAGTAGCAGCGATGCAAGCAGGTAAACCTATTCGCGAATTTATTGATGAAATTCATCATAAGCAAAAATCCACTTTAATGAATTATGGAATTTCTTATAATATTTTCACTGGAACATCTCGTCCTGAAGCTTTTCCGATTCATAGTGATCTTTCTCAAAACTTTTTTAGAAAGCTTCATAAAAATGGAATGCTCAATAAGAAAGTTTCAAAACAATGGTTTGATCCAAAATTAAATCGTTTTTTACAAGATAGAAACGTTGTTGGAAAATGTCCTAATCCAAATTGTACAAATACTAAAGCTTATTCTGATTCATGCGAAGATTGTGGAGCAAGCTATGAACCTACTGAACTCATTAATCCGAGATCACAATTATCAGATGCGACTCCCGAGCTTCGCGATACAGTTCATTGGTGGCTTGATATGTGGAAAGTTTCTGATCAATTAAAAGATTGGATTCAAACTAAAAAAAGCAAATGGCGAACTGTGGTTTTCAACGAAGTAAACGAAACAGTTCAACCGGCTTTTCAATTTGATAATACTCATGAGCCTCTCTACAAAGAATTAAAAGCTACTCTGCCAAAACATAAATCAAGATATGCTCCTGGAAAAAAAGTCGTTGTTCAATGTGAAAACAAAGACGATATGACACTCGCAAAAAAAATAATGGAAGAGAAAGGTGTCACTTGCTACCTATTAGATGGCTGGGCTCATCGATCAATCACTCGCGATGTAGAATGGGGAATACCTATGCCCACTGATGTTGATCAAGATCTCAAAAATAAAACAATGTACGTATGGCCAGATTCTCTCATTGCGCCAGTGGCTTTCTCACAAGCCGCACTTAACAAAGAAGGTAGAAATCCAGAAGAGTACAAAGATTTTTGGACTGATCCTGATGCAAAGGTATATCAATTCATCGGAATTGATAACGTTTACTTTTACGTACTCATGCAAGGGGCTATGTGGATTGGCACACAAAATGAAATTTCAAGACAACCAATTGCTGGTGAACTTCAATTGACTGAAGTCTATGCTGTTTATCACTTGATGGTTGATGGCGAAAAAATGAGCAAGTCAAAAGGAAATTTCTATACTGCTGATCAATTGTTAAATGAGAAAGGATACACCGCTGATCAAATTAGATATTTTTTAACTTTATTATCACTGGCCGAAAAGCCTTCTAATTTTGATTTCAATACTTTTAATGAGAGAAATAAGTTTTTAGCAGGTCCATTGAATGCTGCTTTAGAAAAACCCATCTCTGCAGTACATTCAAAGTTTGGCGGTGAAATTCCTGACGGAAAGATAATGGAGAAAGTTGAAAAAGAAACTATGCAAATAGTTACTCGCTATATGAAACAAATGGAAAAAGCAGAATACTCTACCCTTTTATTCGCCATTGAAAATTATGCACGTCAGGTAAATAGTTTGTTTACGCAATTTAAACCTCACGATGATCGCTTTGATGAAACCCAAAGAAAAGATGCACTCTTTTCTTGTTTTTATGTATTAAAAAACATCATGATTATGCTTTATCCTTTTGCTCCTTTTACCATGGATAAGGTTCGTGAATCACTAAATCTTCCAAAAGAAGTTTTCACTATTGATGAACTCGGTGTTGCGATACCTAAAGGACATAAGATTGGACAGAAACAACAATTCTTTCCAGCGGTAGAAGGGGCAAGCTCTGAAGAAAATTAAATGCGTTTGATTCAATTACCTTCAAAAAATTATCAGTCTCCCTATAAAAACGATATCTATGATGGTGTAACGAAAATTTTTGCGTTTGGAAAATTACAGTTTACTCTCTGGCTTCTACCTAAAAATATAAATCAAGATGAAACAATCGTTGATTATGGATGTGGCTTTGGATATTGGCTTTTAACACTCATGAAATATTTTAGAAATGTAATCGGAGTTGATTTTAATCCTATTATTTGTGATAAAGATCAAAGTTCATTAGTGTTTAGCGATCAACGTTTTTGGAACAAAAATTACTTTAATCAAGAACTTTTTAAAGTGACTCGAGAATTAGTTTTCAAAACTCATCAAAAAGAAATCACTTTAATAACTGAAAAAACAGAAAATATTCCTTTTTCTAATCAAAGTGTCTTTCTCTTTACTCTTTTTGATGTTCTTGAGCATATTAAAAATCGTCCTCATTTTATAAAACAATTGCATGATAAATTAAAACCTAATGGCTACTTGGTTTATACAGTTCCAAATACCACTGGCCCAAATTTTTTTATAAGAACTATTTTAGGAAAAATCTTAAATAAAGAAGAAGATCCAAACACATTAGACCATAAAAATTATCACTGGAAACGGGATCTCTCACTTTTAGAACCTCATTTTAAAATCCAGAGAGTGATTGGTTTTCCTTTCTTCATAACTCACATCTCACCTTCGATTATCGTGAAATGCCAAAAGATTTAACCCTTCATTGACTAGTGGTTTTTTAATAAAACCTCCTAACTGTAAGATAATTAATTCAAATGTAAGACGGTGTAAGAAATTTGATAAAATCAGTTAAAACAGGGTCAAATTGATGCTGTAAAAGTTTCATAAATATTGATAATGATTGACCAAGATCAATGCAGAAAGTATTCAGGAAAGATATGAATATATCGCCGTGAATGATAGCGGCCTAAAATGAGGACAATATGAAATTTAAGCTATTAAAGCAGGATGCTGAATTAGAAAATTATCGTCATGCGATTCATCCACATATTGATGTCCTACTCCCGCTTAGTTATTTAAAGCAAGGTCAAGTTTATGGTTATTTCAATAAAAAAGGTGATTTAATCGGTGGATTTGCCCTCATCAATAAAGGTCCATTTCGCGTTCTAGATTCTATTCCTGATTTTGAAGGATTAAAACTAGATCCTCATTTAGAACATACAACAGAAGTTACTGGTGTATGGTTAAGTTGTGAAGGAAGAGACAAGTATGCTTCATTGAAATACTGGTTAACTATCATGACAAAAGTTTTAACTTCTAGAAAAAAATATTTTGTTTATGCTTACAGTTCTAAAAAAACTCATTTACAAAAAATATATTCACGAGCAAATCCCATCGTATTATTTCGAGGGGAAACTAAATTGCTTCCTGGCATGACGTCAGTTGACCACGAATCTGTTGAAGTGGTTATTAAGTCACGGATCATTATTCAGGCCCTGAAAAATCCTGATTTCTTTGTTAAACGACTTAACTTTAAAAAGAAAAAGAAAAAAACGTTTATCAAAAATCCTATGGATCTGAAGGAGCAATATGAAAAAATTAGCGATATCGTTAATCCTCTTGTTAACAACATCAGCACTCTCGGCGGAAGAGAACCTTAAATCTATCGTTGATCACGTCGATAAGCTCTATCGAAGTCAATCTTCTGAAGCTGAAGTAGAAATGCAAATTGTAAATCCCAACTGGGAAAGAACTTTACGCATGAAAATTTCAACTGAGACGATGAAAAATACTTTTATTGATATTTTGTATCCTAATAAAGAAAAAGGTTCTGGAACCCTTAGAAAAGGGAGTGAAATGTGGAACTTTTTCCCTAAGAGTGGAAAAGTAGTAAAAGTCCCACCATCTATGATGATGAGTTCTTGGATGGGGTCTGACTTTAACAATGATGATCTAGTGAAGGAAACAACTTTAGTTGATAACTATACGGCTAAATTCATTAATCTAGAGAAAAAAGATTTGCATACAATCGAACTTCTTCCAAAGAAAACGACTGTAACTGTTTGGGGTAAAATTGTTTTAACCGTAAAAAAAGAAAACAATATGCCACTTACTCAAGAATACTTTGATGAGAAAGGTGCAAAAATTCGAACCATGTATTTTTCTGATATCAAAAAATTTGGAAGTAGAACTATTCCTTCAAAGCTAGAACTAATCCCTGAAGGTAAGGCAAATCAAAAAACGACGATCAAGTATATTGATGCTAAGTTTGATCTAAAATTACCAAGTGATACATTTACCTTAATCAATCTTCAGAGAAAAAGATGATATTCTTTTTAAAACTTAGTTTTCGAAATATTTTCAGACAGAAAAGAAGATCCATCTTTACCATTTTATCAATAATGGGATCTTTTGTTCTTTGCTCAGTGGCCATCGGACTTGTTTATGGGACTTACGGAAAGGTTATTAACACTTTTACTAGAGGTCATGCTGGTCATATTTCTATTATGCAGTCAGGTTTTTTCGAGAGACCAAGTTTATTTAAAAATGTAAAAGATTGGGAAAGCCTTTCACCAATTATTTCAAAACAAAAAGAAGTCATCAGTTATAGTCCAAGAATTATTAGTTCAGTGCTTGCATCTGTTGGTGATAAAACCACCGGGGCAAGAATGTTTGGAATTTTGCCTGATCATGAGTCAAAGACGACAACTATTTTTGATAAAATCGACCAGGGAAAAGTAATCGATTCAATTCCAAGTAATGAAATCATATTAGGTCATGCCCTTTCTAAAATTTTAAATGTCACCGTGGGAAGTCAATTAATATTAATGACTCAAGCTGCAGATGGCTCCATGGCCAATGACACTTTTACCGTAGTGGGAATTTTTAATAAAGAAAGTGATGCCATGGAAGCTAGAAATATTTATGTTCACTTACAGACAGCAAGTGACTTTTTAGTATTAGGTTCTAGAGTTCATGAAGTTGTATTAAACATCTCTCATTTTGAAAATGCCGTAGAAGTTGCAGAAGATTTAAAATTAGATTTGCAAAAAGAATCAAAACAGTTTGAAGTATTAACTTGGCAAGAATTAGAGCCAGAATTCTATAAGGCTATGAAAGCGGATCAAACTGGAATTTGGATTAATCTTGGAATCATGATTTTTATTGTTTGCATCGGTGTTTTAAATACTGTCCTCATGACTATTCTTGAAAGAACTCGCGAATTTGGAATCTTAAAGGCCATAGGAACAAGACCACACGACATTTTTAAAATGGTCGTGATGGAAACTTCGATGCTTGCGCTTGTTTCCATAATTCTTGGAACATTTACTGCACTATTGATCAATTACAAATTGTCTCAAATTGGTATTCCATATCCTATGCCGATTGAAATTGGAGGAATGGCACTACATCACCTTCATGGAGAAGTCACTTGGTTTAATATTTGGGTACCTGCAGTGGTTGTCTTTTTTTCTAGTGTGGGAGTCAGTGTTCTTCCAGCTATGCGAGCTGCCAATATTGTACCTGTCAAAGCAATAAGAAGTTATTAGGAATACCATGATAGCAAAATTAGGTTTTAGAAACATATTAAGAAACAAAAGAAGATCAGTGATCACTTGTAGCATCATGGGTTTTGGTCTTGCGGCCCTTATTTTTGCAGATGCATTTTTAATGGGCTTAAATAAAAATATGATTGAATCTGTCACCAGCTCTTTTATGGGAGATGGACAAATTCATCGAGAGAATTTCCTTCGAACGAGAGAAATTGAAAAAACCATCAACAATTCCGATGCACTCATCAATGAATTGGCTAATCATCCTCGCATCGAATTTTTTACAAAGAGAGTTGTAGGTTCAGGCATGCTTGCTTCCCCAACTGATGTGGTTCCTGTTGCCATTATAGGTATTAATCCTCTCGATGAAAATAAACTATCTAATCTTGGTCAAACGATTATCAAAGGCGCATTTTTAGATAATGAAGTTCAAGATCAAATCATCGTAGGTGAAAAATTGGCAAGATTTCTTGGAGTAGATATTGGAGACAAGGTAGTTTTAACTACAGCTCAGGCCCATTCGGGGAATTTAAACCAAGAACTTTTTAGAATTTCAGGTATCTTTAAAATGAAAAATAAAGATATTGATTCAAGTGCTATTTACCTAAATACGAGTAAAGCTCAATCCTTAATGAATTTGAATAATGAATTTCATGAAATCGTTTTTAAATTCAAAAATAAATCTGATGTTTTAAATCCACCTAAAGATGTACTTAACTTTTTTAGTAAAAATGAAAACATAGCAGAAAGTTGGAAAACTTTAATGCCTGCTATCGATGCAGGACTAAGTCTTACGGCCTACTCTCTTTACATTGGTTCATTCATATTATTTGCCATTATTGCTTTATCAACCATGAACACTCTTTTCATGTCTCTATTTGAAAGAATGTATGAATTTGGAGTCATGAAGGCCATAGGAACAAGACCTTGGTTTATTTTTAAATTAATCGTCATGGAAGCAGTCAGTTTAGCAATCATCAGTATTATTGCCGGTGTTACACTTGGAGCACTCGTCACCATCATTACAAATCAAATAGGCATTAATCATTTAACAGATGTAGAATATCTAGGGACGACAATTAAATCTAGCATTCGCCCTGAATTTGCTCTTCATCAATATGTGATCTATCCCCTATCGATAATTATTTTTGCACTTATTTCATCTATATATCCCGCATTCAATGCTTCTAAACTAAATCCATCAAAGGCCATGAAGAGAGATTAATATGCAACAACAAGTAATTTTAATTGACCAAATATCAAAAAAATATGGAAGCCTAGACAACCAAGTCGTCGCTGTAGATAACGTTTCCTTGACAATCAACAGAGGAGAATTTACGGCATTAGTTGGACCTTCAGGATCAGGTAAAACCACTGTTTTAAATTTAATGAGTGGATTAGATGTACCAAGTGGCGGAAAAATATTTTTAGCTGGAAAAAATATTAGCGAAATGCATGGAAATGACTTATCAGATTTTAGAAGAGACCATATTGGATTTATTTTTCAATCATACAACCTTATTCCGGTATTAACCGCATTTGAAAACGTGGAATACATTCTCCTTTTACAAAATATCCCTGAAGAAGAAAGAAAACAGCGAGTTCAAAGTATATTAAAAGAAGTTGGTTTAGAAGGAAGAGAGCATCGAAAACCAAGTGAGTTATCTGGTGGACAACAGCAGCGAGTTGCTGTTGCTAGGGCCTTGGTTTCAAATCCTGATATCATTTTGGCCGATGAACCTACAGCAAACTTAGACTCCCATACAGGTTCAGCATTACTTGATATGATGAAAGAACTTAACGAAAGTAAAAAAATTACATTCGTTTTTTCAACTCACGACTCAATGATTATGGAGCGAGCAAAACGACTTGTTTATTTAAAAGATGGAAAGGTTTTTAAAGATGAAATCAGATAAATTATTTTATTTCATTTTGTTATCCTTTTCATTAACTATTCATGCTATGGAATATTCAGGAAGTGTCAAATCTTTCCCGCAAGTTACCAAGTATCCTAACAGAAGCTCCCATCATGAAAAACTCCAGAATGTTTTTAAAATTCAATTAGAAAATGCCATCAATGACCAATGGCATTTAGAAAGTATGTTAGAGCTTTCTTCTCACACTGAAACTCATTCTCGCTTTCTTAAAAAAAGTCCTGACTACAGAATAAAAGATTTTTCACCTTACCTAAAAAAACCAGAGAACTTTAAATCAAAATCAACAAGTCTCGAAACCAATTTAAACAAGCTTAACTTAAATTATAAGCACCAAAAATTTGATTTTAGTTTTGGACGCCAAATTAATACCTTTGGTGTCTCTAAAACTATTTCTCCAAATGATATCTTAGTGCCTACTCAAATTAACTCTCTAGATAAAGAAGACCGCACAGGAATTGATTCAATAAATTTAAAAATCCCTTTAGATGAACTCTCCATTATTGAATCAGGAATTGTTTTAGGAAAAGATTTAGATCAAAACAATGGCGCTATTTTTATCCGTCCCAAATTGCATATAGAAGAGTGGGATATTGCGTTTATGGCCATGGAGTTTAAAGAAGATCGATTACTTGGTCTTGAGGTTCAACATCCATATTTAGAAGCAGGATGGTTTTTAGAAACACAATGGGTTGAAACCCACGAAAAGTATTTGAAAGATTTTACTCGAACAACATTTGGTTTTGATTATAAGTTTTCAAATTCTTTTTATTACTCTTTAGAATATCACTATAATGGCTCTAGTATTAACAATACTACAAAAATGCCTAAAGACTTCATTTTTTTAAAAAACAATCACTACACTGCGCTTACTCACAATTATGAATTAACTCCATTATTGATATCGAGTTCACAAAATTATTATAATTTTAAAGATCATTCATTATTAACTCACCAAAAAATAGACTATAATTTAACAGAGAACTCATACTTAGGAATGGGAATTTATCTAGGATTAGGACCTAAAAACTCTGAGTTTAAAAATTTTGGAACAACTTACTACTCATCAATTAGGTATTATTTTTAAGGAATTTTATGATGACATTAAATGATGTATTAAAGCCTTATAAATATTTTACCTTAGCGTCTGAAGCTGACGGAGAAAATATCTTAAAATTTTTTCGTGAAATTACCATGGATATGAAATCGTTTAAAGTTCGCTTTGATCGTGGTAATGATTTTTTTCAATTTTGTCATGAACAAGGAAAGAAAGCATTTATCTTTGTTATCAAAGATGATTCTGGAAAAATTACTGGTACAGGTTCTATCGCACTTGTGGACCATTTTTTAGATGGAAAGAAAGCGACATGTGCATACTTAGGCGATTTGCGTATCTCACCAAAAGCAAATCCTAAAATTAGAATTCACTGGAAAAAATTTTATGGTGATCTAATTGAAAACTTCGACAACATCGAAGAATTTAAAGGTATTAAATTTTTATATACTGCCATATTAGATGAGAATCAAAACGCTCTTCGCTCTCTTTTGAAAAACAATGAGCAATTTCACTATCACGAACTTTCTTCTTACAAAGCGGTAAACGTTTTCATAAAGAAACCATTTGCTAGAATAAAATCTCAATTTAAAATTATTAGTTCATCTGATCAAGAAGTTACCAGCTTTTTATCAGAAGTAAAAAACCATTATGGTTTTCAACCAAACTATTCTACAGAAGAAGACAGTGAACTTTTTAGAAGAAAAAAATCATGGAAAAATTTTCATTTCAAAGATTTCTTAACTATAAAAAACGCTAAAGGGAAAATTGTCGCTACAGCTCTCCCAAGAGTTTTTGAAAGTAAAAAATTAGTTGTTGAAGAAATGACTCCTTCATTTAAATTATTGGCCCAAGCCTTACCGCTTGTTGGAATTCCAAAGGTACTTGATGGAGAGCCTATTAATATAATGTATCTTACTCATTTAACTTTCTCTGAAGAACTTTCAAGTCTTGAGAAAACTGAATGTTTAAACTTAATTTTAAATGAATTACTAAGCCGAAGAAATGAACATCACTTCCATTTCATTTCTTATTTTGAATTTCCTCAATGGAAACTTTCTCCAATTCCTTTTTTCACTCAAGCTACACCAGCTAAACTTTACCAAGTGCTAAAATTTAAATCACCAGAGCCTTTTGATCTAAAAAACAATGCGCCTGCATTTGAAATAGGAATTTCTTAATGAGCCAAATAGATTGGATGGGACGATGGTACGATATCATGAAGGAGCGAGGTGACAATGATTGCCCTTCGTTTGCCAAACTTAATTTAATGACTAAAGAATTAGATTGGTTTCACTTTTCACACTCTAAAATGGATGGCGTTGGAGTTCTAGTTCATCTTTATCAAAAAAGAGGGATCACATTTAAAAAGTTCCCTGATCTTCGAGAAAAACATTATCCAAGTTTTTTTGAAGCATTAAAAATCATTTATCATGCTTTAAAATTTAAAAAATTAAAAACAAATTGGATTGAAACTAATCGAGAATTAAAACCCAAAGATGTCCACTTTTTAAGTTTTAAAATTTTTAGTCCAAAAGAAACAAGTGAAATAGAAAATTTTTGTCGTGAAAATAAAATTTCTGACAGCGCCCTTTTTTTAAATATAACATCTGAAGTTGTTTTAAGTAACTTAAGCTCTAATCAAGCTGGGACTTGGACTTTGCCAGTTAACCTTCGGCCTATTTTAAAAAGAGATGACTATGCTTCAAATCACTCAAGCGGTGTATTGATTAATTTTCAAGCCAATCAAGAGTTTAAAAAAACTCATGAGATGATTAAATTAAAATTAAAAAATAGAGAGCATTGGGCGGTTTGGTGGATACATCAAATTGGAAGAATTATCGGAATAAAAGGAATGCGTTACTTATCAAATAAAAACGCTGAAAAAACATTTATGATTGGGAGTTTCTCAAATCTTGGAAGTTGGGACCTGCCGGAAAATGAAATCTATATTGGCGGCCCCCCTGGCTCAAAGAATTTTCCCGTATCTATAATGCTGATGAAAGCAAATGGTCATCTCTCCTATTCCATTAAAATTCACCCTTTTATCATGAAGGATGAGAATAAAATCTTTGAGATTTGCGACAAAATTGTTCAAAAAGTTTTAAATCAGGTTGCGAAGAATCATTAATTCAGTTACAAAGTCTCTATGAATCAAGCACTTGTTGAAGCGGCGAATAAGATTATTTCCCGTTTTAAAGACATACCAGATTTAAAACTAGAAGACTTGATGGTTCTTGAACCCATTGTCAAAACTATTGAAGTTAAGGCCAATGATTTTTTTATTCAACCTGGTGATGATTCTTCTAAAATCGGCATCCCTCTTAATGGACTCACTAAAACTTTTTACATTCTAGATGATGATAAAGAACATATAAGTCATTTTGGTTTACCGGGTAGCTTTATTGGTGTTTACACTGATCTTCTTATTGGGCGTCCATCAACGGGATACGTTCAAGCTCTTTTTGATACATCTATTTTATATATGAGATATGATGAACTACTTTCCGTAACTCAAAAAAGCTTAGCTTGGGCCCATTTACTTCGAAAAGTTGCTGAAAGTCGCTTTGTAGAGAAATCTGAAAAGGATCGTTGTATTAATTTAAAATCTGCCAATGAACGTTACGAATATTTTATTAAAAACTACCCGACTCTCCTTGATAAATTACCTCAAAATCAAATTGCCCTATTTTTAAATCTTACTCCGGCTACACTTTCTAGACTTAAAAATAAATCAGGTAACTATAAAAAATGAAATCACTTTCATTGTTTAAAACTAAAATACAATCTCCCATTGGTATTATTTACTTACTTGCAACCGATAGTCATTTAGTGAAACTTGATTTCTCTCCTATAACAGAATTAAATGCAAAAATTCACAATGATTTGCCTATTTTTAAACTTGTCGAAAAAGAGTTAGATGAATACTTTAAAGGCGAAAGAAAGAGATTCTCTATTCCTATTCAATATCTAAATGGAACTGATTTTCAAAAATCAGTTTGGAATACCTTAAGAAAAATCCCCTACGGGAAATTCATTTCATACGAAGAAGAAGCCATTATTCTTGGTGATAAAAAAAAATGTCGCGCAGTTGGAAGTGCCAATGGCAAAAACCCTATTGCGATTATCATTCCTTGTCATCGTATTATTAGAAAAACTGGTGAACTAGGTGGTTTTTCTGGTGGACTCAAAATCAAAAAATTTCTTTTGAATCTTGAAAAAAATCAATGAGTGGCAAAAATTAAAAACTCTTGTTTGTGATGAGGAACTTGTTGAGTATAAACTCTCTCAAATCCCATTTTGATAAATAATTTTTTATAAAATTCTATTCTCTCTAGAACATTCATCTTAGTTAGTTTAGAAGTAAAAAAAACACCTTTAATTGTAGGAACTTCTTCAATAATCAATTTTTCAAGCTCACTAATTCCCGCTTCTGGAGAAAGATTCATATCAACTAAAATCCAATCCATCTGTTCGGGTAAATCTGTGACGATCACATCTTGAATAGACATATTTAGGTGTTGAAATTTTTTAAATGAAAAAACTTTTGGATCCATGATTCCTGGATCTATTCCAACAACCGTCGCTCCTGTCTTTAGCATGGCATAGGTGGCACCTCCTGGACTGGCACCAAACTCCACCACGACATCGCTTTCTAAGATTTCAACATTAAAAATTTTTAAAGCTTCGAGAATTTTCATGTAAGCACGAGAAGGTGAATTTTCATCCCAAGGAACTTTTGGGTCACCAAGAGGAAAATACTTTTTCGCTCTGTTGATTAAACTATGCCCTAAGTAAAATTTATCTTCAGATAATTGAATGAGTTCTAAAATATTCCTTTCATCTTTAAACTCATCAGTGTTATTAAAAAAAACCTCACCTTCTAAAGAAAAAAAAGCTTTCGCTCCTTTTTCAAGATTGAACTCATCGATTAATTCTTTTCCGCCTCGCCTTAAAAATTTTCCCATCGATCGACAAAAGGCAAGATCATCACCAATTTCATTGTAGCCCTTATAAGTCAAAAACCCTTTTTGTGAGTAGGCAAAATTCATTTGTGGGTATTGAATTTTTATTTGCTCTTTGAGCAACTTTTCATTACCTACATTGCAAATAAAATAATAAAAGTTTTCCATATTTCTTTTTAAAACTTAACAAATTATCATTACTTAAGAAATAAAAAAATGTACACTAAATGTTCTTGTCTTAAATCAATTGGAAATAAAAATGAATCAAAACCAAAAATCAGAGAAACTCATTATTTTCATTCTCTTTTTTGTTCAATTTACCCATATTATTGACTTTGTTTTGATGATGCCCTTAGGCCCAAAGCTATTAAAATATTTTCAAATTACCACTCATGAATTCTCATACTTAGTTTCATCATACGCTTTCGCTGCTGCCTTTGGCGGTTTCATTAGCTCATTTTTCATCGATAAATTTGATCGAAAAAAAGTTCTCATCTTTTTTTATTTTGGCTTTTTAATTGGAAATTTCGCTTGCGCCCTATCCACAAGTTTTTCCTCACTCATTTTTGGACGGATTTTAGCTGGAGGATTTGGTGGAGTCCTTGCAGGACTCTCTTTTTCCATTATTGGAGACATTGTCCCTGAAGAAAGAAGAGGGACTGCTACTGGAACTGTCATGTCAGCATTTGGTGTGGCGTCTGTAATTGGGATTCCTCTTGGTCTCATCATCGCTGATCGATTTACTTGGCAAGCTCCTTTTTGGGGAATTTCTCTTTTAACAGTTATGGTCTTACTTGGAGTGTTGATAAAATTTCCAAATCTAGAAGATCATATTTCAAAGGATCAAAAAAAGAAGAATTTCGAATTGGCCCACATAATCAACTTATTTTTACAAAAAAATAGTCGAAATGCATTCTTACTCACCATGACCTACATGATGTCTGGATTTTTAGTAATTCCATTTATCGGACAATACCTAGTTCGAAATGTAGGTTTACTTGAAAGTCAGTTGAGCTATATGTATTTTACTGGTGGATTATGCACATTACTTACTTCAAGAGTTATTGGGAAATTTTCTGACAAATACGGAAAGCACAAAGTCTTATTTATCGTTGGTCCTCTATCAATTCTACCAATAATATTTATCACTCACTTGCCTCCGGTTTCTTTGGGTGTAGTTTTATTTGGCTCTACGCTTTTTTTCATTTTGATCTCTGGACGATTTGTTCCCCTTATGTCGATTATCACTTCTAGTGTATCGAAAAAAGATCGTGGAGCTTTTATGGCAATGAATTCATCACTTCAACAGGTGGCCATGGGAGGAGCAAGTACCATTTCAGGTTTAATTATTACCAATGGTCCTAATGGCATTCTTCAAAACTTCCATATTGTGGGATATATCTCGATTCTTATGACATTGGTCTTTCTATTTATGGCTTCAAAAGTTAAAATTATTTCCTAAAGCTGACTAAAACATTCTGGTACTTTAAAGTGCTTTTTAATCTTTCGAAAATCTAACCGATAAAGTATTCACTGTTCAATTATTCAATGAGGTTTCAATGAAATTATTTTTTTTATTTTCTCTTTTGCAATTAAACATTTATGCAATTACTGAAAATTATGTAGCCGAAGTCACCCTTCTAAGTGGAGATGTAAGAGCAAGATTAATTAATGGTAAAGTGATCACTCTTTCAAAAGATCAACAAATCCCTGAAGGGGCACTTATAAAAACATTTGATAAAAGTTTTATCAAAGTCACTTTCATAGATCAATCAACGACCACTCTTGGCCCAAACTCTATCATTAAAATTGATTCCTATGCTAAAGATGATTCTGGAATTCTTTATCTCTATAGAGGGCAAATGCGCTCTCAAGTTACTAAAGATTATATGAACATTGAAGATAAAAACAAAAGTAAGCTATTTATTCGAACCAAGTCAGCTGCCATGGGTATTCGTGGTACAGACTTTCAAGTTAACTATGATCACAAAACAGAAGCAACATCTCTGGTTACTTTCGAAGGAAAAGTAGCCATGAATAAAATTGAAAAAAGTGAAAGAGAAAGAGAATTCAATCAAAAATCACTCGAAAGTCTTCTTGAGCGCAAAGAGAGAATTATGGTTGAAGCTGGAAAAATTTCATTTATAAACAGAGAACTACAGGATCGACCTTTAAAAACTCATCGCATTGAAGAACAAGTCGAAAAAGAATTAAAAAATGTGGATGTGCCTAGAGAGAAAGTTGTAGAGGTGGTTGAAAAAATTGTAGAAAAAATTACGATTGAAAGAGTTAAAGAGCCAAATCCTATAAAGATTGAAAAAAATGATGTTGAAAAAAATATCAAACCTGATGTAAAAATGGATATCAAATCTGATGGTAAAGTGGAAGAAAAAATCGACTTAAAAAATGATATCCCATTAGACGAGAAAGGTGTAAAAGAAATCATTAAGGATGTAATCAAAGAAGAGAAGAAAGAAGTCGTCAAAGAAGAGAAGAAAGAAGAGCGTAAAGAAGAGAAGAAAGAAGAGCGTAAAGAAGAGAAGAAAGAAGAGCGTAAAGAAGAGAAGAAAGAAGAGCGTAAAGAAGAGAAGAAAGAAGAACGTAAGGAAGAGAAGAAAGAAGAACGTAAAATAGATCGAAAAGATGATAGAAAAAATGAAAGAAGAGATGATAAAAAAGATGAACGTAGAGATATTAAGCGTGAAGATTTAAACGTTTCAATGCCAAGGAAAATTTAATTTGTCTAATAGTGAACTGAAATTTGATCGAATTTATATAGAAATTGGAAACATCTGTAATTTGCAATGTTCCTTTTGTCCAATCGTAGAAAGAGATAAATTACTAATGAGTCTGGAGAATTTTGAAAAAATTCTTCAGACTATTTCTCCTCACACCAAATTCATTGCTTTACATCTTATGGGTGAACCTCTCGCCCACCCTCACATCATCGAAATCCTAGAGATTTGTGAGAAAAACTTTATTTCAAATAATGGGCCAAAGGTTATCATCACTACCAACGGAATTTTAATCAAAAAATATCAAAAAGATCTTCTTAACTTTAAATCAATTCATCAAATTAATTTTTCTCTGCATAGCTATACTGACAATTTTAAAGATAGAGATTTTCGACCTTATTTATTAGAAATTCTAAATTTTTCAAGTGAAAGCCAATCTTTTAGAGATGATCTCTATGTTAACTTTCGTCTTTGGAGTTTGAAAAATACAAAGGATCAAAATCTTGAAAATGAAAAATTTATGAATGAAATCAATCATTTTTTTCAAGTTGAAATCTCAAAAACAATTGATGTCAGCTCAATCAAAAGTAAAAAGATTAAGGACAAAATCTATTATCATTTTGATTCTCGATTTGAATGGCCTTCTCTCGAAATCCCGATCATTTCTAAAATTGGCACATGTCATGGGCTGACTCAGCACATTGGAATTCATGCTGATGGGACAGTTGTACCCTGCTGCCTTGATAAAGAGGCCAAAATACCTCTTGGCAATATATTAAAAACCCCCTTAACTGAAATTTTGAATCAAAAAGTACCCACAGATATGAAAATTGGTTTCAAAGAAAAAAAGTTAATCCACCCCCTTTGTCAACGTTGTCAATTTATCACTCGTTTTCAATAATAGAAGCATTGAGAGTTCAATTTATCTAGGATAGAAAAATGAAAATAATTCTTTTGATCTTAATTTTTGGGGGAGTCATTCAAATGAGCCATGGAAGTGAATATAAAAAGCCAACTAAAGAAGACTTGAAAAAAATGTTAACTCCAGAGCAATACACCTGTACTCAAGAAGAAGGAACTGAAGCCCCTTTTAAAAATGCCTATTGGAATTTTCATGAAGATGGAATTTATGTAGATGTAGTCAGCGGTGAAGCCCTTTTTAGCTCTCTTGATAAATTTGATTCAGGTACAGGCTGGCCATCATTTACAAAACCTATAGATGATAAATCCATTGAAACAAAAACTGACTACAAAATCGGTGTCCCAAGAACTGAGCTTCGTTCTTCTAAGGCTGACTCTCATTTAGGCCACGTCTTTGATGATGGGCCTGGGCCTACTAAAAAAAGATTTTGCATCAATTCAGCTGCCTTAAAATTTATTCCTTTGAATGAACTTAAAGCTAAAGGTTTTGGAAAGTATTTATTTGATTTTTATAAAAAGAAAAATTGGGAAATTGCGATTCTTGCGGGAGGGTGCTTTTGGGGAGTTCAAGAGTTGTATCGCACTCAAAAAGGGGTGATCTATTCTGAAGTCGGATATACTGGCGGGAATTTAAAAAATGCTAAATATGATGATGTTAAAAAAGGTACAAGCGGACACGCTGAAGCAGTGAGAATTATTTTTGATCCTAAAGTCACTAGTTATCAGGAAATTTTACTCTACTTTTTTAAAATTCATGATCCAACCACAATCAATCGACAAGGAAACGATGAAGGAACTCAATACAGATCTGAAATCTTTTTTTTAAATGAAGAGCAAAGAAAAACAGCTGAAGCTGTAAAGCTCCGTGTTGATCAATCGAAAAAATGGAATGGAAAAATCGTCACAAAAATAGAAAAAGCGTCTGAATTTTATCGAGGAGAAGAAAATCATCAAGATTACTTACTAAAACACCCAGGTGGTTACACTTGTCACTTTCCCAGAAAAATTGAATTTTAGCCCCAAATGATCTAAGTGGTTTCAACTACTTAGGACGTTAAGAAATTAGTTAAATAATCCGAAACGCTTTGTGTTGAGGATTAATTATGACTGAAGACGAACTCGAACAGCGACGCAAAGAATTTAGAGATAAAGAAGTCGAAAATAAAATCGAAAACTACAAACAGGTAGGCGTCGTAGAATATCGTCAATCCACCTTAAAACACCATTATACTTATAAAAGAGTCGATACTAGCCTCCCTAAAATCTTTTGGTTTTTAATCATCTCTCAGGCCGTATTTCTGGTCTTTTTTGTGTCTTTATACAGCTTTTCTTTTTTCCAAAAAACCAAGTTTATCACTGCGGCGGTGATGCCTTAAAAATTGCAAATTCAGCCAATTTATGAAATAAAATCTCTATGAAAATACTATTAGGCGTTAGCGGATCTATTTCAGCCTACAAAACTTTTGACCTCGTTCGTGAACTTGTAAAATTAAATCACACCGTGAAAGTGATTTTAACTGAAGGCGCTTTGCAATTTGTAAAGCCTGAAGTCTATGGTTATCTTGGGGCCGAAAAAGTTTATCTTTCGAAAGATGATTTTTCAAACTCTGGTGTTTTGCATGTAGAACTTTCAAGATGGGCCGATAGCTTTTTAATCGCTCCCACTTCCGCCAATACTCTTTCAAGACTAGCAAGCGGTGCTGCTGACGACTTACACTCTTCTGTTTTTTTGGCCTATGAACAAAATAAGCCGATCATCATTAGTCCAGCAATGAACACTAATATGCTGAACCACCCGTTTGTCGAAGAAAATATTAAAAAAATTGAAAAGCTTAAAACGCTTTCCAATTTGCTTTTTGTGGATTCAAATTCAGGTGAATTAGCTTGTGGTGAAATCGGTAAAGGAAAACTTCCTGAAATTAGATCCCTGATCAATCTCATCGAAACATATTTACCTAAAAAAGATAATTCAAAGAAAGCATTGATTTCAACAGGAGCTTCAATCACTCCACTTGATCCTGTTCGCTATTTAACCAATTCTTCTTCAGGGGTGACTGGATTTCATTTAGCCAAAAGCTTACTAGCAAAAGGCTTTGAAGTGATCGTTGTTGCTGGCCTGCAATCCACCTATCTTTTAGACGATTTAACAAAACATCCAAACTTTTTACTAATTCGCGCTAAATCTGTGCATGATTTTAAAAATCACATCTTGGAACATATTAAAAATGCTGATTACTATTTTTCAAGTGCAGCACTCTCTGATATTGAATTTATTGAATCAGATCAAAAAATTAAAAAAGATCAAATGACTAATTCTCTTGAAATAAAACCTGCTCCAGATATTTTAAAATCTGTAATTGATTTAAAACTAGCACAATTAAAAATAATTGGTTTTGCCGCTGAAACAAATTTATCAGATGACATGCTTTTAAAAAAATATCAATCAAAGCCTGTCGATATTTTAGTGGGAACTAAAGTTCACAACGGTTTAAATCAGAAAGAAGCAATACAAGGTTTTGAAAATGATTTTGCCGATTACCGTTTTTTCTTAAAGAATCAAATTGTTTTCGAAGGTCGATTACAAAAGAAGGATCTGGCCGAAAAAGTTTTAGGATTTATTGACCTATGATGAAAGTATTTACTGCTAAAATTGAATTGCAAAACTATTTGAGAGAATTAAAAAATAAGCCCCTTGGACTGGTTCCTACTATGGGGAATTTGCATCTTGGACATCTTTCTCTTTTAAACCAATCGGTTTTAGAAAATGATGTAAGCGTGATCACCATATTTGTGAATCCAACGCAATTTGGTCCCAATGAAGATTTTTCAAAATATCCCAGAACTCTAGATCAAGATTTAAATTTGATTGAATCTCTTGCCATAAGACAGAATGACTCAAAAGAAATCATTGTCTTTGCTCCAGAGTCTATTGCTGAAATTTATCCAGATGGTTTTTCAACTAGTATTAGTGTGGGTGAAATTAAAACTATTTTATGTGGAAAATTTAGGCCCACTCACTTTGATGGAGTGACAACTGTTGTTTACAAACTTTTCCAAATCATTAATCCCAAAATCGCTTATTTTGGCCAAAAAGATTATCAACAATGCGTGGTGATCAAAAAAATGGTCCGTGATCTTGAAATGAATATTGAATTAAAAATCATGCCGATAATCAGAAATCACGATGGATTGGCCCTCTCTTCTCGCAATCAGTATCTATCAGATATTGAAAAAGAAGAAGGCTTAAAACTATATAACAGCATTAACAAAATCAAAGAACTCATTTTAGAAAAGAAAGACTATCAGTCTTTTTTAGATGAATGTCTAACTGACTCACGTTTTGATTATTTAGAAGTATTAAATGCCGAAAACCTTAAAGCGCCAAACAAAGAAACTAATCAACTGGTGATCGTGGGAGCCTATCGAATCAATAGCACTCGATTACTAGATAATATGCTCGTCGATTTAAATACAGAGAATAAAAATGCTAGATAATGAATTTAATATTGATACCAATTTTTCTGCAACCTTAGTTTCCATTGTTGCCCCAAATTTCAAAGAACATTCAACCGAAATTGAAACCAATCGATCTCTAGTGGAATTAAAAGAGCTGCTTCGAACTCTTGGAATAAAATCTAACTCTGTTCAAGTTCAAAACAGAAAAGATATCGATCCTGCCACTATTTTAGGTTCTGGTAAAGTGAAAGAGATTGCTGAAATAGCCAAGGATGAAGGATCTAAACTTTTAGTCTTTGATTTTGAATTGACTGCTAGACAAAATAATAATATCCGCGAAATTTCAGATTTAGCAGTAGTTGATCGCGTCCATGTGATTTTAGAAATCTTTGCTAAACACGCTAGAACCAGAGAGGCGAAAATTCAAATTGAAATCGCCAGACTTCAGTACATGCTTCCCCGCCTTGCCGGATTTTGGACTCACTTAAATCGTCAAAGAGGTGGTGTCGGAGTATTAGGTGGAGAAGGTGAAAAACAAATTGAATTAGACAGAAGAATTATTCGCGAAAAAATTGAATTCTATAAAGAAGAATTAGAAAAACTTGAAGTGCAAAGAAGAGAGCGAAGAAAAAAGCGTCAAAACCAATCAGTCACAGCAGCACTCGTTGGCTACACCAATGCCGGAAAATCTTCTATCATGAATCGACTGTGTAAAGTCGACATCCTCGAAGAAAATAAACTATTCGCCACCCTCGATTCTACTTATCGAATGCTCAATCCCGACACCAAGCCTCCGATGATTTTAATTGATACGGTTGGATTTATTTCCAATCTTCCAAACACACTAATCGATGGATTTAAAACAACCCTAGAATCGGCTTTAGAAGCGGATTTACTGGTTGTGGTGTGTGATGTGAGCGATCCTAACTTTGAAAAGCATTTAGAGGTCACCCAGACTGTTTTAAAAGAATTGAGCGTAGAAGATAAGGAGCAGTTAATTGTTTTTAACAAGACTGATCTTTTTAATGATCCAGTTAAAAAGATGTTGATCAAAAGAAAATACCCGAATTCTTTTTTTGTGAGTAGTTACAATCAAGAACAGATGAAAGAGTTGCGCGAGTATATCATTGATTATTTTTTACAAAAACAAGAACATTACGACCTATTTATCCCTTACGAAGATGGTGCTGCTCATTCTGCTGTTCGCTCAAAAACCAATGTGATCAATACCACCAATCATGAAAAAGGTATTTTTTATCGGGTTCGAATTCCGGAATTTTTATTTGGTGGATTAGGCCTTCATGAATTTATCTTGGCCCCTGAAGACATCGAAAAACTCAATAAGAGCAAAATTAATTTCTAAACCTTAAAAATAGTGCAATTGCAAAAACCAAGATGGTTGCAACAATACCTAAGATGATTTGCTTTGTGTCTTTATCCATTTAAATCCCCTATTTCTTTAAGTTTACATAATAAACTCAAGAGAATCCAATTAATTTCCGATAAAACCTTACAGTTACTTGTTAAAGGGATTAATCCCTTCTTACAATTATCAATATGAACCAAACTAACCTAGAAATCACCAGAGACGATATCCGCGAGTTTTTTAAATCAAAAACTTTGCGCCATGAAGTCGAAGTTCGCGTTCAAGGGCTTAAAAATCAAATGCCTGAAATTTCCACTTTAGAGGCACTTGAAATGCTTTTAGATTGGCAGGATCATTTATCTACAGAATACTAATTACTTATTTATGATTACAAAATATAGAAGTGACATTGATGGACTTCGAGCAGTAGCCGTCTTATCAGTTATATTATTCCATTTTTTTCCAACTAAATTTCCTGGTGGTTTTATAGGTGTTGATGTTTTCTTTGTTATATCAGGATATCTAATATCTCAAATAATCATTCAAGAACTATCTTTAAAACAGTTTAGTTTTATAAATTTTTACATAAAGAGAATAAATAGAATTTTTCCAAGTTTGATAATAGTACTTTTAACGAGTTTATTAGCTGGTTACTTCTTATTATTTAAATATGAATTACAAGAACTTTTAAAAAATATTTTTACTAGTTCATTTTTCTTATCAAATTATTTTTATATTGCAGAAACAGGATACTTCAGTAAATCAAGCGAACTTAATCCTATTATGCATACCTGGTCATTATGCATTGAAGAACAATTTTACTTGATTTGGCCCTTACTCCTTTTTTTATTTTCTAAAAATAGTAAAATAACTTTTCGTTTTTTAATTTTGATTACAACGATCTCTTTTATCTTTAATTTGTTTTTTGTTTACATTGATCAAATTTCAACTTTTTATTCTCTAGATACTCGCCTCTGGGAACTTTCAATGGGAGGTATTTTAGCTTTTTATAAACTTCAAACTTCAAACTTCAAACTTCAAACTTTTAGTAAATTTAGCTCTTTAATCGGATTTCTTACAATTATTTTATCAATATTATTCATCAGCCAGCAAGCAATTTTTCCTGGTTTCTTAGCCCTTTTCCCATGCGTAGGAACACTAATGATTATTTCTTCTGATAAAAAAAGTCTTATAAATAAATATATTTTATCAAATAAATATTTAGTAAACATTGGATTAATTTCATATCCGTTGTATTTGTGGCATTGGCCAATAATTTCGTATTTTAAAATTATTAATTCGGGACAAGTTACAGAATATGAAAAAATAACCTCGATCATATTTTGTTTTGTTTTAGCAATATGTACTTACATTTTCATTGAAAAACCAATCAAAAAAATTAAACGGAACGGAAGATTATCACTTCTTCTTGTCATTCTCCTTTTCACAACAGCTTCACTCTCATACTTATTATCAAAAAATCTTCCACAAAGATTAAATTTGAGAATAGCACATTATGAATTAAATAAACCTAAGTTTCATAAAATTGAAACGAATGATAATTCTTGCCCTAAAAATTTAAGTGTTGAACATTGTTTAGTAAAATTTCCTTCAAAAGATCCTACAATAGCAATTATAGGTGATAGTCATGCAAATATGCTTTACTATGGATTCTCTAACAGCTTTGCAAAGATCGGTGAAAATCTAATATTTTTAGGTAAAAATCGATGTCTGCCATTTTTAGATTACAAAGGAGGACAAGTTGGAGAAAAGGAAACCTGTCAAAAAAATATTACCGAGGCTTTAAATTATTCTGTAAATAGCAAAACAATTAAGAAAATAATTTTAGCGAGTCGCGGGCCACTTTATATATATGGGAAAGGTCTAAATGAACCAGATTTAAATGTAGAAATTTCTCTAATTAATAAACCTGAAATTAAAGATTTTGCCAAAGTTTATGAACTGGCATTCTCCCAAACACTAAATTTTTTAGTAAATTCAAAAAAACAAATAATTTTTATAAGTGACAATCCAGAATTGGGTTTTAATCCTCTAACTTGTTTCAAGAGACCTTTTTCAACAAATCCTGCAAAATCCCCATGTGCTATTGAAAGAAAAGAGTATGAACAAAGAACCAAATTAGTTTTGGAATTAAACAACAAGATAATGCTTCAATATCCATCCGTTTTATTATTTGACCAAGCGAACCATTTGTGCGATTCAGAATTCTGCTATGCAGTTTTAAACGATGTACTTCTGTATCGTGATGATGATCATTTATCATATGAAGGCGCCAACTTTATTGGAAGTAAATTTATTGATTTTCTAAAAAGCACTAATTAAAGAAATTTTATTAAATTCAATCCATAGATCTTTAATTTTTAGGATTAATTAATTGCGAGAATATTTCTAGATTGGCAGGATCATTCAAAAAACCAAAGTTCTATCTAGAAATTTTTGACTTAATTCATAATTGAAAAATCATTAACTTTCCCCAACCTCAGACATGACTACTAAACTTCTATTACCTAAATCATAGATTTTAATTAATAAATCAAATGAAGGTGAATATGAACGGAAAAAAGAAGTTAACCCTACTTGACAATGTCCCCACAATGGGACATGATCACAAAAAGGCTAAAGATAATTGGATTAATGTTTTTCTGTATGAGCCTACTAGAAAAGAGATCCATACTTGGCCAAATGAAATTAAAAAAGATCTAGGATCAATTCTTACTTTACTTCAAAAAAGAGAATCTCTTAAAAGTAAAGATTTTAAGCCAATGCCTATAATTTCTGATGGTGTTTTTGAAATTAGACTCAAAGGAATAGATGGAATTTACAGAGTATTTTATATATTAAAAACGGAATTTGGGATTTTGGTTTTTCATGGATTTAAGAAAACAAGTCAAAAGACGCTAAAGAAAGACATTACAAAAGGAAGAATTCGTTTAAAAGAATTTTTGAAGGAACTAAACAATGAAAAAGATTAAAAAGAATTTTACTGTTTTAAAAACTCCAGATCAAATTGGAGAAGCCTTAGGCTTGAACAAATGTGAAATTACCCTTATGAAACATAAAGCTGAATTATCTCATTTGGCCATAAAAGCTATCGAAAAATCAGAGTTAACAGTTAATGAAATTGTAGTCAATTCAGGAGTTGCTAGATCAAAAGTATCTGCAATTAAAAATGGTGCGATATCAGGAATTTCCTGTGATCTTTTTATAAAGATTATTTCAGCAACAGGAGCAAAATTAAAGTTTAGTATTGCTAGCTAAATTACTTCACACGCTGATCAATAATTCGCTTTAATTTGCCGGTTCGCTCATTTGACATTAGTTCGGTGTCTTTGACGATTTTTACTTTTAATGGATGAATCATCTTTTTATTTAAAACATCGAGATAAACTTTTTTCTCTTTAATGAATTCATCTATCACTTGATTTTTAATTTCTTCATTATCACTAAGATTATGGGCGTGAATTATGAGAGTCAATTCGTCTTTGTGATCGTAGTGATTTAGAATCATTTGAAACTGAATGCCAGAATAATTTTTTAAAGTGCGAATCACCATGTCGCGAGTATCTTCAAAATAAACCGAAATAGTGCCAAGGCGAGCGGCTTCTTCGGCCCGTCCCATCAGTTTAAATTTTCGATCAGAAATATTTTCATCTTCTATCCACATAGCAAGATCTCCCGCGGGATAGCGAATGATAGGCATTAATTTTCTCGTGAGATTGGTTAGAAGTACTTTTCCGACGCGGTTTTTTTCCGTGATGAGCTCTAATGTGTCGGGATCGACAATTTCAATAATCGTTGCTTTAGAAAAAACTCGATGCTCAAAAGGTCGACATTCTGGAGTGATATAACCTAAAAGTCCTCCGTCCACACTGGCGCAACCAATAGAGGAGATTTCGATTTGTGGAAAAATCGCTTTGATGGCTTCCACTTGATCGGGATACATGGCCTCACCACCAAACAAAATCCGATCGATTTTAATATTTTGAAATTCACTTTTGTGTTCTTCGAAAAACTCAAACAATTTTAAAATTTGCGAAGGCACTCCACAAAGTACATTTATTTTAAATTCTTCTATAGTTTTCAAAGTACTTTTAAATTCATTGGCCCCAGAAATAGGATATTGAGAAATAGGCTTTTCTGTCACAGAAATAGACTGCAATGAATCTTTAATAAATAAAAATGAAGCGTAGAGATCCCCCACATAAAATAAATTGGCCACGCGATCATTTTTTTGAAGAATTCCTTGAGCAATTCCCCAACCAAAAAATTCTGTGAAGGTCTTCCATTCCTCATGTGTGAAATAGGAATACTTTGGAGCTCCTGAGGATCCCCCACTTTTAAACACTATGCCGTCTGGATTTTTAGATGTTAAGATTTCACTTTTCCAAAAAGCCTCTTGATTAATGATTGGAACATCAGATAAATCTATTCTCTTAGAGTTTTTTAAAAGATCTCGATAATATGGACTTTGATTAAAAGCATGATCAAGAATTTCTTTTAGACTGTACACTTTCATATAGTTCTCTTTTTTTAATGACGATGATCAATCACGGATTTAAGCTTTCCGGTATTTTTGTTAAACACAAAATCAGTGCTAGTGATATATTTTATTTTTAAATCCATCACGCAATCTTTTTTTACCACTTCGTTCACTTCTGCATATTCTTTGATAAAAAAATCTAAGAGATTTTCTTGCTCCAAATTTTTTTCAATCCAAAGCTCAATATAATCTTTTTGCTTTCCATCACCAGCATGCAGATGCAATTGCAGATTACCTTTATAATCAAATTGATCCATCAACAACTTTTGAAATTTTTGATAAGAAAAAAAGATAGACCCAATTCGAAAAACATCTCCTGTTCGCCCCATCAATTCAAATCGAACTCCTTTTCTTCCACATTCGCATGCTCCAGGAATGAGTCTTCCCACATCGCCTATTTCATAACGCTCAATTTTTTGTCCGTGGCGCATTTTAGAAGTAAAAATTAAGCGGCCAACAGCACCTTCTTTAGCTTTTTGATCTTTTTCTAAATCGATAATTTCAAGATCATGTAATCTTTCGTGAAGATGATGAACTCCTCCAAAAATGTGTTCACATTGAAAGCCAAGTGGCCCTGCATCGACAGAACCATAGGTTGCCGATTTAATGAGTTCGACTTTAAAAGTATTTTTTAAATAATCCATCTGTGCTTTAGAAAGATGCTCTCCTCCGTAGAATATTTTTTTAATCGTAGGATTTTTTATAAAGAGTGATTCATTTTTAGCAAAAAGCTGCAATATGTAGGATGGCATTCCTAAAATTGTATCGACTTCATTTTTAACAATCGTTTCACCCACTTGAGTAAACTCAGTCGATGCCCCCATCGGAAATTGAATCGCTTCCATTTTTTCTAGGATGGTAAAAAAGCTAATGAAGCCTCCATATAAATTTCCGGCATAAAATAAATTCATACAGCGATCAGTTTTAGGATCGAGGCCTGCGGCAAATAAACCTTCTGCTGCAAGTTCCATTTGACGGTGATAATCAACATAACTAAAAATCGAAAGCTTTGGTTCTCCACTTGATCCTCCACTATGAAAAAAAAGATCAGACTTAGATTCTTCAACTTTTAAGTTTTGAAAATCATTTTTTGTCATAATGGGAACATCTGGAATTAAAGGAGTGATTTTTTTCTCAAAAGAATTGCGCCCTTTTAAAAGTTTTAAATCACCTGAATCTTTAAAAGAAATTTTTTGACAAAAACGTAGAAGTGCATACTCTCCATCATGAGGCTCTCCTGTATAAGAATCCGTCATTTCCCCAAGTGGTCTAATTCTTTGCACTCCGGAATTTAAAAGAGCGAAAGTGAGCTCATCTATATTATCTTTTACTGCAAAAAGGCCTACGGTTTGCAAATATTTTCGAAGAGGTCTAAGAGTTTGTTGCATTTCACTTCTTTTAATGGGCTTAACCCAAATTGTTCGATAAAGGGGTGATGCTTCTAGTCCACTTTTATCACTGACAAATATTCGAAACTCTCCTTTTTCTTCAATCAGTTTGGCTTTTGAAAAGCTCTCTTCTAATCGAACCAATTCTGATGTCACCATCAGTTCGGCAAGTTCTGGAATCGAGGGATTAAGTTTAGGAATCGTTTTAGATACTTTTTTCAAAGCTATTTTTAATTTTTCAGAAAATGTTACTAATTCATCAAAATTTGACTCTTCTAAAAATAGACACTGAGGAGAAGAGCATGCTTGTTGATCAAGATTACATATTTCAAAAGCTATTTTTTCAAAATCAGCTTCATTGATATTTTTTTGACTTATATACAAAAAAGAGATTTTATGTCCCCACTCGACCACTCGAGTGTGAGTTGGAAGTAGCTCCTTAATGGACCTCACACTTTCTTCACTTCCCCAAACCGAGGCCACATCCGCATGATGGAAAAAGTTTTTTAAATTTTCTTTGTCTTTTGAAGGAATTTGCCCGATGACTATATAATCTTTTAATTTTTGACTTGAATCTAACTCTATTAATCTTTTAAAAAAGATGGAAGCAAATGCTGTCTCTTTTCTCCCAAGCTTCAATAAATTGATATTTCCAGAAAGGAGTCCTTCAATTAAACCTAAAACCGAAAGTAAAGGTGAATTATTTGGCGTCACATGCAGTAAAATCCCTAAGGGATAGAATGATTCAAAACAATCAGTTTTATAATTAATTCTTTTTAATTCAAAGGGAAACTCAGTCCCAAATTCTCTTTTTAATTTTTCTCGAAGATGATCGGTCTCAATAAAATCACTTAATCCTCTTAAGATTTCATCGGCATCGGTAACTTGAACATCACCGCGACTGATTAATTCTTTTTTTAATGCATGATAAATTTCTTTTTTTGTATCAATCTCTATTTTTATTTTGCTTAAAGTTGAAAATAAATTTTGATGGTCAAGAATCTCTTTATACTGAAAGGATTTTTGATTCATTGAGTTTATAAAATCTTGATAATTTAAAATTTTTCCATCTATTAAATTCATTGAAAATTCCTCTTACTTCCCTTTCAAAAGTTCACTGGCGGCAATCGCGCAGCTTTTATTTTTAGAAAGTCCCGCTCTTCCTAGAATTTTAAAATAAGGAGTATTTAATCCGCATTGACAGCTTTTTCCTTCATGCAGACTGGCCATATCACCCATGATCACTGAATGGGCCGGAACTGAAGTGATATAAGGAGAAACAAAATGTAAAAATCCTGGCTCATTAAAACCTAAGACTGATAGATCTTCAGTGCTTCTAATAAAAACACGTGACCAAATCGGCACATGAAACTGATGATTCTGGCATTCCACATAAGGTATACAATGTTCCACACTTCCAAAGCCATCTCTGATGCGCTCGTCTTTAAGCCCTAACATCTCTGAGGCCAAATGATACAAATCAATTTTCTTGATTTCTTTATCGGCATTTGATTTCCAACCACCGCCTAAAAAGACTAAAGAGTCTGGATGCAATTTAACAGGAGTGATATTTAATGTTTTCATTCTCTCAAGAGCAAAATAAAAAAAGGCTGGAAAGCCAAATATTCTTACAGGTAAACCTTCACTTGCGTATTCAATAAATTTATCTATAGTTCCAAATGCATCAAATTCATGGCCTCCATTTCCGGTAAGTCTAATTGTCGAAAAAACTTTATTCACGGGAGCATATTTACATAAATAATTATCGGTATAGGCCGTCCCTAATTTTGACTGAGGCTCTGTCTCATAAGAAAATAAAAGATAATTTACTTTTTGATTAGGAGTTATCCAACCATAACTTTCAAAAATCCAATCCACCATTCTTTGTGCAGATTTTATGGTCCATTCATCAAAAAAGATTTGAGATTTTTGTCCACTGGTTCCAGAACTAGTTAAATGCAAATAAACTTCTTCTTTTTTAACCGACATGGTTTCATGGGTTTTAAAAAAATGTGCCCACAAATGAGGTATTTTCACTAGGTCTGATATCCTTTTAATGTGATTTAATTCAAATTTTTGAGAATCAGCTAGTTTTTTATAAAATTCGTTATGGGTTAGATGCCATTTGGTTATTTCGATCATGGCTTCTACAAATTCTCGATCCGATTCATTAAAATTTTCATAAGGTGATTTCTTATCACACAAAGCTTGAACCATTTTTAGTTCAATTGAACTTGGAACACTAATTGGATTCATAAATTACCTCTAGTGTATCTAAATTCACTCTTTTCCAAGCTTCCACATATTGATCGATATAAGGTTTAAATTGCGAAACAATCGCCATTCCTCGAAAATTAAGTGGTTCCATCGTACGACTTAAAACCACGTAATCTTCATAGTGCCCATCCACTTCTCTCATGGCTGGATAGATTGCACTTGGCACAAACTGACCTCGTAAAAGCATATTGATAAAAGGTGTAAACTTCATATTCACTAAAACTTCAAGATAGGCCACTCCAAGATCATCTAATTGCATGTATAAACTAGTTAACTTAGAGTTTAATTCATTGATCGGAACTGTTGACTTAATTAAAGCACAATAGCCATCTCGCTTACTAAAATATGCAAAGATCTCAATTCTTCCCTCTTTGTCGGCAATTAAAATATTTGGGGTATGAAAAGGAAAAAAACGATCTTCAGGATTTGGAAATCTTTCATGAAATTTTCGAAGCACGTAATTAGGTGCCCTGATTATTTCAAATTCAATTTCATTATCAAATTCTTTTCTTGAAATACTGGCTTCATCCATTTCTTTTGGTATAGAAAGCTTTGGAACCATTTTTTGAACGATGTTATAAAGTGGTAAAATATTTTTCATTACCGTTTTTTCTGGAATACGTTTTTCTAATATTCCTTTTTTGTGTTTTGCAAATAAAGTCACTGTCTCATAGTGACTCAAGCGATGGGCATTGGGAAAAATCCCAAGCGGCATGTAACCGTTTCTAATAAAGACCACTTGAGGTCCAACAGTCACCGTTCGAGTAGTGGCATATAATGAATTGAAAAGATTTGATTTTTCTAAAAGGAGCTCACTTACATAGGAAACAATTTTTTGACCAATTTTATGTTTTTGAAATTGTGGATGAACAACTAGCCCTAATAGTTTTCCGATTTTAAAGCGTTTATCGAGTTCAACAATTAAAGCACCACAAACGAAGTTTGTTTTTTTCTCTCTGGCAACTGTGATGAGATGAGTTTCTTCGTCTAATATGGCGGACTTCAAAAGATCTGGATCTGTGCCATATGAGATGGGATATTTTTTTCCATAAACCAAACGATATAAATTAATCATGGGATATACATCTTCGATTCTTGCTTTTTCTAAAACAATGTCACTGTTAATTTCCATTTTTAAGATTCCTTTGATCCATAATTTTGGGAATAAAAACTGCTGTGATTAAGACAACTATGCCTGATACCATAGTGAAAGATTGTATTTTAACTAAGGGAAAAATAAAGCCTGAGACAAATAGTGAAACCGGAACAGCGGCATTGGCAATAAAATTCACTGCCGTCATGATCACTGGCACTTCACTCTCATGGAGACTGGTTTGAAAATAGGTCAATACATGTACGTTTAAAAAACTCACACTGGCACCTAATAAAAATATAAGAAGAGCACCTTGCCAACTTAAAGTCGTTAATGAAAATAAAATAAAAATAAAGCCAAAAATAAGAGAAACAATAGCAATAATTTTTCCACGCCCCGACTCATCGGTTTCAGAAGGCTTCATGGAAAGATACAGGCCCGCTAAAAAAGCACCGAGCCCCATGGCCCCTTCAATTATGCTTAAATCACTTGCGCTACCTTGATAAATTTTATCAACATACCAAGGTATCAAAACAAAGATTGGAGATAAAATTAAGTTTAAAAGTAAAAAACAAAATAACATCCACTTGATGTCTTGATATTTATTTAAAACGGTTCCAATTTTTAATTGGTGATGAGTCATTGCTTGATCTACTTCTGGGGAATCTGTTGACATTTTTTCCACAATAAAAAACTGCAAAGCAAGGGCCCAGAAATAGCTAAAGGCATTTATTAAAACGAGTCCTTTCAGATCAAACCAACTTAAAATAAATACCGAAAATGTCGCACCTAAAATGCTTGAGATTGCCATCGATGAATCGATGAGAGCATTTAACTTCATCACTTTTTCTTCACTCACAAGTTTTGGTGGAATTGATAAAATAGCAGGAGTAAAAATACTTGAACCGACTCCCACCAAAAAGATTGTGACATATAATATCGTTAAAAAATTTTCTTGTGAGAAATTTTTCAGATACCAGTAAAAAAGAACAAGAATCAAACCTCTAAAAAATTCTGAAAATAAAATAATATTTAATTCTTTAAATTTCGTAATCAATTTGGGAGAAATAAAAGAGAAAATTAAATGTGGCAAAAATGAAATGCATAAAAACCAAGGCACCACATTGGGATCGACATTTTTCATCAAATACCAAATGAGACCTATACTCATCATCTTATCGCATACTGATGAAATCATTTGTGAAGAGAAAATTAATAAAGCATTTCGCTCTTTAAAGATATCTAAGCTAAATCCATTCATAGAGATATTTTAATGGAAGCTATTGTTTTTGGGTGAGATTTTTTAATTTAAAACGTTTCCGACTAATAAACTCAAGATTCTCGCTTTAAGCTCTAAAAGTTTAAGAGGCTTTTTCACAATTCTATCAGAAGGCACATGTTGAACTAGAGCTGGATTAAAAGTTAAATAAAGACATTTCTCATTAAAATTAGGATCATTCGGTAGCACCTCATGAAAAGTGTCGTAATCAGCAATGATAAGTTCTGGTTTAAGAGCGTCAATCTGATGCTTTTCAGAGTCAAAATCTTCATAGGCATAAATTCGAATACTTGGATCGTCTTTAAAAAGGAGCTCTATCCCTTTTCTCATCATTTTTTCACGTTCAAAAACAATAACCGACTTTTCCATGCCTATTCCATTTGCTATATTCAATAATGTACATTTCTAAACAAGTTGGAGTCAAATGTCATCTTTAATTAAAATCATCGAGATTCAAGAGTCACAAGTTCTATTCTCATGCCCCATTGAAACTCCAGAATTAGCTTTTTCAAAGGCCCGTGAATTTGAAGATATGGGAATTGAAGTAAGAATAGAATATCCTTCTAGCTCAGAGACACTTTTAAATGCGCTTGGGGCATCTAAAGAAGAAATTGACCTATTAAAAAAAGAAATCATAAACGAAATTGATTCTCATAATGACAATAATCTCTATGGTTGCACTGTTTGTTCAATCTCAAGCTCCATTAAATCAGAATAAAGAAAATTGTACCCACTATAAGCTTTCCGCATTTTAAAATATAATTATCTCTATGAAGAAAAGATTATTTTTACTAACTTTCCTTGTTATATTCAAAACGCAAATAATCATAGCAGACGAACCTTGCCAAAGAACTCCAGATGAGTCTCCTCAGACGACAGACCTTGAAAAACTTGCAGGAAAAATTGCGATCATTTCGAGCAAATCCACCCAAGACCACCAAGCTCTATATCAATCGGCAACAACATACCTAACTGCTGTAGGAGTTGGGATTGATTTTAATGATAATGAAGCAAATCACTTTATCTCTCAACTAACTCCCCTATGTGAAAATGCTGGAATTGAAAAAAACTTACGATCTAAAATTTGCACACGACTTTCAGGACTTCACGCTAAAATGGCCCAAAAATTAAAACTCTCTGGAATTGAAAATGGTAAAAGCGCTTACAAGTATTTAAAGACTTCTCTTGAATTAAATCCTGACAATCTAGATGCTGTCGTTGGACACGCATGGGCAATAGTTGGAATTTATGATCAAGGTTTCATAATTAGAAAACTCGCAGAGTCTAACCTCGGTGTCAGCGCTAAAGAAGAAGCATTAATTGCCAAAAAAAATCTCGAACGCTTAAATTACACCAATCAAATAATTTACAAAAAACTTTTAGATGTATTTTAATCATAAATAAAAAAGGCATTATGACTCTACTTCATCAAACGCAGAGCAAAATTTCACTGATATCTGATTCTCTTTTTTTATGAATATATGATGCATAACTGACAAAGACTTTCATTTAAAGAAATTTACTATATTTAAACAAGGTCCGTGTTGAATTTTTAATGATTTTCTAGATAACATATAAAAACTATGAAAAAGATTTTTTTTTATTCTTTCATTATTAGTTTTTTATCATTTAATCTAAGCGCAAGAGAATTAGATGACTTTATTTATGATGGACAAAAACCAAATCAATCAGTTCATCTGTCTCAAATTGAAAGACTTCCAAATGGCCAATATCAACAAATCAAAACTGAAGCTAAATTAATCTTTGATTCCATAAACTCGTCTCTTGGAAAAGACATCAATATTGAAGTGAAGATGAATGGTATCGATGTGGGAATGAAAGCTTCAAATGACACCAACACCTTGGCCCTTTTAAAATTAAAAAAATCAGATCGATGGTTTAGTGAAAATACCGTCAACGTTTTAATGGAAATAGAAATTAAGTTTTTAGAAAATTTATCTCTACAAGCTTATCCTTATCAAGTCCCATTAAGTGATTTAAACATAACTGATGATTTTGTCAGTTTTACAAGTGGAAAAATTATCGACTCTAAAAATGTCATGGCCCAGATTCAAATATTTAAAAAGAAAACTTTTGGTAAAGATGATTTGGTTTATGATGGAAAAATAAGCGGTTCAGATTTAGTCGTAACGGAATTTGGAAGCGATAGAAGTTTAGTCACGGTCGATTTAAATAAAGTTATAAGAGATTTAGAACGTGGAAAAAAACATATCATTAAGGCCACCATCGGTCCTAACTTTGGCAAATGGAGAGCGTTTAACGAAGATCAAAAAAAATTATTTGCCACTCCTGAAATGATTAGTGCTGAATCTACTTTTAGATATTAATCTACTTTATTAAAAATTGGCGCAGGCATTGCCGTTCCACTTTGTCTGATGAAATTATCTACAACACCTAATCCTCTAAAGTCTCCTTCATGAAAATATGTTGTTAAAACGTTTCCATCAATTCGAGTCGCTTCGAGTTGCCCACTAAAAAATACGTTCTCATCACCAAATAATTTTTTATAAAAAGCTATATCGTCAAATTGATTATTAAAAGAATTAAGAAAATCCTTTAATTTTAGGATTTGAATTTTTCCGTTAGCTTTTAATGGTGTGTAATAAGCTTTATACTTTCCCTCTAGCATCTTGAAGCAATATTCCTGCTTACTACTTTCAGTTTCACTTACCTGGCAAATTTCGTTTATCGTATCAATGGCTTCTTTAATATCTAAATTATTAAAATGTTCAATTCCAGCTTTTTCAATTCTCATAGTGGAAGTAATCGCCAAAGGGGATTGAACTTCTCCTGCATCTAAAGATTTATAAACAGCATTGTTAAAAACACACATGCGATTTAAAAAATTTAAACTCGATGTTCTTTCTTTTGATTTCTGCCAATCATTAAGTTTTTTAAAGGCCTTTCTGGTTTTAAACTCTTTGGTGACTGAAAAACTCAATTTATCACTGCTTTCAACTTCACGGATACGATCATAATCTGCTCCTTCTAAAGCTGAACGATTCGCTTCAAATTGAATATCAAGATTTCTAGTTAAACTCTCCATATATTGACTGAGCAGTTGATCGCTCTGAAAAATGGCCTCTAAAATAATACTCGTGATTTTCGCTCCTACACTCTCAGTGTATCGAACACTTTTAGATTTATGCACAACAAATGCTTTTGAATTATTCCCACTATTAACTAAAATGGTTTGAGAGCCCCGAGAAGTTTCTCCTCCCCACAAAAGGACTGCATATTTACTACTGGTGTTTTCAGTCGACCGATATTCTCCTTGTACGATATTAGGTAGAATTTTTTGCAAATCAAATTTCTTTAAGTTTATCAATTGATTCAGTTCACTTGCACCTTGCGGATCTTTTAATAAATTGTGAACTTCATTTTTTTTGAAGCTAAAATATTTGGTGTCTGCTTCATCATATGAATACTCTAAATCATATGACAGGAGGGTTATCTTTAAGAGTTTAAAAAAGTCCATTTGAAGTTTTGCGACAGCTTCCACTTTTACTTGCTTTTCTTTGATGGAACTTATTCTTAAAAACTCATCTGGCTTTGGTAAATCGTTGGGGCCAATGGATTGAATTAAAACCTTACTAATTTTATTAATTGAAGCTAGAACCCCACCATTAACCACAAAGGATCCTGAAGAAGGAGTACTAACGAGTCCTCCTCCCTTAAAACTCATGCTGTCTTCTCGAGACATGATTTCATATTGATCGAGTAAAAAGACATCTCCTTGTCGCATTTTCCAAAAAGACATGAATAGCTTCGTAAAATCTGAAGTTAATCCGGAAGTATAATCCGGACTAAAGTGAATATAGCGATAGGTTCTTTTATATCCAATTCCAGCAAAACTCGCTAATTGAGAATCAGAAATTGTGATTTCTTTTGCCTCTTTTAGATTTGATAAATATGTCGCCGCATCGATGGTTATAGTAAAAGTATCATCCACTATCCATCTTTTGGCATCAAAAAGATCTGGTGATAAAACGCGATTTATTCCTATTGAGAAATTTGCAAAAGGTTTTTGCCAAGTGATGCCATTAAAGTTTTGTTGGCCAAGATCAAATCCCCGATTAAGCTTTAAAATATTATTTGCAAGCGTTTTTCCAATATCTAAATGTCTGCCATTTAAGTATTCATAAATTTCTGTATACATGACATTAGGATCTGCTTCACTCAAGGCTTTATTTTTAGATTTACTAAATACCTTTAATTGTTTTTTATTTTTTTCAATCAACTTAGCCTGTTGAATAAGATTCGAGTTTAATTTAAATGACGATATGTCTGTCAGATCTTCTGCCTGAAGATTGAAATTTAATTGAATTAAAAAAATCGCAATGACAAACTTCATCTGAATTTCCTTTGGGGTCTTTACTTATCGGAGAAATCGACAAATTTATGACTTTAAAAATGAACTTATAGATGCTTGAAATATCAATGGAAAAGGCTTTGTCATGGAGAACAACTATGACTTTTTCGGAGTCTACTCCGAGAAAGTCTTGACTTTTTCGGAGTGAGATGTCATAATCCTCTATATGGATCGTATTTATCAAAAATACATTAATGAGTTTATCGAAAAAAAAATAGTACTAATTTCAGGTCCACGACAATGTGGAAAAACAACATTATCCAAGATGGGACACAAAAGGTTTAATTATTTAAACTTTGATAATTCAGAAGATCGAAAAATAATTAATGAAATTTCTTGGGATAAAAAAATTAAACTCATTATATTAGATGAACTTCATAAAAAAAGTAAATGGAAGCAATGGATGAAAGGTGTTTATGATAAAAACGAATATCAAAATAATTTCATTGTCACAGGAAGTGCACGATTAGATACTTTTAAAAAAGTAGGTGATTCTTTAGCTGGGAGATACTTTCATTACCGCTTGCACCCTTTAGATGTTCGAGAAATTTGCGCTCTTTCAAAAAATTCAAATCCAAATGAAGTCATAGAAAAAATAATGCAATTTAGTGGTTTTCCTGAACCCTACTTACAAAGCAATACTCGTTTTTATAATTTATGGAAGCGAACTCATCTTGATATTATGCTTAGGCAAGATCTCATTAATTTAGAAGATGTCAAAAACATAAAAGCCATCGAATTATTAATTGACCTCCTTAAAGATCGAGTTGGCACTCCCATTTCATATTCTAACTTGGCAAGAGACTTGGAAGTTTCAGATAAAACAATTAAGCAATGGTTGCAGATATTAGAGAATATATATGTCATATTCAAAGTAACTCCTTTTTCAAAAAACATAGCTAGATCAAATTTAAAACAACCCAAATACTATTTTTATGACGTAGCCAGAGTCACGGCTTCCGAGGGCGCTCGCTTTGAAAACTTAGTTGCTTGTTCTCTTTTGAAAGAAGTTCAATTCAGAAATGATTGCCTAGGAGAAGAATGGGATTTGCATTATTTAAGTAAAAAAGGTGGTCTAGAAATTGATTTTGCCATTACATTGGATAAAAAAATAAACAAAGCCATTGAAGTAAAATTATCTGATGAAAATCCAGCTAAAAACTTTAAGCCATTTTTAAATGAACTTACTTCTATAGAAAAAATTCAACTAGTCAAAAACCTTGAAAAAGAAAAAATGTACCCAAATGGTATAGAAATTAGAAACGCGGCCTATTGGCTATGTAAATGGTAAAAATTTAATGAAAAAAATCATTATCGTATCGGCGATTTTTAATCTTGTTATCGGACTATTCATCACCTTCTTCCCTGACATGCTTTTTAATATTTTAAAAATTCCACCACCAAACTACACTCCTCTTTGGCAAATTCTAGGCATGACAGTGGCAGTAGTCGGAGTGGGATTTTTGATTGCGGCAAAAGACTTTAAAAAAAATTGGCCAATTATTTTTTTAGGATTTATTGGAAAACTTTTTGGACCAGTTATTTTGGGAATTAGCGGAATTATAAAAGGCCAACTTCCCCAAGCTTTTCTACCTCTTTGTCTATGTGATTTTTTTTGGCTTTTTCCGTTTGGCTATGCTCTTTATCTTTCGAAAGCTGAAATAAAAAAATTCTACTTATCATGAAGAGCATTCAATATGAGAGAGTGAGCTTCTTGGTTGTTATATTTTTTACACCAATAATTCATTGATTTCTTTTTATAATTTTCTTTAGCAAGATCTGGATCTCTCTCCAGCATTTCTTTTAACGATTGCAAATGATTCAACTGTATTAAGTGAACTACTTGCCTAATTTCATTATTCTTTCTTTTTCGCGAATCATCTAGTGCATAGTCGTATGATTTCACTAGTGCCCAAAAAACTGCAATAATCATCAACGACGGACTAATCATTGTAAGCCCCAAAGCCACTGCAAAATATTCTAACTTAATCGAAGTCATTAAATATTCCAACGGAACAAAAAAGGCCATGACATAATCAAGCGTATATCGCCACCGATACGGATGGTAATTAAAACCAAAATATCTCATCATCTTTCGAAAGCTCATTTCATGATTATAAATGCTTAAACAATTTATCCAAAATGAGTCCAATTAAACTATTGAAAACTGATCAATTCTCACTATGATCGATGCCTATTTTTTATGTGTTTTAAATCCCATTCAATATCGACTGATACCGTGAATCCTTCTTATTGCAAAGATTATCAGGTCTTGAAAAGGCCTCAGATAATTCTTTTTTGAATTTTGGTTTCAGAGAATCATAAGCACTCTTCACTTTCTTTTCAATTTCAGAAAGCATTTGCCCTACATTTTTTGAAGTGGCCTCAAGATTAATGAATCGATCATCACAGTCGTTGATGTTGATTTTAAATCCCTTATTGATATTGAATAATTTAAAAGAGTCTTCATTACCCACAATCAATTTCCCATTTACAAATGTAGATGTAACGTCTTCTGATTCAAGATTCAAGAGTGTCTCGGCCGGAGAATTTTTTAAAAGCTTGTCAGACACTAAAAAGAAATCGGCATTGGAATTGGCCTTTAAATTTCCCATTTTATCAGAAAGACCTAATTGCTTTGCTGGATTTATCGTCACCATTTTAAATAAATCAGAATCAGAAATTTTTCCCCCATAAGTTTTCTTGGCGATTTTTAATTCATCTATTAAATGTTTCGTCCCAGATAAACTCCAATCAGAGCCAAGTGATACAGGGATTTTTTTATTTAATGCGGAAGGAATATCAGTAGTACTTTTGTATAAAAGTAAATTTGAAGTTGGAGACCAAACTATTCCCATTTTATTATCAGCGACTTTTAAAAAATCACTTTCTTTGAGTGCTGTAGCATGAATAAGTTCTGATCCAGCTACATTTAAACCTAACTTTAAAAAGAGATTAAACTCGCTATTAGAGTCTTGATCTGTCCCTTCTGATAAATGCACATAAAAGGTTCTCGTTTTTTCTACAAACTTTTCTGATTTTTCTCTCTTTAACTCTTGAATAAGTTTAGCACTGCCTGAAGATTGAAACTTCTTTGAATCATTTAACATTTTAGATCCAAATCCATCAGAAGTAATCGGTTGAGCCGTTGTCCTAACTTCATCGGCACCGTTGATTTTCATTCGCTCGATATTTTTAGCAAAATCACTTGTACATTCATCTAATAAATCTTCAAGTACTCTCGCTTTAGATAATCCTTTTTTGTTTCCACTTCCAATGTAATAAGGAGTCAGTCCTCTAAAAGTGAAATCTGAAGTTGATTCATCAAATGAACTTGATCCTTGAATCGCAGTGGTTCCACCTAACAAGGCCTTAATTTCACCATAAGTAATGACTTCACACTTTTTCTTTGCCTGACATTTTTGAATTTCTGCTTCAGAACCTAGTTTTAAGCATTCTGGCCAAGTTTCATAAACTTGTTTATACATTTCTTTAATACCATTTTGATAAACACTCACCCCAGACCACTGGTAGCGATTCAAATAAGTCTGAGAGGTTTGCCAAAGAGGAAAAAAATTGTATTTTATGTGATTGTGTCCGTCTATTAATCCTGGAAAAATCAAACTATTGGTTTTAATAATCTTCTGACCAACTAATTCTTTAGCGTTTTCAGAATAAATATTTTTGATTTCACCATTTAAAACTTCGATGACTCCGGTTTTAAATTCATTTTTTTCTGCATCGGCTATTTTACCTAAAATAAATAAGCTTTCCACACTGGCGATATCTCGATTATTATTTAGGCGAAGAATTCCTGGTGTCCCAAACTTATATCCTTCAAATACGGCCCAATCATTTTTCTTAGAATAATTTTCACTTTTGCCAAAAAATTGATCCACTTGTTCAACTTGATTTTTAAGTTTAAATTTTCTCGTCACTAATTCTCTGTTACTTAAAGTGTCGACCAAACTATTTTGACTAACAATTCTTTCTACGCTGTAAGAAAATTGAGGATCTTTCTTTAAGCGAGGATCGACTATCGGAAATTCAAAACGATCGATCACTTGAAAGTTATCAATTCCATATAAAGAAACTTTATCGCGGGAACTCAAGCCCGTAGTCGCATCTCCAAGGGTCGAACTAAAATAAGGTCCAATGGTCACCAAGATTGGGTACTCGTCTGGCTTTGGAGATCTTTTATTCTTTAAAGTGAAAAGTCTTTCAAATTCCTGTTTATAAAAACTTGGATGAAAATATTTACCAACAACCAAAGCAAGCTTCTTTGGTTTTAATATAGTTAATTCAGGATTAAAAACCGCCGCACCGATATCCCCAGGATTTCCTCCCGGCATAAAGGCCACCAGTTCCCCTGATACGCCTGGATTAGTCGCTAAATCAAAAACTTCATTCTCTGCACTTGGAAAAAAGCGATCATCTAAGCGCATCCCATAAAGTTGAACTTCTCTATCTCCATAATTATAGATTTCAACAAAATCTCCCATATCGATAATTTTATTATTTATTTTCTTTTTAAACTGAGACTCACTTAAGATCTCAGTTATTTTTATCGAAGCAAATGCTAAGTCTTCACTTGAAATATCTTCTATTGATAAATTTGCAGGAACTGAGAATAGTTTTGTTTTTTCAAAAAGTTCATTTGTTAATAAATAATTAATCCTTTCTGATTTAATTATAACCGTCAATTCATCATTGCCATTTTCAGCTGCTTGAGAAAAATTATGTGAACCAAATATAATTTTGTCTTGATCAATTAAAAACAACTTATTATGAAGCTCTCCGTTTAATTGACTTCTAAAAAGTTTGATAGGCGTTCCGATCATTCTTTGATAAGTATTTTTTTCATCAATTATTTTGTTATTGAAGATACCCTCAATTTCGACTTTTTCAACTTTGCCACCAGCGCTTCCTTTTGGATAGATATATTGATAAGTACTTTTGATCGTTCCATTTGGTGTCAAATAATTGCTCGATGTGATTAAGGAGTTTTTTACATCATTTCCTACTTGAAGAAGTATTTTATTAACATCTTCATTTGGTTTTTTCTGCTCTGCTGTTTTTTTCCAAATCACTTTTTGTGATGCTTGATTTGTTCCTGGATTAGAACGAATCACAAATTCTTCAGGATCTTCAGGATGAGAAAGGGCCACTACCGGAAATTTATTTTCACCATAGGCCTTATTTAAAATAGCAGAAATTAGCATTTGATCGGCGATCGCAAATGAAGAAAAGTGAATCTTTGATTTTGCCGCATAAATTTCTTCAATGATTCTAGTTAAGCTTTTTACCTTTGGTGAGAAAATAAATTCGAACTCATCTTCTCCTATGGTAATTTTCGGATAAGAAACTTTTGTTCCTTTATTGATAAAATCGACAACTTCTTTTTCACTTAAGGCAATTGATTCTACTTTTCCATTTCTATAGATGGAATATACACCTTTTTTATTAACCTTACTTACACCAGCAATTAATTGCTCAAAATCTAACATTAGAACTTCAGCTATCATGAAGTTTTTTGCATATATAGCAAGCTCAACATTTTCCACACTTCCATGATTGGTAGGATTAAACGATCCAAACCAAGCAGATGCTTTATTTTTATCTTCAAAATCAATAATCATATATTTATTATGATTAAAAGCTCCATCACAACTGACTGTTTTGTCATCGACAATATAAGACGCTGGATCCATTCCTTTTGACTTCATGGCTTCAGCTAATTCATCAAAATATTCTTTATAACCGGTCTTACCTCGATAACAAAGATCAGTTGAAATATAAACTTTCACTCCGCGATCAACTGCTCTTTTTAAGGATTGAAAAATTTCTTTATGATTAAATTGAAACATCGCCATTCGTATTGAAGTTTCCGCACGATCAATTTTTTGAATCATATTGCTAGTAAGACCAATATTTCCTGGATGTGTATAAGGAGGAAGATTAAAAAAAACTTGAATTGATCTATCTTTATTAGCAAAGGATTGCTCTTTTAAATCTTCAGAATAAAGACCCAATTGATAAATTGATTCTTTAACTCCTGCAACTTTTCGATCAATGGTTGTCGTGGTATTTTGACAAGCTAAAACAAAGAAGCTCCCTAATATAAGGAGCTTCTTTAGATTCATTTTTATTCTAAACTTAGTATTCATTTAATTATTTCCCATCTGGACAGGCCCAATATGCTTTTTTACCTGGATCGTAATATAAGCAATCACGATTTTTTGTTAAGCCTGAATAAATCCCAGGAGCCTTTTTGTTTACTTCAGATCTCAAATTTTGAACTTCTTCCCACGAAAGTGAAACCGCATCTTGAATATGGATTGGGTATGAACCACCTTTCGCTGTTAAAAATAAATCAATCACATCTTGCTTTGGTTTATCGTTTGGTCTATTCCAAAACCATTGATTATCAAATTCTTTTTTAAAAGTTTCATATAGGTCACGATAATCTTCTGATTGATAAACAACTAAATTATCAAATTGATTTTGTTCTGCTGTTGCTGACAGATTGTAAGAGCCAGATAACAAAATTGTCTTACCAGGAACTTCAAAATCAACAATCACAAATTTATGGTGATTTAAAAGCCATGATCTTGGACTAGGCTCATGTGAGTAGTACTTTACTCTAACTGGTGGAGATACTTTTTTACCTTTTAATAAAAACCAATCTTGGACAAATTGCGGAGTCATTTCTAAATCATTTGGCTTACCTTTGTATTCCTGATTGTCTACTGCAAGTCTTACATCAACTCCACGTTTTACTGCTGCTACTAAAGCATCAGAAACAGCTCGAATATTAAAATGATTTAAAGATAAATAGATACTTTTTTGAGCAGAATTAATTTTTTCAATCAAGACATCTCGCACAGTCCAAGTCTGTTCCGCCTTATTTGGATATGTTTTCTTCACTAAAGAAAAATACTTCCCTATTTTTTGTCCTGCTGATCCTATTTTATTTTCTTTTAATGTCCAGTTCATAGAACTTGAATAAAGCGCCATTTTACTTTTACTTGGAACATTCTCTTTCTTTGTATAATCATTTAATTTTTCTGCAATTGGCTCACCTTTAGAAATGATATCCTTTCCAGTATTCCATAATATAGTAAATTCATTTTTAAAATCTGCTATGAGGCCTTTAATTTCTTCAGTATTTTCTTTTGCTAGTTCGTGATAAACCACATTTTCACTATACTTATTTTTAGCGCCACCTGAGAAATTGGCAGATGTATTTGAAACACTTTCATCATCAACGACAATGAACTTTTCATGCATATTCATAGCAGCGAATTTAAATTCAGCTCCCTTAGATTCTAGAACAGGAACAATGTCCAAAACTTTTTTAGAATCTTTTAGATCTGGATGCAATATAACTCTAACTTTGGCTTTTTGAGAAAGTGCTTTATCAATTGCTTTTTCAAGACCGCCATCGCTCCAACTATAAACTGTGATGTGTGCATATTTTTTAGCATTACCAATAATTTCATACATTCTTTGAAAGGCTAGCTCTCCTTCATGTGGACACATTAGGGCATCAGGAGAATTCTTTCCACTGGCCAATTGTCTCTTTAATTTGTCTTTTACCGGATGATAAGCTTCTAAAACATTATTAGATGAACAAGAAGCAAGAATAAAAAGCATAGATAGAGTTAGAGAAATTTTCATAGCATCTCCTTAAAGTGATAACTCTATCTATTATGGCAAATAAATATAACTGAAAAAATACTGGCGAATTCTGCCTTATTCTTGAGTGGAAAATTCAAATATAAAGATATCCATTGGTTTTTGATTTTTTGGAGAAATAATTGAAACTGGAATAAAAATTTCCTTATAACCTAATTGATTCATACTAGTTACAAATTTTTGAATATAGCTTCTACCTGGATCAGCCAAAATAATTTTTCCGCTCTTATTTAAATTTCTAATTAATGCTTTGGCCACTTGATCAGGATGAGCGCTTTCATAAAGTATATCAGAGCCAATCACTAGGTCAAAAAGACCTAAATCCATTTCTTCTTTTCTCCAATTTATTCTGGAGTATTGAAAATTTATATTATTTGTTTCCTGATTGATTTTTAAAAACCTTTCTACATCATGGTGATAATCTGTTGCGATGACCTGGGCACCCTTTAGTGTTGCTATAAAGCTTGGAAGAGCTAGGCCACAGCCTATTTCCAAAATTTTCTTTCCATTTAAATCCATATTCTGAATATAGGTCGCTAGTCCCATTCCAGCGTCCCAAACCAAGCCAAAATAAGGGCAATAGTCTTCCTTAAGGGCATCATCCATAAACTGATCCCCTAACTTTTCACATAAGTCGTCTATGGCCTTATCTAATGACCTTATTTCATATAGCTTTATACCCAAAAGCTCTTTTGGCTTTATTTCATAGGTAATTTCGTGAAAACTGGTTAATTGTTCCATAGGTCCTTATATATTTCTTTTTTCTTTTTAGAGCTAGAAGTATGTAAATGTTTCAAATCTATTTGAAATAAAAGCATTTTATATTAAAAGACTCAAAACATAACTTTTGGAGTGATCTATGTCATTAAAATTAACTATGCTTGCCCTTTTGGTTTCAGCAAATTCATTTGCATTTGACTACATTAACACAAATCAAGACAAAGCTTTTGATCCAGAAAACATGGAAAAGATACACCGTGGGCATAAAGAAATTATCCTTACTTTTGATGATGGTCCAACACCAAAAGTTACTGAAAAAATTCTCGATGTTCTAGGTCAATACAATATCAAAGCGACATTCTTTGTTATTGGGAACAATGTAAAAGATCAACCAAGAATTATGCAAAGAATAGTTAAAGAAGGTCACATCGTTGGTAACCATTCTATGAGCCATCCGAAATTAACAGAATTTGGTTTTTTCTCATGGAGAAAAAAAGTTAAAGAAGAAATTCTTGGAACTCATGAGCTATTAACTCCATACACTCAAGCACAAAAACATTTTTATTTTAGAGCACCTCATGCTATGTGGGACAATAAATTCTCTGATCTATTAAATCAAGATGCTATTGGAAACCAATACATTGGTCCAGTGCTTTGGGATATCGGTGGAGAGATGATTCAAAGAGATGGTCAATGGGTTGAAACGGCTGACTGGGCATGTTGGAGTAGAAAGTTAACAATTGATGAGTGTATGTCTGGTTATATTTATGAAACTGAAAAGAAAAAAGGTGGTGTAGTTTTAATGCACGATCTGAAGATGAATTCAGCAGACATGTTAGCAAAATTAATTCCTGAATTAATTAATAGAGGTTACACATTTAGAAATCTTGATGATGTAAATTGGGAAGCTAGATCTAAATAATTTTTGACAATTAATAGAGGCAATATTTTTAATGGATTTTTCTAGTAAACCATTGAAAATATTGCCTCTTTTCTTTTGTAAGTGATTAAAACCGAGTATTAAATTATCATATTAAAAACATCTTTTAAGGATTTTTTAATATGAAATCACTTATTATTTTATCATTTTTTATTTTTTATTCTGCAAATGCACAACTTTTAAACCTAAGACCAAATAAAAAAACCACCAAATCTACAAATTCTAATCCCAAAAAAGAAACAAAAAAAATTGAAAAAGCTACTGATGTTAATCCCCAAGAAATCGAAAGTAAGTTTACGAAGGACCCTGTTTTAGATGGTCATTCAACAGATCAAGTTCAAGCTGATCAAATTATAAACTATGCCAATGAAAAGCAGCAAAATTTAAACGATAATCACGTATTAAAAATAAATAACTGTAAAAAACTTCTCACACTTGAAGAAATTGAATCTTGCAAAAGAAAAATCTTAAATTTAAAAAACTAAAAGCTGGGCAATAATATGAAAAATTTAATGTTGTTAGTACTTTTAATATCCATGTCTATTTCAAATTCCATATTTGCAGAAGAAATTGATGAAGATGATGAAAGCTCTATATCGACTTCTTCAGGACAAATCGTTGTCGGTCCTACTGAAGGTGCGGTATTTGGCCCGGCCCTTTCTCGTGCTGGTCTTGGAATCAACCTTGATCAATACAACTTTGACATCTCAAAATTACAAGATAAAACAAAATCCTTAGAACAATTAATATTCAATCAGATTGGCGAAGAAAATGTAGCTCAATGTAATGTTAATGCTCAAACGATGGATGTGATAGGACTTGAAGCTGGTGCAGCTAGATTAGAACTGATGAATGATGCCATACCACTTTTAAAAAATCCAACACTCATAAAACCTGTAGGAAATCACGATCAATCCATGTCTGTTCCTATGTTTATTGCATCTGAAACACTTGGAGCATCTCAACTTTTATCAAATGAATTATCAGCAAAAAGAAGAGTTGCTGCTTTTTTAAAGCGATGTGAACTATTAACGAAAGATGCCAACAAAAAAGGTGACTTGCAACTCTACTCTTATGCTTGTCTCATTTATCAAACTTTACACAACGTTCAAAATCTCTTCAGTGAAAGTGACATCATTTATCAAAAAACGACTGAACTTGATTCGATTTTAAATCAAGCTATGGCCGAAAACAAAAGCCGAGATGCTCAAATTCAAAAAGCTAAAAAAGAAATTAAGGAAGTTAACCAAGATCTCAAAAAGGCAACAGACAAACTAAAAAAAGCAAAAGAAAAATTGAAAAAAGCTCAAGAAAGTTTAAAAAATGCTCAAAAGGAATTAGAAGCAGCTAATGCAATAGTTTGTGAAGAAGATTGTAGCGGTAAAGATGCTGCAGTCGCAGCGGCAAGTAAAAGTGTCACCAAAGCTCAAGAAGAAGTTGACGCTGCTACAAAAGAAGTTGAATCTGCTGTAAAGGAATTAATCACTCTTTTAAAAACTAAACTTGGAATGGAAACAGGAGCAGTTTTAGCACTTTTAAGTGGAACAATACAGGGAACTGCCGGTAATTCGAATGATATAAGTTTTAAAATAAACGACAAAGATTTTACTCTAGTTGATACTAGTAAAGCTATCGAACAAATGAAAGGTAAACAAGACTATCATGGGCACTGGGGTAAATATCAGGAAGAAAATCCGAATGGATCACAAGAAGATTTTTTAAACAAAGTAAATGCAGGTAAAGTAGATCTCTACTTTAGTTATATGGCCACACATTTAGAAAACACTAAGACTCCAGATAAAGAATATTATGATTTACTAGGTGGAAAGCAGGACGTTACGAGTCACAATTCTTCTGTTACAATTATTCATGGTGGTGAGAATGAAGCCGTACTTGGTGGTGCTTTAGAAAAATTTTTAAACATGGGTTCTAGTGGTGTAGATAATATTGAAACAATTGCCTTAGCTGTACAGGACTATCACAGAACAAGTACCGAAAAAGAAGTTAAAATGTTGCAATCAATGAAAACACCCGAATCTAGAATTAAAGAAATGACTCGAAAAATTGAGATTATGAAAAAACTGAATAGGCAATTACGATCTATGATCAGAAGTAGCATTTGTTATTTAGACTCAATGTTGAATCTATATCGAAATACTTATAAGGCTATGAGCTACAACAAACCAGATAAAAAACCTGATCAATTTTTAACGTATATTTATAATTTTAAAACCAAACCTCTTAAAACCAAACTTCATGAAGGATATACTTCTAAGGTAGATGTCGATCAAATTTTAAAAGAATTTGAATGTATGTTAACGGGTGGTACTGATGAGTTTTGTAAAATGAATGCCATTGAATCATCATGCGGATGGGAAATAAAGATCTTTGAAGCTGTGTCGATGCCAGAAAAAAGATGTTCTAGAGAAAATATGGGCAAAGATGAAAATGATAAAGAAGTCACAGATATAAGTAAATTTTTCTGTCAGTGTAAACTAGGTGAATAAGAAATGCTTCAAATAAATAAAATACTATTAATCGTTGGATTTTCATTTTATCTACCGGTCACTTTCGCAGAAGATAATGGTTGCCTAACCGGCTCTATTAAAGGATTAAAACTAGATCCCAATTGCGAATGTTTAAAAACAAAGTCATGTCAGTCTTTTAAAAATTTTAAGGTTTCGAATGATTTCTTAGAACAAAAAGATCTCGATGGTAAAAACATTTTCTCACATGATATAAAAAAGTCTCTAAAGCTTAGTCATGAAGTCTTTAGCAAAATTATGATATTAAAGGCTAATGGAAAAGCAAATTCTAATCAAATCAAAGTGCTCTATGTAGAACTAGACAGATTAAACGCCGAAACTAGAATGAACTTACTAAAAGATAACTCTAAACTTTTTTCCAAAACTATAGAAGGATATAATCAACTTTTAAAAGATACCAAAATTAAAAATACAGAGAGAAGAAAAAAAATGGCTAAGGAGTTAAATTATGACCTGAAACCGACATTGGCCAGCCCTCCTCGTCAACCAGAAACCAAAACAGCCCCTGAACCTCAAATTTTAGTAGAAAAAATTGAAAAGCAAAAAGTACAACAAAATTTTAATCATGCTGTCATTTCAACATATAAAGATGAAGATAGGGTTAAAAATGAAAATGCTGAAAACCAAGTTATTTTAGACCAATTGAAAAATGCTAACCTAGAAGTAAATGAAGAAGATTCCCTATTTAACATTATTACTAAAAGATATATGAAGTCTGCTTATCCACAATTACTAGATAAGAAAAAGAATCTTGAAGAAGCAAATTAATCTATCGGACAAATGGCCATATTAAAATTAACCAACATGTCTTTTTCACCTTGGGTTAATATCTCAATCATTCTACGTTTAAATTTTTTGATTTCACTTTTAGCTTCTGGAATATTTTTAGAATTGATAGCTAAAGTCATAGAATTGAAATCACCTGATTGAATCCAACTTGAAAAATCAGTATGCATTTTTTCGACAATTCCTTTTTGAAGAATTTTATTCGCTTTTTCAACTAAATGTGTATCTATCATTAAATTTTGATTTGTTTTACAAAGCCTACCGCTTGAATCTCTTTGCAAAATATCTAAATACATCAATCGTTCAATCATGAGTAATACATTTAACTCACTTGTTTTAAGTATGGATCCTATTTTTTTTGAATCTTCTGAAAAAAGATTCAATTCAAGCATTTTGACTAAAGCATAATGTCGCCAATCACTCATAGCCTTAAAGCTCTCGAGTTGATAATTTTTTATTCCAGAAGTATCTCCCGATTCTGATTGACTATAGTGGCACAAGTTTCGTAAGTTATTTAACTCATTTTCTGTTAACTTTATATTTTCAATTATTCTCTGAGCTAGAGAAGTGGTAAAGTTTCTTTTTCCAGACATAATTCTTGATAAAACTGCCACACTAATCCCTGATTCACGCGATAAAGCTCTCAGTGAAAATTGAGGATTTTCTTTGCTTCGCTCAGCAAGATAATCTGTTAACCATTCTTTTCTTTTTATTTCTAATTGATTTGTTTCCATATATTTATTATTGATCAATTCTAATTTCTTGCAAGTATTATTTGGCAACACTAAACATGGAAATAGTATGTTGCCGAATAACCAAGTATTTTAATCGACATGAGATAGGTTTTAATTTAGATTATTTGATATAGAATACACTGATCTATTACAGGACTAGGTAAATTTGAAAAAAACAATTCTTTTTCCATTTTTTATTTTTTTAATTTCAACTTTTTTGTATTTGTATGCCATTTTTTCATCTCGATCCTCGACTGCTGGAATTGGCATCATACTGGTGCCTTTTGTTGCCTTAATACCTACGGTCTTTGCTTTTATTTTTGCAAAGACTCAAAATAATAAAAGTAGAATTCTATCAATCGTTTTTATTCTTATCTACTTAGGATATGAAGTTCATTTAATTAGTAAGACAATTCAAAAAAATAATTTAGAAGATAGAAAAGCCAAAGAAGCTAGTATAAAACACCAAGCTTTTCAAAAACAGCTAGCTGATCAAAAGCACATTGACCCTTTAAAGTTTCAAGATTATTTAATCAACATAGAAAAGAATACCCCGCCAAGAGAATTAATCTTAGCAATACTTGAAACAAAAGAATGTCCTCCCGAACTGTTATCAAAATATTCGCGATCAAATGACTTAGGATTAACTTTAACAGTGGCCCAAAACAATCTCACCCCTTCTACGGATCTTGAATATATTTTCTACAACAGTAGCTATCCAAGTTATTTCTATTCAAGCTTAGCTCGAAATACCAACACTCCTCCAAACATACTTAAGGAGCTGTATAACTTAAAAGAAAAAAATACTTTAATCGTTCCAAACTTGATGAACAATCCCAATACTCCAAAAGAAATCCTTGAAAATATTAATAATTAAAATTTATATTTTAGGCCGATTGTGAATTTCCACTGCCCCATCGCTTGGCCTAACAAATCTCGAAGATAGTCCTCTTCTGCGTTTTTATTGGAATTGAAAAAATATGTCCCTTCAAAAAAAGCGATATACTTATTTTTTAAATCATATTCGATTTTAGGTCCAAGAAAAAAGTATTGATCGTTTTTCTTATTAATTCGAGCACCTGTCTCAGGTTCAAATTTAAATGAATCTAACATGATAAGTTTTCCAACTAATCCATATTGTAATTCTTGATCAATTTTTAAAATCGCTGAATTAATTTCATAACTTGAGCCAACACTGTAAAAGGATTTTACGTTCTCTAAATTTCTTTCAATATTATAATCGCTATTTAAAGTGAAGCCTAGATTGATATTAAAATGGCCATCATTTTTTACAGCATCAATTTTCAAATAACTTGCATTTCTTCCATAGGCAGTGTTGATCATTTTTAGATTTCCTTTTGAAGTCACTTCTTTCCCGAAAGTAAAAAGAAAATCAAAGCCTTTTTTTGTCCAAAAAAGATATTTAAAATCTAAATTTAATGGCCCAAAAAAATTAGAGTGACTTTTAGTGACCACATATTGAGACTGCACACCAAAACCTATCGAATCAAATTCCTCACCAAATGGAAAAAGATCAATCTTGAAATTGTAGCTATGATCTATTGGAAGAGTAATATTGTGACTAAATGATCGATTACTTTTGAGCCACTTAGAATAAGAAATCTCTAGCAAGTTAGGGTTTAATAGATGCGAAGCTTTACTCGGTTTTAATTGGAGATTATAACTTGTTAACTTATCTTCTGGCATAAGCTCTTGACTGATTTCATTTATTTTATCGAATGTTGTTTGCGGTGAAGAAATCGCGAGTGTTATTTTGCTCACTGTTTTTTCATCTTCTCGGTATTTTTCAGGCAATGAACGATGCAGGGCCTCATGAATATGCAGAGCAATTAATTGCTCCTTAGAAAGTTTTAGAGATACGGGAAAAAATCTTGTGGGTGAATATGGCTTGGCAAAAGTTCTCGCATAGACAAATCCTTCAATTCCAGAATGAAATGCACCCATCTCTTCTAATTGCTTAGAACTTACATTGTCTTCAGTGATGTATAATTTGGAATTCTCTAATTCTGGTAAAAGATTTCCTAAATTGGCGACTCCTGAAATATTGAGCTTTTTTATTAAATCTATTGCTTCTTTTTTTGTCTCAAGAATAATTCCCGACTCTATTGGCTTAAAACCTTCTAGATCAGTGCCATCATCTCCATTGCCAACCTTAGTCGGTCCTCCCCAAATATTTGTACATAATGCAAAAATGACTAAATAAACCTTCATTATTCCTCCGAAAGAGCAAAGAGGGCCACTTCTAATTTATAGACCCTTTCTTTTTTACCCTTTGAATATTTTTCTACTATCATATCTTGAAAATCAGAAATTTCTTTTTTGATTTTTGTTAAATCTTTTTTATCTATTGTTAATCCTATTCCTGTTATATCTCTTTCATCTACAGTTTGAACTTCAAGTGATTCAATAGCTTTTTGAAGAATTTGACGATGATAATTTCTAACTGCTTTAGAAGGAATATCCTCTCCACTCATCACATATTTTTCAGAAACTCGATACGAAGTCTTTCCTTGCTTTGAAACCATCTTTTCAATTAAGCCAACATTGACCATTTTATCAATGGCCACTTTCACTTCATAAGGCTTTATGTTGAGTTTCTTAGAAATATAAGTATAACTCCATTCAAAATCTTTTGAATCGGCAAGGTTCAAAATCGCAAAGTGATACCATTCACTAACAATATCAAACTGATCTGAACTTAGTTTTTGCTGTTTTAAATTAGAGGAAAATAGATCTTGATACTCTTCTTTACCTAATTCAATTTCTTTTGTTTTGCTAACTAACTTTAGAAGATGCTTCAGCTCCATTGAGCTAAGCCCCATCGCCTTTGATATTTTTATGGCCGACTTAGAACTTAAAGCTCTCTTACCATTTAAAATTTCCGACAATTCACCAGAAGACAATCCAAGAGATCTTGCAAACGCACGTAATGAATAAGCCCGATTCACACTTGTTCTTCGAACTAATTCGTCTTGTAAAAAATCTCGATAATTTTCATATTCCAACATATTCTCATCATAAATAGAAATAATCGTCATTTCAACTATTTTTGGAACAAAGCGCTCCAATACTTATAATCGCCTCACAAATATCACAGCATAAACACCTGAAAACAAAAGAAAACATGTAAAATATTCCCGCTCCTCAAAAAGGAGCACTTTGCTCCAAAAACTCTATCACCTTCCATTTTTTTGCCGTAAATATAAACAATGGAGGTATTTATGAAAAACTTTTTTACATTAATTATTTTAATTTTATTAACTGCTTGTGGTGTAAGTCCTGAAGAAAAAGAATTAAGACGGGCTAATGCTTTTGATATATCTGGTAGCTATATAGTCAGCGATGCAGATAAAAATCAGATGAACTCTCTTAATATTATTAATGAGTCTGATCGATCTAATGTCTTTGTTCAAATTAGTAGAAACAATTTTACCAAAGCTGAAGAAGCTGCATTTGACCGACAAAAAATCTCATTAAATGACGTTGAAAACTTAAGATTGAATTTAACAATAGGAAAGGGAAAACCAATCGATCTAAGTGGAGGCGAAAACATTTCTAAAGATTTTGGAAAAAGTACAAGAGTATATGTCGTGACCAACAATCAAGAAGGAAAGAAAATTGGAAACTTTTCAGTTAACTATTCTTTCTATGGAACTATGTTAAAAGACAGCGATATTATAACTGGAAAACTAACTTTAATTATTAATGAGACCATAGAAGAAAACAATAAAATCACAATCCACTTTAGAGAAACAATCGATATTCCAGTTGTTGCAAAAAATACTTCTTTATCTCAAAATCAATATCTTGGTTCATGGTCCGGCTCTATTCAAAGCAGTGATGAAGTTTTAAAGCAAGCATTTCAAAAAGTAACGATAGAAAAACTTTCAGAAAGTTTTTATACGATTAAGCCAAGTCGCGATTCATTTTATTTTAATGGGGAAAAATTTACTTTCAATGCTAAAAGTTTTCCGATGAAGAATCTTTCAAGTGCCACGCCAACAGTTTCGATCAGTTTTCTAGGTGAAAATAAAACGCAAATACAATTGACGGCTAATATTTATGCTCTAGGAATGATGATGGGAACAATATCTAAAGTTGAGATGAATGAAAATGAGGCTTTAGGACAAATTCACTTTAAGCGAAACTAATAATAATCATATAAATCTATCTATTACATCAATCTAGTAGGTACATTTATTCGTTAAAATCCAATTGAAAAGGATAGGCACATACAAAGTAAACGCTTGAAAGTGTCTTTCGAATCAATAAATAAATCAAAAATCAGGAACGAGGAGAAAGACAAGCGCAAGCTTTACTTTACCTAGGTAACCAAAAAGGGCCCAGTTCTTGGGCTCTTTTTATTTTAATTTTTTGATTGTTAGATCACCACTTGCTGAAACAGAAGAAACATCAAGATCATAGTCTTTACTATCTCCAAACTCATTAAAAGAGTCTCCGCTTGCTGTTTTGTTTTGAGTTTTTAGCTTACAATTTTTTGGAATAAATACCTGAACATCACCAGAAGCGCGATTGATACTTAATTTTGACGGTTTCTCCGGACAGTTCTTGTAAATTAACTTCATCTCTGAGGATGCGCCAATAAAATTTCCTTCTCCCGTTAATCCTTCTAGCATTAAATCACTTGAGGCTACTTTTACCTCAACACGCTTAAACTCTCCTACTGCCTTTAAATTACCGCTTGCCGACTTATAAGTTAAATCACCTACAATATTTTGTATTTCAGTATTCATGGTTGCATGAGATATTTCTAAGTCGACACTTTTAGGTAAAAGAACTTTTAAGTCTACTCGACATTCCGATTTACTAAAAAGCGATGATGACTTTATCTTAATATTTAATGTAGGTCCAAAATAGGTAACAGATTCTTCGCAATCTTTATCCCATTTAATTTTTTTGACTTCAACGACAGCTTGATTTTTCTTTTGATTTTCAGAAATAAAAAGTGCCCCTTTCGATGCAGATATTTCGACCAGCTGGAGTCCTTTATCTAACTGGAACTCATAAGTGCCATTTTTATTTTGAGCAAATGTGAGCGTACTTTGAAATGTTAAAAAGAAAATTATTAATGTTTTCATAAACTCTCCTAAAAAAAAAAGCCCAAGTATTACTACTTGGGCCTTTTACAAATTTACTATAAAAACTAATTAGTTTTTAAGATCTTTGAATTTATCAGCTAAAGTTGCAGATTTTACTCTATCTTGCTTGTATTCAACATTGCTGTTTACTGCTTTGATAGAAAGAGCAATTTTCTTTGCTTCTTTATCTACAGAAATAACCATAGCTTTTGGCTTATCACCTTTTTTGATTACGTCAGATGGTTTTTCAACTCTTTCTTCAGATAATTCAGAAATGTGGATTAAACCTTCGATTCCTGTTTCAAGTTCAACGAAAGCACCAAAGTCAGTAACACGTACAACTTCTGCTTCTACAACTGTTCCAACTGGGAATCTAGTTTCGATTTTCTTCCATGGATCTTCTTCAAGTTGCTTAATACCTAAAGAAAACTTTTGGTTTTCTTTATCGACTGTCATAACCATAGCTTCTACAGTTTGACCTTCTTTAAATTCAGCTGCTGGATCGATATTTTTCTTTGTCCAAGAAACGTCAGAAACGTGGATTAAAGCATCCATGTCTTCGCCTAGGTCAACGAATACACCAAACTCAACAATTGACTTAACTTTACCTTTAACTTTGTCTCCAACTTTAAATTTAGCAACAAGAGCATCCCAAGGATTTGGTTGAAGTTGCTTTAAGCCAAGAGAAATTCTCTTGTTTTCAACGTCAATTTCTAATACTTGAGCTTCAATTCTTTCACCTGGATTGAAGTGCTTTGTTGGGTTTTTAATTTTGTTTGTCCAAGACATTTCAGAAACGTGGATTAATCCTTCGATTCCGTCGTCTAGTTCAATAAATACACCGTAATCTTTTACAGATACGATTTCACCAGCAACTTTTGTTCCTGGAATGTATTTTGTTCTTGCTTCTTCCCATGGATTAGCTTGAACTTGTTTTAAGCCTAAAGAAACTCTTTCTTTATCAGTATCAAACTTTAAGATTTTTACTTCTATTTCATCACCGATGTTTAATAGACTTGAAGGATGCTTTACGCGGCCCCAAGACATATCTGTGATGTGTAGTAATCCGTCGATACCACCAAGATCAATGAACGCACCGTAATCAGTGATGTTCTTAACGATCCCTTTAACAACCATTCCTTCTTCGATTTGAGAAAGAATTTCACCACGCATCTTACCTCTTTCTTCAGCTAAGATAGCTCTTCTTGAAAGAACGATGTTTCCACGTTTTTTATTAAACTTAATAACTTTAAATTCCATTGTTTTACCAATGAATTTATCAAGGTATCTAGTTGGACGAATATCAATTTGAGATCCTGGTAAGAAAGCCTTAACACCGATATCAACAGATAATCCACCCTTAACTTTTGCAATAACAGTTCCTGTTAATGCTTCACCTGATTCACAAGCAAGAGAAATTCTATCCCATGCTTTTAAGATTTCAGCTTTGTCTTTTGATAAAATTAAATTACCCATGTTAGATTCTAACTTCTCTAGGTAAACTTCAATTTCATCTCCAGCTTTAATTTTTAAAGAACCATCATAAGATTGGAATTCTTTAACTGAAACTAGACCTTCTTGTTTGTAACCGATGTCTACAGTTACATAGTCTGCTCCAATGTTAATAATGCGACCTTTGAATACTTCACCTTCTTCAAAGTTTTTGCCCACGTTTGAGTTGAGCATTTTTGTGAACTCAGTTTCTGGTTTCGTGTCTACGTCTTCGCCGATTACTACGTCGTAGCCCTTCATCCAGTTTTGTTTAAGTTCTTGTGTTTTAGCCATAAATACCTCGAAAATTTTATTTACCAAGCAAAGCTTGGCCCAGAGTTTCCTTTAAAAAAGGTCCCGCTGATTTAGACTTTGCACAGTAACAGAAATTGGCTTTTGAGTACAGGAAATTATTGCGTTTTTTGCATCAATCTTTGCCTTCGCTCAAGAAGTTTCTGATAGATCTCGGTTAAGCCCTGTTTATAGGGTTCAAAGGCATGCTCTCTCTCTATAAAAAATTTATAGAGTCGGACTTTTTCTCTATAGACGCTATTGGCCATAAGGATCTTTTCCCAGTGAAAACGAAGATCTCGGGCATCTTTTTTGGAATAAGCTTCCCCAATACCTTGATATTCACGAAAAAGCTCCATGGTCGCGAGGTTTTTAGGTACCAAGACTGGCAAATGGTGAATCAGGCCTAAGACTGTAAAATCTTCGATAAATTCCTGCTCAGTATGGCTAATCCAAACTGATAATCTCTCTAGGATCATCTCAACTTCTGAAGCAGTCACAAATACAACTTCATCTTGAAGAGATAATTCTTGAATTAGGTTTTTGAGTTCTTGAAAAATTTTCATTTCATTAAAATTTGATTCAGAGATAAGGACTAACTTAGAATTAACACCTCCGGGATTTTTCGTATTAATAGATTTCAAAGCATAAAATAAAAAAGCGATTTCATCTATTTGAGATATTTCGGGAGAGATATATGTGCCAGCCAAAAAGAAGTTTTGGTATTTTTTAAAATGATCTTCTTCTAGGTGTTTCATTTCTGTAGTCTCTTCAAATTTCGGTTTGATCCCCATTCCAAGATACTTAATCTTCCAAGCAGAAATTCCTAAGTTTCCGAGTGCATCTGATAAAATCACTCGATTAGATATAATCAAAGCTTCAATTCGAGAAAAAAATGGCCGATAGATAAAACTCTTTAGTGGTAAATCAATATTATGATCATGAGTAATGACCAGACTAATTTCTTTTAACTTTCGCATCTGAATGGATAAAGAAACGACAAAATGAAAATCATAACAATGAACAATACTAATCTTATATTCTTTTAAAATCTTTTTTGCATTAATCAAAAAATGAAAGTCAGAAAATTTATTTAAAATAGATGTACTCATTGGTAGTACTGTTAAACTATTTACTAAGGCAATTTTAGTTAAAAAATTATTGGCATTTGTAAGAATATAAACTTCAAACCCTGCTTGATTAGCGAGCAGAGCATCTTTTAAAAGTGATCTCTCTTTTGAATTCCATTCGACAGTATGTAAAACAAATAAAATTGCGGGTTTTTTATTCATGAATTATTTTAATTCTACTCCGTTTTTATACTCGACCAATTCGCCAAAGATTGATCCAATCTTAATCTTTGCTTGCACTTTTAAAAATTTGCGAAGTTCATCAGCTGAATACCAAAAAACAATATCTCCACTTTTTTGAAGGACTCCTGGAAAATGAGTTTCCGCTTTTATTTTTATGGCCTTCATGTCTTTGTCATTAACAGATGTGATCTCTTCTCCTAAAACATCCACTTTTAAAGTCCAGACTTTTCCTCTTGTCACCACTGGAAATTCGTAATGATCTCCTTTTAACAGAGGAAGTCCTCTAACAAACTGTAAGGCGGAAAATGAATCTTGCAAATATTTGGGAATAAAAGTTTCTAATGATTCATTTTTGTTTGATCCTTCTTTGACTCGCTTATAAAAACTTTTCGTTTTCAAAGTTTTAGAATCAAAAATCTGAAGATCATCGACATTTTGTTTTTTCTCTCTTTGAATTAAGCTATATTTTATTGGCAAAAAAGTTGATTTTTCCACAAAGGATTCTAAAACATCATCAAGCCAGTAAAAGTATCGATATGAATCTCTCGATTTAAAACGACAAGAAAAATGGTAAGCTTCCTTTCCATTTATTAATTTCAATGGAAGTGAACTCATCGTAATATATCCCGCTACAACTCCAAGATATGTAATGGCCATTATACTTTGCTCACCTACAAAATATTTGGCTTGAAACTTTTCCCAAATCGCCTTTGATTTTAGATCGTACTTTTTAAAACTCTCAGGATAATTTGCGTCGTATTTGGTTTCTTCTTCAATTTTTTTGATTATTTTCTCTGACTCTCTCTCATTTTTTAACTCGATGGGGGAGCTCTTTTCACTTTTGTTTTTTTTCTTTCCTACATTTTTAGAAATTTTATTTTCTAGATTTTTATTCGGAAGAGTATTTTGTGAGACTTCAACAGCTTGAAATTTTTTAGATTCTTCTTGCGTCAATTCAAAAGAGCTGACCAAGTCTTTTTTATCTGAACTTTGTAATAAAACATTTTTTTCTTCTTCAAAGTTAGAAGCACAAGAAAATAACAAAAGAGAAACACATAAATTCAAGGTTAATTTTTTCATACCTATCAATATCCCCAATCCATCACTTTACACATTGATCAATAATTTTCTTAGCCTCTTCCTCACCTGAGAAAAAAACTAAATCTACCTGAAGAAATATAATTCTTTCATCGTTCATGACCTTTTTAATTCTCACCATATCTTTCTCTGTCGTAACTAAGTAGGCTTGATTTTCTTTGGCTTTTGAAAGTAATGACTCAAGCTCATTTTTGGTATAATAATGATGATCAGAGAAAGTCTCTGTACTAATCACATTAGCTCCCATCTCTTCAATCATTTTATAAAATGATTGTGGACTCGCTAATCCAGCTACACAAATGACTTTTTTGTTTTTAATTCCTTCAACATTAAACAAATAATCATAACTAGAATTCAAAAAACCTTTTGGCTTAAACCCTACTTCTGCAATGGTGACACCATAAGGAAGAGTATTTAGAATCAAAGATTTTAATTGCTTTATTTTTTCACGGCTTACTTGATCTGCTCTACCAATCACAACTAAGTCTGCATCCTTTAAGCCACTAAACCCTTCTCTTAAATAGCCAAGTGGGGCAACTTGATATTTATCTAGAGACATTAAAGCATCAAATAAAATAATATTGAGTTTTCTTTTTAATTGTAAATGTTGATGACCATCATCTAAGAGTACAACATCCGGTAAAAACTTAGGGAAATAAAAATTTAAGTTGGCACTACGGTTTTTCCCAACAACAATCGCTGAACCTTCCAATCGTCTCGCATAGATTAAGGCTTCATCTCCATATTCAACTGGATCAGGATTAATTTTTTTTCCTGCATAAATAATTCCGGAATCATTCTCGAGTTTCCCTTTATATCCGCGCATCACTATCATGACTTTTTTATTTTGCTTTTGAAGATACTCTGCCAACCAGAGGGTAAATGGAGTTTTCCCTGTGCCCCCAAAGCTTAAGTTTCCCACAGAAATTATTGGTACTCGAAATGATTTCTGGTGAATAAACCCATAATCATAGAATGCTCTTCTAATAAAATAGACACTTTCCCAAGCTATCGAGAGTGGTGAAAGAAAAAAATATTTAAGAAAAGCTTTTCTAGTTTTTTCCATAAGTTTCGCTTAAAACCTTCGCCATATACTGGGCCACATCTATTCCCTCACCTCGAGTTAAATCTTTTGTTTTAGATAACTCGTTTAAAAGTTGATTGTAGACATGCTTATTATCATACCAAAGCTTGATAATAGATGCGATTTTAAAAGCAGAAACTTCGTCTTGAATGAGTTCTGGAAAAACTGAACGATTATGTAAGATATTTGCTAAACTGATAGGTCCTTTATAATTCACCAGAGTCGTAAAAATAAAATAGTTGAGCAAACTTCCCCGATAACAAACCACTGTAGGTAATTCAAAAAGTGCACAGGACAATGTCACTGTTCCCGACGCGGCTAAGGCCATATCCGCCCACTTTAACGCTTCGACCAGTTCAAAATTTGAAAATACTTGGACAGTTTGATCAATATAGGGTCGATAGAGTTCTTCTTGAACACTTGAAGATTTTACAATTCCAAGCTCAATGGGAATATCTTTTTTTAATATTTTTACCGCTTCTAAAAACTCATATAGCAAGCTCTCTACTTCAAAATTTCGTGAGCCAGGAAGGATTAACAATTTTAATTTTCGAGACTTATCAAGTTTTGATCTTTGAAAGTTTGATAGTTCTTTTTGATGTAAAACCAACTGAGGATGATCAACACTAATCACTCGCTTGATCCCTCGAGATTCAAACCAATTTTTTTCAAATGGAATAATCGTAAAAAGAGTGTGAACTAAATTCTTTAATTTTTGAACTCGATATTCTTTCCATGCCCAAGCTTGCGGGGCCACATAATACAAAACCTTGACATCATTTTCTTTCAATTTTTTTGCTAGCTTCATATTAAAAGATTGAAAATCAATCAATATGGCGACTTTCGTTTTTCGACGAATGACTTCATTTTCGATATCATCTAATGCTTTTTTATAAAAAGGGATTTTGGCAAAGATTTCAGAATACCCCCAAGAGGAAAAATCATTTAAATGATAAAGCAACTCCAATCCCTCTGCCTTTAACTCTTCTCCGCCGACTCCATAAAAAGTCGTTTGTGGGCAAAGTTTTTTTAAGGCTAGAAAAAAACTCATGGCATGTTCTTCGCCTGATTTTTCTCCAGCAATAATTAAACAAGATTCGCTCAAAGGATTACCTCAATGTTTTTATCAGCACTCTCTAAAACTTTATCAATTAATTTTACCGCTAATACGCCATCATCAATTGAAACAATTGGTTTTGAATTTTCTATAATCGATTGATAAAAATGACGATGTTCAATGAGTAAATGGTCTCTTTTTTCATAGGGAATAGTTTTAGTAAATTCAGGTCCTTCAAAACTTCCTCTCGCTTCAGTAATTTCATTTTTCATCAAATCAACAAGGATTGTTCCGGTATTGTTTGAAATTTCTAATTCACGAACTTCTTTAGTTTGATTTCTTCCAACAGTGATAGTTGCTCGATGGCCTGATTTAAATTTAAAATTCGCTGAAACATAATCATATTTATTTGTTCGCATTTTGTAACCTACAGCATCGACACTGATGGGAGTTTCTTTAAATAAAAAAACCAACAGATCCAAATCATGAATCATCAAATCTTGAACGACATCAACATCTGTAGCCCGCCCTTTAAAAGGAGCCACTCTTTTTAAATTAATGTGAGCAGGAGCTTTGAAATAATCTCTATAGTTCTCTTTCATCTCCCAAGCATTATGAAATCTTTCGGAATGTCCGATTTGAAGAACTAACTTTTTATCACCTAATAACTCTTTAAGCTTAAGTGCCTCAAAGGTATTTTCTGTAACTGGCTTTTCACAAAACACATGTTTATTTTTCATGAGTAGCTGATGGACTATTTGATAATGAAAAGATGTAGGAGTTACAACAACCCCAGCATCGATTTCATCAATACATTTTGCTAAATCGTCGACGACTTCAACCCCGGGATGATTTTGCTTAGCGATGGCTGCATTTTGCGGATTTTTTTCTACAATAAATTTTAAAATCGCTTCATTTTGAAATAATTCCACTTTTTGACAGTGCCACTTCCCTAAATGACCGTATCCAATGACCGCAACTTTAATTTTGTTCATAAATTTCCTATGAATTGAAAGGCGCAATTCCTATTTCTGATTTTCTAATTTGATCAGACATCTCGATAACAACTCTATTGTCTTTGTATTCTTGCATAAATTCTTCATGATCGACAAATGATCGAGGTGATAAACCAGATGATTCCATTGTTCTATAAAACTCTACAACTTCCGAAATTTCTTGTTTTGAATATCCTTGTCTTTTTAATCCAACAATATTGATTCCTTTTAAATGTGCACGATTTCCCATTGCTGTACAAAAAATAGGAATATCACGAACAATAGCAGCTGCACCACCAATGTAGGCTCCTCTTCCAATAGTACAAAATTGTTGAACCTGAGTTCCACCACCCACTCCAACTCTATCACCAATGCGAACATGACCAGCGAAGTTTGTTGAATTTGCAATGGTACAAAAACTTCCCATGACCACATCGTGAGCCACATGACAATAAGCCATCAACAAATTATTATTTCCAATAATAGTTTCTAAGTTTTCTTTTGTTGTTCCTCGGTGAATAGAAACAAACTCTCGAAAAGTATTATTATTTCCTATAATCGTTTTAGTTAGCTCACCTTTGTACGAATTGTCTTGAGGAGGAGCCCCAACAGAACATCCTTGAAAAAATTTATTGTTTTCTCCAATGGTTGTATGTCCATCAATGACGACATGGGAATGTAAAATAGTATTTGCGCCTATTTCTACATTGGGACCAATGATACAAAATGGCCCAACAATAACTGTTTCATGTAATTTTGCATTTTTATCTACGATTGAACTTTGATGAATTTGTGCCATAAAATCTTTCCTTTATTTTGCGATCATTTTTATTGAAGCCATCACTGTAGCTTCACTCATTAAAACATCCTGATGATATAATTTACAAACAGTATAAATCATCGGACCTCTCACTTTTTCTAGCTTTGTTTCTATTCTTAAATCCATTTCAGGTAACACCGGTTTTCTAAATTTTGCATTTTCAATACTAGTTAGGGCAACATCCATTTTCATTTTTGACATATCTTTTATCCCTAACAAAATAAAAAAACTTGAAGCTTGAGCCATGGTCTCTACTTGAGTGACTCCTGGAAAAATAGGGTAATCTGGAAAATGTCCTTGGAAAATAACATGTTCCTTCTTCGTTCGATAATGAGCTACTACCTCAGCTCCAACCAAATCTTTTAATTCAAAATATTTTTCTCCTGGCCTTTCTACAACGCCAGGAATTTTTACAGATTCTACACTATCAATAAATAAAAACGGATCTCGATGAGGTAGAACTTCTAAAACTTTTTCTTTATTTAATAACATCAATAACTCCAATTAAATTATTCTTTTTTCAAAGCCAATTTTCTAAGCATAGCATTGGCTTTCATCCATTCTTTTATATCTCTAGCGGGAAATCCTGCCACTGTAACATTCGGCTCAATATCTGTTGTCGCTCCACCTCTTCCAGCAACTTTGGCAGCTGTTCCTATTGTTAATCCCTCAGTGCTTCCTGATTGACCACCAAAAACAACATAGTCACCTATATCGCAACTTCCGGCTATTGCTGTTCCACCACAAAGAACGACTCCACGACCAAGTTTATTATTGTGTCCAACTTGAACAAGGTTATCAATGATACTGCCACTACCTACTTGTGTTGGAGTGAATGTTCCTTGATCAATAGAAGTATTTGAACCTATCTCCACATCATCCCCAACGATGACTCCGCCCATATGCCAAATTTTTAAATGTTTTCCTTGGTGAAAAAAATACCCAAATCCATCTGAACCAATAACTGTATTTCCGTGCACTCTCACTCTTTGACCAATTTTTACAAATGGATAAATCGTTACGTTTGGATAAATCAAACTCCCTTCTCCAATTGTACTGTGGCTCATGATTGAAACATGAGAGTGAATAACCACATTCGCACCGATCTCTACTCCGTTACCAATAAAAGCACCTTGAGCAATGATCGCCGAAGGATGAATCTTACAAGTACCCATTTGACGGCCATCAACAAAATCATTGAGATCTTGAAACTTTAAATCATAAAAAACTTTGCTTATCTTACACATAGCGAGCATGACATTTTCCGTGCTGCCAATAAAATCACAAAACGTTTCAAGTTGATTTAGCGTCTGACTGTCGACTTTTTCTTTAAAAGACTTTTCAAACAATATCCAAGTATTCTGAGGTTTCTCGCTATTGCTTAAAATATCTTGCAAGTAGTTTTTAGATTTTACAAAAACCAAGTGTTTAGATTTTAAAAATTTGGCATCGGTTAACCCAACAAATTCAACAGAATCATTTTTTAAATAATGGGGAGTAAGATCAGTTAATATTGTCTTTAATTCTTCTAAATTCATGACAATCCTTAAAAGGGAAAAGGGACCTCGAAGGTCCCTTAAGCATATTTAATTTATCAAAACGAAAAGGACTATTTAGGAAATTTTTTATTATAAAGTTTTACAACTTCATCTGTTAAATCTTTTTCTTCCTTAGCAAAAAGAATTGGTGCAGTCGCAGCTTCGTAAACCATGTCAACATCATTAGACTTTGCTACTTCATCGACAACTTTTTTTACATTATCCAAAATTGGAGATTTTAATTTTTGCTCCATTTCTTGGATTTCTTTTTGATAACCTGCAGTCTTTTGCTGAATAGCCATTATCTTTTCTTGAATTTCTCTTTCTTTTTTACCTTTTTCTTTATCGTTAATGACAGATGCTTTCTTTTGATAATCTTCTTGAAGTTTTCTAATTTTATCTTCTTCATCTTTTAGAATTTTTTGCTTTTCATCAAAAGTTTTCTTTAATTGATCACGAACATTAACACCTTGATTAACAGTAATTAAAACTTTTTGAACATCCACTTTTCCAACGACAATTTTAGCCATTGCTGTAGAGGAAATCACGAATGCCAACAATACGAATAATTTCTTCATATAAAAACTCCCTTTTTTTATTAAAATAATTGTCCTATATCAAAATGAAATTGAGAACCAGTATTTTTATGATCCTTGACTATTGGATAACCAAATTCAAACCTTAAAACGCCTATTGGAGAAAACCATCTAAATCCAAAGCCATAATCTGAATAAATTTTTACTTTATCTAAATCGCCCGCGTGCCCAGCATCAAAAAAGACGACCCATTTCAATCCTGCTTCTCTTGAAAGCGGGTGTTGAAATTCTAAATTTGTAAACATACTAAATTGACCACCATCGTTATAGGTAACGGTACGATTCTGACTGTTTAGCACGTCGCGAAGTGGCCCGACTCCTTCATAGCCATAGCCTCTTAAATTTCTCGCTCCACCAAGAGTAAACCTTTCCGTTCTTGGAATCGGACGACTATTAACTTTATCAATTCTAGCTGTATAAAAACGGGATCTAAAAATTAAATCATTCCAAACAGGATAATATCCTCGAGCTTCTCCCTCATTCTTCACCCACTTCTTATCTCCACCAAGACCAGTGTATTCTACTGAGTAACTTAAAAAGACACCTTTTCTTGGATCAGATCGATCATCTCTTCGATCGTGAATGATTGAAGTTTGCACTGAAGAAGCAATCCCATTTTCAACAGCAAGCACTAGAGTTGGATCATCCGTCGCTTTAATCTGAGTGTCTTCAAATTTGTAAGTCGTGTATAAACTTGTGTAAGTAAAAATCGGGTAACCAATTCGAGTATTGAATCCCTTTCTCTTTTCAGAATAAGAAGCCGAAGTATCGTTATTAGTGAGAAAAATTCCTCCACCTAAAGTCCACTTCGTATCAAGCAAATAAGGCTCTGTGAAATCAACATTAAATGAGTTTGATGACTTTGCTAAATTCAAACTAAAAGAAAGATTTTGACCTTTCCCCATAAAATTAGACTGAGTAATTGATGCCTGAAAAAATCCCCCAGTCGCTGTGGAGTAACCTGCCCCAAGTGAAATCTGACCTGTATTTTTTTCTTTAACAGATATTTCCACATCGATGACATCATCTCTATCGCTTGGAGAGACGGTATTAAAAACAATCGATTCTGGTTCAAAAAATCCAAGTCGCTGAACATTTTCTCTAGAAACCCGAAGTGCCGTACCATTAAATTTTTGCCCTTCTTTTATGGTCAATTCTCTTCTTATGACTTTATCTCTAGACTTGGTGTTACCTTTAATTTTAAATCTACCAAAATAAGCGATTTTCCCTTTTTCAAAAGAATATTCAACGTTAACCTTATTTTCACCAGGTACAATATCAAGATTTCGAATGACGTTGGCAAAAGCATATCCTTCGTCTTGATAAAGTTCAGTCAATGTTTGAATATCTTTTCTTAATAATTCTTCAGAATAAGTTTCATTTTCAACTAATGAGATTTTAGATTTAAGGTCGGATTCTGGTAAAAGAAGCTCCCCTTGAAATGAAATTTTATTAACAAAAAATTGAGGGCCTTCCACAATTTTTAAAGTAATGAAAACCCATTTTTTATCCACAGAGACCGTTATTTCCGGAGTCCCAACATTGGCCTGCAAATAACCCTTCATTCGATAAAAATATTTCAAACGTTCAATGTCATTTTGAAAATTGATTTCTTTAAAGTTTCCTGATCCCGACATAAATGAAAATAAAGTATCTTCTTGGGTTTGAAGAATGCTTTTTAATTCTTCATCTTTAAAATATCGATTACCTAAGAAACTTATCTTTTTAACTTTTACTTTATCAAGCTCTTTAATTTGAAAAACAATTTCTATATTTTCATCATTGATTTTCTTTTCAACGTAATCAACAGCAGCAAGATAATATCCTTTTTCTTCATAGAACTTTAAAAGACCCTGAACATCAGCTTTAACTTTATTAATGTCTAAAATTGAAAAAACTTTCGTCTTTACTTGGTTTTTCAATTCATCTGAAGAAAGACCATCGTTTCCATCAAAAGTTATTTTCGTGACGATAGGTTTTTCTTTTACTAGAAATATTAAACTATTTTTTCCATTGATCACTTCATGATGGGCTTCAACTTGATCAAAATATTTCATGGAATAAATTTTTTCGATATCTTTTTTGAGTAAATAATTATCTAACTGTGTATCAACTTTGGTTGAAATTTTTTCAAGGACGGCTTCCTTTTCTACTTTTTTTAATCCTTTTACATCAATCGTTTCGACCTTAAATAAATCAACTCTTGGCCCAATATCGTCTAAAGCAAAAATAAGATTTTGAAGAACTAAAAAAATTAAAAATATCAAACAATGTCTTTTAGACATATGACTCCATAGTGGATAAAAAAAGATGGCTATTAAAAGTATCAATATAAACTTGTAATCGCAAAAGTTTTTTCATTGGACTATGCTAAAAACTCAAAGCGTTATGATTTTCCCATCTTTCATCTGTAAACGATGAGTGAAGGAATTGGCAATGGTCTCATCATGTGTGACCACAATGAGAGTAGAATGAAACTCTGTAGATAATTGCTTAAGAAGACCCATTACTTTTTCTGAATTCTGCGAATCAAGGTTTCCTGTGGGTTCATCACACAATAAAAGTTTTGGCTTCAAAGATAGGGCCCGAATAATATTGATACGCTGCTGCTCTCCACCAGATAGTTGATGTGGAAATTTATCTAAAAGTTTTGTGACTCCTAAATATTCCGCCAATTCGTTAACTCGCTTTTCAATTTCAGTAGTCGGATGTTCACTTAATTTTCCAGGCAAATAAATATTATCTCTCGCGGTCATTGATGAAAGTAAAAAATGAAACTGAAAAACAAAACCAACAAATCGATTGCGATACAAAGCAAGTTGTTCATCGTCGTATAAATTCAAGTTTTTTTGATTAACAACAATCTCACCTTGAGAAGGTCTGTCTAATCCGCCAAGTAAATAAAGAAGTGTGGATTTACCAGAACCAGATGCTCCTTTAATTGAATATTGCTCATTTTCAAAAAATTCTAGATCTATGCCATTTACCGCATGGCTATTTCCATACTTCTTGCTTAAATTTACAATTTTTATCATCGGATGCATCTACATTCCCTATCTTTAAGAAAACTCTTGTCGCAATCCTTCTAATAGCGACTTCTTTTTTAAACGACGAAACAAGAACCAAGTGATTAAATTTAACCACACAAATGAACCAAAAAAAACTATTAAATAACTTTGCCAAGTTAAATGCAGACTCAGTCTTGGCATGTAATAAACTTCCGCTGGTAATTCAAAAAATGGTAAATATTTTAAGCCTAATTGAAATAAGTTAACCAAACCTATTGCTACAACTAGAGATATCATCCAAATAAAACTAATCAGTTTAAACCAAACTTCAACAAAACGCTTCTGAGATACGCCTAAAGCTTTAATCAGAAAAATTTCTTTCGCTTTTTGTTCGTTAATAAACATAATAAAAGCGAGAATATTAAAAATAGAAATAACGACAACCAGCTGAAGAATTAAACCAATCATAACTTTTTCAACTTGAACAGCTTCAATAAGTGAATCATATTCTTTCCAAAAAGGTTTTACACGAAACTCATTTTTCAGCTCTCTATCCAAGGCTTTTTTGGCAAGTTGAATGGCGCTTAAATAATTCTGATCAATTTCATTATTCAAAGATGCAAGATTTAGGGTCACTAAATTAACTTTCCCTCTTAAATCTAAAATATTCTGCACTTCATCGATGTTTAAATAAACTAATCGTGAATCTTTTTGATAGATGCCATGATCAATAATAGTTTTAACTTTAAATCGATAAAGACCAGGAAGAGATTGGAAATTCTTGTTTCCATTAATCAAAGTTAAGACAATTTCGTCGCCAATTTTTATGTTAAAACTTGTCGCGATCTCTTTACCTATTGATACTTCGCCAGAATTTAGATGAATATTTTGTCCAACTGTTGTTGAATAAAATTGATCGACTCCTCTTAAGATGACTCCTCGAGATTGATCATCAAAACTTAAAAAAGATTCAATTTGTACTAAGCTTGAAAAATCTTTCACTTGTATCAAGTGATCCGTCTGATCTTTTAACTTTGCCGGATTAAAAAAACCATTCAAAGAAGAAATGGTCAAATCACCATGGGACTTTTTTAATCCTTGCTTTAAAGCCAAATCAAAACCATCCATCAAGCCCATAGTCGACAAAATTACAGAAATAGAAAATCCAAACCCAAGCACCACTCCTAAAAGAAATTTTCGAGAGGACTTACTTTCTAAAAATAAAGAACGAATAAGATAACTATTACTTTTCATCAACTTCATCTTTTTGGATTAAAAAACGCAAATAGGCATCAACAAATCCATCGAGATCTCCATCGAGAACTTTTTCTGCGGTAGAAACTTCATAGTCAGTACGATGATCTTTAACCAATTTATAAGGGTGAAGAACATAAGATCTAATTTGTGCTCCCCAAGCAATATCTTTTTTCGAAGCTTCTAATTCGGCTTCTTTCTCACGACGTTTTTCCATTTCACGTTCATAAAGGCGCGATCTTAAAACTTTCATTGCTTGAGCTTTGTTTTGAAGTTGAGATCTTTCATTCTGACAAACAACGACGATATTGGTTGGTAAGTGAGTGATTCTTACTGCTGAGTCTGTCGTGTTAACCCCTTGGCCCCCCGAACCTCCGGCACGGTAAACATCAATCCGTAGGTCTTTATCAAGAATTTCAATTTCAATAGTATCATCAACTTCTGGCGAAACAAAAATGGAAGCAAATGAAGTGTGTCTTCGTCCCGCAGAATCAAATGGTGATATTCTAACCAATCGATGGACGCCACTCTCGCACTTTAAAAAACCATAAGCATAATTTCCGGTAACAGTAATGGTTGCCGACTTAATACCGGCTGAATCCCCTTCTTGGGTTTCTAAAATTTGAACTTTGTATTTTTTACTTTCGCAATATCTAATTAACATTCTTAAAAGCATAAAGGCCCAGTCGCAAGACTCCGTCCCACCCGCACCAGCATTTATACTAATAATGGCATTATTTGGGTCTACTTCCCCTGAAAGTAAAACTTTTTGTTCAAGGGTATGAAACTCAGATAAAAAATTTCCATAGGCTTCTTCCGCCTCTTTACCAGAATTTTCATCGTTCTCTGAAAAAGCAAATTCGACTAAAACATCGAAGTCATCATAAAGTGATTTAAGATGATTATAGTTATTAACTACGTCTTCTAGAACTGATTTTTCTTTTTGAACTTTTGCGGCATTGACAGCATCGTCCCAAAAACCATCCATTGCCTCAATGGATTTTATTTCATCAAGACGATGAGTTTTCTTATCAACTTCAAAGCGACCTCCTAAGAAGTTCTAGCTTTTCAGTATAAGACTTTATAGAAGATTTTTTTTCATTAAGAGATATCTTGATTTGTTCATTCATTTTTTGCTACCCATTTGCTTGTAAATTTTATTGACCAATTGTTTTTCATATTTTTCCATAATTTTTTCTTCTTGAACAGATAGCTCGTGATCGAAACCAAGTAGATGAAGAAAACCATGAGCCAATTGATGAAAAACTTCGTCTTCAAAGCTAATTTGAAAATCCTTTGCTTGAGAAATTGCCACTTCTTTGCAAATAAAAATATCACCTAACTCTATCACTGGAATGCCAACCATTTCACCTTGACGATCTGGTCTCAAATCATCAAAAAGTGGAAAAGACAAAACATCAGTCACTTTATCTTTTTTACGATATTTTGCATTAAGTTGTTTTATTTTAGCTCTTGAGCACAGAGTTAAATTTAAATGAATTTCTTTGGTCTGTTTTAATTGGGGAATTTTTTTTAAAAAAGCGAGAAATACGGCCTCTAAGACTTCAAGATTCCCATTTTCAAAAAGAGTGAGATTTTTTTTAAAAGAATGATGAAAATGAATAAATAATTTCATAGAATAAAGCTAACAAATATAATGGTGGCATGCAATGAATAATTCAGAGTTTGAAAATTTAAAAATGATTATAAGCGCTTTAAGGCATCCAACTACAGGTTGTCCTTGGGATTTAAAACAAACCCACGAAAGTTTACTTAAATATTTACTAGAAGAATCATATGAATTTATCGAAGCGGTCGAATTCAAAAGTGATTCTAAAATGCAAGAAGAGTTAGGCGATGTTTTACTGCAAGTTTTATTGCACGCCAAACTTGGTGAAGAGAGAAATGCTTTTGACATTGAAAGCATCTCGAAAGAATTGAAAGAAAAATTAATTCGACGGCATCCTCACGTTTTTGAAAATCAAGGGAAAAAACTTGAGGTAAGTGAGGTTCTTTATAATTGGGAGCAAATTAAAAACGAAGAAAAATCACGCGAGAATGCGCAAAAGTCTAAGAGAATCAAGCCTTCTATTATTTATGCTCCAGCTTTGACTGCGGCTGTTAACATCGGAAATAAAACAAAGGAAATTAAGTTTGATTGGGATCACTATTCTCAAGTGGCCTATAAAGTCGAAGAAGAATGGCAAGAATTAAAAGAAGAGCTTGCCTATACTCAAGGGCCAAATCAAGAAAGAATTTTTGAAGAGCTTGGGGACTTGTTGTTTTCAATTTCTCAACTGTCACGACATTTAAACATTGATCCTGAAAAAGCTTTACAAGCTGCTAACAAAAAATTTCTAAAACGTTTTTATTCTATGGAAAAAATAATGGAAGAAAAAAATGTTGTGCTTGAATCCCTTAATCAGGAGCAAATGGATGTTTTTTGGAATGAAGCAAAGAAAAGAGAAAAGAATTGAAAAACTATAAATTAAAAAAACTGTTCCAAAAGCGGACTGTCTCTGAAAGACTTTATGAATTACCTTGTCCCGTCATTGGACTCACCGGTGGAATTGCCACTGGAAAAACCACCGTTGCCGATGAACTTATAGGCCGAGGCTTTCCCATCATCAATGCTGATAAGCTGGTAAAAAACATCTATCAAACCAAAGATGCCCTTGAATTTATTTCTCATCATTTTCCCGAAGTCATCATTAATCAGGCTATTGACTTTAAGCGTTTGCGTGAAATTGTTTTTTCTAATCAAAAAGATTTAGAACTAATTGAAAATTTTATTTATCAAAAACTTCCTGCTGAGTTTTTAAAAGCATTTGTGAGTTTACCTGCTCCAGATTTTGTCATCTATGATGTTCCACTTCTTTTTGAAAAGCAATTAGACTCAAAGGTTGATTTAAAAGTTTGTGTTTATACTTCGGAAAAAAATCAAATTGAAAGACTGATGAAACGTGATCAAAGTGAATTAAGCACAATAAAACAAATATTAAAAAAGCAAATTGATATTGAATGGAAAAAAAATCATAGTGACTTCATCATAGACAATTCATCTGATTTAACATCTTTAATGTCAAATATTGATCATTTTATCCAAAAATATTTTGAAGAGGTCTAAAAATGTACAATTCTCTACTAATTATTTGGCCAATTTTAGTTAGTATCGTTGCTTTAATTTATCAAAAAAAGCAAAATGGTGATAAACCACTCACCGGTGGCCCCATCTCTACGCCTAAATCATTTTGGCTGGCTTACACCATATTGACTTGGTTTTTTCTTCCATTGTTCATGGCTTTTCACCATCAAACTCATGAAGTTTTGAAAACGGCGCTTGTATTTCATTTGATTAGCTGGTGGCTAAGGGGCCCAATTGAATTAGTTATGATTTATAAATATTTTAACTGGACTCCAAAATATGGAATAAGCCACGACTTATTTCATTTAATTGGGCTTATCTTTTTTATCACCAAGCTAGATATTCATCCAGTCAATTTAGATATACATAATTTTATTATTTGGCTTTTTTTACTAGTAACTATTTTTGCTACCATGGCCGAAATTTTATTTGCCTGTGAATCGTCTTAACATTTGGGACACCCATGCTCTTTTATATCCTAACACGTTAAAGTCATATCTTGACCATTATTGTAACTTTTTCTTCTCATTAATGTTATTCGTTGTTTTTCTTTTCTT
>Ga0172367_10000293_pt1 | contig 76451 bp, 74 predicted proteins | sample Lak10m_FD_114542 | JGI IMG/M metagenome (GOLD analysis project Ga0172367, IMG submission 114542) | Freshwater microbial communities from Kabuno Bay, South-Kivu, Congo - kab_022012_10m | ecosystem: Environmental > Aquatic > Freshwater > Lake | place: Democratic Republic of the Congo: South-Kivu... | reverse complement strand
GGCCGGGGTGGTGCGAACCTTGGAAGTCGGCCTGCCCCGGCTGGCGGCGGATCGAGATCGCGTGCGCAGCATCTGCGCCTGGCCTTGGATAGTTAGTCTCAACTTGAACGCGAACTAGAATTAACATGAGCGACGCCAAGCCGCTGCGGCGTTGGAGACCGGCTGCCGTTTCGTGGTGGTGGGCTGTATGTTGCCTTGGCTGGCTGGGTAGCAGCGCATTGCTCAGTCAGCCGGCCTTTATCTTCCAGCCGCAGAGCACGACGGTTCATTCTGGTGAGCTGGCCTATCTGAACACATTTGTCCTGTCGGACCTGCCACTGACATATCAATGGCAAAAGAATGGCACCAACTTGATGAATGCAACGAATGCGTTGCTAAGGTGGGATTCCGTTCAATCGGCCGACGAGGGCACCTACAGAGTAGTTGCCAGCAGTTCGGCGGGCAGCGTGGCGAGCACCCCGGCGGTGCTGACGGTGTTGCTGACCCCAAGAATTGTCCTCTCTTTCGCGTCCACGACAGTGCTTCGAGGCAGCACGATATCATTTGGGGCCGATGTTTACGGTGAGCCACTGTTCAGTTTTGAATGGCGGAAGGGAACTCCCGGGAATTCCACTCTGCTTTCAACCAACGCCAGCCTTGTTTTAACGAATGTCCAAGCAATCGATCTCGGTGATTACTTTTTGATCGCTGCCAATGCCTACGGATCCGCGGTCAGCTTTCCTGCCAATGTCTATCTCACCCCACCGCCCTTACCGCCGCAAATCACGGCGCACCCAAGCTCTCAAACAATTGTTCATGGGACAAATCTGTCACTGTCGGTGTCCGTAATCAGTGAGGTTCCAGTAAGCTACTTGTGGCGAAGGAATGGCGTGACAATAGCTGGTCTGACCAACACGACATTGCAGGTCCCAAATGTCCAACTGAGTCATGCGGGAACTTACAGCGTGGAGGTGCGTAGCGACTACGGATCAGCGACCAGTTCCAATGCCACCGTCACCGTCCTTACGCCGCCCCTGATCACCGGCATCTCCGGGGATTTGACCGTTCCCGCCACAACCGGTGCCCTGGTCTTCGTCAGTGCCGATGGCTTGCAGCCCATGAGCGTGCAGTTGTGGAAGGACGGAGCGCCATACACGGGAACAAATTTCCTCCCCGACTTCATTCAGATAGGCGGGGACACGTCGCTCACACGGCGATTGAACCTGGTGAACGCGCAGCCTGGCGACGCGGGAACCTACCAGTTCGTGATCACCAACGCCCACGGGGCGATCACCAGTGCGCCGGTGCTGATTGCCGTGGGATCCGCGCCTGTCCCGGTGGCGATATTGCAGCAACCGCAGAATGCGGTCGTGGATGTGGGCGGCTCGGTCACTTTTTCCGTGGGCGCCTCGGGAAGCGCCCCGTTGGAATATGCGTGGCAACGATACGCACCGCCCAATCCCGGGGAGCCGGTGGTGATGCCTTTCACCCCCGCTTTCACAAACAACCCCACATTCACCCTGACGAACGTGCAATTGAGCGACGCCGGGCCTTACGAAGTCCTCGTCCGCAATCCTGCCGGCACGGTCGGCAGCCGGGTGTTCTACCTCGGCGTGCGGCAACCGCTGCTCCTCACGAGCTTTCCAGCCAGCCAGGTGGCCAACCGCGGAACGAACCTTGGGCTCAGTGCCTCCGCCCAAGGCACGATGCCGCTGACGTATCAGTGGCTCAAAGACGGAACGAATCTTCCCGGGGCCACCAACGCCCAGTTCCGCTTTTCCCCCAGCTTTCAGCCGCGCGATGCGGGCACCTACCAGTTGGTTGTCACCGACGGGCTGGGTATCCAGACGAACTCGCCGCCCGCCAGATTGTTCCTCCACCCGCCGGCGGGTATGCCGGGTGAAGTGGACGAAACCTTCCGCTCCACCCAGCCAGACCCGTTCATCCACGCGGTGTTGCCGGAGGCAGACGGCGGGGTGATCGTCGCAGGCAGTTTCGGCTTCGTCTGGAGCGGGACTGGCGGCGGGGCGACGAGCGGGACCGTCGGGGCAAGCAGTAGCAGCACCGTGGCGGTTGCCACCGCCGGGAACAGCGGGGCGGTGTTCGGAAATCTTGCCGCCCCGAACGAAAGCTCTTCGCCAACGAGTCCCAGCAACCTCAATTTCATAACCAGTGTCAACTACACGGCATCAGCCTCCAGCACGTTCATCACCCCTATTCCGCGCGCTTTGTTGCTGGTGACTGAGCCAAGGGGTGGCCACTCGGGCGAGATCGCGCTCCTTCCGCCCGTGGCACCGATCCAACCGGCTGCGACCACGCCGAAGGTTGTCACCACCAACCCGGTCGGCATCGCCCGGCTGCGGATCGACGGCTCGCTGGACACCAGTTTCCCCGCGCTGGCCGGAGGAGTGGACGGCTCCATCTATGCCCTCGCCCGGCAGGCGGACGGCAAGATTCTTGTGGGCGGATATTTCTTCACCATGAACGGCTCGAATGTCGCGAACCTCGCGCGGCTCAATGCCGACGGCTCGCTGGACACGTCGTTCCAGCCGCAACCCAACGCTTCCGTGCGGGCGATCATCGTCCAACCCGATCAACGCATCGTGATTGGCGGGGTGTTCACGGGCGTGGCGGGAACGAATTCCCCTTACCTCGCGCGCCTGCACCCTGATGGATCGTTCGACAGCAGTTTCAACCCGGACGGCGGGCCAAGCTCTTACGTGATGGCACTGGGCATCCTGGCGGACGGAAGGATCGTGCTTGGGGGCCATTTCAACGCCTATGCCGGTGTGCCGCGCGCGCGGCTCGCGCGAATCAACACGGACGGCTCGCTGGACCCGACTTTCGATCCCGGCAGCGGACCTAGCTTCATCCAGGGTGGACGGGATCTTACCGTTCTGGCCGACGGTCGCTGCTACCTCGGCGGCTCGTTGAACGGTTATCAAGGGCGCTACAGTTCGGTGACCCGCGTGCTGGCAAACGGAACAGCCGACACCAACTTTCCGCCGATCCAGGCCGCCGGAGCTGTTCCCCTCACAAGTTTCACTATTCAGCCGAGTGGCAAGGTTGTGCTGGCTGGAAACTTCACGCTCCTCGATCTTGGGTCAACTCTCCCGACCGCGAAGCTGGCCCGCTCGTGGATTGCGCGGTTGAACGAGGATGGCACGCCGGACGCAGCGTTTGAAGCGGGCGAGTTCACCGGCCAGGGGGGATTCCTGGGCGTCTGGACGCTGCCTTCGGGGGACATCCTCGGTTCCATCTCGGGCACCAATCCGGCTGGGTTTGCTTCCTCGTTCATTCGCCTTCGCGGACACGATGCGGTGCCGGTGCCACCGCAATTCTGGGAACAGCCTGGCGAGCTTTCTGTCCCACAAAACACCCATGTTGCCTTCCGGGTTCTGGTCACTGGCAGCCAGCCACTACAGTATTGCTGGCTCCACAATGGTTCCAATCTTTCGAGGTTAGTGTTCTCACCGCCGGTGGTTGATTTTGGCAGCGTGTCCCCCGTTTTGGATTTTTTTGCAAGCGGCCGGAATCTGAGCGGACTCTATTCAGTGGTGGTTTCCAATGCGGGGGGATCCGTCGTCAGCAGGGGAGCCACACTACGCGTCCTTGTGCCCCAACAAGTTGAGCCACCAGTCGCTCTCCCCGAAGGTGGTTTCCGTCTCCGCTTCGGCGATTACTTCCGTCCGTTCGGAGCAAGTGCCGCACTCCCTTTGCCGCCCAGATTTGAAGTTTATGCTACCACGAACCTGTTATCCACGAACTGGGATTTGCTGACCAACGCGCTGGTCAGCACCAATGGCGAGTTCACGCTCGATGATACGGATGCCACAAACCACGCGCGCCGCTTTTATCGCATCATCGAACGGTGACCGCACCTCGTTCAGGATGCTGTGAGGATGCGCCTGGTTCGGCCGGACCTGCGAGCGCTTCGGCTCACCCAGTTCCTCATCACTATCCCGCTCCTGCCAGCGCGTTGATCTGGCTCGCCGCGTAGCCCGCCCCGAAGCCGTTATCAATGTTCACGACCGTCACGCCGCTGCCGCAGCTCGTGAGCATCCCGAGCAGCGCCGCCACGCCACCGAAGGCAGCCCCGTAGCCAATGCTCGTGGGCACGGCGATGACAGGCTTCGAGACGAGACCCGCGACCACACTGGGCAGCGCGCCTTCCATCCCGGCGCAGACCACGAGCACGTTTGCGCGCTGGAGGATTTCCAGCTTCGCCAGCAGCCGGTGCAGCCCGGCCACCCCGACGTCGGCGATGCGCTCGACGCGGTTGCCCATCACCTCGGCGGTGACGGCGGCTTCCTCGGCCACGGGCAAATCGCTGGTGCCCGCGCAGAGCACGGCGATGAAGCCGGGGCGCTTGGGCAGCGGCTTCTTCTCAATGGTCACGGCACGCGCGGCCTCGTGCCAGACGGCGTGCTTGAACTTGCGCTTGAGCAGCCGCGCAGCCTCCGGCGCGAGGCGCGTGACGAGGACATTTTGCTCACGCTCGACGAGCTTGCCCGCGATGGCCGCAACCTGCGCCGGCGTCTTGCCCGAGCCAAAGATGACTTCGGGAAAGCCCTTGCGCAGCGCGCGGTGCGTGTCCACCTGCGCGAAGCCGAGGTCCACGACGGGCGCGGCCTGGAAGGCGCGGAGCACGTCGTCGCGGCTGGCGCGGTCAGCGCGGAAGGCGTCGAGGAGGGCGGCGGCTTGTTCGGCGGTCACGGGCGGGAGGATGCGGGAGCAACGCGGGAGAATGAAGCTTGAACTCGCGCGGCTGTGGGCGCGCTTGTTCGCCCTTGGCCGCCCCGCTAACATCGCCCCATGAGTCTGACCGCCGCTGATCTGGAAACGCTCCCCGCACAAATCTGGCGCGAGTTGGAACGCGCCGTCACCGACGAGGCCAGCCCGTTCCGCGCGCCGGTTTTGGGGACCACCAACCTCTTCGAGTGCGCCCTGCGCGTCGTCACGCTGCGGCACGCGGACGGGACCAGGCGCGAGCTGGCGTGCTACTCGGACGCCCGCGCGCAGAAGGTCCACCAGCTCAAGCTTTGCGAGCAGGCGCACTGGCTCTTTTACGACCCCGCGCGCCGCCGCCAGCTCCGCATCAGCGCGCACACGATGGTGCATCAGGACGACCCCATCGCCCGCGAGCACTGGCTGAAGACCCCGCTGGCCAACCGACGGAACTACTGCGCCAACCAGCCGCCCGGCTCGGACATCCACGCGCCGGGTGACGCCATCGCACCGGAACTCAAGTCGCCGAAAGTCACCGCCAAGCAGTTGGAAGCCGGCTACGAGAACTTTGCCGTGCTGGTCTCGACCGTGGACCAGATCGAGTTCCTGCAGCTCGCCGAGGAAAGCAACGTCCGCGCGGTCTTCAACTGGACCGTCGCGAAGTGGAGCGGCCTGTGGCTGGTGCCATGAGCGGCAGTTTGGAGTTTGGAGTTTGGAGTTTGGAGTTTAAGCTGCGCGCGTGTTCCGTCCCTGCATTGACCTGCACGAAGGCAAGGTGAAGCAAATCGTCGGTGGCTCGCTGCAAGACAGCGGGGCCGGCCTGCGCACCAACTTCGTGAGCGAGCGGCCCGCGTCGTGGTTCGCGGAACTCTACCGGCGCGACGGGCTGACCGGCGGGCACGTCATCCAGCTCGGCTCCGGCAACGAGGCGGCGGCGCGCGAGGCGCTGGCGGCCTTCCCCGGCGGTCTGCACCTCGGCGGCGGCGTGAACCTCGACAACGCGCGCGGCTGGCTCGACGCCGGCGCGTCGCACGTCATCGTGACCTCGTGGGTCTTCCGTGATGGCCAGCTCGACTTCGACCGCGTGCGCGCGCTGGTGAAGGCCATCGGCAAGGAGCGGCTCGTGCTCGACCTGAGCTGCCGCGTGCGCGACGGCGACTACTGGGTGGTGACGGACCGCTGGCAGAAGTTCACCGAGTTCAAGGTGACCCAGGACGCGCTGACGCGGCTCGCGGTGCATTGCGCGGAGTTCCTCGTTCACGCGGTGGACGTGGAAGGGCTGTGTCAGGGCGTGGACTTGACGCTCGTGGAGCATCTCGCGCGGTGGTCGCCCATCCCCGTGACTTACGCGGGCGGCGCGCGGTCGCTGGCGGACTTGGAGGAGGTCACCTGGGCCAGCGGCGGGCGCGTGCATCTCACCATCGGCTCGGCGCTGGACATCTTCGGCGGCAGCGGCGTGCGGTATGAGGACGCGGTGGCGTTCAACCGGAAGCAAGCCACCGGTGGATAACTCCGTATTGTCGCTCCCGGCCTTTCCCCCTACGTTCCGCCCATGAAGTGGCTCACGCGGCAGGAGCAGACGGTGCTGTTCATGCTGCTGTTCCTGATTCTGCTCGGGCTGGGGGTGAAGGCGTATCGAACGTCCACCCACGTCCCGCAGTCCAACCCGCCGCAGGCCGCTCGCTGACATGCAAAAACAAATCGACGTCGAACAGGTCCTCGAAACCATCGTCGCCAAGGACACCCGCTACCCGCGCGAGGCCTACTACTTCGTCCGCGAGGCGCTGGACGTGGCGCAGCGGAAGTTCGCCAAGGCCGGCGGGAAGTCCGCCAAGGACAAGCCCGCGCACGTCAGCGGCCAGCAGCTTCTCGAAGGCATCCGCGCGCACGCGCTGGAGCAGTTCGGCCCGCTGACGCTGATGGTGCTGGAAGAATGGGGCATCCGCCGCGGCGAAGACTTCGGCGAGATCGTCTTCAACATGGTGGAAAGCTCGCTGCTCGGGAAGACCGACAAGGACAGCCGCGACGACTTCAAGGGCGGGTATGATTTCTTCGAGGCGTTTCGGAAGCCGTATCTGCCGAAGGGGAAGGCGGCACCGCTGAAGCCCAAGGTGGAGGAAGTGGGATAAACCACGGAAGACGCGGAATACGCGGAAGGGGAAGGAGCAGCAGGCGTGATGGCTGCAAGCCAACTCGGGTGATTTTTCCTGCTTTGCCCTCTTCCGCGTATTCCGTGTCTTCCGTGGTTTGCTTCTCCTTAAATCAGCGCGCGTAACGCCCCGTGGTGGCCACGATGCGCTCGAATTCGACCTTGGGATAGTGCCCGAAGTTCACGAGCAGGCCAAGCGGCAGCCCCGTCGCCTTGAGGTAGTTCTGAACCTGTGCGCGGTGCTCATCCGTCAACTCTGAGACCGCCTTCAACTCGACCACCACCTTCTCAAAGCAGATGAAGTCCGGGATGTATTTGGACTTCAGCGGCGTGCCTTTGTATTCCAGCGCGCAGGGCTGTTGCGCGACGAATGACACGCCTTGCAGGCGCAGCTCGATTTCGAGGCATTCCTGATAGACCGGCTCCACGAATCCGCAGCCCTTCTCCCGATACACCTCAAAGCACGCGCCCAGAATTTTGTAGCTCAAGTCCTCATGCAGCAGTTTAGTTTTCATCGCCCGCTTCTACTAAAGCCGCACCGCCAGCGCGAATCCTCTTTCTTCCTTCCGTGTATTCCGCGTCTTCCGTGGTTGCCACATCTTGTCTTCATCTTGTCTTCATTGCCCCCACTCAGGCCATCCGCTATCTTCCGCGCCCTGACTATGGCTGTTGCCCGCGCATCTTATCGCTCGACGAGTTCCTCCGCCTCCCTTCCCGCCATCCCGCCCGGCACCACCGTCACCACGCTCGACAACGGCCTGACCGTCATCCTGCGCGAGGACCGTTCCGCGCCGGTCGTGTCCGCGCAGGCGTGGGCGCAGACGGGCAGCGTGCATGAGGGGCGCTGGCTCGGTGCGGGCTTGAGCCATGTGCTCGAGCACATGCTCTTCAAGGGCACCGCTACGCGGCCACCCGGCCAGATTGACCGCGAGGTGCAGGACGCCGGCGGTTACATGAACGCCTACACGAGCTTCGACCGCACGGTGTATCACATTGACGCCCCGAACACGGGCGCGCGCGTCGCCGTGGACGTGCTCTGCGACATCATGCAGCACGCGACCTTGCCGGAGGACGAGCTGGTGAAGGAGCTGGACGTCATCCGTCGCGAGATGGACATGGGCCACGACGACCCCGGTCGCCGCGCGGGCCGCCGGCTGTTCGAGACGGCCTACACGCGCAGCCCGTATCGCTTCACGGTCATCGGCTACCGCGACATCTTCGACACGCTTAAGCGCGAGGACATCGTCGGCTACTACCGCGAGCGTTACGCGCCGAACAACGTCTTCTTCCTCGTCGTGGGCGACATCGTGGCTGCCGATGTGCTCGCGCAAATCAAGTCCGCCTGGGCCAAGACGCCTTCTCGCGCGATTCCGCCGATGGTGCTGCCCGAGGAACCCACGCAGGCCGCCGCGCGCGAGGTCGTCGAGGAAGCGCCCATCGAACTGGGCCACTTCCATTTCTCGTGGCACATCCCGGACGTGCGGCACGCGGACATTCCCGCGCTCGACGTGCTCGCCACCTTGCTCGGCAACGGCCGCAGCTCGCGCCTCTTCCAAAATGTCCGCGAGAAAAAGGCCCTCACGCACTCCGCCGACGCGTGGACCTACAACCCCGGCCTGCCCGGCCTCTTCGGCATGAGCGGCGTGGTGGACGCGGACAAGTTCGCCGCTGCCCGCGACGCGATGCTCGCCGAGGTCGAACGGATGAAGGCGAAGCCCGTATCGCCAGCCGAGCTGGCGAAGGCCGTGAAGCAGTTCACCGCCGGCGCGCTCGCCACGCGCAAGACGATGGCCGGCCAGGCGGCGGACCTCGGCGGCAACTGGCTTGCCGCGAGCGACCTGAACTTCTCGCAGCGCTTCCTCGACGCCGTGCGCCGGCTCAAGCCCGCCGACTTGCAGCGCGTCGCGCGCAAGTATCTCACGCCGGAAAACCGCACGCTCTACGCACTGCTGCCCGAGGGCACCGCGCCGAAGACGACCACGAGCGTCGAGGTCAGCAGCCGCAGCGACATCGCGAAGTTTGATTTGCCCAACGGCCTGCGCCTGCTGGTGAAGGAAGACCATCGCCTCCCGTTCGCCTATTTCCGCGCCGGCCTGCGCGGCGGAGTTCTGGCCGAGACAGCAGCGAACTGCGGCGCGAGTTCCATGCTCGCCAAGCTGATGATGAAGGGCACCAAGACCCGCACCGCCGAGCAGCTCGCGACGGAAATCGAAAGCGTCGGCGGCAGCCTCGACACCTACAGCGGCAACAACAGCCTCGGCGTCACCGCCGACGTGCTGCGCGAGGACTTCGCGCTCGGACTCGAACTCACTGCCGACGTGCTGCTGCGCCCCGCCTTCCCGAAGGCCGAGCTGGAGCGCGAGCGCGAGATTCAGCTCGGCAACCTCCGCCACCAGCGCGACGAGCTGTTGCAAAGCTGCTTCAAGCTGATGAAGCGCACGCTTTTCGGCGACGTTGGCTACGGCCTCGACTCGCTCGGCACGGAAGCGACGGTGAAAGGTTTCCAAGTCGCCGACTTCACCGCACTGCACCGGCAGCTCGTCACGCCGGACAACTGCGTCCTCGCCATTTACGGCGCGGTGGACACGAAGCGCGCGGTGGCCGAGGTGAAACGGACTTTTGCGAAGTGGAAACCCGGGGCGACCAGCCAATTGCCAATCGCCAACCGCCAATCGCCAATCGCCCCAGGTCGCGCCAGCGACACGCGCGACAAGAAGCAGGCCGTCCTCGCCATCGGCTTCCCCGGCACGACGATGCAGCACGAGGACCACTACGCGCTCGACCTCATCCAGGAAGCGTGCAGCGACATGGGCTCGCGGCTCTTCGTTCGGATCCGCGAGAAGCTCGGCCTGGCCTACTACGTCGGCGCGCAGCACTTGGCGGGACTCGTGCCCGGCTACTTCGCGTTCTACTGCGGCACCGCGCCGGAAAAGGCCGCGCTGGTGGAGAAAGAATTGTTGGCGGAAGCCGACTTGCTCCGCACCGAGGGCTTGAGCGAGGAAGAGCTGAAGCGTGCGAAGGCCAAGATCATCGGCCAGAAAAAGATCTCCCGCCAAGACCTTGGCGGGCAGGCGATGCTTCACGCGCTCGATGAACTCTACGGTCTCGGCCACCGCCGCCACGAGCAGGACGACGCCCGCTACGAGGCCGTGACGCTCGCCGAGGTGCGCGCGGTCGCCGCCCGCCACTTTCTCCCTGAAGCCAGCGCCGTCGCCGTCATCAGCGGGCCGGCGGCGTAATTTCCGAGCAGGCTGGGCGGTCGCCCGGTGGCGGGCTCAAAGGCTCCAGCGACGCGTGTTGAGTCGGCGCTTTACGGTGCGCGGTGGTTTGTGTTTGCTGCGGTCATGTTCAGCCTGCGAATCCTTGCCGTCATTGCCGCCGCGTTGCCGTTGTCGGCGCAAGTTCCCCTGCCGAATGCCAAGCCCGTCCCGCTGGTGCAGGCGTTGCCGCAGCCGTATGAGCAGGTCTCCTTCCAGCGCGACGGCACGGAGCTGGCACGGCTGCACTTTGGGCCGGGGCTGAACCGGCCGTTCATCTTCCCGCTCCTCGGCCCATCGGGGCGCTCCGTCACGCGCATGGGGCATCCGCATGATCCGGTGAGCCACAGCCATCACAATTCGATCTGGGTTTCCCACAACGACGTGAACGGCTGGAGCTTCTGGGCCGACCGCGGCACGAACCAGGGGCGCATCATCGGCCAGCGGTTGGAGAAGCTCGACGACGGGGACGCCGGCGCGGCGGCGACGATCTTCAACCATTGGGTGGACAAGCACGGCAAGGTGCTGCTGGAGGAGCGGCGGCGCGTGAGCCTGGAGTTGCTGCCGAACAACGAGTCGCTGCTCGTGGTGGATTTGCGCTTCGAGGCGAAGGGTGCGCCGGTGACGTTTGGCAAGACGCCGTTCGGCCTCGTGGGCGTGCGGATGGCGAAGACCATCGGCATCCACGACGGAGGCGGCACGATCCGCAACTCCGAGGGCAACGTGGACGAACAGGGCGACCACGGCTGCTTCTGGAAGCGCGCCCGCTGGTGCGATTACTCCGGGCCGATGCTGCCGGGCAAGAGCGAGGGCGCGACGCTCCTCGACCATCCGGCGAACCCGAACCACCCGACGTTCTTCCATGTGCGCAGCGACGGCTGGATGGGCACATCCCTCACGCACGACGCGCCGCGGGTGGTCGAGCCGGGCCGGCCGCTGCAACTGCGCTATGGCCTCTATGTCCACGGTGGCGTGCCGGCCCGGGAGGGGTTGCAGAAACGGTGGGAGGCCTTCGCGAAGTCGGAGCTGCCGGACTTGAGCGGGAAACGGAAGTAGTGGCGAACCTGGCCTTGCGGTTTGAGACTTCGGCCACCATGTTCCGCGCGTGCGGATCGGTTATCAATCAGGCCAGCAGCGCGAAAAGAAGGGTGAGAGCCGCCCGGTGGCGGTGGTCTTTCTCCAGCGCTGGGTCATCAACACGCTCGCCGTCCTCGTCGCGACGCACATCGTCAACGGCATCAGCTATGACACGGTTTCCAGCCTGTTGGTCGCGTCGCTGCTCTTCGGCATCCTCATCACCTTCCTGCGGCCGCTGCTGTTCCTGCTCACGCTGCCGCTCGTCGTGGTCACGCTGGGGCTGTTCGTGCTCGTCATCAATGCGGCGCTGCTCTACCTCGTCGGCTCGCTGGTGAAGGGCTTCCACGTCGCCGGCTTCTGGCCGGCGTTCTGGGGCGCGCTGGTCATCAGCCTCATCTCGCTGATCCTGAACACGCTGACAGGCACGGGTGAAGGCCGCGTGCGCGTGCGCCGTTCGACCCCGGCGAACAAGCCTCCCGGTGGCGACGGCAGCGGGCCGGTGATTGACGTGTGAGCGGACTCCCGTGGGGCGGACACTCCTGTCCGCCATGCTGAAGCTTCTGGAACACGGGGACAGGAGCGTCCCCATCACGGCAGCAGCAACCGCTCAATCTCCTCGTAAGTCCGCACGACGTGGTGCGCGTGCGTGAGCTTCTCCGCCGGCAAGGTGTTGGTGATCGCAATCGCCGTCATGCCCGCCGCGCGGGCGGCGGTGACTCCGGCGGCCGAGTCCTCGATCACGCAACAGGCCGCCGGCGCGACGCCGAGCAGTTGCGCCGCGCGCAGGAAGATGTCGGGCGCGGGCTTGCCGTGCGCCACGTCCTGCACGCTGACCACGACGGGGAAGAACCGCCGCAGCGATTTCATCGCCAGCACCTCCTCAATCACCGGATGCACCGAGCCGGACGCGACCGCGAGCCGGTAGCGCGGCGCGAGTTGTGCCACCAGTTCCGGCAGGCCGTCGAAGATGGGCTGCTCGCGGCGGATGATCTCGATGAGGTGGTTCTGCTTCCAGGCGGTCAGCTCGTCGAGCGTCCACTTCGGGTTGTGCTTCGCGATGAAGTCCACCCACACCGCGCGGTCCGAGCGGCCGAGGTATTGCTCGAACTGAATGTCGTGCGTCTGGCCGTAGCCCATCTGCGCGAACACGTCGAGGAACGCGCGCTCGTGGCGCGGCTCGCTGTCAATGATGACGCCGTCCATGTCGAAGATGACGGCGGAGAATTTGGGAGCTGGCATTTCGGAGATGGGAGATGGGGAGAGCAGGATTAGGAGCCGACGATTACCTCATAATCCTGCGCTTGCTCTTAATCCTAATCTTCCCCCGTGCGCTCAATGAAACACCGACTCCTTCGGCCGCTCGACGAGGTGCAGCAGGTTGCCCTCCGCGTCCGGGAAAAACAGCACGCGTCCCCCGCCGCCCGCAGGTTTGGGCTGCTCGGTGAAGACCACGCCGCGCCGTGCCAGTTCCGCCTGCGCCGTCTCAATGGTGTCCACGCGGAGCGCGAGGTGCCGCCAGCCCGCGACGCCGTTGTTTGCCGTGTCCTTGACCGAGCCGGTCGCCCCGTAGATCTCGATCATCAGCCCGCCGCCGAGTTCGAGGAAGAAGGCGGGCGGCGTCTGGCCGTTGTCGAAGCGCAGCTTTGCGCCCAGCACGCGCACATACCAGTCCTTGAGGGCCACCGTGTTGCGCGCGGGCAGGCCAAGATGCTCGACGGAGTAATTGAGTTCGCTCATGCGGCGGGGATTTCGGGCGAGCCGGGGCGATTGCGCAACCGGAAAACTTCGCCCCGCGCTGGCAACACCCGGCTTGCAGTCCGCGCCGGTTTGCGGACACTGCGGCCATGCGACCGTTCCAGATCATCTTCACGCCGACCGGGGCCGCCGAGCTGTCCAAGATGCCCAAGGAGCTGCAGCTCCAGATCCTGGGCGAGTTTCGCGGCCTGCCGCAGGAGGTCATCAGCACGGAGCTGGAGCGGTTCGGCAAGCTGGAGCGCGACGGCCATGTGCTGCACCGCTTCCGCGTGGGGGACTACCGGATTTACTTCGAGCGCCACGAGCTGGGCGTGCTGGTGCAGCGCATTCTGAGCAAGAACTCGCTGAAGGATTTTCTCTTCCGCTCCAGCCTGCCGCTGGGCGAGGACGAGGCGTTGCAGGACAACCCGAAGTTCTGGGACTTGATGCAGTCGGCGAAGGCGAAGTAGCCAGTGTTCAGTGTTCAGTGGAGGCAGGGGAGAGAACCAACGACCCGCCAACGGCCGCGATTTCAGCCCCAGAACTGGAGCGGAGCGCCGAGCACTGCTCGGCTTTGGGGCGTGCGCTCGCTCCCGCCGAGCAATGCTCGGCGCTCCGGTTCATGGGTGGCCGCCACGGTCCAAAAGCCGCGCATTGGGACCATGAACCAGAAGCAGAGGGCAGGAAAATTATGGGCAGGAAGATTGCTGTCTCCATTTTCCTGCCCATAATTTTCCTGCCCATTCCCCGGTTCATGGAGAGGGTGCCACAGACTGAATACTGAACACTGTTTACTGAATCCTCTCCGAGCGGAAGCTCAGTCGCCCAGCTCGACGTTCCAGTAGGCGAGGTCGAGGAAGTGCTTCCAACTGTCGTGGTATTCCACGCCGAAGGTCACCTGCACGAACGGCCGCCACTTGGGCTTCCTGGGCTTGCGGATGAGGTGCAGGCCGCACTCGGCGGGCGTGCGGTTGCTCTTGCGCGTGTTGCAGGGCACGCAGGAGCACACGATGTTCTCCCACGTCGTCGGGCCACCGCGGTCGCGCGGGATGACGTGGTCGAGGTTCAGATCCTTCCGGTCGAAGACGTGGCCGCAATACTGGCAGGTGTTCTTGTCGCGCTCGAAGATGTTGTGCCGCGTGAACTTCACTTCCTTGCGCGGCAGGCGGTCGAACACCGCGAGCATGATGACGCGCGGCACGCGGAGGCGGTAGGAGATGCCGCGCACGGATTCCGGGTGCGGCTCGCGGCGCGAGAAGTCCGCCCACGAGGAAAAGTCATACGTCTGGAACGCGCCGTCCTGGTCGCCGAGCACGACCTGCGCGTGGCCCTGGAACAAAAGGGAGAGCGCCCGCCGCGCGGTGCAGATGTTCACTGCCTGCCACAAACGGTTCAAAACGAGCACTGGTTGGTTGAGTAGCGTAGCCATAACCGCCGCAAGTGCGCGCGGAACCTAGCAATGTGGCTTCCTCCGTGTCAATGGCCGCGCAACCGCCAGCGGGGGAAAAACCCGCTTGTAACGGGCCTGTAACGCGCTCCGTTCAGCGCAACTGCTCGCGCAGCCACTCGGGGCGGTTCGTGGTGATGCCGTCCGCCCCGGCGGCGAGCAGCTTCTTCGCGACCGCCGCGTCGTCCACGGTCCAGACATAGAACTTCAAACCGGCGGCGTGGGCCTGCTTCACGAACGCGTCGTCGAGCGGGCCTTTGAAGCTGAGGTTGATGCCTTCCAGCCCGGCGGCCTTCGCCTTTTGAATCAACTCGGCGGGCGCAGGCGACCATGCGCCGGTGGCCTTGTCCTGCTTGAAGCTGGCGAGGAACAGCACGGGGATTTTCGGGAAGAGCTTCTTCGCCTCCGCACACACGTCGTATTTGAAGCTGATGATGACGAGCTGCGACACGGGCCTGCCGGACGCCTTGAGGTCGCGCTCCAGTTCAGGCAGCACCTCGGGGCCGCACTTGATTTCGATGACGAGGCGTTTGCCGGCGGGAATGAGCGCGAGCGCCTCGGCGAGCGTGGGCAGCTTCTCGCTCTTCCACTTCGGGTCTTTCCACGAGCCGGCTTCCAGCGTGCGGAGTTCGGCGAGCGTGCTCTCGGGGATCTTCTTCGCCGTGCCCGTGGTGCGCTTGGTGTCGGCGTCGTGGCAGACGACGATCTTGCCGTCCTTGGTGAGCCAGATGTCCAGCTCGACGCCGTCGGCGCGCTGCTGCCAGCCGAGCTTGAAGGCGGCCAGCGTGTTCTCCGGCGCGTCGTGCGAAGCGCCCCGGTGCGCGATGATGTCCACGGCGGAAGTCTTGGCGGTGAAGCCGAGCAGAAGCAAAAGCAAAGCGGTGCGTTTCATGCGGATGAGTTTAACCACGGATGGACGCGGATGAACACGGATTTGGTGTGCGCACGCGCCGCAGCGCGAGGCCGCGCGAAGCGTCTGCAGTGCGGTGCTTGAGCACCGCCATCCGAACTGCCCGAAGACTTGGACACCTCCCCAAAGCGGCGCTGAAGCGACCGCAGTCCAGACGCTTCGCGACTTACCGCATTGCGGCGGAATCGCGGCGGCGCAGGGATTCGGACCCTTTCACTGCGGCAGCGCTCTTGCCAGTCGCGCGATGCCCTCGGTGATGTCGCGCTCGCTCGCACCGCCGAAACTCAGGCGCAGCTCGTGGTCGGGCTTGCGGCGCGCGGAGTCGTCCGCGTAGCAGAGCAGGCCGGGGACGTAGAGGACATTCTGCTTCAGCGCGGTCTGGAAGAAGTGCGACTTGGGGCCGGTGCGCAAACGCTTCGGCGCGCGTGCCCACACGTAGAGGCCGCCCTGCGGCTCGCGCCACTCCACATCCGGCGGGAAGTGGGCGCGGATGGCGTCGGTCATCACGCGGGCCTTGTGCGCGTAGCGGCGCTGGAGTTCGGCGAGATGACGCTCGTAAGCGCCGGTGGCCAGCGCGCGGGTGAGCAACTGCTGGAGCAGGTTCGCGGTGCCGAAGTCGTGGTTGCCCTTGATGCGCGTGGCGGTGGTGAGCACCGGCTCCGGCAGCACACCGAAGCCCACGCGCACGCCGGTCGCGAAGGGCTTGCTGAACGTGCCGGCGTAGAGCACGCGCTCGGGTCCACCCGGCGCGGCGAGGGCGGAGGGAACATCGTCACCGGCGAAACGCAGTTCGCGGTAGGCGGCATCTTCGAGCAGGTAGAGCGGGTGGCCGGCGAAACGCTCGTAGCGGCGCAGCAGCTTCAGCGCGGCGGCTTTCTTGGCGAAGCTCGTCGTGTAGCCGGTGGGGTTTTGGTAGTAGCTGACGAGGTAGAGGAATTTCACGCGCGGCAGGTCGCCGCTGCGCCGGAGTTCCTCCAGCACCTGCTCCAAGTGCGCGAGGTCGAGGCCGTCGGGCAGCAGGCGCACGCCGCGACAGCGCAGGCCGTGGCTTTGCGCGATGCCGAGATAGACGAAGTAGGTCGGGTCCTCGACGAGCACGATGTCGCCGGGGTCGCAGAGCGCCTCGGTAAGGAGGTAGAGGAGTTGTTGCGAGCCGTGCGTGATGAGGAGGCGGTCGGGGGAAAGATGGAGGCCGCGCGGCAACGCGGCCCTACCATGCTTGGTAGGGCCGACCTGCCGGTCGGCCTCGGCATCGAGTTGCGACAGGCGCTTCGCGGTCAACTCACGCAGCAACGGCTCGCCGGCGGTGGAGCCGTATTGCAGCGCGGGCTGGCCGGTGCGCGGGGCGGAGAGGATTTCGTTGAGCAGCGCGCGCGCTTCGTCCACGGGAAGCGAGGGGTTGTCGGTGAAGCCGGCAGCGAGCGAGATGAGCTTGGGATGGCCGAGCGTGAGGCTCATCAGCCACGAGATGGCGGGCGGTGCGGTGCGCTGGCCGAGCTGGGAAAGGGCAGTTTTCACTTGGATGCCGGCGCGGTGGTTGCCTCAGCGAGGCGCACGAGCTTCTCCGCGCCGGCCAGGTAGGCGGCGCGGTTCGCGAGGAGCGGGTCGTTGTGATCGCCTTCTAGTTCGATGAAGTCCTTCGGCTCGCGGGCGGCGGCGAAGTTCCGCTCGCCGTGGTGGAAGCGAATCGTCATGTCCCCGCGACTGTGCATGACCACGACGGGGCACTTGAGGTGCGGCAGGCGGCTGTGGGTGTCGTATTTGATGCGGCTGAGGAGCCGCACGGGCAGCCAGGGAAAAACTTCCGCGCCGATGTCGGGAATGCTGGTGAAGGAACTTTGCAGCACGAGGCCGCCGACGCTCTGCGTGGCGGCAACGTGGCTGGCGATGCCACCGCCGAGCGACTCGCCCCAGACGAGGATGTGCTCCGGTGCGAAGCCGCGCGCGCGGAGCCACTGGTAGGCAGTGGCAGCGTCGGTGTAGGTGCCGGCCTCGCTTGGCTCGCCCTCGCTGAGGCCGTAGCCGCGATAGTCGAAGGTCAGCAAGTTGACACCGGTTTCGAGAATCGCGCGGTAGTAGCCAGGTCGGGAGGTGAGGTTGCCGCCGTTGCCGTGGCAGAAGAGCATCGCGAAGCGCGCGCGCGGCGAGGACTTCTTGGCGGCGAAGAACCACGCGTGGAGGCGCAGGCCGTCGGGGGTCTTCAGCCAGAGGTCCTCGGCGGGACGGCCCACGTCGTCGGGCGTGTATTCCGCGTCGCGGGTCGGATGATAGACTTGGCTGTGCTCGAAACGGTAAAGCATCAGGGTGATGACCAGCAGGCCCAGCAGGGGCACAAGCCAGCGGCGGGCTTTCTTAACGCGCTCAAGCAGCGGGTGCAAGGCCGGCACTCAAAACACGGCCTTCAACGCCTTTTCGATGGCTGCCTCCAACTTTGCGTCATCCGGCTCGGTGTCGGTGTCATAACGCGCAAGCAGCTTGCCGTCGCGGCCCACGAGAAACTTGGCAAAGTTCCACGTCACGCGGCCGGGATAGGGCGAGTCCTTGCCGGTGAGCGCGGCGAACAGCGGGCTTTGGCCTGGCCCCTCGGCGATGCGGACCTTGGCGAACATCGGGAAGGTGACTTTGTAGTTCGTCGTGCAGAACTGTTTGATTTCAGCCGCCGTGCCTGGCTCCTGCGCGCCGAAGTCGTTACATGGGAAGCCGAGGACGACGAGGCCGCGCGCGGCGTATTTCTTATACAGCGCTTCCAAACCGGCGTATTGCGGCGTCGCGCCGCACTGCGAGGCGACGTTGACGATGAGCAGAACCTTGCCGTTGTAGGGCTTTTGTTTGAGCGAAGTATCCTTGCCGTTGATGTCCTCGACCACAAAGTCCGGGAGGGGCTTGGTTTGGGCGGAGGCGAGCTGGGTGAGCACGGCGAGAGCGAGCGAGAGAGCGAGTTTCATGGCGGGACGATAGCGGGATTCGGGCGCGGCTCAAGGGTCTTGGGTGGCCAGTCAAAAGGCTCGGCTGGAAACTTGGGTTCGCCCTCGGTGAGTTCGCCAAGGTGCTGGCGGAGGAAGGCGAGGAAGTGGGCGCGCTGCGGGGTCACGTCGAGCTGCTGGAGCTTGCCGAACTCAAGGCCGAGGAATTCCAGCAGGCTGTAGCGCTCGCGCTGGAACTTCGCCGGGTGGAACGCGACGGGCGTGCCCAGCGCGAGACACGGCAGCGCGACATGCAGGCGGCTGGTGTGGACTTCGGCGGCGCGCGCGTAACGGGCAAGGGCTTGGAGGCCGAGCTGCCATTGCGCGGCGAACGGTGCGCCGTGCTTCACGCCGTGCGAAAGCTGCGTGCCGGGGCCGCCGGGCAAATCCACGGATAAGACGCCGTCGCGCGGGCCTTCGTGGCGCGGCAAGGTGAGCGTCGCGCAGCCGAGCATGACGGACGGAATGCCAGCGCGTTGGAGAATCTCGTGGGTGAAGGGGTCGCGCGCGCCGGCGGGAAAGCGCGACTGCCGCACCCACGGGACGTGCGCATCGGCGCAGTGGATGCCGGCGAAGAGGCAGTTCGCATCGGCAGCGGGGACTTCACGCGGCCAGCGGTGCCAGCCGTTGACGACGAAGAGTTTGTCGGCGTGGAGTTGCTCGGGGAGGCGGCAGCGCGGGATGCCGAGCGCGGGCGGGAGCAGCCGCGAGAGGGCGATGGTTTGGAGGACATCGCCGAGGTTGCCGGTGTTCCAGTAGGTGAGGAGGCGATGCATGACGCGTGGCTCGACATTCCGATGTCGAGCCAGTCCAAGTAACGGCACGCCGGCCGCGACATTGGAATGTCGCGCTACACAAGCCCGCCGTAAAACTGCTCGACCACGCGCTTGAAGTCGTTGGCCTCGACCTTGACGATGCCCAGCTCGCGATTCGCGTTCTCGGGAGCGTCGCTGGCGTGCGCGGCGTTGACCATGATGTTCGAGCCGAACTCGCGGCGGATGGAGCCGGGCGGGGCCTTGGCGGGGTCGGTGGGGCCGAGCACGTCGCGGATTTTGGCGACGGCGTTCGTGCCTTCATAGACCAGCGCGATGCACTTCTCAGTGCCCGGCTCGGCGAGCTTGTCCTTCGGGCACTCGCTCTCCGCGCGGCCGGACATGAAGCGGACGATGTTGTCGAACTGGCTGTCGCCAAAGACCGGACCGAGGACTTCGGCAAGCTGCGCCTCGGCCTCGGGCGGGATGGTGAAGCCGATGCCGGGGTCTTTCTCCAGCACCGCCTTGGCCTTGGCAGCGATGACGGACTTGAGCTTGGTGCGGAGGAATTCCTTCACCGGGCCGTAGAATTCCATCGCCTGCGCGGTGCTCATGTGCAGCACGCGGATGCCGACGATGTAAAGGCCGGTGCGGGAGAAGAAATCAATGACGTTGCCGGGCCGGCCCGTGGCGAAGCGGAAGTTGTCCGGCTTGATGAGGACGAGGGTGCGCTCGACCTTTTCGCCGGGCGGATGCTCCACGCAGTCGTCGAGCACGCCGCCGTTCTGGTCGGAATAGCGCGCCCAGAGCTTGAGCTTCACGCCGGCTTCCTCGGCGTTGGGAGCGGCCAGCACGGCCGGTTCGAAGTAGCGGACGTGGTCGTGCTCGTCCACGACGTAGTCGCCGAAGGTGTCGCGGATGGTTTCGCCGCCGCGGCGCGAGTGGCTGATGTTGCCGACGACGGAGCGGACCTTGCGCACGGCGTCCTCGCCCCGGAAGAGCAGCATCATGCAGCGGCGACGGCGGCTCGTCTTCGGGTCGGGGCCAAGCTCGTGGACGATGTAATCGTGGATGAGCTGCTGGATGTTGCGGTCCTGCGGGTCGGCGGCGGAGATGATGACCTTGGAATACTCCTCAACGAGTTCCTGGCACGCGCCGAACATGCGGGCGGCGACGAGTTCCAGTCCGGTGCGGCTGATGAGCCGGGCCAGAATGCCGCCGGTGCGGGATTTGGCGAGGGTATAGGGCGTGACGATGACGTAGGCGAGTTGCTGGGCCATGAAATGGAGTTGGAAAGGGAACTAGGCTGCCGGGGTGGCGGAGCCGGGACTGGCGGGGGCGGCGGGCGGGGTGGCCTTGCCGCCGAGAATCTTGAACATGACGGTGGCGCAGGTGGGGCAGCGGCCCTTGATGGCCTTGCGCCCGTTCTTCATCACCTCCTCAACGCCATCGGTGATTTCCTTCTTCGCCTTGCATTTGACGCAGTAACCTTCGGCCATGAGAGCTTCCCGCCGGGTCGCGACAGGCGACCCGGCGGTTATGCGAAAAAGCCTACGGGCCGGCGAAGGGAAGCGTCAACGGGGAAATGGGCGCGGTTTGGGAAGAGCCGGTGCCGGGCCACAAGGATGCCGCCGTGGGCTTGGTGAAGAACTGGTGGCGGGGTGATTGTTCAAAAATTCTTGAACATTCGGCCCCAGCATGGCCTCATGCAGGGCGTAGTTCATGGCATTCCAGACCGCCACCGCCGCCCCGCCCAGCCGCCCCGCCGGCACCCCGCCGCCGGCTGGTTTATTGGCCCCGCTGGAGGCGGAGGCGGTGGACCTCTTCGTCGGGCTGGCTCAGGTGGTGGGGCTGCCCAAGTCCATCGGGCAAATCTACGGGCTGCTTTACATTTCCACGGTGCCCTTGAGCCTGGATGAGATCGCCGAGCGGCTGGATATCAGCAAGGGTTCGGCGAGCCAGGGGTTGAAGTTCCTGCGCCAGACCGGGGCAGTGCAGGTTTGCGCGCAGAATGACTCGCGATGCGACCGCTACGAGGCGGAGACCGGCTTGCGCGCCCTGGCCACGGGCTTCCTGAAGGAGCAGATCGAACCACACTTGGAGAGCGGTGAAGACCGGCTCGACCGGCTCAAACGGCTCGCTGCGGACGCTCCGGCGGCCGAACGGGCGCATGTCCTCCAGCGCGTGAAGCAGTTGGAGAACTGGCATCGCCGGGCGGCGGGACTGCTCCCGTTCTTGATCCGCTTCCTTGGCAAATGACTTTCCGCCCGGCTTTTCCGGGCACGCAGAGGTTTCCGACTCGGTGTCGCGAAACAGACAATTGAACGCAGCGCGCCAGCACGGTCAGGCCGGAGTCTTCCGGCCCGCGACCAGGGGCGGCAGCTTGGCTTGAATGGAAGGAACCAGCCCGTGCCCTCCGCAGGCGCAACCATCCGTCCGGCCCCAAGCCCCTGGCCGTTCGCGGTCAATGTCCGCCGCATGCTGTGGTCGTTCGTCCAAGCTACCGTCTTCCGCTGGTCGTTTCACAACTGGCATGGCTGGCGGCGCGGCCTGTTGCGTTGCTTCGGGGCGCGCGTGGGCGCGGCCGTGTGCGTGCGGCCCAGCGTGAGAATCGAAATGCCTTGGAACCTGGAACTCGCGGACGGCGCGGTCGTGGGTGATTTCGTGGTGCTCTATTGCTTGGCCACCGTCTCCATCGGCCGACGCTCGACCGTCAGCCAATACTCCCACCTTTGTGCCGGGACGCACGATTACACGCGCCGTAGTTTCCCGCTCCTGACACGGCCCATCACCGTGGGGGATGACGTGTGGGTCGCCACGGATGCGTTCATCGGGCCGGGCGTGAAGGTGGGCGACCGCTCGGTGGTCGGCGCGCGCGCAACGGTTTTGCAGGATGTCCCGCCCGACGTGGTGGTCGGCGGCAACCCGGCCAAGGTGCTCAAGCCCCGCCAGCTCCTCGACTCATGAAAGGCATCATCCTCGCTGGCGGCGCCGGTTCCCGGCTGTATCCGCTCACCCTGGTGGCGAGCAAGCAGCTCCAGCCGGTGTATGACAAGCCGATGGTCTATTACCCGCTGACCACGCTCATGGCCAGCGGCGTCCGCGAGCTATGCCTCATCTCCACGCCGCATGACCTGCCGCGTTTCCGGCAACTGCTCGGCGACGGCAGCGCGTGGGGCGTCACCATCGAGTATCGCGAGCAGCCCAAGCCCGCCGGCATCGCGCAGGCCTTCCTCATCGCCGAATCGTTCATCGGGCGCGATCCAGTGACGCTCATCCTTGGCGACAACATCTTCTCCGGCGACGACACCTTCCCGCGCGCGGTGGCGGAGTTTCAGGGCGGAGCGACCATCTTCGCCTACCACGTCCACGATCCGCAGCGCTACGGCGTGGTGGAGTTCGACGCGACCGGCCGGGCCATTTCCTCGAGGAAAAGCCGAGGCAGCCCAGGAGCAACTACGCCGTGCCGGGCGTGTATCTCTACGACAACGACGTGGTCGCCCTCACCAAGGCGTTGAAACCCTCGGCGCGCGGCGAACTGGAGATCACCGACCTGAACAAGGAGTATCTCCACCGCGACCGGCTCACCGTGTGCCGGCTCAGTCGCGGGTTCGCCTGGCTGGACGCGGGCACCAGCACCAGCCTGCACGACGCTTCCGCCTACGTGCAGACCACCGAGAAACGGCAGGGCGTCAAGATCGGCTGCCCGGAGGAAGCCGCCTTGCGGCGCGGCTTCCTGGGCGTGGAACAGTTTGAGGCGCTCGCCGCCGCCATGCCAAACTGCGAGTATCGCGACTACCTGCAGGGCGTTGCCGCCGAGTTCCGCCGCATTGGGAACCTTGCCTGAACCGGATGAACCTCCTCGTCACCGGCGGCTGCGGTTTCATCGGCTCCCATGTGCTCGACCATGTGCTGGCGCAGCCGGAAGTCACCCGCGTCGTCAACCTCGACTGCCTCACCTACGCGGGCCGCTTGGAAAACGTCGCCGCCTGCGCCACGCACCCGAAGTATCACTTCGAGCGGGTGGACCTGCGGGACAAGGCCGCCGTGCTGCGCGTCGTCCGCGAGCACGCCATCACGCACGTCCTGCACCTCGCGGCCGAGTCCCATGTGGACCGTTCCATCGAAGGCCCCGGCGACTTCATCCAGACCAACATCGTCGGCACCTTCAACCTCCTCGAAGCCTGCCGCGCCCATTGGGGCAGTTCCGAGTCTCAAGTTTCAGGTTCCAAGTTGCGATCGCGCTTCCTGCATGTGAGCACGGACGAAGTCTTTGGCAGCCTCGGGGCCACCGGCCACTTCACCGAGACCACGCCCTACGCGCCGAACTCGCCCTACTCCGCCAGCAAGGCCGCCAGCGACCTGCTCGTCCGCGCGTATCATCACACCTACGGCCTCGACACCGTCATCACCAACTGCTCGAACAACTACGGCCCGCGCCAGTTCCCCGAGAAGCTGATCCCCGTGGTCATCAACCAGGTGACCGCCCGCCAGCCCATCCCGGTTTACGGCGATGGCCTGAATGTCCGCGACTGGCTTTACGTGACCGACCACGCACAGGCGCTCTGGCAAGCTCTACAGCGTGGACGCAATGGCGAGACCTACTGCATCGGTGGCGGCAACGAATGGCCGAACCTCCGCATCGTGGAGCTCATCTGCGACCTCGTGGATGAACTGGCTCCGCAACTCGGCGGCAATTCACGCAAGCTCATCAGCTTCGTGAAAGACCGCCCCGGCCACGACCGCCGCTACGCCATTGACACGGCCAAGATCGAGCGCGAACTAGGCTGGCGGCCCGCCCACACCTTCGAGCAGGGCATCCGCGAGACGGTGCGCTGGTATTCCGAGCGGATTCTTATCCCGGCACCATGAATATTGCGGGCACCCAGCCCAAGCGGCCAGGCCCAGCGCACCGTTTCCTGCGGTCGCGGCTCGGTCTCACGGTGTGTCTCCTAGCGGGTGGGGTGCTCGTTGCCTGCGCCGTCCGCGCTTCTTTGCTGGCCGGCGCAGCTCGCTTGTGGATTGTGGACGATGCGGTGGCGCAGGCGGATGTCATTGCGGTGCTCGGTGGCGGCGCGCAGTTCCGCACCTTCGCGGCGGCGCGGCTGTATCACGCGGGCGTGGCCCCGCGCATCGCCTTCATGGACGTGGGGCTGGGGCCGGAGGAACGGGCGCGCGGCGAGACGGTTTCGGGGGAGACGCGGCTGTTGCGGGCGGTGCTCCTTCAAGAACGTGTCCCGGAGGAGAACATCGTGCTGGTGGGCCGGGGCGAGACGAGCACGGCGGAGGAAGCCCGCTCGTTGCGCGATTGGGCGGTGAAGGCCGGGGTGAAGCGGCTGCTCATCCCCACGGACTACTTTCACACCCGGCGGGTGAGCTGGTATTTCCGCAAGGTGTTCGCCGGCACCGGCATTGAGACGCGCGTCCAAGCCGTGCCGATGGGCGGCTATTCCCCCGCCGACTGGTGGCGGCACGAGGACGGCGTGATCACCTTCCAAAACGAGGTCATCAAGACCGCGCTGTATTGGGCCAGACGGTAAATGTCCGAGCTCCCGCTCATGGCTGAAGCCTCCGCCAGCGTCCCGTCCGATGCCGTGGCTGAACCGACCAGGCCGCCATGTGGCCCCTGGCGGAGGTGGTGCGCGTGGGGTTTGGTCGTGGCGGTGGGCGCGGCGCTGTTGCTGCTGCTGTTCCGCGCGCCCCTGTTGCGTGGTCTGGCGCACGCGTGGCTGGTTCAGGATCCTGTTGAGAAGGCCGACGCCATCGTGGCCCTGCCGCAAGTGTCCGGCAAGCCGCTGCCCGAGGCGGCGCGGCTGTATCGTGAAGGCGTGGCCCCCCGCGTCGTGATGCCCAGCGCGCCGCTGCGGCCCACGGACCGGCTCGGGCTGACCCCGGCGTTCGACGAGCAGAACCGCCGGTGGATGCGGGAGCTGGGCGTGGCGGAGGCGGATTTCGAGGTCGTGGGCGGACCCGCGCCCACAGCCCACGCCGCCGCGCAGGCCATCGCAACGTGGGTGAAGGCGCAAAACGCCCGTTCCGTGCTGGTGGTGACCGAGTTGTTCCAAACCCGCCGGGTGAAGTGGGCGGTGGAGCGCGCGCTGGCCCCGCTTGGCGTGGCGGTGCGCGTGCGCGGCGTGCCGGTGGGCGATTACCCGCTCGATGCTTGGTGGCGGCACGAGCAGGGGCTGATCCACTTTGAGAACGAAGTCGTGTTGCATTGCTTCTATCGCTTGAACCACTGACCGATGGAGTCCACCGCCCACGCTCCCGTCCCCGTCCCGCGCGCCGAGCCGCACCTGGTCATCGAGGCCAGCCGCGGCTGGCAGTTGATCAACTGGCGCGAGTTGCTGCATTACCGCGACCTGTTTTATTTCCTGGTCTGGCGGGACATCAAGGTGCGCTACGCACAGTCTGTGCTGGGCATCGGCTGGGCGGTGATCCAGCCGCTCTTCTCGATGCTCGTGTTCACCATCGTCTTCGGGCGGCTGGCCAAGGTGTCGTCGGACGGCGCGCCCTACGCGCTGTTCAGCTTCGCCGCGATGGTGCCGTGGAGCTATTTCGCCAACTCACTCGGCGACTCCAGCGGCAGTCTCGCGTCCGGCCAGTCCATGCTTTCGAAGGTGTATTTCCCGCGCCTGATCCTGCCGATGGTCGGTGTGGTGTCCAAGCTGGTGGACTTCGTCATCGCGCTGGGCGTGCTCGCGCTGTTGATGGCGTGGTATCGCAAAGTCCCGACGGCGAGCGTGGTGTTCCTGCCGCTGCTGGTGATCATCATGGCGGTGACGGCCAGCGGCGCGGGGATGTGGTTGAGCGCGCTGTCCGTGCAATACCGCGACATCCGCTACGGCATGGGCTTCGGCGTGCAACTGCTGATGTATGCCGCGCCGGTGGTGTATCCCGCCAGCCTGATCCCGGCGGAATGGCAACTGGCTTATGCGCTGAATCCGATGGTCGGCGTCATCGAGGGCTTCCGCTCGGCGCTACTGGCCACCAACCCCATGCCGTGGGCCTGGATCGGCGTGGGCGCGCTGGTCGCCGCCGGCCTGTTCCTGGCCGGAAGCCTCTACTTCCGGCGCATGGAGCGAACTTTCGCGGACGTTGCGTAGGAAGCAGGGAGCTGGGAGCGGGGAGCAGGGCAGGCGATATGGCTGACAAGCAGTTTCGGTTTGAGGACTTGGAGATTTGGAGTCGCGGGGCTGTGGTCAGCGGGCGCTTGTTCAAGCTGGCCGACGAACTGGACGCCCGGAAATTGTTCCGCTTTGCCGAGCAACTACGCGGCGCAACCCTTAGCATCACCAACAACATCGCGGAAGGCTCCGGCAGTGCCTCGGATGCGGACTTTGCCAGCTTCCTGAACTACGCCCGCCGCTCCGTTTTCGAGGTCGCCAACATGCTAATGCTGTTCAAGCGGGAAGGGTATCTCGGCGCAACGGATGTTGCCGGTTTGCTCAACGAGCTGGAGGAGCAAAGCAAGATGATTCTGGCATTCCGCCGCCGCCTGAAACCGTAGCGCCCGCGCTCCCCGCTCCCTGCTTCTGCGATGTCCGACCTCGCCATCTCCGTCCAAAACCTCTCCAAGCGCTATCGCCTGGGTCTGAAGGACAAAGTGCCGGACACGTTCGTCGGTGCACTGACCTCGTGGCTCAAATCGCCCCTCGCGAACTACCGGCAGCTCCACAAACTGAGCGACTTCCGGGACGACCCGCTGGACCAGCGGGGCCATGAACTCGGGGCCACGCCCGAGGACGTCCTCTACGCGTTGCGAGACGTCTCCTTCGACATCAAGAAGGGCGAGGCGGTCGGCATCATCGGTCGCAACGGTGCGGGCAAGTCCACCCTGCTGAAAATTCTCAGCCGCATCACCGAGCCGACGAGCGGGCGCGTGGAGGTGCATGGCCGTGTGGCGAGCCTGCTGGAAGTGGGCACCGGCTTCCACCCCGAGCTGACCGGCCGCGAGAACATTTACTTGAACGGCACCATCCTCGGGATGCGCAAGGCGGAGATTGACCGGAAGTTCGACGAGATCGTCGCCTTCTCCGAGATCGAGAAATTTCTCGACACGCCGGTGAAGCGCTACAGCAGCGGCATGTCCGTGCGGCTGGCCTTCGCGGTGGCGGCGCACTTGGAGCCGGAGATTTTGATTGTGGATGAGGTGCTGGCGGTGGGGGATGCCGAGTTTCAGAAGAAGTGCCTCGGCAAAATGGAGCAGGTGTCGCGCGGCGAGGGCCGCACCATCCTGTTTGTCAGCCATCAGATGGGCGTGGTCACGGCGCTGTGCCAGTCCTCCATCCTGCTGGAGCGCGGCCAGATGGTCTTGAAGGGGAAGGTCGCGGACGTCGTTCCGGCCTACCTCAAGTCGGGCGTCCAGGAAACGGGCGAACGGGCCTGGCCGGCCTCGGCCGCGCCAGGAAATGAGCGCGTCCGCCTCCGTGCCGTGCGCATCCTGTGCGGTGGGGAGCCAGCGGCGGACGTGCCGTTGTCGGCCGCAGTGCGATTGGAACTCGATTTTGAGAACCACCACCCAGGCCTGCGCCTCAACGCGTCTTTCCACCTGCTCGACAAGCTGGGCAACTGCATTCTGGCCACGGGCAACCTCCCGTCGGCGAACCTTCTGCCGGACCAGTGGGGCAGCCAGCCGCATCCGGCCGGGCGCTACCGGGTTGCGTGCGAACTGCCGGCGCATTTCCTCAACGAGGAAAACTACTCCATTTCCGCCTTCGTCGTCTCCAACTCCAACTGCATTGAGGCGCAGGCCCCGCAATGCCTGGCCTTTCGCGCCCACGACGACGGGGCCATGCGGCACGAATACACGGGCGGCTGGTGTGGGATGATCCGTCCGCGGCTGCCGTGGTTCTCGGAGCGCCTCGCCTGAGAGCGGGCGGCCTCCACATCCTTATGAAAGTTGTCATTCTCTGCGGCGGCAAAGGCACCCGGCTCCGGGAAGAAACCGAGTTCCGCCCCAAGCCCATGGTGCCCATCGGCCGCCGGCCCATCCTTTGGCACATCATGAAGCTCTACGCCCACCACGGGCACCGGGACTTCATCCTGTGCCTCGGCTACAAGGGCGAGATGATCAAGGACTACTTCCGCAACTACCACTGGAACACCAGCGATGTGACCCTCCAGTTGGGCCGCAACCCCGAAGTCACCTACCACGGCGGGCACGATGAGGAGGACTGGACCGTGACGCTGGCTGAAACCGGCGAGGAGTCCATGACCGCGTATCGCGTGCGGCAGGTCCGCCGCCATCTCCCCGCCGACGAGCCATTCCTGCTGACCTATGGCGATGGTGTTGCTGCGCTCGATGTGAACGCCGTCATCGCCTGCCATCGCAAGGCGGGCAAGGCGCTCACCCTCTGCGCGGTGCATCCGGCGGGCCGCTTCGGCTCGCTCACGGTGGCAGAGGACGGCAGCATCCACACCTTCCAGGAGAAGCCGCAGGTGGAGGCCGCCTTCGTCAACGGCGGCTTCATGGTCTGTGATCCCCGGCTGTTTGATTACCTGCCGGACGATCCGGCGGTGATGCTGGAGCGGCAGCCGATGGAGGCGTTGCTGCGCGACCGGCAGTTGAACTCCTACCGGCATGAAGGTTTCTGGCAGCCGATGGACACCTTCCAGGAGGCGCAATACCTCAACCGTCTCTGGGACACCGGGCAGGCCCCGTGGAAACTTTGGTGATGTTTGCCGACGCCTATCGCGGAAAGAAGGTCTGGCTCTCCGGTCATACCGGCTTCAAGGGCGCGTGGCTCGCGGCCTGGTTGCGCGAGTTGGGGGCGGAGGTGCATGGTTTTGCCCTGCCACCCGCCACCACGCCGGCCCTCTTCGATCAGCTTGGGCTGGCCCACGCCCTGAAGCATGAACTGGGCGACATTCGCGACTTCGAGCAGGTGCGCCGGTCGTTGAGCGCGGCGCAGCCGGATTTCATCTTTCACCTCGCCGCCCAGCCGCTGGTGCGCCACTCCTACGAGCAGCCGCTGGCGACCTACGCCACCAATGTCATGGGCACCGCCCATGTTTTGGAGGCCGCGCGCTCCCTGACGCGACCTTGCGCCGTCGTCTGCGTCACGACCGACAAGTGCTACGAGAACCGCGAGTGGCTCCACGCCTATCGGGAGAGCGATCCGCTCGGCGGGCACGACCCTTACAGCTCCAGCAAGGCCGCCGCCGAACTGGCGATTGCCTCGTGGCGCAAGTCCTTTTTCCCCGGCTCGCACGCGGTGAAAATCGCCAGCGCACGCGCGGGCAACGTCATCGGCGGCGGCGACTGGGCACCTGACCGGCTCGTGCCGGATTGCGCGCGGGCGTTGCGCCGGGGCGAGACCATCGCCATCCGCAACCGCACGGCCACTCGCCCCTGGCAGCATGTGCTGGAACCCTTGAGCGGCTATCTCTGGCTGGGAGCCGTGCTTGCCCGGCCGGCCCTGCGTCCTTTTGAGCCGGCCTTGTTTTGCGACGCCTTCAACTTCGGGCCGGACAACGATTCCAACCGCACTGTGGCTGCGGTGGTTGAGGAATTGCTCCGCCACTGGCCGGGCCGCTGGGAGGATCGCAGCGATCCGCAGGCTGTCCACGAAGCCCAACTGCTCCATGTCTCCACGGACAAGGCGCACCACTTGCTTGGCTGGCGGCCTGTCTGGGATTTCGCGCGCACGGTGGCGGAAACGGCGCGCTGGTATCAGGCCGACCACGCCGGCACGGACGAGGCACTGGCCCGCACACGCGACCAGATCACCGCCTACCAAACGGACGCCCGCGCGCGGCAGGTGGCGTGGGCCTGCGCTTGAGCCATGACCTCCCCCTCCCAACTGAAGGCTGAAATCCTTCGCCTCACCCGCGAGTATTCCAGGCAGATGCATCGCGCCAATCGTCCCGGCTACGAGCCGGAGAGCGCGCAAGCAGAGTTCATCCCGGGCCAGACTACGGTTCCCTATGCCGGCCGCGTCTTCACCGAGGATGAGGTCGAGGTCGCCATCAGCGCGACGCTCGATTTCTGGCTCACGCTGGGGCCGGAAGGCGACGCGTTCGAGAGCGAGCTGGCCGCCTATCTCGGAGTCAGGAAATCCATCCTCGTCAACTCCGGCTCCTCCGCCAATCTCCTCGCCTTCTCCGCGTTGACCAGCCACAAGCTCGGCGACCGACGCCTGCGCCCTGGCGACGAGGTCATCACCGCCGCCGCCGGCTTCCCGACCACCGTTGCACCCATCATCCAGAACGGCTGCGTGCCCGTGTTCATTGACAACGACCCGGTCACGCTCAATGCCCGTGTGGACCAGCTTGCGGAGGCATTTTCACCGGGGAAGACCAAGGCCGTCTTCATGGCGCACACCTTGGGCAATTCATTTGACCTCGCGGCGGTCACGGAGTTTTGCCGCCGGCACAACTTGTGGCTCATCGAGGACAACTGCGATGCGCTGGGTTGCCGCTACGACGGGCAGTTGACCGGCACGTTTGGTGACTTGTCCACGCAGTCGTTTTATCCGCCGCATCACCTGACGATGGGCGAGGGCGGCGCGGTGAACGTGGTGCGCGACATGAAGCTCAAGGTGCTGGCGGAGAGCTTCCGCGACTGGGGCCGCGACTGCTGGTGTGCCAGCGGCAAGGACAACACCTGCAACAAGCGCTTCGGCTGGCAGCTCGGCGAACTGCCGGAGGGCTATGATCACAAATACATTTACAGCCACCTCGGCTACAACCTGAAGCCGCTGGACCCGCAGGCCGCCATCGGGCGCGCACAGTTGCGGAAACTTCCTGCCTTCGTGCGCGCCCGCGCGGAAAACTGGCAGACTTTGCGCGCAGGGCTGGCTGACCTTGAAGAGTTCTTCACCTTCCAACTGCCGACCCACGCGACCGGCTGGATTCCTCCCTCAACTCCCAACTCTCAACTCTCAACTTTTTCTTGGGACACCAGCGGTCATCGGACCGATTGTTCTTGGTTCGGCTTCCTGCTGCTCGTGAAGCCGACAGCTCCGTTCACCCGCACGGAACTGGCCCGGCACCTGGACGAGAGGAAGATCGGCAACCGGATGCTCTTCGGCGGCAACCTGCTCCGCCAGCCCGCCTTTGTTCAGTTGCAGAAGGACCGCCCGGAGGCACTGCGCGTGGCGGGCGACCTGACCGGGGCCGACGAGATCATGAACACCGCTATGTTCCTCGGCACGTATCCTGGGCTGACGCAAGCGATGCTTGTTTACGAGATTGAAATGATACACGAGCTCGTTTCGGACAAAGTCGCCTGACGGCCCCTTGTTACAGCATGAGCAAATTACAACAAATCAAAGGGGCATTTTGCGAGGGCCAGATGGACAAGGCGAAGTTCATCCAGACAATGTATGCGGAGCATTCGCACCTGTTTGCCTATCCTGAGTGGCTGGGCCAGGTGAACATCGCGGAGCTTCGGATACGCCCGGATGGCATCGTGGCGGAATTCAAAGACCCCGGGGTGGTGATGGAATGCCCGGCTGGCGACACGCGCAACGCGCCTATCGAGGCGTTGAATTTCGGCGACTATGAGCACGATGAGGTCCAATTCGTTCGGCGCGTGGTTGATCGGCTAGGCGGCATGTCCGCGTGCTTCCTCGACATCGGAGCTAATGCCGGGTTCTACACACTGGCGTTGGCGCATTATTTTCCCGGCATAAATGGCGCAGCCTTTGAACCGATTCCCCAGACGTATGCCCTGCTCCAACGCAATTTGCGCCTGAACCGCGTGACTCAGGTGCGCGCGCTCAACCTCGGTCTCTCTGACCAGAGTGGCGAGCTGGCCTTTTACACTTATCCAAGCCTGTCCGCGGCGGCATCAATGACGCGCAATCTCGATGCGCCTGACGTGCGCGAGGTGCGCTGCGCGGTTGTCCGTCTGGATGACTACTGTCAGGCCAATGGAGTGACGGCCGACTTCATCAAGTGCGATGTCGAGGGCGCGGAGCTGTGCGTGTTCCGTGGCGCGGAAAAGCTGCTCGCCCGCGATTGCCCGGCGGTCTTCGCCGAGATGCTGCGCAAGTGGTGCGCAAAATACGATTACCACCCCAACGATCTCATCCGTTTTTTTGAGCAGCGTGGTTATGGCTGCTTCGTTATTCACGGCAGTCGCCTGAACGCTTGCGCGGCCGTCACCGAGCAGACTGTGGAGACGAACTTCCTCTTTCTCCACCGTGGGCGGCATGCCAAGCTCCTCACCGAGTGGGTGGATTAACGGGATTTCGCTGCATGCATCCCGTCGTGGCTGAGGACTTGGCGGACATCGCGACTTGCCCGCTTGATTGGGGCCGGTTCCGCCGTAAAACCGTGCTCGTGGCGGGTGCTAATGGGTTTCTCCCCGCCTACATGGTCGAGACGCTTCTTCTGCTCAACACAGTGGCAGGCATGGATTGTCACGTCATTTGCCTGGTGCGCAACTTGGCCAAGGCAAGAACCCGCTTTGCCGAATACGCCGGGCGATCCGATCTGTCTTTCGTTGTAGCCGATGTGGCCGAGGGCATTCCCGTAAGGCGACGCTGTGATTTCATCATCCACGCCGCGAGTCCAGCGAGTCCCAAGAGTTTTGGAGCCGACCCAGTCGGGACGATGGCGGCCAACTTGCAGGGAACCAGTCGCCTGCTGAATCTTGCCCGCGCTTGGGGCAGTGGAGGCTTTCTGTTGTTCAGCAGCGGGGAGGTTTACGGCCAAGTGCCTCCAGACAAGGTGCCCACGAGGGAATCGGATTACGGCTACCTCGACATTTTGAATCCCCGCTCATGTTACGCCGAAAGCAAGCGGGCCGCTGAGACCTTGGTGGCAAGTTATGCACGGCAGTTCCAGGTGCCTGGCGTGATTGTTCGGCCGTTTCACACCTACGGTCCGGGCATGGCCCTGGACGATGGGCGGGTGTTCGCCGACCTTGTGCGGGATCTCGTCCATCGGCGCAACATCACCCTGCACAGCGATGGCAAGGCTGTGCGTGCCTTTTGCTACCTGAGTGACGGGGTGAGGGCGTTCTTCACCATCTTGCTCAAGGGGCAGCCCGGCCAAGCCTATAATGCGGGCAATCCGGCGGCGGCCTGCAGCATCGGAGAACTGGCTGACACACTTGTGACCCTGTTCCCAGAATGGAATTTGCGCGTTGAGCGATCTGGCAATCCGACGGCGGGGTATATGCCCAGCCCGATATCCATCAGCATGCCCAATGTGGATCGTCTAACTGCGCTTGGCTGGCAGGCCCGCTATTCTGTGAGGGAAGGTTTTGCGCGAACCCTCCGCTACTACACGAAGCGCTAACCGCCCCGTCCCGGCGCACCAAGGGCTGCGACCCTCGGACGGGGTGGTGTCTGGCGCAACTCCGACCAAGGCAGACGTCCTGGATGAAAGCCGCTGACTACATCGCCCTGTATCTGGAGCATCGCCGGGTGACCCATGTCTTCGAGCTGATCGGCGGGATGATCGCCTTCCTCCTCGACTCGTTGCACCAACGGACCCGCATCCAGATCGTCAGCATGCATCACGAGCAGGGGGCTGGGTTCGCCGCCGAGGGATACGGGCGGATCACCGGGGTGCCCGGCGTGGCGATGGCCACCAGCGGTCCGGGCGCAACCAACCTGCTGACGGCCGTCGGGAGCTGCTATTTCGACTCCACGCCCGCCGTGTTCATCACCGGCCAGGTGAACCGCCACGAGCAGAAGGGCGACCGCGCCGTCCGTCAGCTTGGCTTTCAGGAGACGGACATCGTGACGATGGCCAGGCCAGTGACCAAGGCGGCCTGGTCGGTCAACGAACCAAATGATTTGCCCCGCTTGCTGGAGGAGGCTTTCGCTCTGGCCGCCAGTGGGCGGCCCGGCCCGGTGTTGCTGGACATCCCGATGGATGTGCAGCGCGCCCCAATCACTGACTTGAACCGACTTGAGCCGTCTGTCTCTTCCCGGCGCGGGTCCGCCGCCGCCAACGAATCGCCGGCCAGGGGGGAATTCTGGGCTAAAGCGTCCGCAGCCCTCACCCGCGCAAAGCGGCCGCTGGTGCTGGCAGGTGGTGGCCTCCGCTCCGGTCACGCCGTGGAGGCATTCCGCACCTGGTCAGGGAGCCTGCGGGTGCCGGTCATTCATTCGTTGATGGCGGTGGATGTGCTGCCGGCGAGCGACCCGCTGCGAGTGGGTCTGATCGGCTCCTACGGAAACCGCTGGGCGAACATCGCCCTGGGTGAAAGTGATTTTCTACTCGTGCTGGGCAGCCGGCTGGACGTGCGCCAGACCGGGGCCGACACCGCCGGATTCAAGGGCGAACGGGAGATTTACCATGTGGATTGCGAGCCGGGAGAGATGAACAACCGGATCCAGGGCTGCCACACGCTCGTCAGCGAGCTGCAACCGTTTCTGACCTGCGCCTCGAAGCATCCAGAGCGGCCGGTGGCGCGCCCAGACTGGACCGGGCGCATCAACCAGCTCAAGGCCCAGTGGCCTGACACCCGGGAACTGGACGGCGTGCCCGGCGTCAATCCCAACGCGCTGATGCGCCAGCTTTCCGCGTGCTCGACGGCGGCCGCCGCATTCGTCGTGGACGTGGGGCAGCACCAGATGTGGGCTGCGCAGTCGCTGGCCTTGGGGCCGGACCAGCGGTTCCTGACCTCGGGCGGCATGGGGGCCATGGGCTTTGCGCTGCCGGCCGCGATAGGCGCGTGCCTCGCCGCAGGAAAACCGCCCGTGGTCGTCATTGCCGGGGATGGCGGCTTTCAGCTCAACATTCAGGAGTTGCAAACCGTCGCCCGGCAGGGGTTGCCGTTGAAGATCGTCGTGCTCAACAACCAGTGTCACGGCATGGTGCGTCAGTTTCAGGAGGCCTACTTCAAGGAGCGCTACCAATCCACGCTCTGGGGCTACACCGCCCCCTCCTTCACGGCGGTGGCCCGGGCTTACGGGATTCCGGCCGCGCTCGCCACGCAACCCGCCGAGCTTCCATCCGCGCTGGCCGGATGCTGGGCTGACGCCAGCGCGCCCTTCTTGCTGGAGGTGCGCGTCGCCACCACGGCCAATGCCTATCCGAAGATGGCCTTTGGCCGGCCCATCGCCGAGATGGAGCCGTTCGCCAAGCCGTTGGAAATGGAGGGGACTTGAGCACGTCCAGAATGCACCCCAGATAGCCCGTTCAATTGATGAGGAGACCCCTATAATTCCATTTTTGACCATCGGGATCCCGACCTTCAACCGCGCCGAACTCCTCCGGCTGGGGTTAAGCAACATCTTCGCGGCCCGGCGCGGTTTCGAGACCGAGGTGGAAGTGGTGGTGAGCGACAACGCCTCGTCGGACGAAACCCAGGCCATGCTGGCCGAGTTTGCCGCCGAACCCAACACACGCTTCTCGCGCCACGGGCAAAACATCGGCCCGGTTCGCAACATCCTCCACATCCCACGGGAACTGGCGCGGGGCGAATACTGCTGGGTGATCGGGGATGACGACTTCGTGCAGCCGAACGCGATTCGTGATGTGCTCGTCATGCTGCGGGAGCACCGGGATCTGGACTTCTTCATGCTCAATCACTTTGTCCTGATGATTGAGGAGCGGAACCGGTTGATCTCAGAAAGCACCACGGACTATCGCCCAGAGCGCAGCCGGTGGATCTGTGGGCATGCCGAGAGCCGGCGATTGGATCACATCGGCCAGGCGTTGGAGCTGGGCACCGGCGACTTTCGGTTTTTCACCCACATCATCGGTCAGATCATCCGCACCGCTGCATGGCGGGTGGCACGACTGAGCCATGAGGAGTCAGGGAGCAGCCACGAGTTTGATCAACTCGAAACGACATACCCACACCTGGCCTTGCTGCTGGAAATGGCGAGGGAACGACCAGTTTGGTATTGTGGCCCTGCGGTGGTGGGCGCGAGCCTCGGCTCCCAAGAATGGAGCAGCAAGGTGTGGCTGGACTGCGTGTATGTGTCCTACGAGCTGGTTGCGGCGGCAAAACGTGTCGGCGTCAGCCCACGGCATCAGCGGCGAATGGTGATATTTTGGCTGAAATACTGGCTTGAATTTCTCCCCCAGCTCTGCGGACGGAGCCGATACTACAGCCCGCCGCCGGCCTTGTTGCGCCGGTTTGTCCTGCGTTCACTGCGGCACCCCTGGCAGTTTCTGCCCCTGCTCGTCAGACAACTGGCCCAGGACGGCCGCCGGTTCATCAGCACGCGGGCGGGACGGGTGGCGGGTCGCTTCAAGGTCGCCCCCCCTGGCAGCGCATCCCGCCCGGGGGGGTAAGCGCCAACTGTCGCTCTCGCGATGAATCTCTCGTGGCGAATGGAGTCCCTGCTGTTGCAGTTGCGCGTCTGGCGGTGGCGCGCGGAAGGCGTCGCGCTCGGCCCGGCGTGTCGGCTCGGCGCGGGTGTGCGGCTGCGTCGCCGGTTCATCGAAGGGCAGCGGGGCAGGATCCAACTGGGTGGCGGCGCGGATCTGGGCGACGGCGTTCTGTTGGACACCTGGGGCGGGGATATTACGGTGGGGCGGCAAGTGTTCATCGGGCCATACGTGGTGATCTACGGCCACGGCGGCGTCGTGATCGGAGACCAGACGCTGATTTCAATGCACTGCCGCATCCTGTCCTCCAACCACGCTGTGCCGGCATTTGGCACGGACATTCGCTCGCAGCCAAACACCGTGCTGCCCACAAAGATTGGTCGGGATGTCTGGTTGGGCGCGGGTGCGACCGTGCTGGGTGGAGTCACCATTGGCGATGGTTGCGTGGTGGGTGCCGGCGCGGTGGTGACGAAGACCCTTCCTCCAGGCGCGATCGCCATGGGTGTGCCCGCGTTGGTGAAGGGATTCCGGACTGAATCCCCCAATGCATGATGAATTGCCGTGTTGCTCGCCGCCCCCCCCGCCGTCATGTCGCCCACCATCCAGAATAGCTTGAGCATTCTCCGCTGCCCGCTTACCGGCAGCCCGCTTGAACTGCTGTCTCTCGCCCGCCTCGACCAGATCAACGCGCTCATCCAGCAGGGCCTCTGGGGCCATGCGGACGCGACGATCCCCCCCGCGCAGCTTGCCAACGCCCTGGGCACGCCCGACGGGGAGATCGTTTACCGGATTGACGAGGACATTGTCTGCCTGCTGCCCCAGATGGCCATCCGTCCCCGCTCGGCCCAGGCCGAGACTGTCGGGCTGAGGCCCGAACTCAAGGTGGTGCAGGCCTTTTACAACGAGTTTGGCTGGGTGAAGTCGGACGCCGGCCTGTTCAACGACACCACCGCGTTCACCGAGACGCGCCACTGCGCCCGCCGCTATCAGGTGCGCTGCAACGAGCGCATCCTCGTCCACCTCGGCCAGGGCACGCACATTCTTGATGTGGCCTCCGGTGCCATCCCGCACGCCGAATATCGCGAGCATTCCCGCCACTACCGCACGCGCATCTGCGTGGATTTTTCCATCCGCGCCCTGCGGGAGGCTCGCACCCGGATTGGCGACCATGGGCTGTTCATCCTCGGCGACATCACCCGTCTGCCGCTGGCCTCCGATGCCATTGACGCGGTGATGTCATTGCACACCATCTACCACCTGCCACCCGAGGAACAGATCAAGGCGTGCGACGAATTGATGCGCGTCGTCCGGCCTGGCGCACCCGTGCTCGTGGTGTATGTGTGGCGATACTCCCCGTTCATGCGGCTGACGGAAGGGTTGCGCCGTTTTCCCCGGTTTGTCCGGCGGGTGTTTCGCAGCCTGCGAGGCCATCCGGCGGTCGTGCCGGCAGCTCTGAAAAGCGCGGCCGCCTCGCCACCCGCGCTGTTTTTCCATCCGTGTGATCACGATTGGTTTGTGGCGCACATCGCAGCGCGACATCCGGTTTCTCTTGGGGTTTGGAGTGCCGTAACGAGCGAGTTTCAGAGTCGTTTTTTCACCGATGACCCGCGTGGTCGCCTGCTCTCGGCGTTCGTTGGAAAGCTGGAAGACACTTTCCCGCGCTGGTGCGGGCGGATGGGCCAGTATCCCATCTGGAGGTTCTCCAAGGCCGCTTCGCGTTGAACGTCACCGGCTAACTTCATTTTGGATGCGTCACTTCACCTGCCGATTGTGAGCCATTGGCATGGAACTGTCCGTCATCATCCCCACGCACAACCCGCATCTTGGACGGCTGCAGCGCACGTTGGCCGGGCTGCGTGACCAGACGTTTCCGGCAGGGCGTTGGGAAACGCTTCTGGTGGACAACGCCTCGACGCCAGAAGTTGAGCATCGTGTATTTGCTGACGCTGTCCCGGCCAATCTCCGGATTGTCTGCGAACCGCATTTGGGCCTCACCTCGGCGCGGCGGCGGGGCTTCACGGAGGCCCGTGCGCCGCTGTGCGTGCTGGTGGATGACGACAATGTGCTGGCCCCGGGCTATCTCGCGCACGTTGTGCGGCTGTTCGCGATGCATCCCCGTGTCGGCGCGCTGGGCGGCAAGAGCCTGCCGGAGTTCGAGGTCGAGCCACCGGACTGGGCGCGGGAATTCCTGCCGCTGCTGGCGCTGCGGGACTTGGGCGATCAGCCGTGCGTTGCGGCGGGGCTGCGCCCGCCCGGAGCCGCGCGCAACCAGTATCCCGCCGGAGCCGCGCCCATCGGGGCGGGCATGGCGATCCGCCGGGGGGCGGCGGCGCACTGGCTGGCGGACAGCGGGGATTCTCCACTCACTGACCGGCGCGGTGACAAGCTGACCTCCGGCGGCGACAACGACATTGTGTTCACGGTCCTGAAGCACGGCTGGGCAGTGGGCTATTTTCCCGAACTGACCTTGACGCACCTCATCCCAGCGAGCCGGCTGACGGCGGATTACCTCGCCCGGTTGAATCACGGGATCCAAAAGTCATGGGTGCAAGTGCTCCTGAAATACGATGCCTGTCCCTGGCCGCAGATTGCCGGCTGGACGGTGCCACTGCGGCAGGTCAGGGCGTGGTTCACCGACCGTGCTTGGACGAGTCCCGCCGCCCGCATCCGCTGGCGGGGGGCGTGCGGACAGTTTGAGGGATGTGCTCACCGTTGAACGCCAACATCTGCCTCCGCGCGGCTCGCCGCCGTCAATCTGTTGCCAATCATGCGAATCCTCCAAAAAGTTGCGACCGCGTTTCGCCTGCTCGCCCGGGCTGATTTTCACGCGCTGCGCGCCCGTTGGCGTTTTCACCGGCGTCAGCGCGTGCTGGCGTCCGCCAGTGAACCGTTCATCTTCTTCGTCGGCTGCGACCGGCTGGTGTGCGCCCCCCAGTTACGTGACTCGGCCGCCGCGTTCACGGAACGACCGGGGGATGCGTGTGAGCGCCAGGTGTTTCACGCCTGGCTTCGCCCCGGTGACACGGCGGTGGATGCGGGGGCCAACATCGGGCTGTTCACCAGCGTGGCGGCCGCGTGCGTGGGGCCGCAGGGCAAGGTGGTCAGCCTTGAGCCGACGCCACGTTTGGTCGAGCATCTGCGGATGTCCGCCCACCGCCTGGGGCACCCGGGCGTGGAAGTGCTGCCCGTGGCGTTGGGTGGCGAGCCGGGCCGGGCCAAGTTCGCCTTCGCAGCCAGCGCGGACACGACCGTCTCGCAATCACTCGCAACCGCGGAAGTCCCTGCTGGCACTGCGGACATCCGGGAAGTGGAGGTGATCACCCTCACCACGGTGGCGGGTCGCCTGCCCGCTGGAGCGTCGCCGGCCTTGGTGAAGCTGGATGTTGAAGGCGTGGAAGTCGGCGCGTTGAAAGGTGCCCCGCCCGGATGGCTGACGGCTGACGGGCCGCTGTGGGTGGTGGAGTGTCATCCGCAGGCGTTGGCGCGCTTTGGCACCACAGTGGGCGAAGTCCTGAGGCTCTTTCCGGCGTCGGAGTTCGACCGGTGGATGGTGGGCAAGTATGCCGGGCCGGATGGGGCCGACCTGCCCCCCGAGCGGTTGAATGAAGCCGCCCTGCCCGCCGCTTCGTTCCACAACCTCATCGCCGTGCCGTTGGGTGAGCGGTCCAAAGCGCGGCGGCAGGCCCTGCAACCGATCCTCACCGCGCACTAGAAGTGTCCCCGCCCTCCCAAGCCGGCTTTGTGTATGTCGCCACGGGTGCGGCGTATCTCCCGGAGGCGCTCCACTCGGCCGCGACGCTGCGGCGGCGGCACCCGGACCTGCCCATCTGCCTCATCACCGATTGCCCACCGGCCGAGCTGGGACCGTTCTCGGAGATCCGCCGGCCCGCCGGCCCGGTGGAGCACAAGCCGATTGACAAGCTCCTGGCCTACGAGGCGCCTTACGAACGCATCCTCTTCCTCGACACGGACACGCATGTGCTGGACGATCTCACGCCGGTCTTCCGTGTGCTGGAGCGGTTTGATCTCGCGCTGCTGCAGGACGTGAACCGGGGCTGGAACTACGAGCTGCCCGATGTCCCGCTGGCGTTCTCCGAGTTCAACACGGGCGTGATCGCCTTCCGCAAGAGCGCCGCCGTCGCGCAGTTCTTCCGCGAGTGGCGGGAAAACCACCTGCGGCTGCGCGCGGAGCTGAATCTGGTGAGCGACCAGCCTTCGTTTCGACGCACGGTTTTCCACTCGCCGCTGCGCGTGGCACCGCTGCCCAGCGAGTTTCATTTCCTCGGTGATTTTCCCAACGCCACCTTGTGGAAAGTGCGGCTCATCCACGGGCGCGGCGATTACGCGCGCGTCGAACGGCAGGTGAACGAGACGCTGGGGCTGCGCGCCTACGTGCCAGAGCTGGGCGTGTTCCCCGCCTATCTGGGACGCCGGCGGCTGTTCCGGCACCTGCTGCGCTTTTGCGGACGGGCCCTTCGTTTGCTGGTGACCGGCGCGGAAAGCGTCACCGCCAAGCACCCTTCCGATTGGTGGCTGGGAGAGGGCAAGCCAGCCCCTCGCGACAACGCCCCCCCCCGGACATGAGCGCCCCGCCGGAAATCACCCTTCAGGTCAACCTCTGCGCGGGCGACCTCGCCTATGCGGAGCAAACGGTGCCCGCGCTCATCGCCACGCACCGGCCCGACGTGCGCGAGATGCTCGTGGTCGCGGACGCTTGTCGCCCACAATCCACGCCCGTGCTGCACAGTCCCAGCCGCTTTCCCGCTGCGCCGTTCGCCGAACGGGTCAGCCAACTGCGGGCGATGTGCGCGCGGTGGTTGACGGACGGATTGGTGGATCGGGTCGAGTTTTTGGAGCCGGACCCCGTGCGCGTGCGCGCGTTGAACCTGAAATACTGCGGACGTGCCACGCCGTGGACGCATGACCACCTCGGTCACGCCTTCGCCGCCTACTTCGCCGGCTGGGAGCACGCGCGCACCCGCTACGTGCTGCACTTCGACGCGGACATCCTGCTCTATCAGGCGCCGGGTTACAGTTGGCTGCGCGCCGCCGTGGCGAGTCTGGAAGCGAACCCGAAGTTGCTGGCCGCCAGTCCTCGCATCGCGCCGCCGCTGACCGAGGCGGACGGTCGGATGGTGGACCTGCGGTTGCCCGGCAATGGCTGGCAGCCCACCTGGCGGCTCAGCCGCGAGCAACAGGGCTGGCATAGCGAGTGGTTCAGCACGCGGTGTCATCTCATGGACCGCGTGCGGCTGGCCGAACAGCTCCCGCTTCGATCGCAGCGTGGCAACGCAATCGAAGCATGGAGTGATGTTCTGAATCGGTTGCTGTTTCCGCTCTACGACGCGCGGTCATGGATCACCGACGAACCCGTGCGCGGCGTCCGCTGGTTTGCGGACCGGGTCGCGCGACGGCTGGCGCACCGCGTGATCCCACCGTTTCCACTGCCGCCGGAAGTGCTGCTCAACGAGCACGCGCTCCGAATGGGCTGCGAGTGTCTTTACCTCGGCGATCCGCGCGCCTGGTATATCCACCCGGACACCAAGCCCGCCGCGTTCCTGAACCTGCTGCCAAAGCTCTTGGAGGCAACTCACGCAGGGCAACATCCGGCGGCGCAGCGTGGTTTCACCGGCATTCGATTTGCGGATTGGGAGAAGGCAGACCCCTTGTCGGCCGCATGAACAGCCTAGCACGACAACTCGGTCTGGGACGCGCGGCGTATCTGCTGTGGCACCTGCCGCGCGGAAAAGTGCTGGAGAGCTGGCGGTCCGGCGGTCCCTTGGAGCAGTGGCGCACGGAGCGGGGTCGTCGTGCGATGGAGGCGGCCGCGTGGCGCCTGCCCGCGCTGCCGAAACAGGGAGGCAAGCCTTTGGCAGTCCATGTGCTCACGGGCCGCCGGTTCTGGTATCAGACGGCGTTTTGCCTGTGGACCCTTGCGCGCAACGCGGGCTGCGAAGTGGTCCCGCATCTTTACGACGACGGGACGCTGACGGGAGAGTTCAAGGAACCGCTTTTGCGGCTCTTCCCGACGGCACGCGTCGTCGCCCAGAGTGGCATCCTTGAGCGGCTGAACAAGCACTTGCCGGCGGCGCGCTTTCCCCACCTGCGCGAGCGCTGGCTGAATTATCCCAACATCCGCAAGCTGACCGACGTTCACGTCGGAGCCGCAGGATGGAAGCTCGTCATTGATTCCGATCTCCTGTTCTTCCGAAAGCCCGCGTTTCTGCTCAATTGGATGACCCTGCCGGATCGCCCGTTGCACGCGGTGGACTCCGTGACGTCCTACGGCTATCCGCGCGCGCTAATGGCCCAACTGGCCGGGCAGGAGCCGGCGGACTTGGTGAACGTGGGCCTCTGCGGCCTGCGCAGCGAGGCTCTGGACTGGGACCGGCTGGAACACTGGTGCCGGGTGCTGATCGAGCGGCACGGCACGCACTACTTTCTGGAACAGGCGTTGGTGGCGATGCTGGTGGCAGGCCAGGATTGCGCAGTCGCGTCCGCCGAAGAATACCTGACTGGCCCGCAGCCGCCCGAATCCGGTGCCTGCCGCGCGGTGATGCACCACTATGTCGCCGACTCGAAGCGGTGGTATTTTCAACGCAACTGGAGGCGAGTCCTCACTGCGACCGCAAGATGAACCGTTCGTTGGTCAGCATCATCATCCCCTGCTACAACGCCGAGCACTGGGTGGCGGCAACCATCGAATCAGCCTTGCGCCAAACCTGGCTGGACAAGGAAATCATCGTAGTCAATGATGGGTCGAAGGATCAAAGCCTCGCCGTCGCCCGCCGGTTTGAAGCGCAGGGTGTTCGCGTCATTGACCAAGCCAACGCAGGCGCGGCGGCGGCCCGCAACGCCGGCCTGCGCGCCGCGCGCGGCACCTACATTCAGTTCCTCGACGCCGACGATTTGCTGGCTCCGGACAAACTCGAACAGCAGATGCGCCTGCTCGATTCCCACAGTGACCGGACGATCAGTTCCAGCCGGTGGGCACGGTTTCGCGCGGGCACCGACGAGGCGGAATTTTTACCCGCCTTGAATTATCGCGACCTGACGGGCTTGGAGTTCCAACAACTGCACTGGGAGACGGGGTGCATGATGCAACCCGCCGCGTGGCTGGCCCCGCGGGCGTTGCTCGACGCGGCGGGCCCGTGGGACGAATCGCTCTCGCTCAATGATGACGGAGAATACTTCGCGCGGGTGATGCTGGCGGCGGAGCGCATCGTGTTTTGCGCCCCGGCCCGCACTTACTATCGCGCCCACGCGGGCGGACAGTTGAGCGGACGGCGGGACATGCGCGCGCTGAAGTCCCTGTTTCGCTCCGTGGAACTCACCACCGATTATCTGCTCCGGGCCGATGGTTCACCGCGCACCCGGGCCGCCGTCGCCCATGCGTGGAAGTGGACGGCCTTCGAATTGTATCCGGGCGCGCCGGAACTGGCCCGTCAGGCGGAGGTGAAATCACTGAGCTTGGGCGGAAGCCGGCGACCGCTGCCAGCAGGATCCCGGTTTCAACTGCTGTCCCGCGTGGTGGGCTGGCGGCTGGCCAAGCGGCTGCGAGATGCACTGACCCGGTCCGTGGCGCCTGCCTGAACCCGCCGAGCATGGTGGCCGTCAGTCATCTCCTCCCCGCGCCGTTCACGCAGCAAGTCGTGCTGGCGATGCTGGAGGCGGGGGAGCAGGCGCGGTTCTTCACGACGCTCACGCCCGATGGTTCTGACTTTGCCGCTCTGGCACTGCGGCTGACCGGAGCCGGGCGGTCACGGATGATGCGGGATCTCCCGTCAGGCGTGACGGAGACGTATCCGTGGCGGGAGGCGGCGCGGCTCGCACTGGGGCGCGTGTCACACGACGAGGTGCTGCGTGACCGGGTCTTTCACTGGGGGCGCGACGGCTTTGATGCCTGGGTGGCGAGCCAGATGCGGCCACCGTTCCGGTTGGTGTATGGCTATGAGACGGAGTGCCTGGAAACTTTTCGTGCGGCGCGCGCCAACGGCATCGGCACGGCCTACGACTTGCCGTCGCCCGAGCACGATTTTGTCGAGGGGCTGTTGCGGCAGGAGGCGGAACGATTTCCCGAGCTGCGCACGGCGGCACGGCGGCGGTTTGAGGAGCTGCAGCCGGAGCGCACCGCGCGCCGGCACGAGGAGTTCCGGCTGGCGGACGTGGTGTGCGCCAATTCGAATTTCACCAAGCAGACGTGGGTCGCCGCCGGCCTGGATGCCGCCAAGATCGTCACCTTGCCGCTGGGCGCTCCGGAGCCGGACGCGGCTGGTCGTGAGGGCGGCACGCACGGCCAAGGCCCGCTGCGGTTGGTCTGGGCGGGCACCTTCTCGGTGCGCAAGGGCGCGCATTACCTGCTGGAGGCATGGCGCGCGTGGGCGGCGGGCCAGAGCGCCACGCTTGATGTTTTCGGCAGCGTGAGCCTGCCGGCGTCACTGAAAGTGGAGGCCGCGCCGGGCCTCGCGTTTCACGGGCCGGTGCCGCGCGCGCGGGTGCTGGCGGCGTTCCACGAGGCGGATGCGCTGGTGTTCCCCACGTTGTGCGATGGGTTCGGGTTGGTGGTGAACGAGGCGCTCTCGCGCGGGTTGCCGGTCATCACCACACGGCGCGCGGGCGCGGCGGATTTGATTCGGGAGGGTGTGAACGGACGGCTGGTTGAACACGCGAGCGTCCCCGCCCTGGTGGAAGCGCTGGACTGGTGCGCCTCGCATCGGGAGGAACTGCGGGCCATGCGCCCGGCGGCGCTGGCCACGGCGGCGGCCTGGCAGTGGAAGGATTATCGCCGTGCCCTTCGTGAAGCATTGCTCAAGGATTTGATTCCCGCGTCATGAGTCTGCTTCGCTTTCTGCCGGAATCATGGAAGGAGTCGCTCCGCCGACGGGCCGGGGCGATCACGATGCGCGCCCGGCTGGAGAATCTGCGCGCCGCCGGTTTCCGACCGCGCCGGATCATTGACGCCGGCGCGTTCCAAGGGAACTGGACGCGGCTGGCGCTGGAGGTTTTCCCTGGGGTCGGAGTGCTGATGATCGAACCGCAGACCACGCATCGCACTGCGTTGGCGGCGCTCACCACCGCGCACCCGGGCGTGAAGCTGCGGCACGCCTTGCTGGGGGCCGCGCCGCAGAAGGTGAGGTTTTTGATCGAGGGCACCAACAGCCGGGTGCTGCCGCTGAATTGGGAGCCACCGGCGGGCAGCCGGATCGAAGAGCATCAGGTGGAGACGCTGGCCGACATCGTGGCGCAGGAAGGCTTCGCGGAGTGCGACTTGTTGAAGCTGGACTTGCAGGGGCATGAGCTGGCGGCGTTGAGCGGGGCGGGGGGATTGTTCGGCCGGTGCGAGGTGATCATCGCCGAGACGTCCTGGCTGCGGATTGGCGAGGTGCCGCTGGCGCACGAGGTCATCGCCCGGTTCGACGCGGCCGGCTACCGCCTGTATGACGTGCTGGGCCACAACTACCGGCCGTTGGACCGCGCGCTGTGGCAGACAGATTTCATTTTCGTGCGGGTGAATTCCCCCCTCATCGCCGATCTGCGATGGTCAGCGTGAATCAGCCATTGCCCATGGACAGCCCAGAGCGGACGCGGAAATCCGGCCGCGCCCCGCGCATCTGCCTGGTCACGCCCGGGCACCTGTCCTCGACCCCGCGCATCGTCAAGGAGGCTGAAGCCCTGACGGCGGCGGGCTACGAGGTGCATCTGGTGTCCAGCTCGCACTACGCGCCGGTTGAGCCGTTGGACCAGCCGATCTTGCGACGGGCGACCTGGCGGAACATCCGCGTCCGCACGGCGGCGGGGCCGCGGATGTTTCTTCGCCGGCTCCGTCGGCGTTGGCTGCGGCGGTTCCGGCCCGTGCCCGAGGAACTGTCCTTGAACCAGGCGCTGTTGCTGCAATATCCCGGTCTGCCCCGGCTGCTGGAAGCCGCCGTGGCCACCGAGGCGGATTGCTTCCACGGTCATTGCGTGGCCGGGCTTGCAGTGGCGGCGCTGGCAGCGGCCCGGCGCGGGGTGGCTTACGGTTTTGACGCCGAGGATTTCCACGCGGCGGAGACGGTGGAGGTGGAGCAGAATCCCTTCGAGGGGGCCATCGTTCGCCGCATCCTGAACGCTTACCTGTCCGGTGCCAAACTGCTGACCGCCGCCGCGCCGTTGATAGCCGAGGAATACACGCGCCACCACGGCGCAAGGATGGCGGTGGTGCTCAACGTGTTTCCCTTGCGGGACGCACCCCCGGCGCCTGAGCCGGGACGCACCACCTCCCCGGCGGAACCGGCGCGGCTCTACTGGTTTTCGCAAACGGTCGGGCCGGGGCGCGGACTGGAGCGAGTGCTCGCAGTCATGGCCCGAATGCGCACGCCAACACGACTCCAATTGCGGGGCGGCGTGGCTGCGGGTTATGATGCGCACTTGCTCTCCGTGGCGGCCCGGGCCGGGCTGGTGAATGTGATCGAGTTTCTCCCGCCCGCCTCGCCGGATGAAATGGTGCGGTTGGCCGCCGGGGCGGATTTAGGCCTGGCAGTGGAGGAATCATGGCCGCGCAACCATGACTTGTGCCTTGCGAACAAGATTTTTGTTTATCCGCTGGCTGGAATTCCCCAGGTGTTGTCGCGCACGGCGGCGCAGGCTGCCTTCGCGCCGGAACTGGGAGCCGCCGGCCTGCTGGTGGACTTGGATCAACCGGAGGTTACGGCCCGCCAACTGGACGAGTTCCTGACGGACGAGGCCCGGGTGAGGGCGGCGAGGAGGACGGCTTGGCAACTGGGCCGGGAGCGCTTCTGTTGGGAGGTGGAAGGTGCGCGGCTGGTCGCATTGTTTCAACAAAGCTTCACGACCTCGGAGCTGCCGGTGCCGGTTCGCTGTGGCTGAACCCGGCCTGTCCTGTCTTCCCTCTTCATGTCCGACTCCCCTCAACAACAGCTCACCGGCTGGAACCGCTGGTGCCAGCTCAAGCTGCGCTTTGGCCTGGCCAAACTCCCGCTGTTCCCCGTCCGCTACCGGCTGCGCACGCCGGGCCTGCCGGATGTTCATTTCCGTTGGACACGAGTGATGGCCTTCATGGATCCAGTCCAAGGTGCGTTCAATTTCGACCTGTGGGGCTGGGACGTGCGGGAGCTGCGGTTTCTGCGGCGCTTCCTCTCCCCGGGCACGCGGTTCATTGACATCGGCGCCCATCACGGGCTTTACGCCGTGCTCGCCTCCCAGTGCGTCGGGAACACTGGACGGGTGGATGCCTTCGAGCCGGTGCCGGGGCTTCACCGGCGGCTGCGGTGGCATCTGCGCCTGAACGGCGCGCGCAATGCCAGTGCCCATGCCAGCGCGGTCGGCGCGGCGCGGGGAAGGAGCGAAATGTTCGTCCCGGTGGGCGGCGTGGACACCATCAGCAGCCTGCGGCGACCCACCATCGGCACGGGCGTGACGCGGCAGGTGGAAGTCGAGATCCTGCCGCTCGACGAGTTCATCGGGGCCGATCGGCCAGTCAACGATTGCTTCGTCAAGCTGGACGTGGAAGGCGGCGAGCTGGCGGTGGTGGAGGGCGCGCAAAGGTTCATTCGCGAACAGCGGCCGCTCTGGATGTTCGAGACCATTGACGCCACCGCCGCCACCTGGGGCACCACGGCCCGGGCCCTCGTCGAGCGGTTCATCGCCTTGGACCACGAAATCTTCGGCTTCACTCCGGAAGGTTTGCTCCAGCCGCACGAGTTGAGAAGCCGCTATCCCGATCCTGCGGAGGAGAGCAACTGCGATCTGCTGGCGGTGCCGGCGGAGAAGACGCACTTGATCCGGCACCTGCTGGCGGAGGCGGGTGCCGCGCGCCGCCCATGAGTTACCGGAACAGTTTCTTCCAAAAACTGCGGGCGCAGCCCCTGCGCCAGTCCGCCCGCGTGTTGTTGGCTCTGGCCCGCTGCCTTGCGCCGTCGCACCTGCGGGAAGCTGCGCGCCTGCGGCGGACATGGAGCGCGGGAGCCAGCATCCTGCCCTGCCCGGACATCTTGCGGCCGCCGCGCCACAAGTATGCGGGCTACGCCGGACCCTGGGTGGAGGACGCGTGCTTTGACCACTGGGTCAAGGCGGCGCCCCGGACTCAACTGCGTTACGTGCCGGTGTTTTGGACGGACATCTATTTTCACATCCAGACCCAGCGGTGGCTGCCCGCCCAGGAAGAGGCTTACACCCGCGCGCTGGCCGACACGTTGCAGAAGCGGGTCGAGCCGGCGGGCCGGTATTTCACCGTGCTCGAATACGACCATGCCATCTGGGACTGGCATGCGTTTCCGCGCAACGTGATCGTCTTCAGCGCCGGCGGCTGGGGGGATGTGCCCGTGCCGCTGCTGTTGCGCAGCCCGGCGCTCACCAATCCCGCGAAGGACATCCGGGTGTCCTTCATGGGCAAGCTCAATGGCTACGGCAATGTCACCGGCGTGCGGGACAAGCTGCGGGAGGTGATGCAGGCACACGCCCAACTGGGCCAGGGGCCGGAGTGGCGCGACGTCATGGGCCGGTCGGTGTTTTCGCTGTGCCCGCGGGGCCTGGGCCGCGCGAGCTTCCGCATGTATGAGGCCATGAGCGTTGGCTCCATTCCCATCTACGTCTGGGACGATGTGGAATGGCTGCCCTGGCGGGACGAGCTGGATTGGTCGGAGTTCTCGCTCTCCGTGAACGTCGCGGAACTCGACTCGTTGCCGCAACGGCTCGCCGTCATCTCCGACGGGCAAATCCGGCGGATGCAACAGCGCATCGCGGAACTCTATGACGACTACTTCACGCTGCCCGGCGTGTGCCGGCAAATCCACAAGCGCGTGGAGCAGCTCGCGGAGCCGCGGAAGTTTCGCGCGCTGATGGAGGCCCGGCCTTATGGGCCAGGGACGGTGCCCGTGCCGGTTCCTGAAGGGCTTTGAGCGCGGCGGCCAGTTGCGGCTGATTCAGTTCCCGGATGCGCGTGTTGCTCACGGCCGACCCCGAGATCCCCGTGCCGCCGGCGGGTTATGGCGGGATCGAGCGCATCGTGGACGCGCTGGTGCGCGAGTTGGCGGCGCGCGGGCACACAGTGGGGCTGGTGGCGCATGGCGAGTCAAAATCCCCGGCCAGCCCGTTGTTCCCCTGGCCGGGGGGGGATTCACGCTCGCGGGCGGACACGCTGCGCAACACACTCGCATTGCGGCGGGCGGTGCGGACTTTCCGGCCGGATGTGCTGCACAGTTTTTCACGTCTCGCCTATCTGCTGCCGCTGCTGCCGACCCGGTTGCCCAAGGTGATGTCCTACCAGCGGCACACCGGCGGGCGGCAGGTGGCGCTGGCGGCGCGGTTGGGCGGGCGCACGCTGCGGTTCACGGGATGCAGCGAGTTCATCTGCTCGCAAGGCCGGCGGGCCGGTGGCACCTGGCGGGCGGTTCACAATTTCGTCGAGCCGGAGCAGTTCACCTTCGCCGCCAACGTGCCGCCGGACGCGCCGTTGGTGTTCCTCAGCCGCATCGAAAGCATCAAGGGCGCGGACCTCGCCATCGCCATCGCGCGGGCGGCGGGCCGGCGGCTGGTGCTGGCGGGCAACCATGCGACGGCTGGGGCGGAGCGGGCGTTTTGGGACTCCAAAATCGCCCCGCAACTCGGACGCGAAGGGGTGGAGTGGATCGGCGAGGTGAACAACGCGCAGAAGAACGAGCTGCTGGGCCAGGCCGCCGCGCTGCTGGTGCCGATCCAGTGGGATGAACCGTTTGGCATCGTGTTCGCCGAGGCGCTGGCCTGCGGAACCCCGGTGCTCACCTGCGCACGCGGGGCCACGCCGGAGATTGTGGAGCCGGGCACGACGGGTTTCTTCCTGAACACGGTTGAGGAGGGAACGACCGCCGTCCAGCGCCTGGGGATGTTGGACCGCGCGGCGTGCCGACGCGCGGCGGAGGAACGCTTCAGTGTCCGGGTGTGCGCATCTGCGTATCTGGACCTCTACCGAGGCAGGGATTGTCCCGACGCGTGATCGAACTCTCCATCCTCATCTGCACCTACCGGCGCGACGCAGTGCTCTGCGACACGCTCCGTCATCTTTTTGAGCAGGCCCGGTCGGATGTGGAGATCATCGTCGTGGATCAATCTCCCGAGCATGACGCGGCCACCCGCCGGTTCCTCGACCAGGCCGTCCAAGCGCGGCGGCTGCGGGTGATTGCGGTGCCGGAGCCAAGCCTCACGCGCGCGCGCAACCTCGGTGCCCGGGCCGCCTCGGGACGCGTCCTGATTTATCTGGACGACGACATCATCCCCGCGAAGGACTTGGTTGAGGCCTATCGGCAGGCGTTCCGCAACGGATTCACGGGCGCGATCGCCGGGCAGGTGCTGCACGAAGGACAGGTGCCCGTGAAGGCCCCGGGCAGTTTTTCCCACAATGGCGTTGTGGAGCCATTTTTTCAGGTCTATGGCGCGAACTTTGGTTTGCTGCGTGAGACTTACTTTTGCATCGGCGGGTCCGACGAAAACCTGGGGGTGCATACCTACGTCGAGGATCGCATCCTGTCTGACCGGCTCAAACAGCACGGGCGGATCATCCGCTTTGAACCTTCCGCCTCGGTGGTTCATCTGCTGGCCGCGCGCGGCGGCTGCCGCATTTCCGATGAATCGCAACCGACGCGGGAATGGGAGAAGTCGTTTGGGCATCTTTACTATTTGATCCATTACCGGGGCTGCCTGAGTCGCGAGGCCCCGCGCCTGTTTTGGTCCGCCTTGCGCGCCGGGCCACTGCGGAAGGCCGTGGTGAAACACCCGTGGCGGCTGGTGGCGGCGGGCAGCGGATTTGTGCAAGCCTGGCTGAGAGCAGCCCGCACTTGTCCGCAGATTCCCGTTCCCCAAGGGTAAGCGGCGGTCAGACCCGCACCGGTGAAGGGAGTCCGTGCCCAAAGTTCTCATCCTCAGCCCGCACTTTCCGCCGCTCAACACGCCGGACATGCAGCGCGTGCGGATGAGCCTGCCGCACTTCGTGGCGGCCGGCTGGGAGGTGACGGTGCTGGCGGTGGACGATCCGCAGCCTGCCGCGCCCCTTGAACCGGAGCTGCTGGACACGGTGCCGGCGGCGGTGCGGGTGGTGCGGACGCGGTGCCTGCGTCGCCGGGCGGGCGTGGGCAACATCGCCTTGCGCGCGCTGCCGTTCCTGTGGCGGGAGGGGACGCGGCTCGTTCGGGAATGGCGGCCCGACTTGGTCTATTTCTCGACCACGCAGTTCCTGGCGCTGCCACTGGGCCGGGTCTGGCGGCGACGGTTTCAAGTGCCCTACGTGATTGATCTGCAAGATCCGTGGTTGAACGATTACTACGAGCAGCCGGGGGCACCACGGCCGCCGGGCGGCTGGAAGTATCGCGTGGCCCGGCTCAATGCCCGGCTGCTGGAGGGCTGGACGCTGAAGCGCTGCGCGCACATCATCAGCGTGTCCCAAGGCTACCTCGATTCCCTCGCGCGGCGTTACCAGTGGTTCACGCCGGAGCGCGGCAGCGTGCTGACGTTCGGCGCACCAGACACGGACATGGAGCTGGCGCGGCGCAAGGCGGCGGGCAGCGCGCCCTTGCTGCCGAAGCGCACCAAGTTTCGCATCGCCTACGCCGGGCGGTTGGGAATGGACATGCGGCGGTCGTTGGAGGCCTTGTTCGCGGGGATGGCGCGGGCGCGGCAAGCGGGGCTGGAAGTCGAAGCCCAATTCTTTGGCACGTCCTACGCGGCCGGCGGCGGCGGGGAACCCACCACGCGCACGCTCGCCGCGGCGGCCGGGGTGGCGGACTTGGTGCAGGAAGCTCCCGCGCGCATTCCCTACTTGGATTCGCTGCGATTGCTGCTGGAGACGGACCTCGCGCTGCTGCTGGGATCGGAGGATGCGGCGTATTCGCCGTCCAAACTTTATCCAACGTTGCTCGCGGGCAAGCCGGTGCTGGCGATCGCGCCCGCCGGCAGCGTGCTGGCGTCGCTCGTCCAGGCGATGGGTGGCGCGGCCCTCGTGGCGTTGGGTGCGGACGCGGGGGCGGGCGACGGGCGGGCGGTGGCGGAGTGGTTGCGGCGGTTCGCTGCGGGTGAGCTCACCGCCCAGTCGCCAGCGCAGGCCGAGCGGCTGCGCTGCGAGCACAGCGCCGGGGCGGTGGCCGAGCGGCAGCTCGCGGTGTTCCGTCAGGTGCTTGCGGCATGAACGCGGAACCCAGCCAGGCGGGCGCTTCGACGCGCGCGCCAGCCGTCGGCCAGCGCCCCCGGCTGGCGTTCATCGTCTCGCATCCCATCCAGTATTATGTCCCGTTGTATCGCTGGCTGGTGGCGCAGGGAGAGTTCGAGGTGCGGGTGTTTTACACCTGGCACGGCGGCGGTGAAGCGGTGCTGGACCGCGGGTTCGGAAAGACGTTCGCGTGGGACATTCCACTGACCGAGGGTTATTCCTTTGAGGTGGTGCCGAATGTCGCGCGCGAACCGGGCACGCATCACTTCTGGGGATTGCGGAATCCGGACCTGCTGGCGCGCGTGCTGGCGTGGCGGCCCGAGGCAGTGCATCTCACGGGCTACGCGCAGGCCGCGCATCTGGGCGCATTGCGCGGCCTGGCGCGGCGCGGCGTGCCGGTGCTCTTCCGGGGGGATTCGCACCTGCTCGATGGCCGGCGCGGCTGGAAATGGCGGCTAACCAAAGTGGCCTTGCGCCGGATTTACCGCTGGCCGGTGGCTTTCCTGTGTGTGGGGCAGGCCAACCGCGCCTACTACGAGGCGCTCGGGGTGCCGGCGGGAAAGCTGTTTCACTGTCCTCATTCCATCGAGGTGGACCGGTTCGCCGAGCCGCAGGCGGAATGGGAGGCGGAAGCGGCGCGCTGGCGGAGCGAGCTGGGGCTGGACGCGCGCGAGCGGGTGCTGCTCTTCGCGGGGAAGTTCGAGCCGAAGAAGCGGCCCGTGGAATTGGTCGGCGCGTTTCTGCGCGAGGCTCCGCCAGGCTGGCGGCTGTTGATGTTGGGTGATGGACCGCTCGGGGTGCAAGTCCACGCCTTGGCTGAACAGAATCCGGCCCGCGTCATCGTGCTGCCCTTCCAGAATCAGAGCCGGATGCCGGCGGTGTATCGGCTCGGCGATGTGTTTGTGCTGCCCTCGGCCTACGCGGAAACCTGGGGGCTGGCGGTGAACGAGGCGCTGGCGTGCGGACGCCCGGTGCTGGTGAGCGACCGGGTGGGCTGCGCGGCAGACGTGGTGCGGGCAGGCCGCGACGGGGAGATTTTCCGGCATGACGACTGGCGGCATTTCGGCGAATGTCTGCGCGCGATGAATGCCAAGCTCGACCAACTCAGCCAGGTTGACATCCGTGCGGGTGCGCGACGGTTCGATGTCGCGGTGACGGCGGAGGCGCTGGGTGCGGCTGTGCGCGGGGTGCTGAAGCCATGAGACGCCACTTGACCGTGCTGCTCGCCGTGGTGGCGGGCGGGTTGCTGATGCTGACGTCCGGGCTGTTTGCCACGGACACGGCCACCGCCGGCGCGGGCTTTGTGCTGTTGGTGCTCTGCCTCTGGCCCTCGGTGGCGTGGGTCCGCGGCGGCATGGGGCACCTCCCCCTGTTCGAGGTTTACTGCCTGATGCACCTGATCTACTACTGGCTGCCAGCAGGCAAACAGGGAGGGGAACTGCTCGCCTTGGACAGGGAGGAACGGCTCACGGTGTTGGGTGCGGTGAGTGTCTTTCTGGCTGCCGGGCAGGCGGCTTACTTCACCGTGTTGCGGAGTTTGCGGCGGCGGCCGGGTTCCGGCTGGAGTTTTTGGAACAATCAGGTTTCAGCCATGCAGGGGAACCGCCTCCCTTGGGTATTGCTGGGGATCTGGCTGTTGTTCAGCACCGGCTCCCAGTTAGGCTTCATTTGGAACTTCGTGCCGGGAAGCGCAATGCCATTGGTCCGGGCGTTGTGCGGGGCGGCGGGGATGCTGGGCATCTTCGTGCTCGGCCACAAGCTCGGGGAAGGGAAGCTGTCCGGGTTTCATGCCGTGCTCTTCGTGGGTGCGATGCTGACGGGCACTTTGATCAACTTCGCCAGCGGTTACCTGGCGGTCGGCACCATTTTCGTCGGGAACGCTTTTTTTGCCTACATGGTGGGGGGGCGCCGCCTGCCGGTGGTGAGCCTGTCGCTGTTCATCGCGTTGGTGTCGTTCCTCAACTATGGCAAGGTCGAGATGCGCCTCAGGTATTGGGCCATGGGCGAGTCCGCAGGCGACCTCATCGAGCTGTATTCGCACTGGTTCAAGAGTTCCTGGGAACAGTTCAATCTGCCGGCCGACCGCCGGCAGGGGGCGATCTCCGCCTTCGAGCGCGCGAACCTCACCGAGATAAGCGCCCGGGTGATCACCCAGACCCCCCACCCGCTGCCCTATCTCGGGGGCAAGCCGTATCTCGACAGCCTGCAACTGCTGGTCCCCCGGGCCATCTGGCCGGACCGGCCGAGCCTGCACATCATCATGAGCGAGCTGGGCCTGCGTTACGGGATTCACACGAGCGTCGAGTCCGCCGAGTCCACCATGATTTCCATCGGGCAAATCAGCGAGGCCTGGGCCAATGGCGGCTGGCTGGCCGCGGGCCTGGCGGGCGGAGTCTTCGGCCTGCTCTTCTCCGTGGGCGTGCGCGTGGCGTATCAACGAAGTTTCACCACCGTTGGCTTTCTCTTCGGCATGACCTTCGTGGGCTTTGCGGCCAATCTCGAGCATCTGGCGGGCACGCTGATGATGACGTTCAATCAGACGGCCGCCGCCAGCCTGATCTTGCTCTACTGGTTCAGCCGGCGGTCCTTCTCTCATACGCCACGAGTCGCCCCGTTCGGCTCGCCCGCCGGGATGATCAACGCTCCGCCACCGCCCCCGGCTCCCGTCGCGGCACTGCCTTCAGCCGGGGAACGCCGCTGCTAGACCTGCCGGGGGGCTGGAGCGTGCCGTAGCCAGCGTTCAATTCTCCGGTGAAGCATTCCATGTCCGCCATTCCCCCGCCGGCTCCGCGCATTCACGTCTGGGTTCCCGACTACCAGTCCAGCCACGGCGGCATCCAAACTTTCTCCCGATTCTTCGTTCAGGCTTTGGTGGAGTGTCTGCCGACGGCGGAAGTGGGGGTGCTCACCAAGAACGATGACTCCTACCCGAGTCTTGGACACGGGGGCGGGAAGCGATATTTCCGATGCTCAGGTTGGTGGCCCATGCCTTACCGCACCTTGCTCTATGCCGCCCAGCTGGGTTCCCAGATGATGCGCCACCGGCCTGACTTGATCTTCACCACGCACGCGCACTTTGCCGTGCTGGCGCGGTCCTTTCAGTTTCTCGGCGGCGCACCCTACGCCGTGGTGGCGCACGGCATCGAGGTATGGGACGTGAAATCCGCCTCGCTCCGGTGCGCGCTGCGGACGGCCAAGCGCATCCTGGCGGTCAGCCAGTTCACGCGGGACCGGCTGTTGGGCTCATTGGGATTGGACGCCGCCCCCATCGGCTTGTTGCCTAACACCGTTCGCCCGGAGCAGTTCATGCCCGCCGAAAAACCGCGTTATCTCCGGCAGCGTTACCGCCTGGCCTCCGACCAGCCGGTCATCCTCACCATCGCGCGGCTGGCGGGGGCGGAGCGTTACAAGGGCTACGATCAAATCCTCCATGCCCTCGTGGCGCTGCGCCGCCGGCTGCCGCGCGTCCGCTACGTGCTGGGCGGGCGGGGTCACGACCGACCGCGCATCGAACGGCTGGCCCGGGAACTCGGCGTGGCGGAGCACCTCATCATGGCCGGCTTCATTCCCGATCACGAACTGGAGGATCACTACAATCTCTGCGACGTGTTCGCCATGCCCAGCAAGGGCGAGGGCTTTGGCATCGTCTTCCTTGAGGCCATGGCCTGCGGCAAGCCGGTGCTGGCGGGCAACAAAGACGGCTCGGTGGACGCCGTCCTGGGCGGCCAGCTTGGCGCGCTGGTGGATCCGGACGACGTGTCGGCCATCGTCCGCGAGCTGGAGCTGATCCTGACGCAGCGGCATCCGCTGGCCATCCTCCAGCAGCCGGAGGAATTGCGCCGCCGGGTGATCGCGGCGTATGGCTACCCGCGCTTCGTCACCTTGCTGGCCGGGCATCTGCGCGAACTGGGGTTTGCGCCTGCCGTGCCGGCCGCCTGAATCTCTCCATGTGCGGCATTGCAGGCATCATCGGCGCGCGACTGCCCGAGCCGGAGCTGGCGGCGGGCGCCGACCGGATGCGCCTTGCGGTGCGCAACCGCGGGCCGGATGACACGGGCACATGGCTCTCGCCCGCCGGGGGGGTGGCCCTGGCTCACACGCGACTGGCCATCTTGGACTTGAGCGCGGCGGGCCACCAGCCCATGCGCTCCACCGATGGCCGTCATGTCATCGTCTTCAACGGGGAAATCTACAACCACGCGGCGCTGCGGCTCGAGCTGGCGGCGGCGGGCGAGACCTTTGCCTCGCACTCGGACACGGAAATCATCCTGGCCATGTATCGCCGGCACGGGCCGGCGTGCGTGCATGAACTGGAAGGCATGTTCGCCTTCTGCATCTGGGACGAGCGGGAGCGCTCGGTGTTCCTGGCGCGCGACCCGTTTGGCGTCAAGCCGCTCTACTACCACGCGCAGGCCGGGACGCTGGTGTTTGCGTCGGAGGTGCGCGCCGTGCTGGCCTCCGGCCTCGTGCCCCGCCGGTCGTGTCGCGAGGCGGTCTTCAGCTACTGGTTGTTTGGCACGGTGCAGGAGCCGTTGACCATTGCGCAAGATGTTCACTGCCTGCCCGCCGGCCATCATCTCACCTGGCAGGATGGGCGCGCCCGCCTGCGACGCTACTGGGAGCCGCAGATCATCGGCGAAGGCGTCGCGCCGGCGGAGGCGGTGCCCGCCACCCGCGCGGCGTTGCGCGAGAGCGTGCGGCGGCACCTCGTCAGTGACGTGCCGGTGGGCATCTTCCTCAGCGGCGGGGTGGATTCGACGGCCCTGGCGGCCCTCGTGCGGGAGGCCGGGACGGAGGAGTTCCAGACCTTCTGCATCACCTTCGACGATCCGGCCTTCAGCGAAGGCGGCGTGGCGGCCCGCACCGCGCGACATCTGGGCGCCCGGCATCACGAATGGAAGCTGGACGCGCGCGCCGGGCAGGCGTTGCTGGCGGATTTCCTCCGGGCGGCCGACCAGCCCAGCATTGACGGGTTCAACACCTACTGCGTCTCGCGCTTTGCCCGTGAGCGCGGGATGAAGGTGGTGTTGTCCGGGTTGGGCGGGGATGAATTGTTCGGTGGCTATGGTTCCTTCCAGTTGGTGCCCCGCCTGGTGCGCGCGGGCCGCTGGGCCAGTTTGCTTCCCCTCCTCCCCACGCTGGCCGGCCGGACGCTTGAAGCATTGGCCCGCTCCCCCCGGATGAGCCGCCTGGGACATTATCTGGCCGACCGGCCCAGCGCGGCGGGCGCCTACTGGTGCATGCGGGGCATCTTCACTCCGGCGGAGGCCGCGCGCCTCACCCGCCACTTCCTTGGCGACATGGACACGGAGCCGGTCTCGGAGGCGGAGGACGCGGCCCGCCACTTCGCCGTGCCGCGCCAGCCCACGCTGGAGGACACGGTGAGTTATCTGGAGCTGACCCGTTACATGAGGAACCAACTGCTGCGCGACAGTGATGTGATGAGCATGGCTTTCAGCCTCGAACTGCGCGTGCCCTTCGTGGACCGCAAGCTCTTCGAGGTGCTGCGGCAGATCCCTGCCGCCACCCGGCTGGCCCCCGCCAAGCAACTGCTGCTGCAGGCGGTGCCGGAAATCCCCGCCTGGGTGGCCCAGGCGCCCAAGCGCGGCTTCGCCTTCCCTTTCGAGCAGTGGATCGCCGCCGAGTGGGGCGGAGTTTTCGAGCGCCTCCGGGCCACGTCCCCCGTGCCGCTGCGCACCTGGTATCAATGCTGGTGCGTCCACGCGCTGGAGCAATGCCACCTCCGGCTCGGCCTGCGCTGAACGCCCCCGCTCCATGCGTGTCTGCCAGGTCGTCGCCTCGATCAACCGCAACATCGGCGGCCCCGCCATCTCCGTGCCGCGCCTCACCGCCGCGCTGGCCGCACGCGGCGTCGAATCCCGCCTCGCGACGCTCGACTATCCCGGGCACGGCCCGCAGACACCGGTGCCCGGCGCGGCGCTCACCAGCCTGCCCACCACCGCGCTCACCCGCCTCGCGCGCGGCTGGAGTCCCGCGTTCCACCAAACGCTCAACGAACTTGCGCGACAGGGCCTCGACGTGCTGCACAACCACGGCCTCTGGATGTTCCCGAACCACTACGCCCGTCAGGTGGCCGCCGCCGCGAACCTTCCGCTGGTCATCTCCCCGCGCGGCATGGTGGAGCAATGGTCCCTCGGCCGGAGCCGCTGGAAAAAATGGCTCGTCTGGCACGCCTTCGAGAAGGCCAACCTCGCGCGCGCGGCGCTGTTTCACGCCACGAGCCACGACGAGGTTGCTTCCATCCGCGCGCTCGGACTCCGACAACCCATTGCGATGATCCCCAATGGCGTGGAAATCCCGGCAGCCGACGCAGCCGGTGAGCGTGCGCGGCTCGAACAGCAATTCCCCGAGCTGCGCCACCGCCGCTGGCTGCTGTTCCTGTCCCGTCTCCATCCCAAGAAGGGCGTGCTCGAACTGCTGCGCGTCTGGCAACGGCTCCAGGCGCAGTTTCCCGACTGGCAGCTCGTGCTCGCCGGTCCCGACCTCGACGGCTACAGCGCCACCGTGCGCACGGCGCTGGCCGAGCTTCAGTTGTCCAATCGCGTGACGCTCACCGGCATGGTGGCCGGCGAGTTGAAAGACTCGGCGTGGGCGGGCGCGGAGCTGTTCGTCCTGCCGACCTACTCCGAGAACTTCGGCCTCGCCGTGGCGGAGGCGCTGGCACACGGCTGCCCGGCCCTGACCACGCACGGCGCGCCGTGGCGCGGCCTGACCGGACAGCGCTGCGGCTGGTGGATCGAGATGTCCGAGCCGGAACTCGCCGCCGCGCTCACCGCCGCGCTGCAACTGCCCGCTGAAGAACGCCGTGCGATGGGCGCGCGTGGGCGCGACTGGATGGCGCGCGACTTTTCCTGGGCCGGCATCGCCCAGCGCATGGAAGCCGCCTACGCGCACCTGCTGGGGCGGGGTCCGCGCCCTGATGGCTGGCAGGCGGGCTGAGTTGCCCGCCCCATTCCCACATGAAGATCCTTCGGAACCTGCTGGGCCGGCTCTCCCGCAACTGGGTCATCCGCCGCCGGCTGCCGCCGCCGTTCGAGCGCCGGCCCATTTACGTCTCACCCCGCGCTGGCCTGGCCTATCTGAAGCCGCTCACGCGCACGCACGCGGAGCTGTTCGCCTTCGCCGCCGGCCAGGTGAAGGCAGGCGACACAGTCTGGGATCTTGGTGCCAGCATGGGCGTCTTTGCCGTGGCGGCCTCGGCGATGGCCGGGCCAAAGGGACGCGTGCTGTGCGTCGAGCCGGACCCGTTTTCCGCCGCCCTGCTGCGGCGCTCGGCGGCGGCCAACGCGGTGCTCGGCGGCCGGATCGACGTGGTGCAGGCGGCGTGCGCTGATCGGATGGCGCTGGCGGAGTTTTGCGCCATGACCGCTTCCAGCGCGATTGGGCACCTGACCACGGCGGGCGGCAGCGGTTTTGACCGGCGCATCGCCAGCCGGAGCCACGTCATCACCGTGACCATGGACTGGCTGGCGGAGCACCACGGCCCGCCTGCTGTCATCAAGGCGGATTTGGAAGGCGCAGAGTTGATGGCCCTGCGCGGCGGCACCGAAACCCTGCGCCGGCACCGGCCCGTGATGATGCTGGAAGTCTATGAGCGCAACGCCGATGCGGTCACCGAGCTGCTCAAAGAACTGGGTTACCGGCTCCATGATTTCACCGACCACTCCGGGCCGCTCCGCGAAGTGGAGCGCGCGGCCTACAACACGCTGGCGCTGCCGGCGCGGGCATGAAGATCACCATCGCCACCGGGCCGATGCTGCCCGTGCCCACGCTGCGCGGCGGCGCAGTGCCGCGGATGTGGCAGGGCTTGGCGGAGCAGTTCGCGCGGGCCGGCCACGAGGTCACGATTTTCGCGCGGGCGTTCGCGGGCCAGCCGGAGCGCGAGACGATTGCCGGCGTCCGCTTTTTGCGCTGGGGCGGCTTTGATCAAAGCCTCTCGGTGCGGAAGGACTTGCTCAAGGATCTGGCCTACGCCCTCCGCGCGGTGCGCCGCCTGCCGCCCGCCGACATTCTCATCACGAATGACTTCTGGCTCCCCGTCTTCGCGGTCCGGCGGCGTGCCGCTGGCAAGGTGGTCATCAACGCCAACCGGTTTCCCAAGGGCCAGTTCCGGCTCTATCAAAAGGCCGCGCGCATCGCCGCCGCTTCAACCGCCGTCCGCGAGGCCATCGTCGCGCAGTGTCCTGCGCTGGCGGGGCGCACCCGCGTCTTTCCGAACCCGATTGACCCCTTGGTGTTCCAGTCCACGCCCGCGCGCACGGTTGGCTCCAGCCCCAAAACGCTGCTCTACGTCGGGCGCGTGCATCCCGAAAAGGGCGTTCACCTGCTCGTCGAGGCCTTTCAAGCGCTTCGACCTCAACGTCCCGACTGGCGGCTGCGCCTCGTCGGGCCGGTCGTCACGGCGCAGGGCGGCGGCGGCGATGCTTACTTGAAGCGTCTGCAACAGCTCGCCGCTGGCCTCCCCGTGGAATTCTGCGAACCGATCTACGACCTCAAGCAACTCGCCGACACCTACCGCGCCGCCGATCTGTTCTGCTATCCGTCCATCGCGGAGCAGGGCGAATCGTTTGGCGTCGCGCCGCTGGAGGCGATGGCCTGCGGTGTCGCGCCCGTCGTCTCCGGCCTGGCCTGCTTCCGCGATTTCCTCACGCCCGGCGAGACTGGCTGGTGCTTCGACCATCGCGCGCCCAACCCGGCGGACGCGCTCGCGGAGCAACTGCTGGCCGCCACGGGTGACGACGCGCGGCGCGTGGCAATGGCCGCCCGCGCCGCCGCCGCCGCCCGCCGCTTCAGCCACGAAGCCGTCGCCGTGGATTATTTGACGGAGTTCACTTCCCTGCTCGCCGCCACCCGATGAACGCCGAGCTTACCGCGCTGGTGCTGACCTACAACGAGGCCCCGAACCTCCGGCGCACGTTGGACCGGCTCACCTGGCTGCGCGAGGTCGTCGTCGTGGACAGCCACAGCACGGACGAGACGGAGGTCATCGCGAAGGCGTTCCCCAACGTCCGGTTCATCCCGCGCGCCTTCGACAACCACACCACGCAGTGGAATTTCGGCGTGGACCAGTGCGCGACGCCGTGGGTGCTGGCGCTGGACGCCGACTATGTTTTGAGCGACGAACTGGTCCGTGAGCTGCAGGCGCTCGCGCCGGCCGAGACGACCGCCGCGTTCTTCGCGCGCTTCAAGTTCTGTGTGCAAGGCCGTCCGCTGCGCGCCAGCCTGTATCCGCCGCGCGCGGTGCTTTTCCGTCGCGACCGCTGCCGCTACGAGCCGGACGGCCACACGCAGCTGCTGAAAGTCGGCGGACCCCTGGCCCGGTTGTCCGGCGTCATCTTCCACGACGACCGCAAGCCGCTCGCGCGCTGGCTGTGGGCGCAGAGCCGTTACACGGAGCTGGAGGTGGAAAAGCTGGCGCAGGCGAAGCCGGGCGAACTCCGCGTGCAAGACCGCCTGCGCAAACTCATTGTGGTCGCGCCACCACTGGTCCTGCTCTACACGCTCTTCGTGCGCGGCGTGATTCTGGATGGCTGGCCGGGATGGTATTATGCGTTCCAGCGGGTCGTGGCGGAACTGCTCCTGTCAACAAGCCTGCTGGAGTCGAAAGCCCGGGCTGCAATCGAACCGCGCTCATGACCCAGCCCGGGGAAAGTCTGGTTTTCTTCGCGCCGTCCGGTAGAAGCTTCCCGCAAGAATTGTGAGTTCCGCCGCCCCCATTGTTCCCGCCGCCCCCGGCGCCGTCCCGGCCACGGGGCGGCGGCGGGTTTGCTTTGCCGCCATCCTGCTCCTCCTGCTCCTCGGTGCGACCCTGCTGCTGTGCGAAGTGGGGCTCCGGCTTCTTGCCGGGGTGCTGCCGGAGCCGCTCCGGAGCCAAGTGGAAGAATCGGCCCGCACCAGCGTGTGCAACACGCGGATGTATCGGGGCACCCGGATCCTGCTGCCCCCCCCGCCGACGGACATCGCCGTCGTTGGAGACTCGTTTGTGTTTGGGGCGTTCGTGCGCGGGGCGGACGCCTTCCCTGCCCGGCTGGGCCGGCTGACGGGCCGGCGGTGTGCCAACTTTGGCATCTGTTCCCAAGCCCCTCCGACCTACAACCGGATGGCCGAAGTCGCTGTGGGACACCGGCCCGCACTGCTGCTCTACTGCGTGTTCGGAAACGATTTTGACACCGCCGCCTGGGGTGGTGATCGCGAACTGCGGCAGGAGAACGCCGCCATCACGCTGCCCGGGGACGAAGCCCTGTTCCTGCGCGGGGAAACTGTCGAAGACCGGCTGCACCTGCTGCGCAAACGGGTTACCAACCTTTCATGGCTGTTCCAGTTCGCCAAGCAGGCCACTCGTCGGGATGCCGCCCCGGCGGGCCCGCCACGCGTCCTTCGGGAGTGGAACGGCCGCTTGTTCGGTTTTGTGCCGGTGCAGGAAGGGAATGCGATGGTCGGGTTTCAGACCCCCGCCGTGCGGGCCTCCGTCAGCACCAACGCCGTGCTGATCCAGCGCGTCCACGACCTGACCCAGGCGGCGAACACGGCCCTGTTGGTGGTGTTGATTCCGACGCGGGAAATGGTTTACGCCCCGCTGGTTCCTGATGCGCACTTGTTCAGCTCGGACACTCACCGGGAAACCTACCGCGCCCTGAGGGCGCAACTGGCCCAACGGAAAATCGCCTGCCTGGACCTGACTGAGCCGCTGCAGCAGGCCGCCCGGTCAGGAGAAAAGCTTTTCCTGGGTTTCGACGGCCACTTCGACGAGGGGGGGCACGCCCACACCGCCAAAGTGCTGGCGGAATACCTGCGCCTGCATCCCGAGTTGCTCTCCCGCTGACTGTGCGCACACCTGCCTGACGCATGCCCGCCATCCTCGGCCTCTCCGCCTTCTACCACGACTCCGCCGCCGCGCTGGTCGTGGACGGGGACATCGTCGCCGCCGCGCAGGAGGAACGCTTCACGCGCATCAAGCACGACCACGAGTTTCCCAAGCACGCGGTGGACTACTGCCTGCGAGAAGCCGGCTTCACGCCGGAGCAACTCGATTACGTCGTGTTCTACGACAAGCCGCTCCAGAAGTTCGACCGCCTGCTGGAGACCTACCTCGCCTTCGCACCCGCTGGCTTCCAATCTTTTCTCATGGCGATGCCGCTGTGGCTCAAGACCAAGCTGCACCTGCCGCGCGAGATTCGGAAGGCGCTCGGTGGTCGCTACGCCAAGCGCATCGCCTTCACCGGCCACCACGAATCGCACGCCGCCAGCACGTTCTTCCCGTCGCGCTACGAGGACGCCGCCATCCTGACGCTCGACGGCGTGGGCGAGTGGGACACCGCGACCATCGGACACGGGCAGGGGAACAAAATCAAGATACTCAAGACCCTCCACTTCCCGCACTCGCTCGGCCTGCTCTACAGCGCGATCACCTACTTCTGCGGGTTCAAGGTCAACTCCGGCGAATACAAGCTCATGGGCCTCGCCCCCTACGGTGAGCCGCGCTTCGTGGATACGATGCTCAAGCACCTCGTGGACGTGAAGTCCGACGGCTCGCTGGCGATGGACATGAGCTACTTCAACTACTGCCAGGGCCTAACGATGACGAACGGCAAGTTCGCGTCGCTCTTCGGCGGCCCCGCGCGCAATCCCGAGACCGCCATCACGCAGCGCGAGATGGACATCGCCGCCTCGATCCAGAACGTCACGGAGGAAGTCGTCCTGCGCATGGCCCGGCACGCGAAGGAGCTGACCGGCAGCAAAAACCTCTGCCTCGCCGGCGGCGTCGCGCTCAACTGCGTGGCGAATGGCAAGCTGCTCCGCGTGGGCATCTTCGACGACGTGTTCGCCACGCCTGCTTCCGGCGACGCAGGCGGCGCGCTGGGTGCGGCGCTGTTCGTGCATCACCAGTTGCTCGACCAGCCGCGCAAGCACGTAGCCGCAAGGAAGGATTCGCTCAAAGGCTCGCTGCTCGGCCCGAAGTTTTCGAACCAGGAAATCCTCGCCTTCCTCGAGGGCAAGCAGGTGCGCTACACGTTCTACGAGCAGGAGCCGGCGTTGCTCGAAGCCGTGGCCAAGGAGATGGCCTCGGAGAAGGTCATCGGCTGGTTCAGCGGGCGGATGGAGTTCGGCCCGCGCGCGCTCGGGGCGCGCAGCATCATCGGGGACCCGCGCAGCCCCGCGATGCAGTCGCAGATGAACCTGCGCATCAAGTTCCGCGAGAGTTTCCGGCCCTTCGCCCCGTGCGTGCTCATCGAGGACGTGCAGAAGTATTTCGACCACGACCGCGAGTCGCCCTACATGCTCATGGTGGCTGACGTGAAGAAGGAACATTGGCTCCCGCTCACGCCCGAGCAGGTGCAGTTGATGAAGGATCCCGACCTGCGCAAGCGCGTGAATGTCCCGCGCTCGACGCTCCCGGCCATCACCCATGTGGACATGAGCGCGCGGCTCCAGACCGTGGACGAGGAGCGCCACGGGCGCTACTGGCGGCTGATGAAGGAGTTCAAGCGCCAGACCGGCTGCGGCGTGATCATCAACACCAGCTTCAACATCCGGGGCGAACCCATCGTCTGCACGCCGGACGACGCCTATCGTTGCTTCATGGCCTCGGACATGGACGTGCTCGTGCTGGAAAATTGCGTCCTTCGCCGCACCGAGCAGCCCCAGCAGGACGAGTCCGCCCGGAAGCAATACATCGAGAGCTTCAAGCTGGACTAACGGACAATCACCGGCCTCATATGACGATATGCAGAGCATCACCGCGGAAACCCCTCCTTTAGCCGACGTGGGAGCTAGAGGGGCAGTGGGGCTGCAAGATTCGGGGCGGCTACTGACGCTTGATTGCCTCCGTGGCATCGCCGCCTTCGCGGTTCTCTGGTTCCATCTCACCAACGGGAATACAGGATTCCTCCCACAAGGCGCACTTAAGTCTTCGGGCAGCTACGGCTGGCTCGGGGTCGAGGTCTTCTTCGTCATTTCTGGCTTCATACTCCCTTACGCGCTGCAACGGGCGGGCTACCGGCCCGCTGATTATTTCCGGTTTGTTTGGAAACGCATTCTCCGGTTGGACCCGCCGTATCTCGCATGCATCGCCATCGTGATTGCCTTGAACTTTGCCTCGACCCTGGCACCCGGCTTTCGCGGGCCGTCGTTCCACTTCGATCTAAAACAGGTGCTGTTGCATCTCGGTTACTTGAACGCCTTTTTCGGCCACGACTGGTTGAACGTCGTTTTCTGGACCCTTGCGATTGAATTCCAGTTCTATCTGCTGATCGCCCTGCTGTTCCCGCTGGTGAGCCATCCGCTGCTGAAGGTTCGCATCGGTGTATGCGGTGGGCTGGCAGTGGCGGCCTTTCTGCTCCCTTCGGGCAACTTAGTCTTCCACTACCTCTTTCTTTTCATGTTAGGCATCTGGGCGTTCCAAATCAGGGCTGGTATGCTTCCCAGCGCTTCACTACAAGCCGTCGGCTGGGCGCTGCTGTCGGTGGGATTATACTTCACGCAGGGTTCCCAGCCCGCTTGTGCGGGAGTGGTCACGGGCCTGCTGATCGTTCATGCGCGCTTGAAGGCCCGCCCGTTGCTGTTTCTGGGCCAGATTTCCTACTCACTATACCTGCTGCATGTGCCCATCGGTGGGCGGGTCATCAACCTCGGGAGCCGCTTTGCGAACGGCCCGGTGGAAAAGGTGGCGGTGCTGGCGCTGGCGGTCGCCGCCAGCCTTGGTGCGGCGTTCCTCTTTCATCGCTGGGTGGAACTGCCCGCGCAACGGTGGTCGGCGGCGGTGCGATATCGGGACCGCACCACGACCAGCCCAATGCGTTGAATCCCATGCTCAATCCCTTCAAGGAGGTCAGCTGGCAGCCGGACACTGCGGCGCGGCGCGCGTTTGCGAAGAGCCTGATCATCGGCTTTCCCTGCCTTGCGGTCTTGTTTCTGGTCGCCGGCTATTTCGCCGGCAAGGGCTGGAACGTCTCCTTTGCGCTGAAACTCGGCGGCATCGGCGCAGCGGCGGGAGTGCTGTTCTACGCCGTGCCCGCGATTGCACGACCGTTCTACGTCGTCTGGTATGCGCTGGCCTGCTGCATCGGCCTCGTCGTCGGCAATGTCGTGCTGGCGCTGATTTTCTACGTGCTGGTCACGGGCATCGGGCTCCTTAAACGGCTTGGCGGGCGGCAGTCCATCCGCAAGGCTCCCGACCGGCAGGCAACGACCTACTGGATTGACGCGCCGCCCGCGCCGGAACCGAAGCGCTATTACAGCCAGTTTTGAAAGGCCCACACATGAGCGACCAGAAACCCAACGACTTCGAGGAAGCCGGCCAGCAGGAGCAGGCCGGCCTCGTGAAGGAGTTCATCGCCTTCCTCGGCGAGAACAAGAAATACTGGCTCATCCCGTTGCTGCTCGCGCTGCTGGCCATCGGCGCGCTGCTGGTCCTGGGCGGCACGGCGGCGGCCCCGTTCATCTACACGCTCTTCTGAGCGGCGTTCTTCGTTTGCTTTCACGCGCGGCGCTCCGGGTCACGGAGCGCTGTTTTTGTTTTTCAAGTGTGCCCTCTCCGGACACTGCGGTAGAAATTGCTTGAGCCACGCCGCGATACCGGGCAAAGCCAAGTCCGCCGCGTCTCATGCTTGCCACTTATCTCCGTTGTTTCCTGAACCACGCCGGCAACCGCGTCGGCCTCTCGGTTGCTTTGACGGTCGTGGTGGGCGCGCTGGAGGGCGGCGGCTTGCTCGTGCTTCTGCCGGTGCTGGAGCTGATCGGCGCGGGCGGCCCGGCGGCCACCGGTGGTCTGGCGGCGGGCCTCGCGGGCGCGTGGCGCGGCCTGGGGCTGCCCCTCACCCTGCCCGTGGCGCTCGGCGTCTTCACCGCCTTCATGGCCGCGCAGATCGCCTTGCGGCGCGGCCTCGAACTGCTCAACGCACGGCTGGAAACCGCCTTCACCAGCCATCTGCGCGAGCAGCTCTACGCGGCGATGATTCGCGCGGACTGGCTGTTCTTCACGCGCCAGCGCGGGTCGGACATCACGCAGGTGCTCACGGATGAACTTCAACGGGTCGGCTCCGGCACGCAGCAGATGCTTGCGGGGCTTGGGTTGACGGGCCTGGCACTGGTGCAGGTGGCACTGGCCCTGATGCTCTCGCCGGCATTGACTGGTCTGGCCCTGGCCAGTGGTCTGGCCTTGGCGCTAATGCTGCGTCCGTTCACGCGACGGGCCTACGCTTTGGGCAAGGCGGGGCAGGAACAGCGCGCGGAAATGGCCGCCGCCATCTCCGAGCACCTGGCCGGCCTCAAGGTGGCCAAGAGCCACGGGCGGGAGACGCACCATCTCGCGCACTTTCGCCGGGTCATCACGGACATCGCCGCGCACATCCTCAATGCCACCCGTGTGCATGCTTCCACGCGCGCTGCCTACGAACTGGGGGCGGTGATGGCGCTGTGCCTGTTTCTATTCTGTGCGGTGCGCTTTGGCGGGCTGAGCACGCCGGAGCTGCTGTTGCTGGTGTTCATCTTCGCGCGCCTGCTGCCCCGGCTCTCGGCGCTGCAATCCAACTGGCAGCGGGTCGTCCATATGCTGCCGTCGTTCGAGGCCGCGCTCCGGCTGCGGCAGCAGTTCGTCGCGGCGCAGGAGGCGCCCGCCCCGGCCACCTCGCAACGCCTGGCGCTGGCGCGGGAGATTCGGTTTGAGAACGTCTCCTTCCGCTACGCTACCGGGGGGCGCGCGGTGTTGGACGGGGTGGGCTTCCGGATTCCCGCCCGGCAGATCACGGCTTTCTGCGGTGCCTCCGGCGCGGGCAAGAGCACGGTGGCGGATTTACTCATGGGTTTGCTGCGCCCGGCCGCCGGCCGCGTGCTGGTGGATGGCGAGCCGCTGGCCGACGCGCGGTTGCATGACTGGCGGGAGGGCGTGGGCTACGTGCCGCAGGAAACCTTCCTCTTCCACGAAGGCATCCGTGCAAACCTGCTCTGGGCGCGGCCCGAGGCGACCGAGGCGGAACTGCTGGCCGCGTTGCGCGCCGCTGCCGCCGAGGAGTTCGTGAGCCGCCTGCCGCAGGGCTTGGACACCGTGGTGGGCGATCGCGGCGTGCGGCTTTCCGGCGGCGAACGCCAGCGCATCGCCCTGGCGCGCGCGCTTCTGCGGCAGCCGACCCTGCTGGTGCTCGACGAGGCGACCAGCGCGCTGGACACGGTGAACGAGCAGCTCATCCAGCAGGCCATCGAGCGACTGCACGACGAGCTGACCATCGTCATTATCGCCCACCGGTTGTCCACGGTGCAAAAGGCCGACCAGGTCGTCGTGCTGGAGCAGGGACGTGTGGTGGAGAACGGCAGTCCGGCGAGCTTGGCGGCGCAGGACAGCGGTCATTTCCGGCGACTGATGCAGGCGGGAGGCACGTTTGAAATCCGGAGTTCATGAGCGCCATCGCCGGCATTTTTCACCTTGATGGAGCACCGGTGGAGCGGGGTCCGCTGGAGCGCATCATGGAGTTCCTCCGCCCGCAGGGGCCGGACGGGATCAGTTATCACGTCGCCGGGCCTGCGGCCTTGGGCAACGCGCTGTTCCGGGCGACGAATGAATCGCAGTCGGAGGCCGCACCCTGCTCGCTCGATGGGCATGTGTGGATCACGGCGGACGCCTTCCTGACCGGGCGCGAGGAGCTCGTGGACGCCCTGCGCGCGGTGGGGCGGGAGGCATCCCTGAACCGGCCCGACTCCGAGTTGATTCTCCACGCGTATCATGCGTGGGGCGACGGCTGCCTGGACCGGTTGCTCGGTTACTTCGCCTTCATCCTCTGGGACGGCACCAAGCAGCGGATGCTCGCGGCGCGTGACCATTTTGGCAACCGCGCGCTTTACTACGCGCACGTTGGGCAACGGTTGGTGTTGTGCAACTCGCTGGATGGGCTGATGCAGGACTTGGGTGTGTCGGCCCGGCTGTCGGATTTTCACGTCGGTTGTTTTCTGGCGCTCGGCTCCACCACGTATCTGGATCAGGGCGGCACCAGCTACGAAGCCGTGCGGAAGATCCGGCCCGCCGAATGCCTTGTCGCGGAGCGGGACGGCGTGAAGCTACGCCGCTACTGGGTCTGTCCGGCGGAGGTTGAGCCGTTCCGCTACCGGCGGGAGGAAGAGGTGGTGGAACGGTTCCGCGAGCTGTTTGCCCGTGCCATCTGCGACCGGCTGCGTTCGAAGCGGCTGTGCTTCACCGTCAGCGGTGGGATGGACTCGACATCGGTGCTGGCGATGACCGCGCACGTCATCCGCCAGCGCGGTCATGGCCCGGAGTTGATCGCGCTGTCGCAAGACCACCGGCGAATCAATCACACACGCGAAGCGGAACTGGCTGGGCGGTTGTGCCGCCAATACGACATTCCGCAGCTGCTGATGAACATGGATGAGGTGCCGTGGCTCACGCCGGATTACTCGCCGGTGACGTTGATGCAGTATCCGCTTGGAAAGCAGCAGGAGGAATTTGTCCGCCGGGCGTCCCGGCTGGCTCCGGTGGTAATGGCCGGGTCAAGTGGCGACATGCTGCGAACCGGTTACTTGCGCGAAGCGTTGCTGGGCCAAGGCGTCTTCTCCGCCCTTTGCGGCTATGTCACAGCCGCCCGACGGTATGGAATCCGTCCTGACACTCATTTTGGCGTCCTCCGCCGGCGCGATCAGATCCTTGGGCGCAAAGGTCACTTTGACCGCCATTTTCCTGAATGGGTGCCGTCCGGTTTGGCCCATGGACACAACCTGCAAGAGGCGTTCACCAAAAATGACAAGCCGCGGTTTGACTCGGACGGTTTGTTGAACCGGTGCCACCCTGAAATCCATTACTGGTGCGGGCGGAAGGACAACGCCACTGTCTTCCATGGCAACGCGGCTGATGTTCCTGGCGAGTGGCTTGATCCCTTGGGCGAAAAGCGGCTGGTGGATTTTTACCTGTCGCTTCCTTTGCTGCCCTGGTTCGCCCACAAGTTTCTGCTGCGTGAGGCAATGGCTGGGCTGCTTCCGGATGAAATCCGGCTACGGCCTCGTGACCAGGTGGTTTCTCACCACGCGCCTTTCTTCCGCGAACCGGGCAACGAGTGGATTGACCAGTGGAGAGCCGATCCGCGTTTGGAGCGGTTTGTCCGCCGCGAGGCAATTCCACCAGTTTTCGGCGGTCGAACACCGGTCCACCGAGGGTTTGTGCATCTGCGGCCGTTCCTGCTCAATCTTTGGCTGCGCGGGCGGCGGGCCGAATGAGGGCCGGAGGCGGGAAAAAATATCCTTGCCACCCGCCTGACCTTTGCCTACAACCTCACCAGCTTTATGAAAAACCAAGACAATAACCAGATGGGGCAAGCGTCGAAGCAGCAGTATTTCTCGCCGGAACTCGTGGAAGTTGGGGATTTCACTCAACTCACCCTCGCAGGTGGCCCCAATGCCGCCGATGGGTCGAGTCCCGTATAACTTGGCGCACAACAGACTGTTTTCCTTAAGCTCGCATCCTTGACGGGTGCGAATTTTTGCTTGTTGGGTTGGATCGCAATCCAATCAAATCGCCCCCCCCCCAAAAAAAACCGTCCAGTGTTTTACCTTCACTCATTCTTGCGCCGTGCGGAGAAGCGCTTCGCCAAGCGCAGCGGACGGAGGCAGAAGTGAAGCAGATGCAGCGCAGATGACAGACGAAGCGCCTGCCAGTCTTGGATGCCGGGTGTCACCGCCAGCCAGAAGCAGTGGCGGACACGGTCAATGAAGCGTTCCCGCATTCGGAGGTGGAGGCGCAAGTTGGCCGTCACGCTGGCCGGGGGCGAATCGGCGGCGAACCATCCTTGAGCCAGCTCGCTGGCCAGCGCATCGGTTTGACCGTCCTCTTTGCCCGCACTGGCGAACTGATCCGGAACCGGTGCGGAAAACCAGGCCTCCGCCAGTTGAAGTCCCAGCAGGAGCATCCGCCGTGCGCCGTGCTTGCGAGCGCGTTGCTCTACGAGCGACCAATCGAGCTTCGGATTCTGTTTCAACACGCCCGCGAGAGCGCGCACCTGCTCGATTTGATTCCAAGTGTGCTTGGCCCCGTGCACCACGAGCATTAGCACGAGGTCTTCCATTGCGAAGGTCCTCACCGGATGACCGGCGAGCGTGGCGTTGACGCTACGCTCCCACAAATCGCGGGCGGGCAGCGGGAAGGAGAAGTAACGCGCCCGTGGCCGCCACTGAAGGTCAATCCGGGCTCCGGTCTGGCGGTGATTAAAGGGATACTCGCACTCAATGCGTAGTAGGTCTGCTTCTTGATGGGGCAGCAGTGCGTGCTTGGGCAAATAGTCCAACTGCCGCAGCACCTCCTTGGCGTGCAGCACTTCGTTCTCCGGCACGAAGATGTCCAGATCGAAGCACGAGCGCAGGGAAACATCGCCGTAGGCCTGCTCGGCAAGGAGTTGTCCCTTGAAGGTCAGCGCGGGAATGCCCTCACGCTGGAAAGCGGCCAACACGCGGAGCAGTTCTGCGATTTGCGAGAGCGCCCGCCGCGCCGCACGTTCGCGGATGGCGATCAGTTGCACCGCGATGGAGGCGGGGAGGTCGGTGCGGAGTAGCAACTCAGCGGCGAGCAGCGGGCCGAGGCCGTGGCGGACGGCGAGGTCCACGACGCGTTGCCAGTCCGCTTCGCTGGCCAGCGGCGGCGCAGGCGTAGTGGCAGTGGCGCGGCCCGGCGGCGCACCGGTCCAGAGCAGCTCCACGAGACGATGGGAGCCGGTCTGTGGTTGGGTCGGCGCGTAAGTCATGCAGGTCGCAGCCACAGGCGGAGTTGGTTCGACGAACCGTGACGCAGCGGTCTTTCCTTAGCGGGTCGTCGTGATTTCTCCAAGCTTCATTCCAACTGCGCTGAACAGCCGCTCCGGCAGGTCCGGCGCGAAGGGCGGCCCCCACGGGACAGCCGCCTCGAAGACCGGCACGGTCTGGGCCACGCGGGCGAAGGCCGTGAATTGCCATCGCCGGGGTTCCTCCACGCGCCAGCCCAGCACGCGGGCGAATCCGTTCAGGTGGAAGGCAGCCTGCACGAGCGGCAGTTGTCGGGCCACCAGCTCACGCTGCTCCCGCGCGGGTCGTGGAATGACGATGGCCCGCAGCTGCGGCAGCACGCTCTCCTCCGTGGGAAGCAGCAGCGTGGCCCGGCCATCCGCCGACTGTTTGGCGCTCGTGGCCGGGAAGAGTTCCGTCAGCGGCACCGCGTTCGCGCGCAGGCGCAGCTCCCCCGTGCCCCAATGGCAGCGGAAGTTGTCACCCTCCGCCTTCAGCCGCAGCACATCGTCCGTGACCAGCGTCGCTCCGGCGGAGCAGAGCAGCGTGGCGAGGGTGGACTTGCCCATGCCCGATGCGCCGATGAACGCCAGCGCATCGCCGCCGACGGCCACGGCGCTGGCGTGCAGGATGGACTCACCACGCAGGTTCAGCCACCAGGCCGGCACGCTGCCGATGAGCAGCAGCGGAAGGATTGCGTCCTTGCCCGGCAGCGCGTGCGCGGTGGCGCGGCGTAAATCTGCGCTTAGGCGGACCTCACCCGTTTGCGGATAAAACAGCGACCAGCCCGCGTCGGTCTTGGTCAACTGGACGCCGAAGCCGTTGCCAAAATCGGCCTTGGCCCAAACCTCGCCCGCTGGAGCCGTGGCAGCGGCGGGCAGTTCCTCGCCGCAGTGGACGGTCAGGTCAGGAGCCGAGGACTCGGAAGCAATGGGAGCCGTCAGCGGCAGCTCCGACCGGAGACACAAACCGTAGAGGTAGTAGGAGGAAAAACTCATGCCGCGCCGTGCCGCCGGTCAGGCCGCGCGCACCTCGATCAGCCCCGCCGTCTGAAGCTTCTGAAGCAGGGCGAGCAGGTCCGCACGGCAGCGGTCAGCAGGCACCTCATACTCGGCCAGCAGGGTGGCGAGCAGCTCGCTGACGGGCTTCGGGCTGGCGAGCAGTTGCCACACGCGCGCACCCACCGGGTTGAGGCTGTAGTATTTGCCGGAATCCATTTGCAGGATGGCCGCCTCCGCGCCGAGGCCGCAGGAGATTTGGCGCGGCGTGACGGCGACAATGGAGTCGTCGCGGATTTCGATCTGGGCTGCTTCCGGCATGGGTCGAGTGCTTGGTTGGCCTTGCTGCCAGCGGGGCCAGTATGGGGAAAGCCGCCGCCCTTTCAACCAAGTTTCCGCGTTGCGGGCGGGTTCGTCCCGACCGCGGTCAGTGGCTGCTCCGGCACGGCGTAGCGGCTGCGCACATCCGACGCGTCGTTCAAAGGAGCGCCGTTCCACTCCACCCACGCGTGCGCTTCAAACTTCCCGTCCGTGTTCCGAAACCCAAGCCGCAGTTCGCTGGCGACCCCGCTCCGCAGCAGAAAAGCCCAGAGCAAAAGCGAACGCCGCAGGCACGTCGCGGGCCACGGGCAATGGCGGGCGGCCCGCTCCACCAGCCAGGCGATCCGGCGGGGCGCGGGGTAGTTCCGGCCCGCCACCAGACCAGACTTCGCCCAGCGCTCGGCCCACTGCTGACAACGCTGCCACGCGGACAACCGCAGGCCGATGTCCACCAGCGGCAGCAGCAGCAGCGCGCTGAAATAGCAGCGTTGCTCGCTCGCCGGGAGCGAGCGGAACGACCGGAGTTTTCGCAGCCAGAGCATTGCAGCAGCGCGGCAGAACGGTGGTGGGCACGACAGGACTTGAACCTGCACGGATTGCTCCACTGGATCCTAAGTCCAGCGCGTCTGCCATTCCGCCACGTGCCCGAGGACGTGCGCATCCTCGCCCGCGCGCCTTTCCCCGTCAACGACCGGCGGGTATGGGTTTGTGGCCGGGGTGGCCGGCTGCTAGAAGTTGCGCATGGCTTTGACGCTTTCACCGGAAGAGACGCGCATCCTGGGCTGCCTCCTCGAGAAGGAACGCACCACGCCGGACCAGTATCCGCTGTCGCTCAATGGCGTGATGATCGCCTGCAACCAGTCCACGAACCGCGACCCGGTGACTTATTACGAGGAGCCGGTCGTCGCGCTCGGGCTGGATGACCTGCGCGGCAAGCAGTTGGTGACGCAGCTCTGGGGGGCCGGCTCGCGCGTGCAGAAATACCGGCACAACCTGCTCGACGCGTATGAGCTGAATCCGGCCGAGGTGGCGCTCCTCTGCGTCCTGCTGCTGCGCGGGCCGCAGACGCCCGGCGAACTCCGCACCCGCGCCGGGCGGCTGCATCCCTTCGCGTCCCTGGCGGAGGTCGAGGAAACATTGCAGGGCCTCACCCTGCTGTCGGAGCCGCTCGTTCGCATCGTCCCGCCCCAGCCCGGCCAGAAGGAGAAGCGCTTCGTGCAACTGCTCTCCGGCGAGCCGGTCTTGGAGCAATCCGCAGCTTCCGGGCCGCAACCGGCGGCCACGCCCGCGCCGACACGGGTGGCCGCCCTCGAAGCCGAAATTGCGGCGCTCAAAGCGGAAGTGACCGCGCTGCGCGAGGAGTTCGCCCGCTTCCGGCAGCAGTTTGAGTGATGGGCGTGGCCGGAAGCGCTCCATGCCTCACGAGCCGAGCAGACGCGCCATCTCCCCCGTTGACACCTTGCGGCTCCTTGTTAGTGTCGCGCCTCATTTTTCGCGGACTCTCCCGAGAAACAAAACTGCATCCGACACATCCTGTTTATGGCCAAACCAACCAAATACGTTTACACCTGGGGCAACAAGAAGGCCGATGGCGACGGCTCGATGAAGCCTCTCCTCGGCGGCAAGGGCGCGAATCTCGCGGAGATGACCCGCATCGGCCTGCCGGTGCCTCCGGGCTTCACCATCACCACCGAGGTCTGCACCTATTACTACGCGAACAAGCGCACTTATCCGAAGGAGCTTCAGGCGCAGATGGAGGCGGGCATTGCCAACATGGAGAAAATCATGGGCACGAAGTTCGGTGCGACCAGCGGGATGCCGTTGCTCGTCGCCGTCCGCTCCGGCGCGCGTGATTCCATGCCGGGCATGATGGACACCATCCTGAACCTCGGGCTGAACGACCAGACCGTGGTCGCCCTCGTGAACGCCACGAAGAACGAGCGTTTCGCCTGGGACTGCTACCGCCGCTTCATCCAGATGTATGGCGACGTGGTGCTCGGCGTGCAGAAGCGCGAGGGCGAGGATCACGAGCCGTTCGAGACCATCATCCACGAGTTCAAGCACGAGAAATATCATCAGGACATCGTGGACAGCGAACTGACCGCCGCTGACCAGCAGGAGCTGGTGAAGCGCTTCAAGGCACTCGTCAAGGAGCGCACCGGCAAGGTGTTCCCGAACAGCCCGTGGGATCAGCTTCGTGGCGCGGCGGGCGCGGTGTTCGGTTCGTGGATGAACGACCGCGCGATTGTCTATCGCCGCAAATACAACATCCCCACCGAATGGGGAACGGCCGTCAACGTGCAGGCGATGGTGTTCGGCAACACCGGCGAAACCTCCGGTTCCGGCGTCGCCTTCACCCGCAACCCCGCCAACGGCACGAACGAGTTCTACGGCGAGTTCCTCGTCAACGCGCAGGGCGAGGACGTGGTCGCCGGCGTGCGCACGCCCGAGCCGGTGCTCAAGCTCAAGGACGTGATGCCCAAGTCCTACGCCGAGCTGCTCGCCGTCCGCAAGACGCTCGAAGCGCACTTCAAGGATGTGCAGGACATCGAGTTCACCATCCAGGAAGGCAAGCTCTTCATGCTCCAGACGCGCAACGGCAAGCGCACCGCCGCCGCCGCGCTCAAGTTCGCCGCCGACATGGTGAAGGAGAAGCTCATTGACACCGAAACCGCCGTGTTGCGGAACCCGGCCGACCAGCTCGACCAGCTCCTCGCGCCCATCTTCGACCTCGCCGAGGTCAAGAAGGCCAAGGCCATCGCCACCGGCCTGCCCGCCGGTCCCGGCGCGGCTTCCGGCAAAATTTACCTCAACGCCGACCGCGCCGTCGCCGCCTCTGAAAGGGGCGAGAAGGTGCTGCTCGTCCGGCTCGAAACCTCGCCCGAGGATTTGCGCGGCATGATTGCCGCCGAAGGCATCCTCACCGCGCGCGGCGGCGTCAGCTCGCACGC
>Ga0172367_10000292_pt1 | contig 76524 bp, 71 predicted proteins | sample Lak10m_FD_114542 | JGI IMG/M metagenome (GOLD analysis project Ga0172367, IMG submission 114542) | Freshwater microbial communities from Kabuno Bay, South-Kivu, Congo - kab_022012_10m | ecosystem: Environmental > Aquatic > Freshwater > Lake | place: Democratic Republic of the Congo: South-Kivu... | reverse complement strand
TCTAGATTATCGATTTGTCAAGGTGCTCACTTGATTGAAACTCTCGTTTCCCTCAGGCGCTTTACTAATCTATCCCCTACTACACTCCACTGTCAATAGGCTCCTACCCCCTTTTTTAAGAAAGGTCCTGGTTTTTTGCCGGTCCTGCGGTCCGTTACTGCGCCCTAAAGACCTGAGAATCCAGTTTCATCAGGTAAACAGGCCCAATAAGATCTCCCACAGATTGTCATTCTTTTCAGCAGCGGCAAGAATGTCATCCCATAGTTGGGGAGGAGACTGGATGAGAGAATCCTGCTGAATCAAACGGGTCCAATCTAGCCGTTGGGGGTCGGCATTGTCTATTCCAGCCTGCTGCATGGCGGTCAGAAAAACCTCAGCTATGATGCCATAGCCAATGGTGGTGGGGTGGATGCAATCAAGGCTAAACAGCCCCCCCTGCAGACGCGTGGCGTTTTGGGTATCCAGGCGCAGCACACTAGGTACTGGCCTCAACTGCAGCAGGGGATGGTCGGCTTGGCCCTGTTTTTTGTAGTAGTTGATCAGGGGCAATCCGGGAGAATCAGTACTGTTATTACGCTTAACCGCCAGCTCATCCAGCACCGCTCCAATTTGCACCACTCTCCACTGGGGACCCTGCCCGGAAACCACCTCGCGAATCACCTGGTTAAACCCGTCAATGCGCTGATCAATGGCGATCACCTCAGCTTTAGTGAGGCGACGCTGAATCGGCGAGGCACTACTATCTTCCGGGTTAGCAAAGAAACTGCCGTAGTGATCAAAGTACTTGCCATCAAACTCGCCGACCCCCCGGGTAATGGGGGGAATGGTGACATGGGGAACCGTGCCCACCAGCACCTGGGGGGTCGGCGGGCAGGATCGGTGCCACGGTCTCCACCAGTTGCCGGAAGTCGCGACGAAACAGCCCCAGATTGGTGAGGTTCCACCGGCGTCGGGCCTCCGGGTCCTGCAGCAGGCCCTGCTGTTCCAGGTTCCGCACATCGCCGTCGGTCATGTCCTTAACTTCCAGCTCCAGCACCGTCCCCAAACAGTCGTTGGCCCCCAGCCAAAGGATGAGGCAATCGAGTTGTTGATCCTGGGTGACGATCGCCCGCAGGTTATCTACCTGGGTCCACTGGGCCTTTGCCGGGCTACCGTGGGGTTCAGCACCCGCTTAGCGGTGCGGTACATGGCCCCAGAGGGTAAGCCCAGAAAGTCATCCTTAATCCAGCCCTCCTCTCGGTTAATAGCGGTGTCGCAGTACTGGCTGTGCACCGTCAGGCTATCCATCACCCTAAACCCCCACACGGCCAGGTTATGGTAAGAGCCTCCGTAGGACACGGGCCGAGCCCCAGCCCCCCGTTCGTATAGGTCCTCCACCTGATCCACATACTGATGAAGCAACACCGGGAACCGCACAATCCACTCCAGCCGATCTATGTCGGGGCCTAGAGATCGCTCCATGGTCCGCAGGGCGTCCTCCAGGTTCAAGGGTAAACCGCTGCCTGGAAAGGCAGGAATGGGAAATTCGGTGGGAATCCGTAGGCCCAGACTGCGAGCAATCAGGGCAGGGTAGGAAAGATCGGTGCGCAGAATCGCCCCACTCTGAAAGCCCTGGGTAAGGCTATCTCCGATCGCGACGAGTTTTGCCATGGCCATGTCCTCCTTTTTATATACGGCTTATATACGGCACATACCACTTAGGGGAATTAACTCTACTCCAGCGCAACTGCGCGGAAACTGGGGCCCATTGGTAAACAGCCGTAGCAAAGTGTATTGTTCTTTCACAAACAACACCGCCAGTTCAATTGTTCAGCCTGCGGCTAGGATGATCACTTAGGGGGTAGGCATGGGGGAATCCTCTGTGTCCTACCAGTTGCGGACCCTTCGCCTGGTCAGCGCCCGCAAGCAGGGACACCATGGGTTTTATCAGTTACTGGATGACCACGTGTTCAGTTTCTATTGGGCGGTAGTGGATCACCTGGATGAACCAGACGGACCAACCTGACCGATAATGACTAATTAACCGATCAGGGGTCACCATGCACAAAATTCCAGTCACCGTTGTCACGGGCTTTTTAGGGGCCGGGAAAACCACCCTATTGCGCCACCTGCTCCAGAACAACCAGGGACGCCGCATTGCCGTGCTGGTAAATGAATTTGGCGAAGTCGGGATTGATGGGGAGCTGTTGAGGGCCTGTCGGGTTTGCGACGATGACGATCCCCAGGACACCATTCAGGACACTATTGTGGAGCTGGCCAATGGCTGCCTCTGCTGCACCGTGCAGGAGGAGTTTTTGCCCACCATGCAGACCCTGCTAAAACGCCGGGATCAGCTGGATTGCATTCTGATTGAAACCTCCGGCCTGGCCCTACCCAAGCCCCTGATCCAGGCCTTTCGCTGGCCTGAAATTCGGACTGGGGCCACCGTCGATGGGGTGGTGACGGTGGTGGATGGGGAGGCCCTAGCGGGGGGGCAATTTGTGGGGGACCTGGAGGCCCTGGTGGCCCAACGCCAGGCCGATGCCAGCCTGGATCACGAAACCCCCCTGGAGGAACTATTTGAGGATCAGTTGGCCTGTGCTGACCTGGTGCTGCTCACCAAGGTAGATCGGGTGGATGGCCCTACCCAAGAGCGCCTGCAGCAATGGTTAACCACCCAACTGCCCACCGGGGTGAAAATCGTCCCCTGTCACCAGGGGGCGGTCAGTGCCGATCTGCTGCTGGGGTTTAATGCGGCGGTTGAAGACCAGCTCGACTCCCGCCCCAGTCACCACGATGGCGAGGCAGACCACGACCACGATGAGGACATTACTGCTCTGCACGTTGTCCTAGACCAGAGCTTCGACCCGACGGAGTTGGTCCACCGCCTACAATCCCTGGTGCAGCGCTACGAAATCTACCGGATTAAGGGCTTTGTGGCCGTACCCCACAAGGCCATGCGCCTGGTGGTGCAGGGGGTGGGCAATCGCTTCGATAGCTTTTACGATCGCCCCTGGCAAGCCGATGAACCCCGCCACACCCGGCTAGTCTTCATTGGTGACTTCTCCGTCCCCAAGGCCGGCCCCCCCCTCTGCCAGGAGACCCTGACTATGGAACTGACCCAGCCCTTCTAGGCATTTAGTCATTTTCTTTTTCTATGGCCCGTGCTGGTTACACCCTACCCGTTTTTGCCGTGGCCGCCGCTAAGGCGGCCCTGATCCATCTGCAGGGGGAGGGCTCCGCGCCGCCCTCGACGGTCAGCCTGGATCTCCTCCCTGGGGAAGCCACCATTCCCCTGCAGCAGGTGGCGCGGCTGGGGCCTAGCAGTGCCCTGGCCATCACCCTCAGTGACCCCGGCGATAACCTGGACTTGACCCGCCATACGCCGGTTTGGGCCTGGGTGCAGGGGGAGCCGCGCCGGCAGGGGCCCCTGGTGCTGGTGGCGGGGGAGGGGGTGGGTAAAACCGCCACCGGGGAACCCGCCATCTATCGCTACGCCCGGCGCCTGTTTGAGGCCAACCTGCTGCCCCTGATCGGGTCGGATCAAACCATCACGGTGTCCATTGTCATGCCGGAGGGGCGACAACTGGCCCAACGCACCTCTAACGAAGCCTTTGGGGTGCTGGAGGGGTTGTCCCTGCTGGGCACCAGCGGTATTTCCCAACCCCTGTCCGTCGCCGATCACCTGGAGACCCTGCGCCAGGTGTTACAAGCCAAGGTGAGATCGCAGCCCCATTTGGTATTTTGTGTCGGTAGCCATGGCCTACAGGTGGCCCAAGGGCTGGGGGTTCCCGACAGTGCCCTGGTGCAAACCGGCAATTGGATTGGGGCCCTACTGGTGGAGGCCGGCCTGCGGGGGGCAGAGTCGGTGCTACTGCTGGGTTACCAGGGCAAATTAGTAAAGCTAGCCGGCGGCATTTTCCACACCTCCAGCCACCTGGCCGATGCCAAACTCGAGGTGATCGCCGCCGCCGTGGCCCGCACCGACGGCGACCTGGCGGCCCTGCAGGCGGTGTTAGCCGCCCAGACCGCCGAGGCGGCTTACCAGAAGTTAGTAGAGCTAGGCCTAGCTGATCGGGTGTTCCATCGCCTGGCTGCCACTATTTCGGAGAAAGCCCAGGCCTATGGCCAAAAGTATGGCAATACTCAACTGACGGTGGGGACGGTGTTATTTGACCGACAGGGTCAGGTGATCGCCCAGGATGCCATCGCTACCCAATTGCTCCCCTTGCTTCCGGAATAGCCAAAGCTATAGCTGACTTGAATCCCTCCAACCCGCTTAGAAAGGAGGGTAAAAGATAGGTTTGCTATCGTCAGAGGCTGAGGGAATTTAAAGCAAACCCCTTCTACCCGCGGCCCCTGGGGTCTCAAGGGTTAGCAACCAATCTCAATCAGTAAGCACCTCATAGCCAGTCTCACTGACCAGAACCGTAGCCCTTAAAGTTGGGGGTTGAAAGTTGGGAGGTTACCCCCAACTCCCCATTTCCTCATCCCCTGCTCAGAGGGGTCTGGAATAACCCAGAGCATCCTTAACCCTGGTCAGGGTAAGGTTGGCAACGGCAGCAGCCTTCTCTCGCCCTTGCTTGAGCAGGCTATCCAGGTAGGGGCGATCGGCCATCAGGGCATGGAACTTTTCCTGGATGGGGGCCAGGGCGGTGACCGCCGTCTCGGCTAACAGGGGTTTAAACTGGCCCCAGCCCATGGAGGCGCACTCCGCCGCCACCGCCGCCTTGGATTGGCCCGATAGCAGCATATAGAGGTTTAACAGGTTATGACATTCTGGCCGGGCCGGATCGTCAAACCACAGCCCCCGTTCCGGGTCGGTTTTGGCCCGCTTAATCTTTTTAACGATCAGCTCCGGCGCATCGGTGAGGTCAATGCGGCTCTGCTCCGAGGGGTCTGACTTGGACATTTTCTTGCTGCCGTCCGTCAGGCTCATCACCCGGGCCCCCGCTTCGCGAATCAGGGGTTGGGGCACCTTGAGAATGGGCTGTTCCTCGCTGCCGTACTGAAAATTCAGGCGATTAGCAATGTCCCGGGTTAACTCCAGGTGTTGTTTTTGATCTTCCCCCACCGGCACCAGGTCGGGCTCGTAGAGCAGAATATCCGCCGCCTGCAACACCGGATAGTCCAGCAGGCCAATGCTAACGTTTTCCCCCTGTTTAACCGCCTTTTCCTTAAACTGGATCATGCGCTCCAGCCAGTTAAGGGGAGTAATGCAGTTAAACAGCCAGGCCAGTTCGGCGTGGGCCGACAGGTGAGATTGGACAAAGATGGTGGCCTGGTGGGGGTCAATGCCACAGGCCAGGTAGGTGGCCGCCACCTTGTAGGTGTCCGCCGCCAGTCGATGGGGGTCGTGGGGCACGGTGATGGCGTGCAGGTCCGCCATAAATAGGAAGGCGTCGTACTCCTCCTGCAGATCTACCCAGGTGCGAATCGCCCCCAGGTAGTTACCCAGGTGCAGGTTGCCCGTTGGTTGAATGCCGGAGAGAATGCGTTGTTTGACCATGGCTGCCGGTGAATGGGGCGAAATCAAATCAAATTGGGGTAACCAATTTTTATTGCTTCAACTGTACCCCAGCAACTGGGAGAAAACCGAGGGAATTTGGTGCTCTGGCTTTGGCCAGAACACCTGGTGGATAAAGTATTAGCTGGACTATACTTGTCCTCCATCAGGTAGAGGGGGGGAGTGACGTTCCAGGAAGGCGGCGATCGCCGTGGGCAGGGTGAAGTAGACGCGATCGCCGATCCGATCCAGCAGGCCCGCCCGGCCCAATTGCAGGTAGAGGTCCTGCTTCACCCGGGCCATCCCCAGGGTAATGCCCCGGGCCTTGAGTTCCTCGTAGAGGCTGATCAACAGGTCAGCGGCGGTAATGTCGATTTCGACGATCGCCTCCGCATTCAGCACAAACCATTCCACCGGTGTGGTTTCCCGATCGATGGCAGCCAGGGCCCGGCGCTTAAAGTCCTCGGCGTTGGCAAAAAACAGGGGGGCATCGTAGCGATAGATCACCAGCCCAGGGATGGTGGTGGCCCCGGGCCAGTCGGTAATGTCGTGCAGGCCCGCCAGGCCAGGCACCTTGCCCATCACCGCGTCGTGGGGCCGGGCCACCCGGGCAAACAGCTCAATCACTGATAGGGCGACGGCGATCGCCACCCCCACCAGGGGGTTAGTGGCCAGCACCCCCAGGGTGGTCAGCAGGGCCAGCCCCAAATCATTACGACGAAATCGCTGTAGCCGTAGAAACTCTGAACCCTCAATTAATTTAGTGGCGGCGTAGATCACCAGGGCCCCCAGGGCGGCGCTAGGAAACAGGGCCAGGACCGGTCGTAGAAAGACCAGGGCCAACCCCACCACCCCACCGGCCACCAGGGAAAAAACCTGGGTCTTACTGCCCAGGGCATCGGCAAGGGCAGCCCGACTGGCACTACTACTAATGGGGAAACCCTGCACCAGCCCCGTGGCCAGGTTGGCCAGTCCCAGGGCCAACAGTTCCTGGCTCGGATTAACCGTGTAGCGGTTGCGAGTGGCAAAGGCCCGGGCCGTTAGCACATTGTCGGAATAGCCCACAATGGCAATCCCCAGGGCAGCGGTGAAACAGGCCAGGTTAGCGGCACTGCTCACCCGGGGCAACTCCAGGCGAGGAAACCCCGCAGGAATCGGCCCCACCACCGCCACACCTTGGTTTTGGAGCCCCAGTAGCGCTACTCCCAGGGTGGCCAGCAGCATGGCTAGCAAAGGTCCAGGGGCTCCAGGCACATAGATTTCGACCAAAAATAAAAATCCCAGCACCAGGGCGGCCAGCCCCAGGGTGGGGGCATGGATCTGGTCCAGGTGGGTCAGAAAGGAGAATAGCTGGGGGATAATGGCGTCCCCCTTCACCGCTACGCCACTGACCGTGCCCAGTTGCCCGACCATCATCGTCCCCGCTACCCCCGCCATGTAGCCGATCAAAATTGGCTTAGACAGCAGGTCCGCCAAAAACCCTAACCGGGCCAGGTAGGCCAGCAGACATACAACCCCCACCCAACAGGCCAACAGGGCAGCCATCACCGGGTAACTACCGCCATAAACCGCCACCAAAGGCCCCACCGTGGCCGCCGTCATCACCGCCGTACTCGACTCCGGCCCCACAGACAACTGGGGGGAGGACCCGACCCAGAAATAAACCACCAGAGCCGGCAGCATCGCCCAGAGACCGGTTGCCGCCCCCACTCCAGCCAACTCACCGTAGGCCATACATTGGGGAATCAGATAGGCCGCAACCGTCACCCCCGCCAGGGCATCTCGGACCCACCAGCTCCGTTGGTAATGCCTTAGGGTAACCAGGCCCGGCACCTGGGATAACCATTGGGAAAGATTTGGGGCCATGGGTAACCTTGTCAATCCTGATCAACAGATTAAACCCAGGGCCGATAAATTAACCTTAGGACCGGCTGACCGGCCCGTTAGTAGGGGCCAGCGCCCTCTGGCTGGAGAGAGAGGAGTCCCAAATCCCCCGTCCTAATTCTGGTCGGGGGGACAGGATCCCAAGAAAAGTAAAAGTAATAGTCACCATCAACTCATCCCCCAGGCCCTTCATCACCCAGAGGTAGGGCCAAGTCGCGGCTTAACCGTAGCTTAAACGAATTTTTATCCAGTTTAACTTTAAATTAACTAAGGGTTAAATTTGTCTAGGTTTACCATTGATTTTATTTGGGATTGATTTTGAGAGAGAAGGTCTGCTACTATGCCATGGACAAGGTTGACTTTTCTTACCGAAAAGTCTGTCCTAGTCCTGTACCCGGAGGCAGGATCCTGCTCCGGTTGACAACGTTACCTTTTCAGGTGTGAGGAGAAAATAAATGTCTAAATTACTGTGGAAAGCCCTAGCGGTGGCTCCTGTTACTGCCGGTCTAGCCTTCTCTGGTGCGGCCATGGCGGCCACCACTGTCGATAGCTTGGAGCAAGCCAGCGCTAAAGCTCCGGTGCAACTGGCTCAAATCACCAGCGTCTCTCAGCTGAGCGATGTTCAGCCCTCTGACTGGGCCTTTCAGGCTCTACGCAACCTGGTGGAAACCTACGGCTGTATCCAGGGTTACCCCGATAGCACCTTCAAGGGCAGCCGCTCCCTGACCCGTTATGAGTTTGCCGCCGGTCTAAACGCCTGTTTGGATGTGATGGCGGTGTTGATCTCCCAGTCTGCGATCAACCCCGATGACATCGCCGCTATCCGTCGTCTGCAGGATGAGTACCAGGCTGAGCTGGCCATCCTGCGGGGTCGGGTTGACGCCCTGGAGGCCGAAACCGCTACCCTGCGAGCCCAGCAGTTCTCCACCACCACCAAGCTGCGCGGTCAGGCTGACATGCACCTGGTGCTGCCCTTTGACAAGTTGGAAACTGCCACTAACCAGGAAACCAGCGTCAGCGTAGCCACCCGGGCTCGCCTCAACTTTGATGCCAGCTTTACCGGTAGGGATCGTCTACGGATTCGCCTGCAGGGTGCTGAGGGTAATGCCCTGAGACCCTTCGGAGGTTTGGCTTATGCTAGCGGCGGTACCTACAGCGCCGTTACCATTGATGACTTTTTCTACCGCTTCCCCATTGGTAAGCTGGGTGAAATTACCTTGGCTGCCCGTGGTTTGTCGGGAAGTGACTGGGTGAGCAGCACCATCCTTCCCTATGATGGTCCTGCTGTGGCTGACGCCAGTGGTCCTCAGTTCTACGATGCTGGCGGTAGCACCAGCAATGGTGCTGGTCTGGGTGTCGCCTTGGATTTTGGTGAAAGCCTGGCCCTCGACTTCGGCTATACCGCTGGTTACCCTGGCGCCGCCAATCCTGCTGTGGGGGTTTTTGCCGCCTCCAACCAGAGCTACATTGCCCAGCTGAGCTTCATTCCTAAGGATAGCTTCCTGAATGCCGGTATTGCCTACCTGCACAATGACCAGTCTATTGGCTTCCAGGGTGGTAGAGCGGGTGCTACTAACACCTACGCTGGCCTCCTGAACCTTGATTTTGGTGGTTTCTTCGTGGCCGGTCATGGGGCCTATACCGACTTTAATGGCGGTAACGACTTTAGTTGGACCGCCGGTGTGGGCTTTGATGACTTCCTGCTGGAGGGCTCTAAGTTCGGTGTCTACGGTGGTCAATTGCCTCAGCTAATTGGGAAGGCAAATAATCCCTTCCTGGTGGAGGGTTACTACCAAATTCCCTTTAACAAGTTCATCACCGTCACCCCGGCGATCATCTACGGCGATGCCAAATTCACTGGCACCGGCGACAGTACTGGTCTGTGGGGTGCGCTGAGAGCCACCTTCCGGTTCTAAATACTGTCCAGATTTGGGGTAAATACCTGACTGTATAGGTCTATGTTTGCCCCAGGTTTGGTCTATGACACAGGAAGGGTTGTTCAGCAGCATTAGGGCTTTTACTATGCTACCGGTCAACCCTTCCTTCACCCAGGTTCTTAAGGAGGGTTGTTAGCTCTTCAAGTTTATTCCTTAACCAGTTTCTAAGAGGGTTTCGGCCGGGAACCCAACCTGTCCTCCCACCGTCTAGGAAGGCAAAGCTCAACTTTGTCCAGTTTTGATCTGGTCGAGATGGGTTTAATCTGCTAACATTTATTTCGAGTGAGTTTAAGGTAAGGCTAAGGCGCAATGGTGCGACTTCTTTACCTTGATAGTTCGAAGGTTAGTTTTTAGCTAGCAGTGTGTTGGCCTTCTTTATAAGGTGTGAGGAAAAAATCAATGTCTAAACTATTTTGGAACGCTTTACTGGCGGCTCCTGTTACTGCAGGTCTAGCTTTCTCTGGTGCGGCCATGGCGGCCACCAGCGTAGATAGTCTGGAGCAGGTCAGTGCCGAAGCTCCGGTGCAACTGGCTCAGATCACCAGTGTTTCCCAGTTAAGCGATGTCATGCCCTCTGATTGGGCCTTCCAGGCTCTACGCAACCTGGTGGAAACCTACGGTTGTATCCAGGGCTATCCCGATGGCACCTTCAAGGGTGGTCGCTCCCTGACCCGCTACGAGTTTGCCGCCGGTCTGAACGCCTGTTTGGATGTGATGGCGGTGTTGATTTCCCAGTCTGCGGTTAACCCCGATGACATTGCCGCTATCCGTCGTCTGCAGGAAGAGTACCAGGCTGAACTGGCTACCCTGCGCGGTCGGGTGGATGCCCTGGAAGCGGAAACCGCTACCCTGCGGGCTCAGCAGTTCTCCACCACCACCAAGCTGCGTGGCCAGGCTGACATGCACCTGGTGATCCCCTTTGATAAGTTGGAGCCGACCGAAACCAGCACCAGTGTTGCTACCCGGGCTCGCCTTAACTTTGACACCAGTTTGACCGGTGACGATCTACTGCGGATTCGTCTGCAAGGTTCTCAAGGTAATGCCTTGATTCCTTTCAATGGGTTGAACAATGCCAGTGGTGGCACCTACAGCGTCGTTACCATTGACGACTTCTACTACCGCTTCCCCCTCGGCAATCTGGCCGACATTACTCTGGCTGCCACTGGTATGTCTGGTGATGACTGGGTAACCAGTACCATCGTTCCCTTCGGCGCCTACTCTCTGGCGTTTGCTGGCGTTCCTCAGTTCTATCCTGCTGGCAGTAGCACCTCTAGCGGTGCCGGTCTGGGGGTCAGCTTTGGTTTGGGTAGCGCTTTAGCCATTGATTTGGGCTACACCGCTGGTTACGGTCCCCTGGGGGCTGGTGGTGCTGGTGACCCTAGCGTGGGTGTTTTCGCCGCCGCTAATCAAAGCTACATTGGTCAGATTAGCTTTATTCCCGATGGCTTCCTCAACGCGGCCGCCACCTACATCCATAGCGATAGTGGTGATTTCAACGCTGCTACTGGAGCGATTGATACCTTTGCGGGCCTGCTGAAGCTTGACTTCGGTGGCTTCTTTGTGGCTGGCCACGGTGCCTACTCTAACTACAATGGTGGTAACGACTTCAGTTGGAACGCTGGGGTAGGCTTCGATGACTTCCTGTTTGAGGGTTCCGCTGCCGGTATCTATGCCGCTGGTCTGCCCCGTTACAGTAATGCTGCCAACCCCTTCCTGGTGGAAGGCTACTACTCCATCCCCTTCAGCAAGTACCTGACCGTTACCCCCGCCATCATCTACGGTGATGCCAAGTTTGGTGGTACAGGTGACAGCACTGGTCTGTGGGGTGCTCTGCGGGCTACCTTCACCTTCTAGGTTCCCTTAGTGTGACCTACCCGGCTAAACTGGGTACGTCTTGATAAGCAATGCCCTGCCTTGTAGGCAGGGCATTTTATTGGTTTATTCTGCTTACCATGCACTTTGAAACCCAGGCCCTTCAGGCTGGCTATAGCCTTGACCCAATTACCGGGGCCCTGGTGCCCCCCATTCACCTGTCCACCACCTTTGAGCGCCAGGCCGATGGCAGTTACCCCGGTGGCTACGTCTATGGGCGGACTGGCAACCCCAATCGCAATGCCCTAGAGGCAATCCTGGCCCGTTTAGAACAGGGCACTGCAGCGGCCATGTTCAGCTCTGGTTCGGTGGCTACCCTGAGTTTGTTCCAAACCCTCAGAACCAGAGACCACGTGGTGGCTCCCCGCTTTGTCTATTTTGGCGTACAGCAAATCCTGGCTAAAATTCTCGAGCCCTGGGGGTTAGACTACACCCTGATGGACACCACCGACCCAGGGGCGGTGGCGGCGGCTCTGCGCCCCACCACCCGGCTGATTTTAATTGAAACCCCGTCTAACCCCCAACTGGCGATCACTGATATTGGGGCGATCGCAGACCTGGCCCACGCCATCGGTGCCTACCTGGCCTGTGATAACACCCTGGCCTCGCCGGTGTTACAGACCCCCCTGACCCTGGGGGCAGATTTTGTTATCCATGCCACCACCAAGTACCTGGCCGGCCACAGCGATGTGATTGGCGGTGCAGTAGTTACTCGAGAGGTGAATCCCCTGTTTGAGCAGCTGCGGTTAATCCAGGGGGTGGGGGGGGCGGTGCCATCCCCCTTTGATTGTTGGCTGACCCAGCGAGGGCTACAGACCCTGGCCCTGCGGGTGCGGGCCCAATCTCAGGGGGCCCTGGCGATCGCCCGGTGGTTGGCCCAGCACCCGGCCATTGAAGCCGTGCTCTACCCAGGCTTGGCAGATCACCCTGGCCATGCCATTGCCCAGTCCCAAATGGCAGGGGGGTACGGGGGATTGCTATCGGTGCTGGTGAAGGGCGGGCGATCGGCCGCCCTCCAGGTGGCGGCCCACACCCGTCTATTTACCCAGGCCACTAGCTTTGGCGGGCCCCACAGTACCCTGGAACATCGAGCTTCGGTGGAAGCTCCCGACAGTGGCACCCCTGAAAATCTGCTGCGCCTCTCCATTGGCCTGGAACATCCAGAGGACTTAATTGCTGACCTGGAGGCTAGTCTGCAGCTCCTGATCTAGTAGGGCGGGGCATCAATTTTGCGGCCCTTGCAGAGGGAGCAGGAGTCAGTAGAGGTAGGATGGGCAAAGGGCCTGAGCCCGTGCCCATCAACCGTTGACACCACCTGGTCTAGTTAGGGGGTGTTCCCTCTAGGGGCGGTGGTGGCGCCACAAGGGGGGGGGCCGGGGCCGGAGGCGGGGCAGCAGCGGGAGCCGGGGTCGTCTGGGAGGGTTCTGGGGCTGCCGGTGGCTCAGCTACCGGTGGGCTAATGCTCTCTGGAGCCGGCCCACGTTCTGGGGCTGGCCTATCCTGATTTACCGATGGGGAGGGACTGGAGATAGGGTCAGGAGGCCCAGGTCTGCCCTCTGCATCCTGATCGCTGGAGGGGTTGGGGCTTGCCCCCGCCGATTCAGGGGTAGACTTTTTAGCAGGGGTGGAGGATTCCTCCGCAATCACTCGACCGGGTTTGATCGGTTGGGCCTTAATACTGCCCTTACGACCACCCAGGCGTGGCAGATCAGGAAACTGCTCCACCGGGATTTCGTCCATAAGCTGGCGCATAAACATGCGCCAGATGGCGGCGGCGGTGATGCTAGTACCCCGGCTGGGGCTACTATCGTCGTTGCCCATCCACACCCCAGTCGCCAATTGGGGAATATAGCCAATAAACCAGAGATCGCGGTTTTTCTCCGAAGTGCCCGTTTTACCAGCCACGGGTCGGCCCAGGGAAGCGTTACTGCCGGTACCCCCCTCCACCACCCCCCGCAGCATCCAGGTCATGATTGCCGCAGTATTTTCATCGATGGCTTGGAGGGTCTTCTTAGGGGTTTCGTAGATCACCTCCCCCTGGCTATTCAGGACTCGACGGATGCCGTGGACAGGGACATGACGGCCGCGATTGGCTAAGGTGCCGTAGGCGCTGGTGAGTTCCAGCAGGTTCACCTCCGACGAACCCAAGGCCAGGGAGTAGGCGGGTAGTAGGGGAGAATCAATGCCCATGCGCTTGGCAATGTTCACCACCGGGTCAAAGCCGACATCGACGATCAGTTTGACGGCGACAATGTTGATGGAATTTCGCAGAGCCTTCAGCAGATCAACCTTACCGCTATAGGTTTCTCCATAGTTTTTGGGTTCGTAGCCATCCACAACATAGCGGGCATCATTATATTCCTTATAGGGAGAGAACCCAGCGGCAATGGCTGTGGCGTAGACAAAGGTCTTAAAGGTTGAGCCCGGTTGTCTCTGGGCTTGGGTGACTCGGTTAAACTGGCTATCGAGAAAATCGTTCCCCCCCACCATGGCCTTGATTTCCCCATAGCGGGGGTCAACCGCCACCATGGCCACCTGCTCAATGCCCTGCCAGCTGCTGTAGCGATCAATGGCCTGGTCTACGGTTTGCTCTGCTTTACGCTGCCAGCCCACGTTCAGGCTAGTTTCCACCGTCAACCCACCGGCCTCCAGTTGATCGGTGGTGAGTAACTGTTCTAGTTGTTTTTGTACGTAGATGGTGAAGTAGGGGAACTCACTGTAGAGAAACTTGGGCTGCTTTGGGTTAACCTCAACTGGCGCGGCGATCGCCACCTCCGCTTCGGCAGCGCTAATCCCCCCGGTCTGCAGCATCCGGCGAATGACTCGATTACGCTGACTGCGAGCCGCCTCCGGGTTAACCACCGGAGAGTAAAGGCTAGGAGCTGGGGCCATACCCGCAATCATCGCGGCCTCAGCTAGGGTTAACTGATCAATGGTTTTGGCAAAATAGACCCAGGCCGCATCGGCCACCCCATAGGCCCCAGAGCCCAGATAGACCAGATTCAGGTAGCGCTCCATAATCTGGTTTTTCTCAAGGTTTTGTTCTAACTTATGAGCCAATAAAATTTCCTTGGCTTTACGCTGGAAACTGCGCTCCTGGGTGAGGAAAACAACACGAGCTAGCTGCTGGGTAATGGTGCTGGCCCCCTCCACCACATCTCGCTGACGCAGGTTAGCCCCAATGGCCCGGCCAATACCTCGCAGGTCCACGCCCTGATGATCATAAAAACGCTGATCCTCCGAAGCAATAAAGGCATTCACCAGGTTGCGGGGAATGTCATCGTAGGATAGGGTTTCGTGGGAGGCTGGTCCTAGCTTTTGCAAGATGACGCCATCGGCAGAGACCATGGTGATGGTGCCATCCCGCTGGTAGGTCAGGGCTAACTTGGCATCGGGAAGGCTAGCGTAGGTGCTCTGCACCACCCGCACAATCCGAGTGACTCCCCCGGCGGTTAAGGCGGTTAGGATCAGCCCCAGCCAGAGGAGTCGTTGGGATCGATCCGGTGGCTTTAGGGATGGCTGTTGGGTGCGGGACCGTTGTGACTTCGGGTTGGGTTGACCTGGCCGACGGTGGGGTACGGTTCTAGAGAAATCGCCATGATCTGCCTCGGGTTCTAGGCCAGAGTAGGAGGACAGCCAGGGTAACCAGAATCGCATCATGGGCTTTAGAACTGGATACTACCAAAGATTACGGAATAAAAAGCACTGTAGAGGCTTTAGGCCATTTCAGCAAGGGTAGGGCCTCGCTGTCAGCGGTCAAATCCCCCCATGGCCCAGGGCCAGGCCCGCCACCAGCATCCCCAACACCAAAAACGGTTGGGCACTGGCTTGATATTTGACATCGTTGGTCAGCGGGTCTCGCAGGAAGTACATGTCCTGAAAGGTAATCTGGGGAATAATCAGCAGCACCAGCAGCACGGCGTAGAGGTTTTGGTGGATGACCATCAGGTAGGTGGCGATGCCTGCCTGAAAAAGGTCGATCATCAGCACGCAAATCCAGGCGGCAGCAGTGATGCCAAACATCACCGGCAGGGACTTTAGACCCATCTGGCGATCGCCCTCCAGGCTCTTAAAGTCGTTAACCACGGCAATGCCCAAGCCGGCCAGGCTGTAGAACAGGGTGACGGCAACAATGGTCCAGTTGAGGTCGCCAAACAGGGCATGGCCGGCCCACCAGGGTAGGGCAATGTAGCTGGCCCCCAGGGCATAGTTACCCAACCAACCATTTTGTTTAAGTTTTAGCGGTGGCGCCGAATAGATATAGGCGAGCAGGCAGCCCCCCAGGGTCAGCGCCGTCAGGGTGGGAAAACTATGGCCAGCCCAGCGGTCTAGGGCATAGGCCAGGCCCACCCCTGCCCCCAGCAGGATCAAAATCTGACTGACCACCTGGGGAACGGAAATGGCCCCGGAAGGGATGGGCCGATAGGGTTCGTTGATGGCGTCGATGTCGCGATCGTAAAAGTCGTTCAGGGTTTGGGTATAGCCCGTCAGCAAGGGCCCTGACAGCAACATACAGGCGGCGGAAATCAGCACATTTTCCAGGGTCCAGCGAAACTGGCCAGAGGAGGCCGCCCCGCATACCACCCCCCAGATCAGGGGAATCCAGGTGATCGGCTTCATCAACTGCAGCCGGATTTTCCAGATGGAGGTTTCGCCGGCTTTAGCGCCCTTCATCCCCAGTAATTGTCGAGCGGCACTGCCCTCAGGAACAGCAGCCTCCGCCTCAAGGGGGAGAGACTGGGGAGGAGAGGAGGAGGGATCAACCATGGCGGGATTTTATAAAGGGAGTACTCGTAGGGTCACCGATCACGATCGCTTTAGGTAAAGGAAATCACCAGGTACTCATCCTGAAACTTAGCCCCTTTTACCGATCGCCCCTGTAGGGCGGCTGGTAAGGAGAGATTGCGCCGTTGATCACCGGCTTCCACCGTGACCTCGGGCCCATACTGGGTGAGCTTCACCTGGCTCTTATCAAAGGTGGGTAAAAACAGTTTGACCACCTGAGACTGGAGATCCACCACCGTTGACCGGTTAGCGGTGCGGGCAATCTGCTGGGGGTCCGGCAAGGCGGCAATCAGGCCAGACCAATCCGGGCTATCCTCCCCCGGGCGCTGGGGCAGGGGGAAGTGGGGCAGGGGGGCAAAGGCCCGTTCGTAGCGGGACCCTAGATCCCCCTGGTTGACACAAACCGCGCCCACGGTCAAGCCGACCTGTTGGGCACTACCCCACAGGTAGCGGGCCGTGGCAATGGCATCAGTGCTGGGGGTGGTGACCAAAAAGGCTAACATCCGGTAGGGATCGCTAACGGCATCACGGCCCTGTTCCAGCAGCGATCGCACCTCCCCCGTGGGTTTGTCCCAGATATCCCCCGACCAGTCGGTGGCCAACACCGCCGCCGAGATCGGTTGGATAAAGGGGGATAACACCCGCACCAGGTCTGACTGTTGAAACACCCCCCGGAAGCGGCGCACATACCAGTCCAGCACCTCTGGTAACCCGGCCATGCGCAGGGTGACCATGGGATCGATGCCATCGTAGACGATCACCTCGTAGGCACCGCTGCCCTCGTATTCCCGCAGGGCGTTCAGGGCCAGGGCGGCATCCATGCCCGGTAACACCCCTAGCTCCTGGCCGTAGATGTCCTTAAGAAAGGGGGTCCGCAAATACTGGGATTCCAGCCCCTTGATCGTTTCCCAGCTCCGTTCCAGCAGCACCGTGGATTGGAATTGCAAGGCCCAAAGGTTAGGCTCAACTAACTGGGGGTCAGGGGTTAACTCGTGACCCAGTAGGAGCCCTGGGGCCGGTGTGACATCCTGGATGGCCAGCAACACCCGCTTACCATCCCTGGCCTGCTGTTTGGCGGCGGCAATGGCGAGGGTACTGCTGCCACAGCCCCCCTTGCCTAAAAAGGTCAGAATTTGAGCCATAGCCCTGGTGGTAATGGGGTCATGCCATTCAGCCCGAGCCTTTCCCTAGGCTGGTCCGAGCTCATCTTCAAAAAACCAGGTGATGTACTTGTCATCAAACTGGACCACAACCCCTACCCCACTGCCATCGGTCATTTTAAAGTCGCGCACCTGCCCCACCTTACCCAGGCGACTGGCGGTTTCAGAGGGTACACGGTCTCTCAGACGGATAATTTTGACGTTTTGGCCAATCTCTAAAGCCATGGTAAACAAGGGCTCCAACTGCAATCTATACATAACATTATGTTTCAGTTTATCAGCGTCTTGACCCTTAATGATCTCGATCTCTGCTGACCGGAGTTGGTCGAACCGGAGTAGGTAGCACAACCCCCTGCCTGTTCAGGTACAGTACAAAAATATGGTGTAAATAGGTGGGCCTGATGCTGGCAAAACGGATTTTGCCCTGCTTAGATGTCAAGGCAGGGCGGGTGGTCAAGGGGGTCAACTTTGTTAACTTGCAAGATGCGGGGGATCCGGTGGAGCTGGCTCAGGCTTACAACGATGCCGGCGCCGATGAGTTGGTGTTTTTAGACATTACGGCAACCCACGAAGACCGAGACATTATCTACGATGTGGTCTACCAAACCGCAGAACGGGTGTTTATTCCCCTGACGGTGGGAGGTGGGATTCAATCCTTAGAGACCATTAAGCGATTGTTACGAGCCGGGGCTGATAAGGTCAGTATTAATTCTGCCGCCGTGAGGCGCCCCGAGTTAATCAATGAAGCCAGCGATCGCTTTGGATCTCAGTGTATTGTGGTGGCGATCGATGCCCGCCGCCGTCGAGGGGCTAGCTCGCCTGCCTGGGATGTCTACGTGCGGGGCGGGCGGGAGAATACGGGTTTAGATGCGCTGAACTGGGCGGAAACCATGGTAAGTCGGGGGGCTGGCGAACTACTGGTCACCAGCATGGATGCCGATGGTACCCAGGCTGGTTATGACCTGGAACTCACCCGCAGGATTGCCGATCGGGTGCCGGTGCCAGTAATTGCCTCAGGCGGAGCTGGGAACTGCCGCCACATCTACGAGGCACTGACCGCTGGTAGAGCCGAGGCGGCCCTGTTGGCCTCCCTATTGCACTACGGCCAGTTAACGGTGAGCGAGATAAAACACTACCTCCAGCAACATCAGGTGCCGGTGCGGTTAACCAGCCCTGACTAACTGGAGAAGAGTTATCTAGTACAGCCATAAAACCAAATTCTTTCTGTGGAAGCCCTGCTAGTTTTATGAAAGACTGTTACGATATTTAACATCATTACATTGGATATCAATATACGTTCTCTGTTCCATGTTGTTCCTCATTGTAGCTATCGTAGCGGCTTTAGTGGCTTGGGCTTTGCGTTTGATGGATCAAGCGCTAAAGGTGCAAGAGTTTTCCCTCATGCTAGCTGGTTTCTTGGTGGCTTCCTCCGCAGCGGCCCTGGTGGGGGTTTATTTTTTGATGAGTAATTACATGGTATACATCAATGAGTCTACCCCTGGCTCCCTGACATTGCAGGGGTTTGACCCTGGTATGCAGTCCTTCGCAGATAGCGCTCAAGTTGCACCAATCTGGTTAGTGACTCAAGATTAGCTCCATCCGCTAACCCTATGGGACTTCGTCGATCTCGGTTGCTCCATATGGCTGGTGGCTTTGGTCTTTCCCTAGGGTTGTCCCGATCTGCCCTGGCTGTTTCCCAGGGGGGTATTGATCCGTTACCATCCTGGCGGCCAGGCAGTCTTAAGCAAGCTATTGTTAACTTTGTTCAGCGGGCTTGTACTCTGGGTTCACCCCACTATATTCCCCCCGTAGACCGGATTGCCACCTTTGACAACGATGGCACTCTTTGGTGCGAGCAACCGCTGGTCCAGGCGATGTTCACCCTGGCTTACCTGAGGGCGCAGATAGCTGATCATCCCGATTTCGCGGCTAAGCCCATGGTGGCGAATCTTTTAGAACTCGATCTGACCGATCTGAGTTATCGTCAGACCGCTACCGATAGCTTGCTACGTGTCGCCCTCTGGGTGACTGGCAACATGGCCCAGGCCCAGTTTCTCAAGGCGGTTAATCACTTCTTCGCCACCGCGGTTCATCCCCACTATGGCCTGGCCTATAGCCGACTGGTTTACCAACCCCAGTTAGAACTGCTGAACTATCTTCAGGCCCATGGCTTTCAAACCTGGCTATGTTCCGCTGGAGATATCGATCTGATGCGTCAAATCTCCTGGCCCATCTACGGGATTCCAGCCCAACAGGTAATCGGTAGTGCCCTACAAAAGGACTATCGTCAGGTTGAGGGCGGTTTTGAACTCTGGCGTCGACCCGTGGTGGATCTAATCAATGATCAAAGGGGTAAGCCCGTGGGCATTGAACGGGCGATCGGTAAACCACCGGTACTGGCCTGCGGCAATGTCCGTTCTGGCGGGGATATTGCTATGCTGACCTATAGTCAGAGTTCACCCTATGACTCTTTACAACTCCTGGTGAATCATGACGATGGAGACCGGGAGTTTGTCTATAGTGAAGCCGATAATGCTTCTCTTCTGGTTGCTCAGCAACGGAACTGGCATGTTATTAGTATGCAGAAGGACTGGTTAGAAATTTTCCCTCAATGAAAGGCAAATTATTCTAATTTTTTGGTGGATGAGCTAGGTTATCTTCTCTGCAGAACATTGATCATGGACCTATTGATGGTTTTACCCGTTAGCGCTCTCCAAATTCTTGAAAATGAATTATTTTTTAAATTCTAAACCGGTGCTCTAGGCTCCCTGAGGGATTTCTTGCCAGAGTTGGGTGGTCTGGCGCAGGCTGCGGTAGTCTCCGTTGCCAATAATCAAGTGGTCCAACACTGGAATACCCAAAATCTGCGCCCCCTGCAGGAGCTGGCGGGTGAGGGCCAGGTCCTCAGGGCTAGGATCCAGGTTACCACTGGGGTGGTTATGGGCCACAATACAGCGCACCCCACCATGGCGAATTACCTCTTTGAAAATCTCTCGCGGATGGGCCAGGGTTTCGGTGGCCGTGCCAATGGTGATTACCTTGGTGCCCAGCAATCGGTGACGGATATCCAGAAGCACAATGGCAAAGCGTTCCTGGCTCTGCCACATTAGTTCGTGGCTGAGGGCGGCGGCAGCGATAGCCGGATCATCCACAATCGTTTTCTCCGGTGGAATGGCCTGTAACACCCGTTTGCCCAGTTCGATCGCCGCCAGGATGCTGGTGGCCTTAGCTGGTCCGACCCCAGAAATTTGGATTAAATCATGGGCGGACACGTCCCGCAAGGAGCTCAAGGGATCCCGCTGGTGCTCCCCCATTGTCTGAAGAATCAGCTGGCCCAGGCCTACCGCAGACAGCTTCCCTGGCCCCTGCCCAGTACCCAGCAGAATGGCCAGCAGCTCAGCGGTAGAGAGGCTCTTGGCACCCTGGTTCAGCAGCCGCTCCCGGGGGCGATCACCGCAGGGTATATCCGTTATCCGCAGATGGTAAGTCATGGCAATCTAGCTCGTCGGGTCAGCCTTACCTAGTGAGCCCAAGACTGGGTGACATGACTCCGGCCACAAGAATCAGTCCAGGGAAATCCGCCAATTTGTGGAAACCAGGGCATCACTCGAGCACACATAACTAGCTCGGAGACTGCCATAGTAGGGAGAAAGCATGCTGGCTCACCTCCGCCCCTTGTAGGAACTAGAACCTGGGGAGACCTTGAGAATCCTGGGCTGGGTTGAAATATTAACTATTCATTCATATCTTTGTAGGTGGCTACGGCAGAGGGAGAAATACGATTGAGGTAACGAAAAATCCAGTACTTAAACACCGTATCCAGAATCACCGGGAAAGTGGCGATAAAGAGAAAGATAAAGTCTCGACTGGCGGGCAGCCCCAGGTGTCGAGACAACCCTTCCAGGATAATTTCCCAACCGTGGGGGGAGTGGAAGCCCACAAAGGTGTCGGTAAATAGAATAATGATAAAAGCCTTGGCACTATCGCTCAGACCGTAGATAATTTCATCAATAAAGGCCTTAAGGTTAGCGACCTCTGGCTTACGGAACACTAATAGCAAGGCAAAGGCAATGGCGGCCAGGAGATCGGCAAAGACATTTTTAAGGGCATTGGCGCTACGATGCCGGTATTCCTCCTCAAGCTCTGCGGCTTTCTCCCGTACCCGCTCTTGAATAGCTGCCTCGGAAAGGACAGGACCCTTGCTAATCAGAGTCTCAAACCGCAACCGCTCTTCAAAGTTTTTCAGCTCATGAAAGGCCTCTTCCTCCATCTCAACATTCAGGAAAACCTCCGCCGGGGTATCTGGTCGTAGCCGTTCTACTACAGGCCCAACCACAAAGGTTTTGGTAAATTGCTGAGTGAGCAGGGGCACGATTACCATCAACAGCAGCAGGCGAACGGCTCCAGTAGTTCTGACCTTAGAACGTCGAAAGTCCTGGATAATCTCCTGCTCAGAGTTAGGATCCAGGTCCTGGCGAATGCGATCTACAGTGCGTAGAATGGATCGGGGCAGAACATTAATGCGGTCAGCCAGATTGTCACTGGCGTTAGTGGGTTGACCAGGGTCACGGGGAGTCGCAATCTCACCCTGCTTAACGGCACCATAGGATTCTAGTTGAGAGGGCGATCGACTAATCCGACCTGAGCTCTGCCCCTCCAGCCCTGACTTAGCCCCCTCCGTTAAGGTAATCAGGCGGTTGCTCGAATCATCTAGGTTTTGGTAACGGTTTAATACCTGATCAATCAACTGCAATTGGCGGAACCAAATCGCCTGGCGATCGACCCGACTAATGGCGAAGTCATCGGTGCTATCCCTGGGTAGTTCCACCTCTACAATCGAGGCATTTGATAGCCGAGTAATTGTACGACTGGCTCTAAATACAGCTAGTCGCACCCGAATCAGGCTGAGATTCCTCTTCAACTCCCCTTGAAAATAGGCCATTGCCCCCTCTCCGTAGTCGCCATAGCGGGAGGCAATTGGGTTGCCGCCAAAGTACTCACGCTCCATCGCCTCAATCATTTGGGCCGCTTCGTAGGCTTGCCCAAGGGCTCGTTCCGGCGTTCGGGAAAACCATTGCTGGGCGTCACGAAGAAGATTTGAGATGGCCATGGCTAGGGAGGGATGGGGCTAAACAAAAATATCGAGGAGACCGTAACCTGTAACCTGACCTATAGTAAAAGCCAACCAGGGAAACAGGAGAAGATGATAATTGATACCTACCAGACTAAATGGAGTCTTTTTGACTGAATAACTGGGCGAATTATAGGGGCAGGAAAATTCGATTTACAAAAAACTATTTTTCTTTAAGAGATTTCATGATCTGGACGCAAAAACTCTTCCGGTTGAAACGCTTTTAGAAAATATACCAATAAAGGTTAAATAATCCAGAAAACCTCCGACAATCTGGGTAGCCGGATTTACCATGAAGGTTGAAATTTGGAGGACGGCGTCCTATGGATTCTATACAGGCACAGGTCGTTGTTTTAACCGACAAAGTTGATGCTCTCCATCAAATGATTGATCAGATCAATGCTCAAATTTCCATAATCCTCGCTACAGCCCAGGAGGCCAACGGTGAAGCGCCCCACCTCACCCCAGCCACCCAGGGCCATAGCCAGTTTTACAACCAAAGCCTCCTGGATGCGGTGTGTGAACACAAAGATGTTTTGGTAGACAGCACCTACATCACCCTGGACCGCCATCCTCACCACGCTAATTTTTCCCAAGACATTCAGATTCAACGCCTGACCGCCCAACTAACCGCCGCCTATAACCGCATCGCCGCCCTTGAGGAACAACTACTAGCAGCCCGAGTCCATCTATAAGGAGTTGTCTCCCCATGGCCTTGACATGGTTCAATAGAGGGAGTTTCTATGCCTACTAAGGAGGCAAACGATGGGTTTTTTAGCGTTTGTGATTTTTCTTGCCCTGATGGTGGGGTTGGCCCTGGGCCTTTATTTCGGCCTACGGCTAGTAAAACTAATCTAGGCCCGGTGAGGCTTTAGACGGTGGGACGCCTTTGGCACTGCTTTAAAGACGGCAGTGCTTCACCAGCCTTTAGTAACTCTGACACCGTCACGAAGCGATAGCCCTGAGTCCCGTAGGTGGTCAGTATATTCTCGACCAGGTCAACCGTATTTTGACGGTTGGCCCGAGGATCCCGATGGTCCGCTCCAGCAACCGCATCATGGAGTAAAATAATAGCTCCAGGTTTCAGCTGTTGCTCCAGGGTAGCAACCATGGTTGCCACCGCAGGGGGAGAGGCAGCCCAGTCCATCAGATCGATGTCCCACAGAATCAAGGTGCGTCCCAGGGGTTTGAGCGTCGAGGTGACAGTTAAACCGGCTCGACCGTAGGGCGGTCGAAAATAAACTGGATCAGGGTATTGGACTTGTTTAAGGATGGCATCGGTCTGACCGATTTCTTCCTGAATAGTAGGGGGCAGGGAAAAATTCAGGTCAGGATGATTAAAGGTATGATTACCCAACTCGTGACCTGCTGCCATCAAATCTTTAAGCACGGCGAGGTGCTCTTGGGCCCGATGTCCCAGGACAAAGAAGGTGGCCCTGGCCTGGTGGCGTTTCAGGAGTTCAGCGATCGCTGGTGTATACTGGGAATCAGGGCCATCATCAAAGGTCAGGGCCACTAATTTTTCAGGGGTTTCTACACAAAAGACTACTGTTCCAAAGAACTTAGGTAACACAAATCGCTGGGGCCACAGGTAAACTGCGCTAACGGCCACAACCAGGGTTAAGAGAAAAGCTATAAGGGCCTTAAGGGGTTCAGGTAGGCTCTGCCTACGTCGATGGGGAGTTCGAGTCATGGAATTAGTTAATTTCTTAAGTAATCTTTTCCTCTAATTTAATTGATTTTTCCTCCCCTAGATTTTTGGCAGCCTTTGCATGACCGCTAGCAATAGCCAACCCAGTATATTCACCCGGGCGTCGTAGAAGGGCATATCAGAGATCGCAAACAAACCGGTGCCCACAAAGCTAAGCCAGTAGCCCTTGGCCAGGAGGTGATCTCGATCCAGATTGTTAGGGGTCTCCTGCATCAGCGTAACCGTGGCCCGCAGAAGAATTCCACCCACCACCAGGGTTAAACCCAGGGTAAAAGGCAGACCGACTTCGGCGGCCAGGGTTAACCAAAGGTTGTGAGCATGGGGAAGCAGGTCATCAGGGGCAGCGAAATCCGCTGGATTGTACAGTTGCTTGAAGGTACCCAACCCGCTGCCCAGCCAGGGGTGTTGAGGAATCATCTCCAGGGCCAGGCGCCAGGCATCCAGCCGTAGGGTAGCGGTGCTGAGGGCGGTCATCAGGCTGCGCCCCCCCACTCCCCACAGCAAAATTGCCAAAACCATCGCCGTAAATAGGGCCAGGCCCACCCAGACCAGCGATCGCACCGATCTCACCAACATAAAGAACAACCCTAGCTGTAGCCCTGCCACCAGTAGACCATTGCGGGATCCGGAACAGAAAATACCCACCAGAGCCAGACTGGTGGCCCCATAGACGGCATAGCTCAAGCGATTGGGGGACCGGCCTAGGCGATCGACAGAGAGACTCAGTCCCAAGCCCAGAACAATCACCAGGTAACTAGCCAGTACATTGGGGTGACCAAAAACCGAGTCAGCCCGATGGCCGTAGTCGCGGCCTAGGTATAACCAGTTCAGCCAGGAATGTCCACTCCAATGGGCCAGGTTGCCAGGAACCTTGAGGTAAAACTCCAGGAGGGCCCGTAGAGAGATCGGTAAACTGGCCAGCACTAATCCGTAGGCCCAACGGCGCAGGGTAAACCAGGGCTGGGAAAGTTGATTAATCGCCACGACCAGGGCGGCATAGAAAATGAAAAAGGGCCAGAAGTTCAAAGCCACCAGAGCTGACTCCAGGGGGTTCTCCGAGACAGCCACACTGAGTCCCAGGAGCAAGGTTAACCCGATCCATCCTTGACTGTAGAGTAGAGACCACACCTCTCTGCTCCACTGCCGCAGCCAGACAAATAGGGCCAGCCCCAACCCCACCAGGGCTCCATAGCTGAGGTAGGGCAGGATTACCAAACTAAGGCCAACCAGGTGCTCAACAGAAAATCGGGTCGTTCTAAGGGGTTGGGTCACACTAATAAGCTCCGTGCCCAGTGATCACCACCCAAATCGTACGGAGGAGGATATAGATATCCAGCCATACGGACCAGTTTCTGACGTAGTAGGCATCCAGGGTGACCCGCTCGGGGTAGGAGATGTTATTGCGACCCGACACCTGCCACAGCCCTGTCAAACCCGGCAACACCCGGGTATAAAGCTTATAGGTATCAGCATAACGGGGAATTTCCTCGCCCACGATAGGGCGAGGCCCCACCAGGCTCATCTCTCCCCGCAGCACATTCCACAGCTGGGGGAGTTCATCCAGGCTGGTGCGCCGCAAAAAGTGACCAACCCGGGTAATGCGAGGGTCGTAGCGTAGCTTACGGTCCGCTTGCCACTGCCGCCGCAGCTCTGGATTGGCTTGGAAGTACTTGTCTAACACCTGGTCAGCATTTTGCACCATGGACCGAAACTTCCAAGCCATGAAGGGCACACCATTACGACCTAGGCGTTTCTGACCATAGAACACCGGTCCAGGGGAATCCAACTTGACCAAAGCCGCAAGGAGCAGCAGCAAGGGGAGGAGCAGCAATCCCAACAGGCTAGTTAGAATCATATCCAGCAGTGCCTTAGTGACCCGCGACCCTGGCAAAAGCAAACGTTGGCTGATTTCTAACCCCAACACCCCGCCCAGATCCTTGGCCCCTACCCAAAGGCTAGCTAGACCGAATAAATCGGGGATCATCAACAGGTGGGCAAAGCTATGGCCATACTGCTCAAGAATGGTGAGTAAACGCTGCCGGTTGACCCCGGGAATAGCGACTATAGCATAGTGAATGGCTCGCTGACGGGCCAGTATCGGGGCCGCCGCCAGGGCCCCCACCACTGGAACGCCACACAGATAGCCGCGCCGGGCCGGATTATCATCCAGGACCGCCACGGGCTTTAAGCCAAACCAGGGTTGATGCTGCAGGGTCTGAATCACCATAGCCCCAGTACGGCCCGCACCTAAAATTAATACCGGATAGCCCCACCAATCACAGCGGGCAAACAGTTGGCGCACCAGCAATCGACCCAGCAGGACAAAACCAAGAGACAGTAGCCAGGCCATTAAAAACACCGCACGGGAATAGGTTTCCCCCTGCCGCACCAGGAAAACCCCAGACCCTAGCACCAGATAGATAAAGCTGGTGCATACCACCACCCGTCGCAGCTCCTCCACAGGGCTCACACAGACCCCTGGGTATAGACCCGCCAGAGTATAAGCGAGAATAAAGACCGCCAGGATAGGCCACAGTTGCCAGTAGAGAACGGGGATATACTTACCATCAAAGGCTAAACGAATATAGACACTAATAACACTGGCTAACCCCAGGGCCAGCACATCGGCGCCGACCAGCAGCCCAACCATGGGTATGGACCGGGTAGACATTTTTACAGAGGCAATGACTGGGTTAACCGCCTGCTGCACTATAAACATAGCCTCCCACCCTGCTACCTTAACGAGATTACTCTAGACTATGGCCCTGTTGAAACTTCATCCATTGTTCTTGCAGCCAGGTCTTTAACTGCTGTTGAAAGCGTTCTTCCGAAAACCCTTCCGCATGGTGGCGAATCCTCTCGACACTAAAATTACCCTGGTTACTCTCAAAATAGGTCACCGCCTCCACTAAATCAGCGAGGGATTGAGCTTGGAATAAAACCCCGGTTTGGTCAGGAATCACCGTCTCGGCACTGCCGCCCCGGCCGTAGGCAATCACTGGTGCACCGGCAGCTTGAGCCTCGACCACGGTAATGCCAAAGTCTTCCTCGGCGGTAAACACAAAGGCTCGACAACGCTCCATATAATCAGACACGACAGCATCCTCAGGGTTCCTGAGAAAAGTAATGTTAGGCTTGGCAACCCGCTGTAACTGGCTAAAGGCTGGGCCATCACCAATCACCACCAGGGGTTTGCCTAATTGGTTAAAGGCCGCGATCGCCAGGTCGACCCGCTTGTAGGGCACGCAGCGGGAGACCATTAGATAGAAATCCTGGCGAGGACGATGGCAGTTAAACCGGTGCACCGCCACCGGTGGATAAATCACCTTGGCGGGGCGACGGTAGGTTTTCCAGATACGTTTAGCTACGTAGCCAGAGTTCGCCAGAAAACTATCCACCCGGTGAGCTGTAGTCACATCCCAGAGGCGTAGGTAATGGAGAACCAAGCGAGTGGCCCAGGTGCGGGGCCCCCGACCCAACTGATGCAGATACTGGTGCTGTAGGTCCCAACCATAGCGAATGGGGGTATGGACATAGCTAATATGCAGCTGATCGGGGCGGGTAAGCACCCCCTTAGCCACCGCATGGTTACTGGAGATCACCAGGTCGTAGGGGCTCAGGTCAAACTGCTCAATCGCCAGGGGCATGAGGGGTAGGTACTGGCGAAAATGACGTTGGGCCAGGGGTAGGTGCTGAATAAAGGAGGTGTGCACCCGGGTATGGGAGGGAATCCGGGGGGGGGCGTGGCCTAGGGGAAAATTCACCAGACTAAACAGATCGGCCTGGTAAAACAGGTCCAACATCTGTTCCACCACCTTTTCGGAACCAGCTCGTGCCTCCAACCACTCGTGAACAATGGCCACCTTGCCAGGGGCGATCTTCTCGGAGGCAGGAGGATCAGCGTTAAGGACAGGTGGCATTACCTAGCATACCGCTATAACTAATGGATACCTGGGTTCCACCGCCCGGTTTACCCCCCGATAGATCGGTGAGCTGTACCGGATAACTGCCACCGGTGGGAGGACTGGCGCTGCCCGTGTAGAGGGGTTGCCCCTGGTTATTACTGCCCTGACGGGTGAGGGGGCTATCGAAGGTGTTTTTAGTTTCCATGTTCTGGAAACGGACTAAATTGAAGCCATTGGCATCGTAGAAGGCGGTAAAGGCTAGGGCTTCCATGCGACCTTGACACTGACTACTCTGGGTGGCTCGACTAGCCAGGGGCTGGCCCCGTCCAGCGAGATTGACAAAGTCACTGCGGACCCAACCCTCCGCACCAGATTTTTCAAACTTGACATAGTACCAGAGACCGTCGCTCCCCTGGGCCGACCGTAGCAGCTGCACCGGATCGCCCATAAAGCCATAACCCTTGGCGGCTGTACTGGTGCTGGGTCCAGATCGAAGATTAATCCGTGAGCCCGGCTCGCTGCTCATCAACTGAGCTGGCTTCGGGGGATTCAAGACGGTGCCCACACCGTTGGGCTCGGCGGTGGCGGCAGGGGAGATCGGTTGGACCGGCACAGGGGTTATGGGGGCTGACTCCGAGGGAGGTTGGGGCTGGGGGGCAGGGACCGACGTCACCTCTTCCGGTAGGGCCTCAGTCTGGCTAGTGGACTCCCCCTGCTTGCCGCCGCCACAGCCGACACCGCCTAAGCCAAAGAGAGCACAGAGGCTGAGAAGAAGTAACCGACTGGACCAATTCATAGTCATGCCCCGTAGCGAAAGTTAAGAATTACTAAAAGTTAAGAAAATTCACCAGAGATAGCATAGCGCCTAGGGGGTGATCTAGCCTACTGGGAAGCCTCAGATTGTAACTGGGCTAACAACCAGTTAGCCATGGTAGCCCGTCGGGTCAGGCGGGGTACCAACTGGTCAACGGTGTAGCCCTTAAACCCAAGTTTTTCCTTAAGCAGTTGCTTGTGTTGGGGGGGTAAGGAACGATTGAGTTTGATGGTGGCCGGTCGGCTGGCGATAAAGTCTGGTGGTTCGGGGTAGGTTTCCGTCCAGTCGGGGGCAACCCCGTCACTACCCCAGCGATCGCCTTGGGCATTGTAACGATACCCCAGCTGGTACCACACCAGTTGGTTAACCACCGCATCCGTCAACTGATCGTTAAGAATGGCCCAGATAGTATCGGTGCAGAGGGGTGGCAGAGACGAGGACATATGTCAGGCTTTCTTTATAATCAGAACTTCGGCGAAACAGCAAACAACCAGTAATATAAGCCCTGTAGGTCAGTAAGCAGGACACCAGCATGGGCCGTGCCGATAAAGTTGTTTTAGCCTATTCCGGCGGGGTTGACACCACCGTCTGCATTCCCTACCTGATGCAGGAGTGGGGGGTGAAGGAAGTGATTACCCTGGCGGCTGACCTGGGTCAGGGGGATGAACTGGAGCCAATCCGCCAAAAAGCCCTGGATGCGGGGGTTGCCGAGTCCCTAGTGGCGGACCTGACGGCGGAATTTATTCGTGACTACGCCTTTCCGGCTATTCAGGCTAATGCCCTCTACGAAAATCGTTACCCCCTGTCCACCGCCCTGGCTCGCCCCCTGATCGCCAAAGCCCTGGTGGAGGCCGCCGATCGCTACGGTGCCGATGCCGTGGCCCATGGCTGCACCGGTAAGGGCAACGATCAGGTCCGTTTCGATGTGGCTATCGCCGCCCTCAACCCCGAGCTCAAGGTGCTCGCCCCCGCCCGGGAATGGGGCATGGGTCGTGAGCAAACCATCGCCTACGGAGAGGGCCATGGTCTGAGTTTTCCGGTGAAAAAGTCCAGCCCCTACAGCATTGATCGCAACCTGCTCGGTCGCAGCGTTGAGGCCGGTCCCCTGGAGGACCCGATGAATGAGCCCCTGGAGGAGGTGTTCCTCATGACCCAGGCGATCGAGCACACCCCCGATCAGCCGGAGTACGTGGAGATTGGCTTTACCCAGGGCCTACCCACCCACCTGAATGGCCAGGCCCTGGCGCCGGTGGCCTTGATCACAGAGTTAAATACGATCGCTGGCCGTCACGGCGTTGGTCGCATTGACATGATTGAAAACCGTCTGGTGGGGATTAAGTCTCGGGAAATCTACGAGGCGCCGGCCCTGCTGGTGTTAATTGACGCCCACCGCGACCTGGAAAGTCTTACCCTCACCGGTGATGTCACCCACTACAAGCGCAACATCGAGGAAACCTACAGTCGGCTAGTCTACAACGGCCTCTGGTATAGCCCCCTGAAGTTAGCCCTGGATGCCTTTATTCAAAAGACCCAGGAACGGGTGACCGGCACCGTGCGGATGAAACTCTTCAAGGGTAACGCCCGGGTGGTGGGGCGCCGGTCTGATCTGGCTCTCTACAGCGAAACCCTATCAACCTACAGCGATGATGACCAATTCGACCACCGCGCCGCCGAAGGCTTTATCTACGTCTGGGGCCTGCCTACTCGGGTATGGGCGGAGCGAGTGCGTCAGGATGGCTAGAACCCCATGGCCCTAGCTAGGGTATTCAGGTCAGGGCTCAGGCCCGCCTTGACCTGGTTTTGACTGTGGGTGATGGCGGTATCAGGATCCTTTAAACCATTGCCGGTTAGCACACACACCACCGTTGCCCCAGCCGGCACCTGGTGCTTAACCTTGAGTAGGCCGGCCACGGAGGCGGCACTGGCGGGTTCACAAAACACCCCCTCCAGGGCTAGCAGCCGGTAGGCCTCTAGGATTTCTGTGTCGGTAACCGCTGTGAAGCAACCCTGACTAGCGTCCCGCACCGCCTCTGCCCGTTGCCAATTGGCCGGGTTGCCAATGCGAATGGCCGTTGCCAGGGTCTGGGGATCGCTGACCACCTCGCCCCTCACCAGGGGATCGGCCCCCGCCGCCTGAAACCCCATCATCCGAGGTAGACGCTGACAACGTCTCTGCTCGTGGTACTCACAAAACCCCATCCAGTAGGCGGTAATATTCCCGGCATTACCGACGGGAATACAGAGCCAGTCCGGGGCATCACCGAGGCTATCCACCACCTCAAAGGCAGCGGTCTTTTGCCCCTCCAGGCGAAAGGGGTTGACAGAGTTAACCAGGGTCACCGGATAGAGCTCGGCCAGTTGCCGGACCCGATCTAGGGCGGTATCAAAGTTACCCTGGATAGCCAGCACCTCGGCCCCGTAGAGTAGGGCCTGGGCTAGCTTACCCAGGGCCACGTAACCATCGGGGATGAGGACGAAGGCCCGCATACCCGCCCGCCGGGCATAGGCCGCCGCCGCCGCCGACGTGTTGCCGGTGCTGGCGCAAATCACCGCCTCTGCCCCCGCCTCCTTAGCCTTAGACAGGGCCATGGTCATCCCCCGATCTTTAAAGCTGCCAGTGGGGTTAAGGCCATCGTACTTGACCCAAACCGTTACCCCCTGACCCACCTGGGTTGCCAGGCCCGGCATGGGAATTAGGGGAGTATTACCTTCCCGTAGGGTCACCACCGGAGTTTGGTCGGACACCGGTAGGTAGGGGCGATAGGCCTCAATCAGACCAGGCCAGGGTTGGGTGGCAACAGGGGTGACAAGGGCAGGCGGGGTCAGGCTAGTAGTCACAGTCAACTCACAGGGTTGTTAAGGATGCCAGGGACAGGGAGGGTTACCCGGGACTAGGGAAACATGCTGATTTTAGCGAAATTCTGTCCCCTTGCAGTGGTTAAGGGCCGCTCCGGCAACCACCTACCAGAGTCACGGAGCTGGCTAGCATAAAAAATGCTTGAAAGATGCTTGGGTCGCAAACAAGCGGTCCGAACTCCAGAACTCCCCCGGGACAATCAGAAGGGAGACCCAAAAGTCCATAGCAAGTCTCATGATTAACATCTAGACAGGATACTTCAAATACCTTAATGTTTTTCTAGGTACATTTTCCAATAACATTTCTCCGAAGAAAATTCCATGGATAATTTCAAATCTTTACAGTCCGGTGTCGCTACAGCTGTCTTGTCACCGGCTGCTGAAAGTTCCAATGCTGGTCATGGGTCCATCGCCTGGATTGAGGTGCAGCGATCGCCCTACCCCTTGAGCCAGCAGGTGGAGTTGCTCAATCTCCAGGCCGAGGCGGAAGCCCTACTGCTACACTTGCAAAGTCGGCCCGATCTCGCTTTAGAGAGCTAAATCCGACCCAAGCCTCAGCTGCATCTGAATCATGAAATTGGGCGAACTGGGCCATTTCCCTGATAATTTGTTATTCTTATGGGAAGCTGCAGGAAATGGCTCATGTCCTATTCAACTCCAAGGGTTGTCGAAATCGACTCGGCCGCCCATTTCCCCAAGGTTCCTCGATCTAATCGACAGGTGTCTTATTTTGTCCTGGGTGGAGCAGTTCTAGCAGCCCTGGTGGCGGGTTCAGGGTTGAGACTATTACGATATTCCTCCACTCCAGGGCAGAGCTATCGCGAGGGCGCAGAGCAGACGATTACAGCCTCTGGGTTTGCCCATCCCTTCCATACCACCGCCCCCACCCTGAGGTTGGCGAGTCCCGGTCTCTTACCTTCTACCCCCTCCCGAGCACGGCTACAAACCGTAGTGGCAGGTCGCAGTGATCCCTTCGCATCAGTATTAACCCCGGGTCAGGTAGGGGGCATGCCCAGGGTGGCGGTGACTCCTACTACTCCATCCTTGGTAATTCCAGCCTTGCCTCAGCCTGGAGTCGTAACCCCAGTACCTGCCAATTTTGATACCCTCAGGTCTGGGCCGTGGGGCTTGCCAGGGCGGCCAAACAGCTCAAGGTTGACTGCGCCGCTGGTTGGGGCTACCCCTGAAGCCAGTAACCGCCCTAATACCCAACCCCCTTCGGCTTTGGATCAGATTGCGGTCACTGGAGTGGTTCAGGTTGGCGATCAAATTAGTGTGATTATTACTGAGCCTGCCAGCCCTGGGGGCCGCCGGGTGACCGTTGGTGAGACCCTGGCCGCTGGCCAGGTGCGTCTCCAGCGAGTCGATTTATCCGCTTCAGAACCCCTGGTGGTGCTGCGTCATCGGGGTAATGATTATTATCGCACCATTGGCCAGGGGGCAACGCTCTAGCCATGGCTAGGTCAGATTCCTCGCCCCTGACTCGGGCATCCCAGGGCCAGGCACTCACCCTGGAGGGGCCATCCTACCCCTGCCCCCTTTGTTGGCAAGGGCAACTGCAACCCATGGTGTTAGTGGATGCCTACGGTTGCAGTCTCTGTCAGCAAATTTTGTTGGTCAATCTTGATCAGCAAACGGTGCATCCAGTTGATGGTTCCCAACCCCTGGGCTGGCGCTGGCAGGGCCACGGTTGGCAGCCTTTACACCATCCCCCCCAGGATGTCACCTTGATTCTCTGGGGTCTGGGAGGCGTTTTGGTGGTTTTCCCCTCCATGCTGGTGGCCCTGGGGGCCTACCTGTTCCCCCCCCTGGAGGATACTCCGGGGGGCAATTGGTCCTGGGGATGGGCAGCCCTTACCCTGATTCTCCATGGGCTGATGGTGACCTGGGTGTTGGTGGAATATTACCGTCCTCCCCTCTATCGACTCCTCCGGGTCAGGCTGGAGAGACTACTGTCCGCCTGATTGGTTTGTACAATAATGTTAAGAGGACGGGGTAAGCAGGAAGTCTATACTCTTCCGCCTTGATCTGGTCCCCAACTACTTCTGGTGTTGATACCCCATGGTTGCCGCAGTTACCATTGAACATTTGAAAAAAGCCTACGGATCGGTCCAGGCGGTTGAGGATGTCTCCTTGACGATTCCGGCGGGGGAGATTTTTGGGTTACTGGGGCCTAACGGAGCGGGTAAAACCACCACCATTCGCTGCCTTTGTACCCTGGCCACCCCCGATCATGGTCGGCTGGAGGTGATGGGCATACCGGTGCTAGAGCAACCCCGCCGGGTGCGTCAGTATCTCGGTTATATCGCCCAGGAGGTGGCCCTCGATAAGGTGCTGACCGGTCGAGAGCTGATGGCCCTCCAGGCGGACCTATACCACTTACCCAAGCCCATAGCCCAGCGGCGCATGGAGGAGATGGTTAGTCTGCTAGATCTAGAGGAATGGGCGGATCAGAAAACCGGTCGCTATTCCGGCGGTATTAAGAAACGACTGGACTTGGCCCTGGGTTTGCTGCATCAGCCCGAGGTACTGGTACTGGATGAGCCCACCGTTGGCCTGGATATTGAAAGTCGGTCGGCGGTATGGAGCTTTTTGCGCCAACTGCGGGCTGCGGGCACAACGGTGCTGATTACCAGTCACTATCTGGAGGAGGTGGATGCCTTGGCTGACCGGGTGGCGATTATCGATCAGGGACGGGTGATCGCCAGTGGTCGTCCCACCGATCTCAAAGATCAACTCGGGGGCGATCTCATCACCCTTCGCCTGCGGGAATTTACTACCCTGGCGGAGGCAGAGCAGGCCCAGCAGCAACTCCGTCAGCTTGCCGTTGTCCAGAATGTGATTATTAACACCGCCCAGGGGAATTCCCTTAACCTGGTGGTGGAGCGCCAAGTCAATGCCCTGGGCACGGTACAGGAAGCGATGGCGGCGGCAGGCTTACCGGTTTTTGGCATTGCCCAGTCCCGTCCCAGCCTCGATGATGTTTATCTGGCCGCTACCGGTCGCACCCTGATGGATGCGGAACTAGCCGCGGTGGGTCAACGTGATTTAAAACAAGAAAAGAAACAGGCCATGAAGGGAGGCTAACGAGCAAATACCATGGGCACATCCATACCAACTCCAGCCAGTAACCTAGGGGGGGCTTCCTCCCTAGATAATTCCGATCTGCGGGCCTGGAAGGCCAGCCAGGTGGGCGATGGTTCCTGGCGCCTGGCGGATTTTTTCCAGGAAACCTTGGCCATGACCCGGCGGTTGTTTATTCAACTGCAGCGGCGACCCTCCACCCTGATCGCCGGGGTGATTCAACCCCTGATCTGGCTGGTGCTATTTGGCGCCCTATTTCAAAATGTGCCCGCCGGTCTGTTTGGCGAAAGCCGTAACTACGGCCAATTTTTAGGGGCTGGCATCATTGTGTTTACAGCCTTTGGCGGTGCTCTGAACGCAGGATTGCCAGTGATGTTTGACCGGGAGTTTGGCTTTCTCAACCGGTTTCTAGTCGCCCCCCTGGCCTCTCGCTACTCGATTGTGGTAGCCTCAGCCCTATTTATCGCCACCCTCAGCTTAATTCAAACAGCCGCGATTCTCGGTCTTAGTGCTCTGTTAGGGGCGGGATTACCTAACCCCCTAGGGCTATTGCTGGTGCTGACCATTGTGCTGGTATTAGTCCTGGGGGTGACAGCCCTGAGCCTTGGCCTTACCTTTGCCCTACCGGGCCACATCGAGTTAATTGCGGTAATTTTTATCACTAATCTACCCTTGCTGTTTTCCAGCACCGCCCTGGTGCCCATTGACTTTATGCCGGGTTGGTTACAGTGGGTTGCCAGCCTTAACCCCCTCACCTATGCCATCGAACCGATTCGCTACGTCTACCTCCACAGCGACTGGAGCCTGGGTAGTGTGGTGCTGCAAACCCCCTTTAGCCCTGTGCCCTTGGGAGTTTGCCTGGGGGTTTTACTCGGATTCTGCGGCCTCGCCCTGGTGCTGATCCAGCCCTTGCTGCGCCAACGCATGGCCTGATAGCCATTTCCCCTGGCGGATGTTCTGCTATAGTCTGGAACATTAGGGCTAGAATTATGGTCTTTAGGCTTAGCAGCAGACGATCAAGATTCTCTCACCACCCTAGCCAATTTTTACCGTTGGTCTTGATTCGCTAACCTATGGTGATCCTTTCAAGGAGTACTGAAATGAGCTATACATCGGTATTTTCCCGGTTAGGGCTAGCCAGTCTGGCGATCGCCGGTCTGCTAACCCTAGCCACTCAGGCCCAGGCTAATACTGGCACCGATCCCAATGCTCCTGCCGTGGTCGATCCCAATGCGGGGTTTAACAATACCGAAGCGGGTGGTAGTGCCTTTGGGGAAAGTCGATCTCCCTTTGATTTGATTCATCGAGCTGTGCTAATGAACGGCATGAGTCTCTCCGACTTTAGCAACCAGAATCAAAACCGCATGGCCACCGAGGCCGCTAACTTCCGCCAGCAACAGCAGGAAGCCCTACGCAGACAAAACCAGGCCGCCACCTCCCCGGTTTCCCCTACCCCCTGAACCCGGGCTCTAGCCCCTATAATCGCGACCGCTGCCATAGCGCAGGGCATCGCGCCAACGATGGCTATAGTAGCGGGCCTGGGCAGGGAGAGTTAAATCCCTCCCAGCCAGACCCTCCACCAGGGGAGCTATATCGTTGTATAATCCCAATCGGCCGTAGTCCACCAGCCAGGTTAGCAGGGTAGGCAATCCCACCTGGGGAATGACCTTAGCCACCAGGCCAGGATGTTTGCGCCCCGTCATCAAAAGCGTTTTAGCTAGAGCTGGAAATTGCACCACATCCTGTAGGAAGGGTTTTAGGGTACCCTCCCCGAGGTCGGCCATATCTTTGAAAATCGTACCCAGCAGAGTATTGATTTGCTGATCAGAGACTTGCTGATCGACTCCAACTCCCATGGCTCGCTGAAATAACCAGGTCACGGCCAGGTTAGGCTGGTAGGGTTGCAGTAGCCCCAGGGACCCTGCCCCTAAACAATCCGAGGTGAGGGCTTCATCAATACCGAGGGTGAGCCGTTGCAGGTGCCGCAGCATCGCCCCAAATCCACCAAAACTCAGGGGGGATTGGTGGCCACTGCTATCCCCCACCGCCAGGGTGCGACCCCAGGGATAGCGTAGGGGGCTGCGTCGGTAGCAGGGAAAAACTCCAAACAGAGCCCGTTTTACGGATAACTGCTCAAGGCTGATGTCCTGGTAAGTCGGCAATAGTTGCCAGTACTCCTCAAATAAGTCGGTCAGACTGAGGCGACGGGGATCCCTATCCAGGTAGGTAAACAGGTAGGTGGTGCGGCCATCCCGGGCCGGAAAGGCTTCCCAAAAATACTGACACTGGTGGCGCAGGGGGGTAAAGGACACCAACAGATCGCCGCTGTGGTTAGCGGTAAACCCCTCAGCACAACTGCCCACCACCAGGCAGAACCCCTCAGGTGCCTGTCCAGCTCGGGCCTGCCTGACCAGGGGGGAACCGTGCCCCATGGCATCCACCAGTAGCCGCCCGGAGAGGGACGGACTGGCGTTGCTGTATACCCGGACTCCGTCAGGGTGAAGGGTAGCTCGAGTAAAGGGGGTTTTCTCCTGCAGGTATCCCCCGGCCAAGAGGAACCGTTGCTTCAGGAGGGCTAGCAGGGCGATTGGATCAACGCCAACATTGAGCACATCCCTAACCCAGATGGGATCATAGCCAAGGAACTGAATCCGGGCTGGGTTGTATTCAGAGGCGATTACCTGGTGGAGTTCCGTTGCCGTCAGCAGGTCCAGATCCACCAGAGCCCCTAGCTCATGGCGGGAAATGTTCCACTCCTGGGCCCGCCCCTGCAGCGGGCCCCGTTCCACCAGAGCCACCCGCCAGCCCCGCTGGGCCAGACCGGCCGCCAGCATCACCCCCAGGGTGCCGCCGGCGATGATGACATCCCAATCCACCTGACCCAGGGGCTCAGTCTCTAACTGGATGACCTCAGGGGGTGGGGGTGAGTCCCTGCGATACTGCTGCCAGATCTGGTCCACCTGGGCCAGCCCCGTTAGGGGATCCCCCGGCAGTCCTCCAAGCATGGTTTGGGTTAGGGTCATGGCGACTGTTGCTTCCACCGGTCCAGGGCTTCCCCCAGGGCCATGGTCAAACTCAAGCGGGTTTTCTCATGGGCCTGGCGTTCTGCCTCCAATGCCTGACAGAGTTGCTGACACTGAACCGTGAGGGCCTGGATCTGCTCCTGCGGAAAGGGCGGGCTGTCAGGGGTGGCCAGGAGGGCGGAGGAATGGGAAGTTTGAGCCAATTGGGTTTGCAGGGCTACCCTGTCCTGGCGGCGCTGCTGGGCCTCCCGATCGTAGAGGCGCTGCCAGTTAGCGGCGCTATTGTAGGCCTGATCCCGCTGTTGGCGAAGTTCAGCCACCTGCTGCTGTAGGCGCTGAACTTCGGCGATCCATTCAGTGAGATCCAGGTCTTGGGGCATGGGGAGAATTGGGGGCTAGAACAACAACTGGGCCAGGGGTGGGGGTAGGGGGAGGATAATCATCACCAGTAGCGCCAGGGCCACCAGACCCAAAAGGTCCCGGCGATCGTCGAGGTCGCTGACATCATTGAGGGCGGGCTCGTCTACAGCAGGAATGAAAAACAGCAAAATCGCCCAGATCAATAGCTCGGAGTGGATAAAGGCCAGCATTAATACCAGTAGCCGGGAGATTTGCCCGACCACACTGGCCATGCGCTGACCGTACATGGCATGGACGATATGGCCACCGTCTAGTTGGCCGACGGGCATCAGGTTGAGGGCGGTGACCAACAACCCCAAACAGCCAGAAATGGCCAGGGGGTGGAGGTGAATTGCCTGGTTGAGGGTGAGGCTGTCGGTGAACACCAACTTAGCTACCAGGGCCACCAGGATGGATATGGTGGGGTTAAAGGCATTGAAGTCAAGCAACCTGGAGCTATCCTCTGGCATGGAGACCAGGGTGGATTGCCCAAACCCCCACCACAGTAGGGGTAGGGCGACCACCAACCCGGCCAGGGGGCCGGCAATACCCACATCAAACAGGGCACGGCGGTGGGGAACGGGCGATCGTAGTTGAATAAAGGCGCCAAAGGTGCCCAGGAAAAAGGGTACAGGAATAAAATAGGGCAGGGTAGCCCGCATGTGATAGCGGCGAGCGGTGAGGTAATGACCCATTTCATGGCAACCCAGGATCACCATCAGGGAGAGGGCGTAGGGTAAGCCCTGCCAGATCAGGTTGGGGTTGCTCTGCAGTTGATCTTCGGTGACGCCAGAGAGGTAGGTACCCACCGCCGTGGTGGTAAACAGGGTAGCCAGCAGTAACCCCAGGGCCAGGCCTGGCCTTGCCAGGGGGGCGGGGCGGGAACTAGTATCGGTTTGGAATTGGGGGTTGGGCACCAGGGCGAAGATCGGTTTACCCTGCAGTCCTTCCTGGAAAATTACCAGGAAGCGATCGCCGAACTGTCGCCGCACCTTATCCCGTACGGTCTCGTAGGCAAGGGTAGGGGCAGCCCGCAACTGCCCCCGACAAATCATTGCCTGGGGTCTATACTCAATGTTTTGGAGGTAGTATACCGACCAGGGAAAACAGTCCTTCAGGGCGGCTTCCTCAGCCTTGTCGATGGGCCTGAGCACTGGTTTAGCACCCTTATCCTTACCCAGAGCCTCAACCGGTAGGCTGGGGAAGGCAGGAGCCACCAGGGAAGGGGATCCTGGCTGGCGCCCCCACTGAACCAAGAGCCAGTACACTACCGGGCAAACAATAAACAGAGCTAGCAATACCCCCAGGGGTAAGGGTTCCCCCGTCCGGTTCACCACGGACCAGGTAGCCACCACCAGGGCCGGCATCATCATCACCAGCCAGAGCAACCAGACCGGAGTACGGGTCAATTTGCCCACATTGCGTTTGACCATCGTAAAGGTCAAGCAACTGAGGAGCAGTAACAGTAGCCAGAAAAACAACATCTACAATTTAACCAGGCAATTTTACCGGCTAGCGCCTACAGCTTTGGTCAGAGGGCCTAGAACAGGGCAGCACCTGGATTTAGTGATCGTCCCCCGTCTATTAGCTAGTATAGCTTTGGCCAGAACGCTTAGGACAGAGTTGATCGGTTAAAGCCAATACTGGCCGGGCTTTGTAGCTCGCCTCAAACACTACAGGGGGTTTTCACCCTAGCTTCTCAGCTCCTAATCCCCTGTTCCGAGACATCTCCCGTTCAGCCGTCGATCCCCCGACTACCTCCAGCACATCACCATGGCTGCCAGTCCCACTAAGCCTCCCCGCCGCCTGTTTGAAACCATTTTTGCCTTTGCCCCTAATCGTGACACCCAGGGGGGGACGGCCTATTTCATCCTTGACCCCACCACCCCAGAGGAGCCCGCCCATATTCTGGTAGATGCCCCCCCTTGGGACCAGACCACCCAAGACTTTTTGACGGCCCAGGGCGGAGTTCGTTGGCTATTCATCAGCCATCGAGGTGGGCTAGGGCAGGCGACTAAAATTCAGAGGACCTTTGGTTGTGAAGTGGTGATCCAGGAGCAGGAGGCCTATCTACTGCCCCAGATCCCCACCACCCCCTTTCGCCACAGCTTGCATCTCAGCCCCCTCACCGAAGCCCTTTGGACCCCAGGCCATTCCCCCGGTTCCGCCTGTCTGTACCATCAGGCCTACGGCGGCGTCCTGTTCACCGGTCGCCATCTGTTGCCCGATCAGCAGGGTCAGCCCCGACCTCTGCGGTTGGCTAAAACCTTTCACTGGCCCCGTCAACTGGCCCAGGTGAAGGCCCTCAAGCACCGTTTCAATGAAACGACCCTGGCCCACCTCTGTCCTGGCGCTAACCTGGGATTTCTTCGGGGGCAACCCACCATTGCCGCCGCCTATCAGCAGCTACAGGGTATTCCCGACCAGGCTCCCTAGGGTCAAAGCCACCTATACATAAGGCAAAACTTGCTCACAAAACGTTAAGAAGTGAACTTTCTAAAACCTGCTTAGGCAAGACCGTGGGGTCGGGTTAACCTGGAAATTAGACCGGTTCTAGGAGGGTGCACCCCCAACAGGGGAAGACCTACTTCCGGAACCCTGTTAACCCGCCCTGAGGGGCGTAAGGAGTTGACCATGACCGGGAATGCGGTTTCAGGGAGCGTGTCAGAGCGACGTAACATTGCCCTGGTGGGCACCTATGGCAGTGGCAAGACTACCCTGCTGGAAAGTATTTTATTTGTTACTGGGGCAACCACCCGCAAGGGTAGTGTCACCGATGGCAATAGCGTCGGGGACGCTACCCCCGAAGCTCGCCAACGCCACATGACGGTGGAGCTAAACGTGGCCAGCACCCGTTATGGTGACCTTGAGTTTACCTTCCTTGACTGCCCCGGTTCGGTGGAATTGCAGCAGGAGGCCAACCACGCCCTCATGGGAGTAGATGGGGCCATCGTTGTCTGCGAAGCAGACCCTGAGCGGGTGCTCACCCTATCTCCCCTGCTGCAGTTTCTCGATAGCTGGGAAATTCCCCACCTGGTTTGGATTAATAAACTAGACCGGGGCAATGGTAGCTTTGCTGAAGTACTGGCGGCACTCCAGCAGGTGTCGACCCGACCGATTATTCCCCAGCAGTATCCCATCCGCCAGAACCAGGACCTGGTGGGCTTTATCGACCTGGTGACCGAGCAGGCCTTCCACTACCACCCCGGTGCGGCGGCGGATCCGGTGCCTCTGCCCACCTCCCTCCAGGCGGAGGAACAGGCGGCCCGGGCAGAAATGCTGGAGGCCCTGGCGGAGTACGATGATCATCTGCTGGAGGAGCTGTTGGAGGATCGGGTGCCGCCCCAGGAGGAAATTGTCCAGGACCTGCGCCTGGAGTTGGGGTCTGACTTGATTGTGCCAGTGTTCTTGGGGGTCGCCCAGGCCGACTGTGGCGTGCGCCCCCTGCTGGAGGCCCTGGCGAAGGAGGCCCCAGCCCCAGAGGTTACCCGCCACCATCGGGGTATTGCCGCCGAGGGCGAGCCCCTCGGTCAGGTGCTGAAAACCTTCTATACCCCCCAGGGGGGCAAGCTGTCCCTGGTGCGGGTGTGGCGGGGGGAGGTAAAGGATGGGGATAGTTTGAACGGCGATCTCCTAGGGGGTATCTACGACCTGATGGGCAACCAACCCACTAGCCTACCTCAGGCTGAGGCCGGCCGAATTGTGGCCATTGCCCGTCTAGACCAGGCCCAAACGGGTCAGACCCTGGGTACCGGGGCCACCCGGCCCGATCCCCTACCCCAGGCCCCCCGGATTGTTCCGGTCTATGCCCTGGCGATCATGCCGGCCCGCCGCAGTGACGAGGTGAAGCTGACGGCGGCGATCACCAAACTTTTGGAGGAGGACCCCTCCCTGGTCTGGGAACAGCACGGCGATACCCATGAGGTGATCCTCTGGGGGCAGGGGGATGTCCACCTCAACCTGGCCATCGATCGCCTGCATCGCAAATATAACCTGCCCATGACCAGCCACCTGCCCCAGGTTCCCTATAGGGAAACCATTCGGCAGGGGGTGGAGTCGGTGCATGGCCGCTACAAGCACCAGAGCGGTGGCCATGGCCAGTTTGGGGATGTTTACCTGTCCCTTCAACCCCTGCCCCGGGGGGATGGGTTTGTCTTTAAAGACACCATCGTCGGTGGGGTGGTGCCCAAGCAACACATTCCCAGCGTCGAAACCGGGGTGCGGGAGTCTCTGCACCAGGGCCCCCTGGGGTTTCCGGTGGTGGATGTGGCGGTCACCCTCACCCATGGCTCCTACCACAGTGTCGACAGCTCCGACCTGGCCTTCAAACAGGCGGCTCGCCTGGCTATGCAGGAGGGCATGGCCACCGGTCAGCCCACCCTGCTGGAGCCCATCGCCCGGGTGGAGATTTCCGTCCCCAACCCCTATACCGCCAGCGTCCTCAAGTTGATTAGCGGTAGGCGGGGTCAAATCCTTGGCTACGATAGCAAAACCGATTGGGCCGGGTGGGACCTGGTTTGTGGTTACGTACCCCAGGCGGAGATGCAAACCATGATCCTAGAGTTGCGATCGCTGACCATGGGGGTAGGCTTTTTCCAGTGGAGCTACGATCACCTTGACCCAGTACCGGAAAAACTAACGGAAAAAATCCTGACGAGGGCGGCTGGCTAATCCTGAGGCGATCGCCAGCCAGCTCCAGCCCTGCTACAATCGGTAGCGTTATACCGCGTCCTGTTCTAGGCAAACCCCATACCCATGAGCTCAGAAATTTATAATCCCTCCCTACAACAGGTACCCCGCAGTGCCAAGGCGCCGATTTTGCCCTCCCCCGGTGATGTGTCGATTTTGGCCTGGCTAGAGCGGATTGGCCGCCTGCGCAGTCGGGACACGGGGGAAATTTTCCCGGATGAGGCGGAGAGTGAGGAAATCTCCGATCTGATGGGGGGCGATGACAGCTTTGAGGATGACGACGACGACAGCATTGATTTAGAGGATGAGGATTAGGGCCCTTGTAGCCCTCCTTCCCTATCCCCCTGGCGACCCATGCTCCCTGTCTCCCTCCCCGAACTATTGGCCCCGGCCGGCAATTGGCACTGTGCCAGGGCTGCGGTTGAAAATGGCGCGGATGCCATTTACTTTGGTTTAGATCATGGTAATGCGCGATTGCGGGCGGATAACTTTACCCTGACCGATCTGCCAGAGCTGATGGGTTTTCTGCATCAGCGCGGGGTGAAGGGTTATCTCACCCTCAATACTCTGGTGTTTGCCGGTGAACTACCGGCCATGGAAAAAATCCTACGCCCCATGATCGCCGCCGGGGTCGATGCCGCCATTGTTCAAGACCTTGGCCTCTGTCGATTAATTCGTCACCTCTCCCCGGATTTCCCTCTCCATGCCTCCACCCAAATGACCATCACCAGCGCAGCTGGCGTGGCCTTTGCCAGGGCCTTGGGGTGCGACCTGGTAGTGTTGGCGCGGGAATGTTCGATTCAGGAGATCCACCGCCTGCAACGGGACCTGGAACACCAGGGCCCTCCCCTCCCCCTGGAGATGTTTGTCCATGGAGCCCTTTGCGTGGCTTACTCCGGCCAGTGTTTGACCAGTGAGGCCCTGGGGGGGCGCTCCGCCAACCGGGGGGAATGCGCCCAGGCCTGCCGGCTGCCCTACGATCTGATTGTGGATGGCCAGCTTCAGGATTTGGGCGATCGCCGCTATCTGCTCAGTCCCCAGGATCTGGCCGGGATCGATGTCCTACCGGAGTTGATCGCCACCGGTGTCCGCTCCCTGAAAATTGAAGGCCGCCTAAAGAGCCCAGAATACGTCGCCAGCGTCACCCGCACCTATCGCCAGGCCCTGGATCGGTATGGCCAGTCTAGGGTCTCCTCCCCTGTAGGGGCCCGGGCCTACTACGAGCTGGCCATGGCTTTCTCCCGTGGGCTTTCCTCAGGGTGGTTGCAGGGGGTAGATAACCAGACCCTGGTACATGGCCGCTTTGGCAAAAAACGGGGGGTCTACCTGGGCCAGGTCAGCCGGGTCACCCCCCAGGGGGTTTGGCTCCGGCCCCTGGCTCCGGTCAAGGCGGGGGATGGGGTAGCCTTTGACCAGGGGGATCCGGCGGCGGAGCAGGGGGGGCGGATTTACCACGTTATCTCCCAGGGGGAGCAGGTGGAGCTACAGTTTGGCCGTCAAAGCCTTAGCCTCAAACGCATCCAGGTGGGGGATAGGCTCTGGAAAACCAGTGATCCGGCCCTGGAAAAGGACCTGCAGCAGAGCTTCCACGGATCCCAACCCCATCACCGCCGCCCCCTCAGCCTGGCGGTCTATGGGGATGTCGGTCAACCCCTGAGGCTGATCGGCGATGATCACCAGGGCCATCGGGTAGAGGTCCACTCCAGTACGCCCCTGGTGGCCGCCCATTCCCAACCTTTTACCACAGATCGCCTGCAACAGCAGCTGGGGCGGTTAGGCCAGACCCCCTTTTTTCTCAAGGATTTAGCCAATCACCTGACTGCCCCGGTGATGCTACCCCTGAAGGAGCTGAATCAGCTGCGGCGATCGCTGGTGGAGCAACTTCAGGCCCAGCGGGCCCAGCCCCCCGTCTGGCAGCTGCGATCGCAGGCAACCCTCACCCAACTGCTGCCCCTAGTCACCGGTCCTGCCCCGGGGGCTCCCCAGTTAACTGCCCTGGTGCGCCAACGGGCCCAACTAGAGGCGGCGCTGGCAGCGGGGCTGGAGACCTTTTACTATGAAGCTGAAAACCCCGCTACCTACCGGGAAACCGTCGACTGGTTCCGTTGCCATCGTCGCCACGGGGGGCAAACCCTCTGGGTCGCCCCCCCCCGCATTAGCAAACCAGGGGAAATCTATATCCTTGAACAGGTACGGCGTTCCCACGCCGATGGTTACCTGGTGCGCAACTACGATCAGCTCCAGTACTTTACTGATCAACCCTGCATTGGCGACTTTTCCTTCAATGTCGCCAACCCCCTCACCGCCGCCCACCTGATGGAGCGCTACGGCCTGGAACGGCTGACCGCCTCCTACGACCTCAACGTCGATCAACTGGCGGATTTACTGGCCATGGCCCCACCCCACTGGTTTGAAATCACCCTGCACCAGCACATGCCCTTGTTCCATATGGAGCACTGTGTGTTCTGCGCCTTTCTCTCCAGCGGCAAAGACTTCCGAGACTGCGGCCGGCCCTGCGAAAGCCACCAGGTATCCCTGCGAGATCGGGTGGGCACCGAGCATGCCCTACAAGCCGATGCTGGCTGTCGTAACACCCTGTTCAACGGCGTTGCCCAAACCGGGGCAGACTATGCCCACCGGTTAATCCAGGCAGGGGCCAGGCATTTCCGCCTGGAGTTTCTGCAGGAGTCCCCCGAACAGGTGATGGCGGTGATCAATCAGTATCACCGCCTCCTGGCAGGGGAAATTAGTGGCCCCCAGTTGTGGCGCCAGTTACATCTCCAGAGTCAACTAGGGGTTACCCGTGGGCCGCTTAACCCCAGCCATCGGCCTATAACTGCACCCTATACCCCGCATTTTTAATGGCGGCGGTGATGAGTTCCAGGCTGGTCCTAACTGGACTGGTAACTGCCCTATGTGATCAAGGTCACCTACGGCTGTGAGAAAAAAGCTAGGTTTTCTTTACGCTTAGCCTCATACTAACGGTTGACTCAGCCTTATTCGAGTCATCTACAGGGAACACAAGACTCACCGACGATCTATTCAGGTCCGTCGGTTTTTTTTAGGGCTAATAAAAATACATCGCTTTATTCCGCCCCCCATAACCGGATAGACTCTGGCATAAATCTACCTAGTTCTTCTGACTGCTAAGTTCTGACTACTGTCGCCTTAAAGGGTCCCCTAATTTAGGTCGAATAGTACTAGGGCAATTCCCTGGGTTTTTCAGTAGCCCTTTAAACCGACTTGACCATCGCCTTGGTGGGGATCTGGGTTGATCGCCGCACAATTTGGCGAAATTCTTCGCCATCGATGGTTTCCCGTTCCATCAGCAGATCCACCAGTTGATCCATTAAGGAGCGATGTTGACGCAACACTTGGCGAGCCTGGGCCAGGCAGCCGAGGGCAATTTCTCGAACTTTAGCATCAATTTTACTGGCCATCTCCTCCGACACTTCACTGCGGGGCATCAGGTTCCGCCCCAGAAACACCTGATTATCCATACTCTCCAGAGCTAACGGACCGAGTTCAGACATGCCATAGAGAGTAACCATTTGGCGCGCCAGGTTGGTCACCTGTTGAATATCGTTACTAGCCCCCGTAGAGGTTTCGTCCTCCCCAAATACCTCGGCCTCAGCGGCCAGCCCCCCCAGGGATACGGTGATCCGATCCAGCAGCCAGTTGCGGCTGTAGAGACCGCTATCAATGGTATCTTCATCGGGAAGAAATTGGGTAAAGCCCTCAATCCCCCCGGACCGGGGAATAATAGTTACCTTATTGAGTTCATCGGCATGTTGGAGGAGGGTAGTGAGTAGGGCATGTCCCACCTCGTGGTAGGCGGTCATGCGTTTACGACGGCTGTCCAGCAGGGGAGTAAGGCTGAGACCGATGGTGATCCGGTCCATGGCATCCTCCACCTCCTGCATGGTGATGGCCTCCTTGCGGCGACGGGCGGTGAGGATGGCTGCTTCGTTTAATAGGTTGGCCAGGGAGGCACCGGAAAATCCGGGGGTACGCCGGGCAATCACCGCCAGGGAGACCTGCGGAGACATTTTCTTATTGCGGGCATGCACCTCCAGGATCGATAGACGACCGTTGTAGGTGGGCAGGTCTACCACCACCTGTCGGTCAAACCGACCCGGCCGCAGTAGGGCGCTATCAAGAACATCAACCCGGTTAGTGGCGGCAATGACGATCACACCGCTGTTACCCTCGAAGCCATCCATTTCCGTGAGCAGTTGATTTAGGGTCTGCTCTCGTTCATCGTTGCCGCCGCCAATCCCCGCTCCCCGTTGCCGACCAACCGCATCAATTTCATCGATGAATACAATGCAGGGGGCGCTTTCCTTGGCCTTGCGAAACAAATCCCGCACCCGGGATGCCCCCACCCCCACAAACATCTCAACAAATTCGGAGCCGGAAATTGAGAAGAAGGGTACCCCTGCTTCACCGGCGATCGCCTTGGCCAGCAGGGTTTTTCCCGTACCCGGTTGCCCCACCAGCAGTACCCCTTTGGGAATGCGGGCGCCGATGGCGGTAAACTTTTCAGGATTCTTTAGGAAGGACACCACCTCCTGAAGTTCCTCCTTGGCTTCTTCAATACCCGCCACATCCTCAAAGGCTACCCCGGTCTTGGCCTCCATTTGAAAGCGAGCCTTAGACCGGCCAAAGTTCATGGCATTGCCCGCCCCCGCCGCTGACCGCCGTAGCAGCATCAGCAGCCCTAAAATCAAAATTAACCCCAGTAGGGAATTGGTAGCCAGCCAGGCCAGAGCACTGTTATTAGAAGAGTCCCGCATATCGACATCAACGTCATTTTGACGCAGACGACGAATTAGCTCAGAATTGCGATCGCTGGCAAACAGCATCACCTGGTGGGGGGGCTGATCCGATGCATCGCCCTCGAGGCGGACGTAGGCCAGACCCCGAGTCTGATCCAGATCGACCTTCTCCACCAGCCCCTGATCGATTTTTTCCAGGAGTCGACCGTAGGTGAGCTGCTCCTTCTCTGGGTTAGCATCGGCCAGGGCTGTAGAAAGGGGCAAAAAACTTTGACAACCAAACCAAAGCAGGGTTATCAAACCTGTAGCTCCTAAATGGCGCTTCACCTTGCCCACCACCAAATCACCAACGGAACCTGTTCCCATAGATCATCTAAACTCGCGAAATCTCAGCGGTCATCAATTAGGCTGGCAATGCCCTCAGGGTTCCCAGATACCAACCCAGCACCTAACCTGTGATTGTCCTAGTCTAACCTAACCCCCAGCAATGGACCCAGAGGCCAGGGTAAAAGGCTAGGATAAATTCCCTTAAGGGCGATGGTATAAGCCATCACGGGGGTACCCTAACTCTACATCTACATCCCGGCGGTTTACCTTAAATAACACACCCATGGGTCTATTCCTTCTACGTTCTGGCTCAGCCTTAACTGCACGAGTCCTAGCCCTTAGTGCAGGGTTTGCGGTCCTGGGTTGGTGCCTGGCCTGTCTGGCCTCCCCCTGGCCGATTTGGGCCGGTACTTTTTTAACCATGGCTTATGTTCTTTGGGTCGGGCAGGCCGGCATTTTTCTGGCCAGTGTCTGGTCGACGATTTTAATTAGCCTGGTGATTATTTTCAATATCCTGCCACCCCTGTGGCTTGAGTATTTTGACTATCGCCTCTGGCCAGCCAGCATCATTCTCTTTTGGGCGACCAGTGTGCTGCTGTTTACCCTGTTGGCCAACTATACCCAGAGCCTGCAACAACTACCGCCACAGGTCCGTTTTTTCTGGCGCTTGGGCAGTTGGCTCCTACTCCTGGCCGGGTTGGGCCTGGGGGCTGCCTTGATTCCTAAACCTGCTTTTCTCACCCTATAGGCCATCCTGGGCCGCTATTTTGTATGAGTAACCTATCCTTCTATTCCCTAAAACCCACTCGGGCGGGTGGGCGACCCTCCCGCAGCCGCAGCGCCACCACCTACCTCGAGGCCATGGCGCCAGAGACTCGGGCTAGCCTGAGTGCCGATCAATTGGCTGAAATAGATCGGGTGATCGGGCTGGCGCTGCCCCAGCCAGCGCCTAAAATCATCGATCTGCGCATGGATATTGATTTGCTGGTGAGTCGTTTTTTTATCGTCCTCTTTGTGGGTAAGGACCGACGTCGGAGCCCTCGATCCCAGCCGATCAGGCCCCTAACCGCCGCCCTCAACTGGTTGACCGCCATGGTTTTGCTGCTGGGAGTAAACCTGGTCATTAGTGTGAGCCTCTTTGCCTTCGCCTACCTGGTCAAGTCCGCCGTTGGCATCAATTTGACCCCTGGGCACCTGGGGGATTACCTTCGCCAGGTGCCATCCCCCTAAGCCTTGGCAGCTAGGTCCACAGCAGGGTGACCCGATCGCCACGGGTAAAGCCAAGCTGGGCTTGGGCATTGCCCTGGTTAACGGCAATTTCTAGCCAGCCATGGCTGCCCACCAGGGCCAGCGGCTGATCGGAGCTGACACTGGCATAGGTGGTGCCCTGGGGAATGGAGGTTGCCCCCAGCACCAACTGCCAGGGGCGATCGCCCAGGTGCTCAGCGGCGATAGTGGTAATGCCGTTACCGAAATGGTCAATGGCCTGGATACAGCCCTCCAGCCCCAGGGGGTTGATTTTCACCGGCGGTATATCCAGCCGCACCAGAGACTCGGGGCTAATGGCGGTACCCAGGGCCCCCAGGGGAATGCCCGTGGCCAGGTAGCCCGCTACGGGGGCAAAGATATCACGACCATGGAAGGTGGGGCTGGGGTTGGGGGTGCGCCAGTAGGTGGGTCGATCGAGGGTGACCGCCTGTTGCACCGGGTAGCGATCGCCAACCCCGCTGAGTATGCCATTATCGGGGCCCACCAGATAGCCCCCCGCCAGCTTCAGGGCCACGGGGCGACGTTGGCTCCCTACCCCCGGATCCACAATTACCAGGTGAATGGTACCGCGGGGGAAGTAGGGAAAGGCATTCAATAGGTGAAAGCGAGCCGCCTGCAGATCCTGGGGAGGGATGTGGTGGGTCAGATCGATCAGGGGGGTGGTGGGGGAGTGGCTGGCGATTACCCCCTTAATGATGCCCACGTAGGCATCGGCGGTACCAAAGTCAGTGAGTAGGGTAATCATCGCCAGGCCCTACTTGCGACCAATTTGCCAGAGCAACAGTTGCTGGGTGGGCTCAATGCCCAGGCCGGTCACCCCAGACTGGGCAAAGGCGTAGTCCTGATTTTGCCAGAGGGGCACGTAGGGCACCTCGGTGGCCGCTAAATCCTGCAGCTCCGTAATCACCTGGCGGCGGGCCTGGGGGTCCGATTCCCCCTGCTGCTGGGTCACCAACTGATTGGCCTTGGGGTTGTAGTAAAAGGAGCCATTGCCCCGGGAGGCGCCCTCCTTACAGCCGCTGGCCTCATCCCCCTGGGCGCAGCTTAAAAAGGGCTGCAGGAAGGTGTCTGGATCGTAATAGTCTGGATACCAGTTAGACAGAACGATGGGGTAGATGCCCTTGTCAACGTTACTCCAGAGGGTGGCCCCTTCGGTGTTTTGCACACTAACGGTGACCAGACCCGGCAGGGCGGTTTCGATCGACTGCTTCAGGGTATTGGCCACGATACTGCGGGTGGTGGAGGCGGAGGGATACCAGATTTCGAGGGTCAGCGGATTAGCCTCGGAAAACCCCGCCTCGGTAAGCAGAGTCTTGGCCCGGTCAAAGTTGCCATCGCCGTAGGCCTGCTTAAAGACCGGAGCGGCCACATCAAAACTCGGGGGAATCAGGCTATAGAGGGGTTCCGCCTGGCCCTGGAAAACCCGTTCCTGCAATAGGGGCCGATCTACCATGGCGGCGATCGCCTGGCGTACCCGGACATCCTCCAGGGGCTTAATGGTGCGGTTAAGCACCATGTAGTTAATCACGTTGGTGCCCGCCTCGATCACCTGCCAACCGCCACTGCTGGCCTCCCGTTGGAGGCTGGCGATTTGCTCTGGGTCGAGGGTCTGGTAGGCAATGTCAATGCCGCCGGTCTTGAAGCTGTTGTAGAGATTGGCGGGGCTGCTGAAAATTTGAATATCAATGCCCTGGTTGGCTGGGGCAGGCCCCCAATAGTTGGGGTTGACGTCTAGCTTAATGGCATCGCTGCTAAAGCTGGCCAGCTGGTAAGGACCGGTACCCACAAAACCATCGGGTTTAAACTTACCGGCCCCCACTTCGTACTGCTTGGGGGACACCGGCGTTAGCCCAGAGAAGCTGAGCAGGGCCGGAAAGGCGGCAAAGGGGGTTTTAAGGGTAATGGTCAGCTGATGCTCACCGCTGGCCTTGACTCCCGCCACCCGCTCCGTCAGTAGGGCGGCGGGGCGACCGCCATTTTCCATGAAGCGCTTGAGGGAAAAGGCCATCACCTCGGCGGTGAAGGGGGTGCCATCGTGGAGGGTGACATCGGTGCGCAGGGGAATGGTGTAGGTGAGGCCATCGTCACTGACGGTGGGCAACTCGGTGGCCAACTGGGGAACCAGCTCGGTGCTACCGGGACGATAGCTATAGAGGCGATCCCCCAGGTTGTAGAGCAAAATGCCCGGGAAGGTCTCGTAGGCATCGGCCGGATCGAGGGTGCGGGCGGTGAGGGTGGTGCCCAGGGTGATGCGATCGCTGCCCGCGGCGGATTGGTCCACCTGGGGACGCCCACCACAGCCCAGCACCAGCAACAGACAAAGGCTAAATAAGCCGATAAATTGCCCGAGCCGCCGACGTTGCCTAGCCCCCCAGAGCAGCGGCCTAACCCCCACCCCAAATATTCCCTTCATGGTTCCCTGTCCTCGCCCTGCAGGTCTGAATCCTGGGGGGTGCATGGCAAACCAATCCCTGCCCTTGAACACCCCAGTGTGTTGCCTAGTTGTATCACCCTTTGTCCGTCCTACAGGGGTTATGATGGAAGGCGGTTGACATTTCTTAATATTGCCGCCTGTCTATGGCTTCCTCCTCCCCCGCTAGTGGTATGAAGGGGTTGATTGAGACCCGCCTACTCCAGGGTCAGCCCCTAACCGCTGAGTTGGCCGCGATTTTGTTGGTCTACGTTGTCCAGGGTATTCTCGGCCTGGCTCGGCTGGCGGTAAGCTTTTTCCTGAAGGACGATCTGGGGCTCAGTCCGGCGACGGTGGCGGCCCTCACCGGGGTGGCCGCCCTACCCTGGACGATTAAACCCCTGTTTGGCTTTATGTCGGACGGGTTGCCCATCGGCGGCTATCGTCGCCGGCCCTACCTGGTGCTGTCGGGCTTGGTGGGCTGTGCTGCCTGGGTGGCCCTGGGGACGGTGGTGCAGTCTGCCTGGGGGGCGATCGCCGCCATCACCGTGAGTTCCCTATCGGTGGCGGTTAGTGACGTGATTGTGGACTCCCTGGTGGTGGAGCGGGCCCGGGGGGAATCCCAGGCCACCGCTGGCACCCTCCAGTCCCTCACCTGGGGGGCCTCGGCGGCGGGGGGGCTGTTCACCGCCTACCTGGGGGGTGCCCTGCTGGAGCAGATGACCACCCGCACCTTGTTTTTAATCACCGCCAGCTTTCCCCTGATTGTCTCCCTAACGGCCTGGCTGATTACTGAGGAACCGATCAGCGATCGCTCCACCTGGGGCCTGGTGAAACATCAGGTAAGCCAACTCTGGGGAGCGATTCGCCAGCGGGCCATCTGGATGCCCGCCCTCTTCCTCTTCCTCTGGCAGGCTACCCCTAGCGCCGATGCCGCCTTCTTCTTCTTTACCACCAACGATCTGGGCTTCGGGCCCGAGTTTCTGGGTCGGGTGCGGCTGGTCAGCAACCTGGCGGCCCTGATTGGTATCTGGGTATTTCAGCGGTTTTTGCGAGACGTGGCCTTCCGCTCTATTTTTGCCTGGTCTACGGTGTTGTCCAGTCTGTTGGGTCTGACCAGCTTAATTTTGATTACCCATGCCAACCGCAGCCTGGGCATTGACGACCGCTGGTTTAGCCTGGGGGATAGCTTAATCCTGACGGTGATGGGGCAAATTGCCTTCATGCCGGTGCTGGTGCTCTCGGCCCGACTTTGTCCGCCGGGCATAGAGGCTACCCTGTTTGCCCTGCTAATGTCGATTGTTAATCTGGCGGGCCTGGTTTCCCACGAATTAGGGGCCCTGGTTACCCACTGGCTAGGGGTGACGGAAACCGATTTTAGCCACCTCTGGCAACTGGTGTTGCTGACCAACCTCACCACCCTCCTGCCCCTGCCCCTGGTGTTTCTGCTGCCGGCGGTCTCTGCCCAAGGGGAGGCTAGGGGCGACTCCGTTGACCCTTCCCCTCTGGAGGGGCTAGACCGGTCCCGACCGGTGCCGACCCAGTCACCCTAACTGTCCCTGCTCCTAACCCCTTTACCGAATTCCTAACCATGACCACCACCTCCCTCCCTACCCCCACCTATTCCCTGGCCGACTGGTGCAGTGGCTACCGCTCCCAGCCTGAGGAATATAGCTACCCCGTCACGGACCTTGAGGGCACTATCCCCGCTGAGTTGCAAGGCACCCTGTTTCGCAACGGGCCTGGCCAGTTAGAGGTCTATGGTCAGCCGGTGAAGCACCCCTTTGATGGGGATGGCATGGTCTGTAGCCTGCGCTTTCACCAGGGCCAGGCCTACTTTCAGAACCGCTATGTCCGTACCCGTGAGTACCTGGCTGAGCAGGCGGCTCAACGCCCCCTCTACCGAGGGGTATTTGGCAGTCAAAAGCCCGGCGGTCCCCTGGCTAATGTCCTTGACCTGAGGTTGAAAAATATTGCCAATACCCACGTAATCTACTGGGGGGGTAAGCTGCTAGCCCTTTGGGAAGCCGCCCAGCCCCACCGCCTTGATCCCGCCACCCTGGATACCCTTGGCCTGGAGGACTTTGACGGTCTGATTCCGCCGGGGGGATCCTTCACCGCCCATCCAAAAATCGACCCCGGTCACCATGGCGATCCGCGGCTGGTGGGGTTTTCCGCCAAGCCGGGGCTCTCTACCAAAATTACCCTCTACGAATTTGATCTAGACGGTCAACGGATCAGTCAACACAGCCATAGTTTGCCGGGCTTTGCCTTCCTCCATGATTTTGCCCTTACCCCTAACTACGCCATCTTCTTTCAAAACCCTATCAGCTTTGCTCCCCTCCCCTATCTGCTGGGGTTCAAGGGGGCGGCGGAATGTCTCCATTTCGACCGGCACCAGTCTACCCGGGTGATTCTGATTCCGCGTCACGGCCAGGCCCCGATCCAGGTGATCCATACCGACCCCTGTTTTGTTTTCCACCACGCCAATGCCTTTGAGGCGGAGGGCCAGGTGGTGGTGGATTCGGTGTGCTATCGGGAGTTTCCCCAGTTGCCAGGGGGCGGCGACTACACCACCGTCGACTTTGACCAGGTACCGGAGGGTCAGCTCTGGCGCTTCCACCTGGATTTAAACCAGGGCACCGCTCGAACAGAAACCCTGCTGTCTCGCTGTGTGGAGTTTCCTAGCCTGCACCCTGATCAGCTGGGGCGGCCCCACCGCTACCTCTACCTGGGCACCGCCGCCACCGCCCAGGGCAATGCCCCCCTGCAGGCCCTCCTGAGGTTCGATACCCAAAGCCGCCAGAGCCAGCTGTGGAGTGCTGGCCCCCGCAGTTTTATCGGGGAACCCCTATTTGTGCCCCGGCCCCAGGGGGAAGGGGAGGACGATGGTTGGGTGATTGCCATGGTCTACGCCGGCGATCGCCAGTGTTCCGACGTGGTCATTCTGGATGGCCGGGATTTAGCTGCTGGTCCCCTGGCTAGGCTGAAGCTACCCCACCATATTCCCTACGGACTCCACGGCAGCTTTGTACCGGAGATCTTCTAGATTCCGGTTTAAGTCGGGACCGATTTAAACCTGGCCCACCGGTAATTCTGGCTGCATCTCTGAAGCTGGCACTCCCTCGGGCCTCTCCAGGGATGCTCCCTTGAGCACCAGCACCGAACAGGGAGCATGGTGCAGGGCATAGTTGCTGACGCTGCCCAACAGGGCCTGGGATAGGCCGCTGCGCCCCCGGTTACCCAGAATCACCAGGTCTGCTCCCCAGGCCTGAGCCGCCTTGCAAAGCACCTTGCCGGGCTCCCCCACCAATTGGCGGAACTCCCCGGTTACCTCGACCGCCTCCGCCCGATGGGCAAACCGCCGCAGCCGGTCTAAACTTTCCGTCTCGTAGCGTACCCACTCCTGGTGCCAGAGCTCCAGGTTAACCTCACTGCCCGGTGCCCAATACATCGAGTCCATGGTACTGGGCAGGGGTAGGGGACTGCCCTCCTCCTGCCCTGAGAGGCTGTGTACGAGTAGTAAGCAGGCCCCTGTCCCCTGGGCCAGGGTCAGGGCGGCGTTGAACACCGCCTCGGCGGCGGCGCTATTGTCTAAGGCCACGAGGATTTTCTGGTACATAGTCTGCCCCTGGGTTGTAGGTTAATAAAGGCCCCCTGCCCCACCGATCAGTTTCCCTAGGCGGGCCGTTGGGGGTGTACGGGTTTGGGTAACACCCAGCAAAGAATTAGAACCAGCCCCAGCAGCCCCAGTTCGGTGAGCAAATAAAGCATGTCATGGTAACTTAGTACTAGGCTTAGCATCGGTTTACCCTCCTGCTGCGATCGCCACGGGAAGCGGTTTAAACCAACCTCCATCCCTATTTTCCCCCTTTCTATGACCTTAGGTATCATTCTGCAACGAAGTGTTATAGCCGTCAGGGTCACAGAAAGTTTTTACCTTCATCTTGGGTGGGGCCAATTAAACTCAGGGTAGAGTTTAATGTCAAGGCAAGGATTATAGCCGTAGCTAACCTTAGCAGAGCAGACCTTGGTGTTATCGCTCCCTTTATTCACCGTCCACCATGGAGAAGGACATGATTCCCAGCAATCACCAACTGTCCCAGGAGTTAAAACAGAAGCAGTTGCAATTGCAAACCTTTCGGGAGTCTACAGGGGCATCCCTCCAGACCATGCTCGATCAGTACGACTGGGGCATCGTTTCCCGGGCAGGGCATCAGGGGTTACCCCTCCTGACCCTGCGGCTGGATCATCGCATCGCCCTGGATGATCCCTTTCTGCTCAGCCTGGCGGAGCAGGCGGAAAAAACCTGGGGCCCGGTTGATTTTGCCCTGTTCTCCGGGGAAACCTCCGAGCCGGTGCGGGTGTTAAGCAAAACCCTACTGGACCAACGGTGGCGCTGGCGACAGACCCAGGCCTAGAGGAATGCCAGTTAACTCAGCTTCAGGGCGTTAACCGGCACGTCATCCCAGGATTCTACGGTGCGTAGACGGGCCAGCCAACCAGACTGACGTTGATCCTCCGTCAGGTTCGCCTGGAAGGACTGGTGACAGGCCCGGGCCTGGTCAGCATCCACACAGGCAATACAGGAGTAGATCAGGCCGGAGGGGTCAATTTGCTCGTTAATCCAAATCATGGGAGGCAATGGGTGAGGGAACGGGATCGGTCAAGCAAGCTAGAACTATAGAAAAGCTAGACCCTTAGCGGCGTTTCAGCCACAGTAACAGGGCCATGATTAACCCCACCAGGGGAAGGACCAGCAGGGCAAAAACCCCCAGGCCAATCTGCTGCTGCACCGTCATCACAATGCGACGGTTAGTCACTTGCCGGGGACGAATGGAAAGGGTGGCATCGTCCTTCTGGCTGAGCCAGCTAACGGCGTTGAGGAAAACATCGCCATTCAGTTGTTGCTCAAATAGGCCATCGGTGGCAAAGGTGGCATTGCCAATCACCACCAGGCGAGCCTGGGGCCCGGTGGGCTCCCCATCTTCACCAACCTGGGCGGTTGACCCCTCCCCCACCGGACGGCTGAGAGCTACCCCCAGGGTGTAGGGGCCACTAGGGGGAGCCTCCTGGTTAAATTGCAACTCTCCCTCAGCAGAGAGGGCTTCAGCCCGACTTTGGGGGTTACTGCGCAGGATCGGTTCCGCCGTCACCCCCGCCATTGCCTCCACATTAACGGGGCGCACCAGGGGAAAGAAGGACCGACCGGTGCCAAAGTCTCGGGTAATGGGATGGTCACCGTAATCCGTTACCAAGGGGGCTGCTGGTCCGAGCCCCACCAGCTGACCCGAGCCAGAGGTATCTAAAACAATGCGATTATCCAGGCTCACCCCCCAGCTATCCAGCAGGCTATCGAGGTTAGGACTGGTGCGGGGGTCAATCATCAATAGCAAACTACCCCCCCCCTCCAGGTAGGTGGATAGGGCCTTAACTTCGTTATCAAAGAACTCCGCCGCTGGCCCCGCCACGATCACGACGTTGGCATCTTCAGGCACCGTTGAGGTCTTGGCCAGGTCAAGGGGCTCCACCGTAAAGCCCTTCTCCCCTAGGGCGCTGACCCCCTGCTCCAGGCCGGTCTTGCTGCCATCGATGGGGAACTCCTGGTGGCCCTGGGTGAAATAGGCCCGTAGACTACCGGTTTGAGTCAATTGGTCAAGGGCATTGGTGAGGGTGCGCTCGGAGAGGAGATCGCTGGGGCTCAGCACCTGCAACTGACGTCGCTGTTCCCCCTGCTTGAGGAACACTGCACCGGCCTGGGTAGCGCCAAACTCCTGGGCTTGCCTGGGGTCATCGTAGGGGTTAACGTACTCAAAGGAAAATTTATCCCCCGACTGTCGATAGCTCTCGAGCAGCTGGCGATCCTGGGGGTTTTGATTGGCATCAAAGATCACCACCTGGACAGGATCGGTCAAAGCCTGCACCACCTGCTGGGACTGGGGAGCCAGGGTAAACAATTGATTTTCCGTGAGGTCAATGCGGCTGTTGTAACGAACCGCCAACCAGTTAATTAACCCCAAGATCACCAGCACCGCCAGGGTCGAGATCAGGGCATTAGCGCCGGTCTCCGTGGACCGCTGGGACCAAAAGCGATCACGACCCTGGTCACTGAGGCTGAGGCCCACCACCAGCAACCCCAGACCCCCCACTAGTAGCCCCAGGGACAGGGGCCCCCAACCCTGCAGCAACCCCACCAACAGGCCCGCGGTGACCAGGGCCAACCCCGGCAGGGATAGATACTTCAATGACCTGGCCATTGCCTTTTTCATCGGTTTCCCCTCCTACTCGCCACTAAGACCGCTCAAATCGAAGGGCTTCAACGGACTGGGCCGTCAGATAAAGGCCCAACACCATAAAGGATAAAAACATTACCAGGCTGCTGCTATCAAAAATTCCCTCGGTAAAGTCCGTAAAGTGGCGCAGCAGGGACAGATGGCCAAGGGCCTGGCCGAGGGGGCCGGGAATAGCCTGGGCAATGACATCGATCAGCCACAACAGCAGGATCAGGGCAAAGGTCATAATCGCCGACAACACCGTACTCTCCGTCAAGGAGGAAATAAACATGCCCAGGGCCAGGATGCTAGCGGCCATAAGCACTAACCCCAGATGGGCAATGCCAAACCCCACCGAGCTGGTGGGGGGAGAGGCGGCCCCCAGGGCCACCGACTGACAGACCATCAGGGGCAAAATCAGGCCGACGTAGAAGAGTACCACCGCCAGCAGTTTGCCCAGGGCCACCGCCCAATTGGGCAGGGGGGAGGTGGCCAACAGCTCCAGGGTGCCTTGCTTGCGTTCGTCGGCGTAGAGCCCCATGGACAACATCGGTAGAATAAACATCGACAGAGAGCCCAGGAGACCGACGTAGGCCTTATTAAATTCGTAGGCCACATCCAGGGGCGGAGAGGGGGGCAACCCCATCTGCACCGCCTGATCCGCCATGGCGGCCTGGGCAATGATCCCCTGGGGGCCGAGTAGGATCACTACCAAAAAGAAGCCCCCCAACAGCCAAAATACCCCAGCAATCAGGTAGGACAGGGGGGAGGAGAGGTAGCTTTGTAGTTCTCGACGGAGAACGGCAAGGATAGATTTGGCTATCATGGGCAAAGCAGGCGAAACAACTAACCCCCGGATATAGGGTAGCAGTGATCAGCCTATAGGGGCTGGATGTCCAGGCTATCACGGCTGTGGCTCAGCACGTCCACCGATCGCTTCAACTTAGCCTCCAGGTAATGTTTTTGGTCTAACAATTGGCGTAACCGCTGGTGGCGGGCGATTGCCTGACTCAGGGTCGATAGCTGCTCGGTAGGACAGGGTAGACACTGCACCTGACCATCAGCATCCAGACTACAGAGCTGATAGGCCGACGGGGCGGAGTGGGGCAGAGGCAGCTCGCTACCCTGAGAGAGGCGATCGACGTAATCAGAAATTGCCTCTGGGTCACCGTGACGGAGCAGGCTAGCGGCATCTCCGGAGCTGTTAGCAGGGGCAGCCATGGTTTCTAACCAACCCTCCACAATGGGTCCCTCCAGGTAGAGGGCCTGAATCTGTTCCAGGGTTTGCCGTAATTCACCGTGCCAGGCGGAGATTGCCACCTGAATATCCTCCAACACCTTCAGGGCCAGGGCGGGGTTAGCGTCATGGCGGTGACGGCTAAATACTGGCCGCTTGGGCTTGGGTAATTTGGGCATGGGGGTGTTCTGGGAGCTCAGCCCTAAGGGCAGCCCTGGCCGATCAACGGTAGACCGGGGGGGTGAAGCACTCCCCTTGCCGATTTGGAAGGAAATCGGCTTGGCGCTCCCCCGTACCGGCGGTAGGGGAGCGGGGTCTAGGGCATCGAAGGGATCTACCATGGCAATCACAGCTGGGAGAGGGGGTTAGGACCCGACTGATGGAGACGGCCAGCACCGCTGGCCAGGGGATTGGCCCCACCCAACGACGGTCAACGGTTGGGGGGCCACCCTGTTTTTAAGGGTATACCGGAATCCTTAAGTTGTGACCTACCCAGGCAAGGGACAACGGATAATAGACTGTAGCTGAATCCAGGGCGAGGGCCCGGTTCAGAGTTCTCAACGGCCGTCTCCCTACAGGATTGAACCTATGCAAATTGGCATCCCCAAGGAAATCAAGGACCAGGAATTTCGCGTCGGTCTTACCCCGGCGGTGGTGCATACCCTCTGTCAGCAGGGCCATGACCTGGTGGTGGAAACCGCCGCGGGGGTAGGATCGGGCTTTACGGATGGGGACTACCAAGGGGCTGGAGCTACCCTGGTGGAGGACCCGGCCCTGGCCTGGCAGGCCCAGTTAGTAGTTAAGGTGAAGGAACCCCAGCCCTCTGAGTACCCCTACCTGCGACCGGATCTGGTGTTATTTACCTACCTGCACCTGGCGGCGGAGCGATCGCTGACGGAGGCCCTGCTGGCCAGGGGCACCACGGCGATCGCCTACGAGACCGTCACCAACCCCCAGGGGCGATTACCCCTGCTTACCCCCATGAGTGTGATTGCCGGTCGGCTATCGGTGCAGTTTGGCGCCCGCTACCTGGAGCGCCAACAGGGGGGGCGCGGGGTATTGTTGGGGGGGGTACCGGGGGTGGCCCCCGGGCTGGTGGTGATCCTGGGCGGCGGGGTGGTGGGCACCGAGGCCACCAAAATGGCGGTGGGCCTGGGGGCCCGGGTGCAGATTATCGATCTCAATGTGGAGCGTCTGGCGGAGCTGGAAACCCTGTTTGGCTCCCGGGTGGAACTGCTCTACAGCAGCGCCAGTCAGATCGCCGCGGCGGTGCCCCAGGCCGACCTGCTGATCGGAGCGGTGCTAGTGCCGGGTCGCCGCGCCCCTATCCTGGTCAGTGAGGCGCTGGTGGCCGCCATGCAGCCAGGCTCGGTGATTATTGACGTGGCGGTGGATCAGGGAGGCTGCATCGAAACCCTACGGCCCACCAGCCATAGCCAACCCACCTACCGCCACGCGGGGGTGGTACACTTTGGGGTACCCAATATGCCTGGGGCCGTTCCCTGGAGCGCCACCCAGGCCCTTAGCAATGCCACGGCTCCCTACGTGCAGAAATTGGCCCGGGGGGTGGAGAGGGCCCTGGCGGAGGATAGCGGCCTGGCCCAGGGACTGAACGTAGCTGGGGGAAAACTGGTGCACCCGGCAATTAGGGAGGTATTCGCTGATCTGTAGCTTTAACCAACCTGTAAGGGGCCAGAGGACAACCTACCAACCAAAGGCGGATAGCACGATGGGGGCTTGAGGGACCGGCGACTCCGCTGGGGGGGTAGGAGCCAAAATTCTAGTTTCGGCACAAAAGGAGGCGGTATTGAAGCCGCCAAACCGCTTCACCACACTGGTGCGCAGCCGTAGGTTGGGGTTGGCAAACCAGAACCGCTCCACGGAACTCATGGTTTCATACTCCGTGGTCAGTACCAGACCCTGATCGCCATCAATTTCGTAGCGGCCAATCACCGGGACAATTTCAGCATAGCCCCGTTCCCGCAGCAGATGGCCCCGGCTCGGTTGATCGGCGTCGGGCACCAGGGCGAACACCGTATTGCCAGTATGGTTTTCATCCTCCCGGTCCCAGGCCATGGAACCCTCCCAGGTGACCAGAGCCCCCCCCACCGCCAGGGCCGGCTCCACACCGTGGATCTGACAAATGTCCACCACTCTGGGGTGGCCTTGCTCCAGGGCCTCCACCGCAATGGTGGACCCTCCCAATTCCGCCCGCCGGAAGGGCAGGTGATGGGTGGTGCGTTGGGAGTGCCATTGGCCGGCACTGAGCCGGAAGAAGTCCATTACATCCATGGGGCGACTTAAAGGAGAAACCTAGCTATAAGGGAGTTGAAGGTGATCATAGATCATTTCCTCCCCCTCTGCCATGGCAGCCAGGCCCAGGGGTGACAGCCGGTCCAGATCCTGCCTGCTCAACCCTGGAACACCTAACCCACGGTGCCAAAGCGAATCTTCAAGTAATCATCCTCCATTTTGGCACCGGCGGGCTCCATGGCGGCCAGGGCCTGGGGCAGCACCAGGTTGCGGCGGTGGTTGCCAATCCGGATATTCAGCTCGTCAGCGGATTTGCTGAGCTCGATTTTATCCTTGGCAATACCTGGCAGGTAGACCTCCAGGCTGTACTGATTGTTATCCTGCACCACCCGCAGGGTGGTTTCCTTGTAGTAGACCTGGGTGGGGTCTTCCTCGCCGTAGAGGGTCTGCTTAAGACGTTGCAGCGCCTCTAGCCCACACATCTCATCGGCAAACAGGGGAATTTCCTTCACCGGCAGGGGGCGAAAATTATCGTGGATTTCCTGCTTATACTGCTGCTGTTTCTCCTTCATCCGTTGGAAGAAGGGGTCCTGCACCGCCTCCGGGATGATGCGGTTAGCGATCACCAGGTCGGTGCCCACATTGTAGAGGCTGAGGTAGGCATGGGCCCTCAGGGACTCCTTAATCACCATTTTCTCGGGGTTGGTGACCAGGCGCACCGAGGTAGTACCCGGGTCCGTGAGCACCTTTTCCAGGGCAATTAACTGCTCGTAGAACTCGTAGGGGGCATCCATCACTTCCTTAGTAGGTAGGGAAAACCCCGCCACCGGGCGAAACAGGGGCTCCACCAGGGGCCGCAGGGCCTCCGACACCGCCTGAAAGGGTTTGTAGAGCTTACGCATATACCAACCGGCCACCTCGGGGAGGCTAAGCAGGCGCAGGGCGGTACCGGTGGGGGCGGAGTCGATGATCAACACATCGTATTCCCCCTCGTCATGGTGACGCTTCATCCGCACCAGACTAAAAATTTCGTCCATGCCGGGCAAAATCGCCAGTTCTTCCGCCTCAATTCCCTCCAGACCGCGGGCCTGCAGCACGTTAGTGATATAGCGCTTCACCGCCCCCCAGTTGCCCTCCAGTTCCAGCAGGGCGTCTAGCTCTGCCCCCCAGAGGTTAGGTTGCACTAACCGGGGATCATGGCCCAGATCCAGGTCAAAGCTATCCGCCAGGGAATGGGCTGGGTCCGTGCTTAGCACCAGAGTTTTGTAGCCTAACTCCGCACAACGCATCCCCGTGGCCGCCGCTACGGAGGTTTTACCAACGCCGCCTTTACCAGTCATTAATAATACCCGCATGGGGTGGCCTCGCCTTTTTCTAGTGGTGTCTCTCTACAGGATAAATATATGAATCAGGGGGAACCTTGATAGGCAGGCCGTCCCGGTTCATTTATTGAGTTTCATTTATTAATTTATAGGTTTTTGACAGGTTATGCCGCGGGGGATAACCCAATTTGACCGGTGGATAGCCCCCCTAGCCGCTGTTGGGGCACCAATCAACCCTCGAGTCCCTGGTGCCAAGTCTGTAGAGCTGACCAGGCCGGGCAGGGTCGGGCCGATTGTAGGGACTCGGGTTTACTCCAGGTGAAGGGGGCCTGCTGTTCCGCCGACATCCACAACAGCCGTTTAGCCCGAGTCATGGCCACGTAGAGCAGACGGTACTCCTCCGCGGTCTTCAGATTCTGGGCCTGCTGCCAGGCCCTCAGCACCTCCGGCAGGTCCTCCCTCCCCTGGTGGATGTAGGTGCGAATCTGGGCCCGGGCCACCTCCGCCAGGGTGAAGTCCCCCAGGAACTCTGCCGGGGGGGGGACCCACAGTTGACCGGGGATGGTTTTCTCCTGCAGGAAGGGCAGAAACACGCCGTCCCAGTCTAGCCCCTTGGCCCGGTGCATGGTCAGGATGGTGACCTGACCGGGGCGGGTGTAGAGGGCGTCGGTGTCCTCCGTTTCCACGGCGCTGAACCGTTCCCCCCCCAGGATGTCCTGCAGGACGGCCACGGTGGCGGCCAGGCTGGTATCCTGCCGCTGTTGTTGGCTGACCCGGGCGGCCAGCTTATCGGCGGTGGCCAGTTCACTTTGGTTATAGCCCAGGGTCAGGCCAATGAAGGAAAACAGGCTGTAGGGGGGCAATTCCAGCCGAGATCGCAGCAAACTCAAACAATAGCGGCGGGCGGTCTGGGCCGCCTCCGTCTGGGGGGGAGTATCCAGGGGCCCCGGGTAGAGAAACTGTTCTGGGGCCAGGGCCAGGGCGTCCAGGTCCTGGCTGGGCACCCGGCGGCGATCCACCAGGATGCGAAGGGCGGCCTTGAGCTGGGTGGGGGAGTGGGGCCGTTGGATAAACCGTAGCAGGGCCAGCATCTCCTCCGGTACCTGGGTCTGGCGGTCCTGCTCGCCGACGTCGTATAGCCTCAGCCCCAGGGCCGCCAGATCCACCCCCACCCGTTCTGGCTGTCGCAGGTGCTGGGCCACGTACTGGCCCTGGCGGGACTCCCGCACCAGTACCGCCAGGCTGACCTGGGGATTCTCCTGGTAAAGGGCGGCGATCCGGGCGGCCAGGGCGGTCAGGGCGGCGGCCGGGGTGGGGGGGGTCACCAGTTCAACCCCGGCCCCCAGGGGGGGAGGGTTGGCGTCCACCTGGGGGTCATCCGGGTATACCGGCTGGATGGTTTGGGGCCGAAAGGGCACCTCTGGGCCAGCCAGCTGGGCCTGGTTGACCCAGGTGAGCAGGTGGTTGGCCGCCGCCATGATCAGGGGGCTGCTGCGGCCCGCCTGATCCATGGTGACCAGGCGCTGGTGGGCCTGGCAGCGATCGCAAAACTGATTGAAAAACACCGGATCGGCGGGGGTAAAGGTGGAGTTGATCGCCTGGTTAGGATCCCCCACCCGCACCAGATTGGGGGAGGCTTCGGGGTGGTCCGGATCCTGGGCCAGTAGGGTGAGCAGCTGGCTCTGCAGAGGGGAGGAGTCCTGGGCCTCGTCCTCAAATACCGCGAACACCCGACTTTGCCAAAACCGCCGGGTTTGGTCATCCTGCAGACTGCGCAGGGCCGCCAGAATCATATCGTCGTAATCGATCAATCCCTGCTGGGTGAGCAGGGCCTGGTACTCAGCGTAGAGTTCTGCCGCCAGAGTCAGCACCCCATAGCCTACCCCCTGGGTCTCGACCTGGGCCAGGGCGCTCAGATCCGCCGGTTGCAGGCCAGAGCTTTTAGCCTCCCGAAGGGCGGTGTAGGCCAGGCTGGGCAGTACCTCGGTGCGCAGCACCGACTGCCGACGCAGGCGCTCAGTTTCCTCGCCATCAAACTGACGGCCAGTGATCAACGCCTCGTGCCGGTCGCCATGGCTGGCCCACCACTGCTCCACCGCCCGGCGTAGCAGCCGGTTATTCTGACCCGGGGAAACCAGGGTGAGGGTTTCCAGGCTGAGGTTGGAGAGTTCGGGGTTGCGGGTGGCGATGGTCAGGGCCAGACCGTGTAGGGTGGAGACGGTGAAGCTGGTTTGGGGCCAGTCTAGCCGGCGCAGGTGGCTGCGCACCTTGGCCTTGAGGTTGGCGGCGGCGGAGCGGGTAAAGGTGACCAGCACCAACTGGCGGTTAAGGTGTAGGCGATGGCGAAGGATGGCGATCGCCGCCGCCACCGCCATACCCGTGGACTTACCCGCCCCGGGCACCGCCGATACCGCTAGGCTGCCCCCCTGCCAGTCCGCCAGGGCCCGCTGCCCTGGGCGCAAACGGTGGTACAGATCCGCCAGGATGGCCTGCCGATCAACCTCCACCCCCCCGGTTGGGGGGACGTCTGCAGGGGACAGGGGATAGGAATCGGCAGTGGGCATGGGGAAAACAGGGGGGCGGAGACGACTTTGATCGGCGTTGGTGGTTCCCATTTGGGAGGTCCCTGGTTACACTGGAACTTAAGTAAGTTACCCTTTGGTTTTGTATAGTGTAGCTGGCGTCTTTTAGCTTGGGGTACCCAGCTGAGAGCACCGAGTCAGGTTCTGATCGTCGCCGATCATAAAATGGCCCTAGGGTCCTGTTCTAACCGGGTTGACCACTGCTGTAAAACCGTTCCACTGAGGCAGGGTGAGGATGACCGTTGGCAATCTGGGGGGATTACCGTGAGCGAACAAAATTCCTACGAGCTGCTGGGTTTAACCGAGGCCTCTAGTTTTGAAGACATTCAGGCGGCCCGCGATCGCCTGGTGGAAAGCTGTGGTGAAGAACCGAAGCAAAAGGCAGCCATTGAGGCGGCCTACGATGCCATTTTAATGGAGCGTCTACGGCTGCGACAGGAGGGTAAGATTAAGGTCCCTGATCGCATCCGGTTCGCTGAAAATAACCCTGAGCCGCCCCCCGACCCTCGGCCAGCCCCCAAATTACCCCGACCCCAATGGCTCAACGATCTGGTGGAGGCCCCCAGCCGTCAAGGGGCTCTCTGGCCCGCCCTCAGCTTTACAAGCCTAACCCTGCTGAGTCTCTACGCTCCCTCCCTGGGGCTGGCGGTGGCCATTGCGGCGGCCATATACTTCCTGAATCGCAAGGAGTATCGGTTTTGGCGATCGGTGCTGCTCACCGTCGCTGGCCTGGTGCTGGGCATGATATTAGGAGCACTGCTGGCCCAGCTATTGGTCAGTCAGGGGGTACTGCCAGCCTGGCTCACCCCCGATGCCATGGCTGCCGCCTTCACCTGTCTAGTCCTGTGGGTCTGCAGTAGTTTCCTGCGGTAACGGCTGCCGAAAAGCTATCTCCGGAACTTACTGACCCTTGCTAGCTAATCGCAGTCAGGGTTTATAAGTCAGCGATCGCCAGACAAACTGGGGCAGGGCCAGCATTCGTCGCCACCGCCAGGGTTCCTGGTAGAGGCGATAGAGCCACTCCAGTTGGTAGCGGCACATCCATTGGGGTGCTCGGGTTTTTACCCCAGCCCAGATATCAAAACTACCTCCCACCCCGACCCAGATACTGTTGGGACAGAGATGGCGGTGATCACGAATCCAAAGTTCCTGACGAGGTACCCCCAACCCTACCAAAATCAGGCTGGGCTGCAGGGTTACCAACCGCTCCAAGAGTTGGGCCTGGTCAGGGGCAGACAGAAAACCATGCTGGGTACCCACAAGGGTTGCCGCCATACCCTGACGTTGCCAGTAGATGGCGGCCTGATCCACCACCCCCGGCGCCCCACCGTAGAAAAAGGCAGTTTCACTAGCGGAGAGTCGCGTCAGCAGGTCGGCCGCCAGCTCAATACCTGGCATGCGGCTAACCCGACGATTTTGGGTACGAAAATAGAGTACCACCCCAGCCCCATCGGGAATCACCAGGTCCGCCGCCAGAATAATTTGCCGCAGCTCCGGGTTTTGATCCGCCTGCATGGCCATTTCGGCGTTCAGGGTGACCACATGGCTACCTTGGCCCTGGCGGTACTGATGGAGTAGCCAACCGCCATAGTCAGCATGCAAATGCACCGGTAGCCCCATCATTCGCAACACCTTAGGGGGTTGCCTCTCGTGCTTGGTGTGATTGGCTAGTACCATGGGACCTCCTTCTGGTCGCCGCTCATTATGGACAAGCATAGTCCTAGACGGATTAATCTTATCGAGTTTCTGATCTATTGTATTGCCTCTGGATAGGATGGTTTGAGTTTGATTGCGCCGACAGTTGCAGCCCCGGGTGACCAGGTTCAAGCCAACTAGAACACCTGCCTGAGGTGCGCTTTTTAAGCTCTCGTAACCCACTAGTCCGTTAGTGATGAAATAGGCCGTTGATGGCCTCTCCATCGCCGAGGCTAGGAGATCTTTTGCTCCACCCCAAACCCCACCAGGCGCAGGGTATCCAGGGGCTCCCCCGGGGCCGGGCGCTGGTAGTTGAGAATCCGCCGAATCCGCAGATTAGGGTTGATCAGGGTAATGGAATCGACCGAAACCACCTGGGTATAGGGGGTAGTCATCAATAGTTCACGATTGTCGGGATTATAACTAAAGCCAGAGATAATCGGTCGGGCCTCCTCATAGGCCCGGTCCCGTAGATAATCCCCAATTAGTAGAGTGCCCTGTTGTTGCTTGGTAATAAACACCGCCTGCAGGGCCTGGGTGACCTGCTCACCGGTTTCAGAAACGGTGTGGAACCGGAGTTGAAACCCCGGCAGTTGATCGAGCTGATCGACGGCGGGGTAGTGGTTATCGGCTAGCACCTGGCGTCGTTGGATATCGGTAATGGCCTCCACGTCGAAGTCCGTATGCGATCGCTCCACCTGCTGGTGACTGAGATAGTGGTAGGTGCGCTCAATACTCCAGTGGCCCAGGCAGCAGTCGAAAAAATAGTGGAGATCGCTCAGATCCATGGCTCCGGTCCCGCCCGCAAATCAAGGCCAATGTGGTTGGTTTCTAGGGTAGCAGGGAGTAGGGCACCATGGGGGTAAGGGGCTCTACATCCTGGTCAAGACTCAACAGGCGACCCTTCCCCGGGTCAGCCGTCGCCTAGCACTGCGGGCCGTGGACCAGGTTAGAAGCCACGGTTGTGCTGGAGGTTTAAGAGGTTTAGGCTGTCTCTTGGTCCAACAATACTGAGGCTAGGAGGGGATCTAGGGCATCCTTCAGGTGGCCAGTACGAATAAATTCGGCGTAGGTGTCTGCCTCAATCGCCAACAGTTGTTCCCGCAGCCGTTCTGAGGCCAGTTCCTGGATCAGGGGGTTGTGCTGTTCCAACTGGGTGATTTGTTCCTGCACCTGATCCAGCTGGCCATCCACCAGGGCCATCTGGTAACTAACAAATTCCTGATCAAACTCCCCTGTGGTTTTGATCTCCTCCAGTCGATCCATCACCCGGTTAAGGGCCACCCGGCGGGCGGTCAACTGCTTGTACTCCAACCGTAGGGGTTGATCGCCCAGCAGCCCGAGCCATTGCAGCAGGAGCTGGATGGTTAGCCCCTGCACCAGCAGGGTAAAAAGCATCACCCCAAAGACAATGGAGATCACCTCCTGGCGTTGGCTGAGCAGGGCCGGTACACTCAGGGCCAGGGCCACGGACACCGATCCCCGCAGCCCCCCCCACCAGAGAATGGTTTGACCGGCCAGGGGCAGATCCATAGTGGGGCCGGTGATCGCATTGCTGAGGGCGCCGAGCACAAAAACACTGAGGGCACGGGCCACCAGAATCAGAGCGATCGCCACCAGAATCTTATCTAACTGATCCACCAGTCCAGAAAACTGCACCTGGTCACCAATCAGGAGAAACACAATGGAGTTAATAAAAAACGAGACAAACTCCCAAAAGTCTGAGACCACCAGGCGGGTGCGGGGGCTCATGCCAATCCGAGAGCCAAAGTTACCTAAAATCAGACCCACCAGCACCACCGCAATCACCCCGGACCCGCCCAGTTCCTCCGCCACCAGGTAGGTACCGTAGGCAGATACCAGGGTAAGGGATTGCTCCACCAGGGGAATGTCAAACCGCTGGGTTAGGAAGGAAATGCCAAAGCCGATCAGGGCGCCAATGCCGGCGCCAACCCCGACGAACACTAGAAAGTGGGCTACCGTCACCGAGGGGTCGAACTGCTCCACCCCCAGGGCGATGCCCAGCACCAGGTTAAAGGCCACCACCGCCACCCCATCGTTAAACAGGCTCTCGCCTTCCATCACGGTGGTCAGCTTCCTATCGACCCCCAGTTCTCGAAACAGGGCCACCACTGACACCGGATCGGTGGCGGAGAGGCTGGCCCCTACCAGCAGGGCAGTGGCCAGGGAGGCCCCGGCCCAGATCTGCAGCCCCACCACCAGGCTGCCAACACAGATGATCACCCCGACAATGGCGTAGAGAGAAATCGGTACGGCGTACTGTTTGAGATTTTTCCAGTTGAGGTTCCAGGCGGCCTCAAACAGGAGGGGGGGCAAAAAGATAAACAGGATGAGTTCGGGAGACAGGTTAACCAGCCGCACGTCCAGCACCGCTAGCCCCAACCCCACCAGCAACAGCAGCAGGGTATAGGGAATGTTGCGCAGCAGACTAAAGACCCGGGAAAGGGTGGCCACCCCCAGGGACACGGATAACACTAGACAAAACTGTTGCAGGTTAGCTTCTATGGAGGGGGTATCCAGGTCTCCCACCGGCAAATCGGCGATCGCAATCATCGGGCTTCCCTCCGTAATTGAGCCTGGGATAGGAGGGACTCGGCAAAGGCCAGGGCCTCCTGGTGGGTGGCGCCGCCAGCCAATTGGGCCAGCTCCTGTCGCCGTTCTGGCAGGGAGAGGGGGGCGACGCGGACAACGGTACGCACTGCCTCCTCCCCGTCAGGGGGGGCTGGGGTCGCCCCGCTGTCAATCACCTGCTTACCCACCCGCCAGTGGGTATCCGCCAGGGCCGCCACCATGGGCTGGTGGGTGACGCAGAGCACCTGGTGATGGCGACCCAGTTGCCAGAGTTTTTCGCCGATCGCCTGGGCCACCCGCCCCGATACCCCCACATCAATTTCGTCAAACACCAGGGTGTCTACCCCCTCCTGCTGGGAGAAGCAGGTTTTCAGGGCCAGCAAAAACCGGCTCATTTCCCCACCGGAGGCGGTGACCGCCAGGGGCTGGAGGGGTTCCCCCGGGTTGGGGCTAAAGTAAAATTGCACCCGGTCCGCACCGCTGGGGCCCGGCGCCTGGGCCTGGAGTTGCACCTGGAACTGGACCCGCTCCATGGCCAGGGGTTTAAGCTCGGCGATCAGGCGAGCCTCCAGGGCGCGGGCGGATTGCTGGCGCTGCTGGTGCAGCCGATCGCAGGCCCCCTCCAGCTCGGCCTGGCAGCGCTGGGCCGTCGCCGCCAGGGCCGCCAGGGACTGGCCCTCGTTGGTGAGGTCCGCCAGGTTGGCCGCCAGCTCCTCCCGGTAGGCGATCAGGTCCGCCAGCGATCGCCCGTAGCGTCGCCCCAGCCCCTTCAGCTGCCGCAGCCGGTCCTCCACCTGCTCTAGCCGCTGGGGGTCGGCCTCGACGCTGCTGCCGTAGAGATTAATGGCCCGGCCCGCCTCCTGCACCTGGGTGAGGGCCTCGGTAATTAAGGTTAGGGTGGGGCTGAGACTGGTGTCGTAGACCACCATGGTGCTGAGGATGGCCTCCGCCTGCCCCAGCAGGTCGGCACAGGCGGGGGTGTCCCCATCGTTCTCGTAGAGGATCTGGTAGACCTGGTAGCTCTGCTGCTGCAGATCAACGCTGTGGGTGAGGCGATGTTGTTCCTGGGTGAGCTGCTCCAGCTCCTGAGGGTCCTCTAATTGGGCCTGGTCTAATTCCTGCTGATGCCGCTGCCAGAGATCTAGTTTTTCCTGCCGTTCCTGCTCCAACCGTTGGCGCTCCCGCCAGTGTTGCTGGGCGGCGCGGCTGGCGGCGTAGGCCTGGGCGACCCGCTGGCGATCGGCCAGCAGGGCCTCACCCCCAAAACTATCCAACCAATCCCGCTGGCGATCGGCCGAGCCCACCTGCAGGGTCTGCCCCTGGGCGGTAATTTCCACCAACTGCTGCCGCAGGAACTCCAGTTGGGGCTTGGTCAGGGGATGATCGTTTAAAAAACTACGGCTCCGCACCGAGGCCTTGCCCAGGGTAATCTCCCGACGACAGACCAGGTCACCGGTGGGCAGCGGCAGGGCTTGATCCGCTAACCACTGGGCCAGCAGTGGGGAGGGGCGAAAGTGGGCCTCCAGCCGGGCCCGGCTGGCCCCCGACCTCACCAACCGGGGGCTAACCTTGCCCCCCAGCACCGCCTCCAAGGCATCCAAAATAATCGACTTGCCCGCGCCAGTTTCGCCGGTAAGCACCGTCAAGCCCGGGGCTAGCTGCAGCTCCAGGGTATCAATCAGGGCAAAGTTTTCAATCCGCAGGGCGGTTAGCATAGGGACAGGGCACGGGAAGGCGGGCGCAACAGAGGGCTCACCGCCTGATTTTAGTACAGCCACAGGAAAAGCGCCCAGGCCATTTCCCCCAGAAAAGGGCTTGGGCTGCCAGGGCGGCGGATGGGAAGTGGGGAATTCTCCACCCCCTTCACCCCCCAGGGAGGGCGCCTTCACCGTTACAATAGTTTACGGTGTCGTTCTGGGGCAAAGATGGTATCTAACCTGGCTAATGGGTTGCAGAGCAGCGGCCTCTCCGGAGCAGTAACCTTACCGGCGGAGACCATCACGGTCAGTAGTGAGGTGGTGACGCCCTTGGAGGAGGCACCGGCCCAGGCCTCGCCCCAGCGGCGACGTCAGGACCCCTTTGAGGGCATGGGCTACGACCCGGCGGCGATCGCCGCCTACTACGGGCGCCGCCCCCTGCAGGTGATGGGCCGACTGGTGGCCATTTGTTTTCCCCTGCTGGGGTTTTATCTGCAACTGTGGCTAGACCAGCGCCTGGGCCGGCGCGATCAAGAGCATCAACGGGCGGTACAACTGCGGCAACTGCTCACTAACCTGGGGCCCGCCTACATCAAAATTGGTCAGGCCCTCTCCACCCGCCCCGACCTGGTGCCCCCCCTCTACCTGGAGGAGCTCACCCGTCTGCAGGACCAGTTACCCCCCTTCCCCAATGACATTGCCTTTCACTTTATTGAGGTGGAACTGGGGGCCCCTCCCCAGGAGGTCTATGCCGAACTCTCGGAGCATCCGGTGGCCGCCGCCTCCCTGGGGCAGGTCTATAAGGGCAAGCTCAAAACGGGAGAAACGGTGGCGGTTAAGGTGCAACGCCCCGGTTTGGCCAATCGCATTACCCTCGATCTCTACATCCTGCGTCGTCTAGCCAGTTTCGCTAACCGTCGCATTGGCCGCATCCGCAGCGACCTGGTGGCGATCATGGACGAGTTTGGCGATCGCATCTTCGAGGAGATGGACTATACCCACGAGGGCCGCAATGCCCAGCGTTTCGCCGATCTCTACGGCCACAGCCCCGACATCTACGTGCCCCACATCTACCCCCAGTACACCGCCCGGCGGGTGCTCACCATGGAGTGGATCGAGGGGATCAAGCTGACCCGGGTGGAGGAGCTCAGTCGCCTGGGCATCAATGCTACCCACCTGATTGAGGTGGGGGTGCAGTGCTCCCTCAGGCAACTGTTGGAGCATGGTTTCTTCCACGCCGACCCCCACCCCGGCAACCTGCTAGCCATGCCCGATGGCCGCCTCGCCTACCTGGACTTTGGCATGATGAGCCAGGTTAAACCCCAGCAGCGCTACGGCCTGATTGAGGCGGTGGTGCACATGGTGAACCGCGATTTCGAGGGCCTGGCGGGGGACTACGTGAAGCTGGAGTTCCTCACCCCGGACACCGACCTGAGTCCGATTATTCCAGCCCTGGCCAATGTCTTTAACAATGCCCTGGGGGCCAGCGTGGCGGAGCTCAATTTCAAGAGCATTACCGACGAGTTTTCGGCGCTGATGTACGAGTATCCCTTTCGGGTGCCCGCCTACTATGCCCTGATCATTCGCTCCCTGGTTACCCTGGAGGGTATTGCCATCAATGTCGACCCTGACTTTAAGGTGTTGAGTAAGGCCTACCCCTACGTGGCTAAGCGGTTACTCACCGACCCCGCCCCCCAACTGCGGGCCTCCCTGCAGGACTTGCTCTTTAAAGACGGCAGCTTTCGCTGGAATCGGCTGGAAAACCTGCTGCGCAATGCCCGCGACAATAGCGACTACGACCTCGACCAGGTGCTAGACCAAACCCTGGAGTTTATCTTTTCCGATCGGGGGGAATTCCTCCGCGATCGGATTGTCTCCCAGCTAATTGAGGCGGCGGATCAGCTGGGGCAGAACTCCCTGCGATCGGCCACCACCTGGATACAGCAACGCCTGGGTCTGATTCCTGAGACCCCTAGCCCGGACGTCGAGGCTAATCCAGGCAATGACCTGCAGCAGCTCCTGCGGGTTCTCACCATTCTGCAGGAAACCCAGGGCTTTGATCCGATCAAGCTGGCCAGTCGTCTGCCCCCCCTGCTGTTTAAGCCCGAAACCCAGGCCATGGGCCAAGCCGTGGTCTTTGGCCTGGGGCAACGGTTACTGGTGCGCCAGTTGCGTCGCCTGCTGATTGTGCCTGAGGGGGTTGCCGGCGCTCCCCAGTTACCTCCCGCAGCGGGCGCTTAGCGAAACACCAGTCCTGCCTGTCCCCTGACTCCTGACCACTGCCCCCTGCCTCCCCTCCTAGGGATCATCTGATTGACGCCCCCGAGTACTAAGGCCTCCCCTCACCCATTCCCTACTGCTGGCCATGACCTCTACTGCTGTGAAGCGATCGCTGCTAGCCTTCCTCCTGGGCCTGAGTGCCGTCTTCCTGTGGAACTGCGGACCGGGCAGCCTGCCGGGCAGTGGTCCCCCCCGGGTGGAATCCTTGGAGCAGGCCAGGGCCGCCCTGGAGCAGTCGATTCTACCCAACATTGAGGTCAGTACCGAGGTGGTTAGCGATGCCGCCGCCGCCCGCTACACCACCGATGCCACCCCTGATCCCCTGCCCCGGTTGGAGGACTTCCCCCTCTACGGCGCCACCCCCCAACCCGGGGATAACCCCCTCTACGTAGAAATTTTTAGCTCCTCCGAAAAGGCCAACGTGGAACGCCAGAATGAGCGCTGGCTGGTGGAGGTGGCGGAGGCCTTTAACCAGCGCCAGGTGGCCCTGCCCAGCGGCCAGGTGGTACAGGTGGGGGTGCGGCAGGTGCCCTCGGGTACGGCGGCCCGGTTGCTGGCGGCGGGTACGGTGCAGCCCACCGGCTACAGCCCCTCCAACGATCTGTGGGTGGCGATGGTGCAAAGTCAGGGGGTGAAGACCGTGACCGTGGCCCCCCGACTGGTGCCCAACACCGCCGGTTGGGTGGTACCCAAGACCGTCTACGACAGCCTGGCCCACCAGGGGGAGGTAAACTTTGATCGCCTGCTGAATGCCATTGCCTCCGGCCAGGTCACCGTGGCCTACCCAAACCCCTACTCCAGCTCCACCGCCCTCAACCTGCTCTATACCCTCTACTGGCGCGCCGCGGGCCACCAGCAGGATGGCGGCCCCCTCACCGTGGCGGAACTGGAAACTCCCCAGGTGAACTCTGTGTTTGACCAGTTCCAATCCCAGGTGTTGATCACCACCGCCACCACCCTGGACCTGCAGGAGTTCTTCCTGCGGGATCAGAGCCAGCTGCAGGCCTTTCCTCTGGAATACCAGAACTACCTGGCCCTGCGCCAGGTACCGGGCTTTGAAGCCACAGAATTTATTCCCTTTGGGGTGCCCCACAATAACCCCCTGGTGGGCTTTAGCTGGAATAGCCCGGCCCAACAGGCGGCCCTCAAGGCCTTTGCCAGCTTTGCCCAGTCCCAACCGATGCAGGCCCTGGCGGCCCAGCAGGGGTTTATCCAGACCGACTACCTGAAAACCGCCAAAACTCCGCCGCTGCCCTCTGGGGAGGTGCTGCTGGCGGCCCAGTCAAACTGGAAACGGCGCAAGGACGGAGGCCGTACCGTCTATATGAGCCTGGTGATTGACACTAGCGGATCCATGGAGGGCCAACGGCTACAGGCCCTTCAGGAGGGGCTGCGGGTGGCCGCGGGTCAGATCAATGCCGGTAATTCTGTAGGCATCGTCAGCTTTGCCGATCGCCCGGTACGCCGCCTCCCCCTGGCCCCCTTTGATACCCTGCAGCACCAGCGCTTTCTGGCCACCGTCGATCAGCTCCAGGCGAATGGGGCCACCGCCATGTACGACGGCCTCATGGTGGGGCTGGCGGACCTGCTGGAGAAGCAGGCCAGGGATCCTAACGGGCGCTTCTACCTACTGCTGCTTAGCGATGGTGAGGTCAACCGGGGCTACAAACTTGATGCGATTAAATCCGTGCTGGAGTATAGCCAGGTGCGATTTTACCCGATCGCCTACGGGGAAGTCAGTCAGACGGAACTGCAGGCGATCGCCAACCTGCGAGAGGCCACGGTGAAGCAGGGCACTCCAGAAAACGTGCGCAGTTTATTTAAAGACCTATTCCAGGTCAGTCTCTAGCCCATGGGCAACCCAAACCAACGCTTAATTCGTACCCTGGCCCTGGGCTGGCTAGCGTTTCTGGTCCTGGGGCAGGGGCTGCGGCAAGTGTTCCGCAGCCCAGCGGTGACGGTAATCATCGATCGCAGCTACTGCAGCCCGGCCCAGTGGCAGGGGGTGATCCAGCAATACACCGATCTCTATGACCAATACCAAGGCCAGCAAATCACCCTTGAGCAGGTGATCTACGTTAGCGATCTGGGGCAGGAGGCCGCTCCCCAAATTCCTACCCCAGAGCAGGTGCAGGCCCTCAATACCTACGGGCGCTTTAACCCCAGCCAGCTGGAGGTGGCCCTCAGGGCCCAACCCCAGGCCAGGGTGCTGTCCTGTCATCGGCCCTAGCCGCCGATGCCCTATCGGTCAAAGAGCTGCTCAAACTCCCGCCGCAGGCTAGCGTAGTTAACCACCCGGGCCACGATCAGGTGACCGCCCGCCTCCGTCAGGGAAAATTGTGCCCGCCAGTGGCGTACATCCGCCTCCCGGCTGAGCCAGAACTCCACCATTTTCGCGACGATGGCATCCCAATCCCAATCGGGCCTGGGGTGCACCTGTTCGCTGGCCTTAATGAACCCATCCAGGGTGCACCAATAGCTACCCAGGTAAGTCTGACTCAGCTGGGCCTGGGTCGCCAGTTGCTGCTGCTGGTTGAAGAACTGCAAGATGGGGGCAATCCCAATGATGTCAAAGCTATAGCTCATGGCAGTAACGTAGCCAGGGCCTGACCCTGGGCAAGACTAGAACCGGAGACGTCTCTGCCCCCTGTCGCTTGATCTTGCAAAAATTCCATCTCCAGGATTGTTCGCCATCAACGATTTTGACAGTTGCTTCAAACTTCCTTACCTGGGGGTGATTTAGATCCGGGTTAAACGGGGGGATTTGGGGCCCAGGGGTGGAATCTTTTTAAAGAGACCCCCTATAATGTTAAGTACGGTAAAGAATAGTAAACACTACTCATAATTCCCGGCTAACCGTCTTGACAGTATTGCTCTTGGTGGAGCTGGGCTAGGGTAGACGCCATCATTTTCCGTGTACATACTATTCCTAGATAGCGACGGAGATTTTCTATGACCATAGCAATGGGGCGTGCGCAAGCCCAGCGAGGATGGTTCGACGTCCTTGACGACTGGCTGAAGCGCGATCGCTTTGTATTCGTTGGTTGGTCCGGCATTCTGCTATTTCCCTGCGCC
>Ga0172367_10000291_pt1 | contig 76528 bp, 81 predicted proteins | sample Lak10m_FD_114542 | JGI IMG/M metagenome (GOLD analysis project Ga0172367, IMG submission 114542) | Freshwater microbial communities from Kabuno Bay, South-Kivu, Congo - kab_022012_10m | ecosystem: Environmental > Aquatic > Freshwater > Lake | place: Democratic Republic of the Congo: South-Kivu... | reverse complement strand
TCTAGCACGGCCCCCGGAAAAGCAAAAGGCCGCTGCACGAGCGGCCTTTTTTCAACTTCGGAGTCACGCTCCGGTTGTAGTTATTCTTCCGCGCGGAACTTGTCGTGGCACGCCTTGCAGGCTTCGCCGAGCTTGCCGAACTGCGCCTTGACGGCGGCGGCGTCGCCGGTCGCCGCAACCTTGGCCATTTCGTTGGCTTCCTTGCCAAAGCCGCCGGCGACCTTGCCGAGGTCAGCTTTGCTTTCCGGCTTGAAAAACTCAGCCTTTACACGCGTGTTCTTCCAACCTTTGCCGGAGTTCGTATTTGGCTGGTAAAGGGCACCCATTTTGGAGTTGGCGATGGCCTGTATCACGTTGGCGGCCTCGATGACCTGGTCCTTGTTATATGTGCCTTCGACATTGGTCTTGATGCGGCCCATGCTCCACGCCATGGTGTGGTAGGCCGACTGGCGCCAACGGATCTGGTCTTCCGGCTTGCCGATGACCTGCGCAAGAGCGGCGGACGTGATGCCCAAGGCAAGCGATGCTGCGACGAGATGCTTCAGTTTCATGGGAGCTCCTTGTTCTGTCTAGGGGACGCCAAAAAAGTACCGGCATGGAATATACGGATTGCCGGCGCAGATTATTCCATACACGCTGCGACTTTTCGATCGCAAAGCCGACTCGGGAAATCCCTACTCGTCACCCGTCGCGAATACATGCTTCAGTCGCCACATCCCCTGGCCGGCGGTGACAAGCTCAAGCAGCCGGTCGATATTGGGATGCTTGCCCGGGTTCTGGCGCGCATCCGCAACGTGCTCGGCATAGAGTTCGAGGCCCTTGCGGGCGGCATCGACGGTGATGGCACCATGAATCTGGCCAAGATGGTTGTAGATCGCGAGCGATCCGGTCTGCCCCGGCTTGTTTTCTATGCGGGCCAATACCGTGCCGTCCGCATCGAGCAGGTTGATTGCCGACAGATGCGAGACCTTGGGCAGCTGTTTCAGGTTATCGGCGAATGCCATCTCAGATGCGCCTCGCCAGCGCCGCCGCGGCGCCGATGTAGCTGGACGGCGTCATCTCAAGCAGCCGCGCGCGATCTGCTTCGGGAATCGGCAGCGTGGCGATGAAGTTGCGCAGATCGTCCCGGGCGATGCCCTTGCCGCGAGTCAGCTCTTTCAGTTGCTCGTACGGGTTGGGAACACCAAACCGGCGCATCACGGTTTGGACCGGTTCCGCCAGCACTTCCCATGCCGAATCGAGATCCTCCTGCAAGCGCGCCGGGTTGGCTTCAAGCTTGTTCAGGCCCCGCAGGGTCGAGTCATAGGCGAGCACGCTGTATCCCAGGGCAACTCCCATGTTCCTGAGCACCGTGGAATCGGTGAGGTCGCGCTGCAGGCGCGAAATCGGAAGCTTCTCGGCCAGATGCCGGAGTACCGCGTTGGCCAGACCCAGATTTCCCTCCGAGTTCTCGAAGTCGATCGGATTGACCTTGTGGGGCATGGTCGACGAGCCGATTTCTCCGGCCTTGAGCTTCTGCTTGAAGTAGCCCAGGGAAATGTACTGCCAGATATCGCGATCGGCATCCATCAGGACGGTATTGGCGCGTGCGACGGCGTCGAACAATTCGGCCATCGCGTCGTGCGGCTCGATCTGGATGGTGTAGTGGTTGAATTCGAGCCCAAGCGATTCGATGAACTGCCGGTTGATGGCTTCCCAATCGAGCTCCGGGTATGCAGAAAGATGGGCGTTGTAGTTGCCTACCGCGCCATTGAACTTGGCTGTCAACGAGATGCCGGAAAGCCGTTGCCGGCAGCGTTGCAGTCGCGCTGCAATGTTGGCCATTTCCTTGCCCAGCGTCGTCGGCGTGGCGGGTTGGCCGTGGGTCCGCGACAGCATCGGCAGTTCCGCCAGGTTGTGAGCCAGCTCACGGAATCTGGCGACGAGCTGGTCGAACAGCGGAAGAAAACTGTCAGCGATCGCATCCTTGAGCATCAGGGCGTGCGATACGTTGTTGATGTCCTCGGATGTGCATGCGAAGTGGATGAACTCGCTGACGCGCATCACTTCCGCGTTTGCGGCAAGGCGCTGCTTGAGCCAGTATTCCATGGCCTTGACATCGTGATTGGTGCGCGCTTCGATTGCCTTGATGGCCTCAGCATCCTCGACCGAGAAATCGGCGATCACGGATCTCAGTTCGCTTAGCGTGACAGCGGAAAATGCCGGACATTCACCTATCGCTTCGTTGGCAGCCAGCGCCATCAGCCATTCGAGCTCGACCCTGACGCGATTGCGGATCAGACCGAACTCGGAGAAATGCGGGCGCAGTCGTTCAAGTTTTGCGGCATAACGGCCATCAAGCGGGGAAAGCGCGGTAAGGGTATCAAGAGTCATGGCTGCGGAACCGGCGTCGGCACGAAGGAAATTGCCCATGCAAAATTTTAACATGCGCCCCCGTACCGCCTTGGTCGGGGCGTTGGCCGCATGCTATAGTTTTTGCCCAGAGTTCGTCCGGACTTGCCCATGAAACTGATCGGTTCCTTAACCAGCCCATATGTGCGCAAGGTCCGCGCCGTGCTCGCGGAAAAGAAGATCGATTGCGAGTTTGTCGTCGACTCGCCTTGGCTTGCGGACAACCAGATCGAACGGTTCAACCCTCTCGGCAAGGTTCCTGTACTTGTCCTGGATGACGGCAGTGCGGTGTATGACTCTCGGGTCATTGCCGAGTATCTTGATGCCCTCGCCCCAAACAACAAGCTAATCCCCGGTTCCGGTCGCGAGCGTCTCAATGTCAGGCGCTGGGAGGCACTTGCCGATGGCATTCTTGACGCAGCCGTCGCCGCTTTCCTTGAGAGCAGGCGGCCAGATGGCGAGCGCAGCCCATCCTGGGTGCAACGGCAGCGCGGCAAGATTGACAGCGGCCTGGCGGCGATGTCGCGCGAGCTTGGGGAGCAGGCATGGTGCCATGGCAGTGGCCTTTCGCTTGCGGACATCTGCGTCGGCTGCGTCCTGGGGTATGTGACTTTCCGCCTGCCGGACGTCGACTGGGTGAGGAGTCATCCAAACCTGGCCATGCTGAACGGAAAGCTGATGCAACGCGCATCGTTTGCGGAAACTGTCCCTGCCGACTGATCAATCGGGTTTCTTGCCTCCGTCGATGCGCGCGATGAGGCGGGGCAGCAGGTTCCTTTCCGCCTGATTGGTCAGTTCGCCAACCAGCTGGTCTGCCAAGCCGTCGGTCACCTTCAGAACTGCCTGTGGTAACTCCTGTTCGAGCCAGAGAGCCAGTTCTTCGCGCAGGGCATCGAGGTGGTGCTGCATGTGCGGCGGCGCCGTTGCCAGTGCTGCCTCGCTTTCCGTAAGCTTGTCTGTCAGGATCGGGATGTCGTCATCGCGCATCGCCTCCGGTGCAATGTTCGGACGGTCGGGCTCTGCTGTGGAGAGATCTTGCACCTGAGAAGGCGATGCCGCGACATAGCTGCGCGTGCGACGCATCAGTGCGTCGGCTTTCAGCAAGAGGTCGGTGGTCTCGGCATCGTTCATGTCGGGCTCGCTGACAAGTCATGTGCTTCAAGCGGATAGCCGCGGTCGCGGTAAAACTTGTAGCGCTCCCGCCCCTTGGCGCGATCGTCGTTGGCGATACTCACAATCTCGACCAGCTGGGCGAACCTGCCGAATCCCGCAGGCACTTCATTGGAGAGATTGAGCAAGCATTCATCATGGGCGCAATCTTCGGTCGATGCGGACAGGAGGATCGCAGTTTCAGCGGCAAGGGGTGAGTCGGCGCTGCAGTGGGGGGTGAAACCGGTCGCCGGATGCGCCCACAACATCCTGTCGATCTGATTCAGGTCGTTGGCCTCCGGTGCGACAACAAGGACCCGTCGTCCCTTCAGGCTGGCACTTACCAGCCAGTCTGCTGCAGCTTCGAGGCGGCTGCGGGCGCCATGGAGAAACAGGATGTGAGTCATTCGGGCTTTCGTTTGCTCGAGCGCTTGGCACCGTCGCGCGCGCGCTGAATCAGAAAGTGGCTCAGCAAGGGCACCGGACGTCCGGTTGCGCCCTTGTCCTTCCCGGATTTCCATGCCGTGCCGGCGATGTCGAGGTGAGCCCATTTGTGCTTCTCGGCAAAGCGCGCAAGAAAGCAGGCTGCGGTGATGGAACCGGCCGCCCGGCCGCCGATGTTGGCCATGTCGGCGAAATTGCTTTTGAGCTGCTCCTGATAGTCATCCCACAGCGGCAGTTGCCAGGCACGGTCATGGGCTTCCTGTCCGGCGTCCAGAAGTTCACGCGCCAGGCTGTCGTCATTGGCAAGGAGTCCAGTGGCGACATGTCCAAGCGCGATCACGCAGGCCCCGGTCAGCGTGGCAACGTCCACCACGCAGTCTGGCTCGAAGCGCTCGGCGTAGGTCAGCGCGTCGCAAAGTATCAGGCGACCTTCCGCGTCGGTGTTCAGGATCTCGACGGTCTGGCCGGACATCGACGTGATGATGTCACCGGGTTTCGTCGCCTTGCCGCCCGGCATGTTCTCGGTGGACGGGACGATCCCGACGATGTTGAGTGGCAGCTTCATCCTCGCGGCTGCCTTCAAGGTGCCGAGAACGGTGGCGGCGCCGCACATGTCGAACTTCATTTCGTCCATCTCGGGCCCGGGTTTCAGCGAAATGCCACCCGAGTCGAATGTAATGCCCTTGCCTATGAGAACCACCGGCTTGGCTGAATCCCGGGTTCCGAGGTACCGCAGAACAATGAACTTCGGGGGCTCATGGCTGCCTCGTGCGACGGATAGCAGGGTATTCATTCCCAGCTTTTCCATGTCGTCTCGTTCAAGGACGTCCGCGCTAAGGCCAAAAGCTTCGCCCAGCTGGCGCGCTTGCTCAGCGAGGTAGCCAGGGGTACAGATGTTGCCCGGAAGGTTCCCCAGGTCCTTGGCCAGTTCGACGCCTGATGCGATGGCCAGTCCCTGAGTCAGGGCCTCCTCGGCGACGGAGAGTTCGTTGCGCCGACTTACGCAGAAGGTGAGCTTTCTTAAAGGACGGCGGACTTCGTCTTTCTTCGACTTCAGCCGATCGAAGCGGTAAAGAGAATCCTGAACTATGATTCCGGCCTGCCGAATCCTCCAGGCCACATCGCGTTTGCGGACAGGAAGTTCGGTGAGGTATACCGTGCCGTCAAAGCCGCCGGTTTCATTCAGTCGGCGGACAGCGGTGTCCATGGCAGTCTTGTATTCCTTCTCGCGGAATTCCCTTTCCTTACCCAGTCCGACCAGCAGGATACGATCGGCTTCGACGCCGGGAACTGCGTGAAGCAACAGGCTCGAACCAAGTTTACCCTCCATGTCGCCGCGCCGAATGATGTCGCTCAGGTGCTGCTTTGTTGCGGCGTCGACGGTTTCAGCGGCTGCGGAAAGCTTTCTGGGCTCAAACACACCGAGCACAATGCACGCCGTTCGCTGCTTCTCAGGGCTGCCGCTTTTTATGCTAAATTCCAATTTGCTCTCCTAGGCGGGGGCGGGGAATCAATGAATTTCGTTCTCTTTTGGTTGGCTTGTATCGTTTCGGGCATTATTCCCCAAGTTTTTGGCAAAAGTCAAAACTCTCCCACCTGTTCATGATCCATCAGCGCGCTGCCGTCAGGGAGTTCAGTCAAACCGCCGCAGGCGTGTTTGTGGCGCTTTTTGCAATCCTGATGACCACACAGCTGATCCGCCTTCTGGGCGACGCTGCAGGAGGGCGATTGGCATCTGAGGCCGTCGTGGCCCTGCTCGGGTTTCGCGCCATTACCTACCTGCCTGTGCTTCTGTCATTGACGGTTTTCGTCGCCATCCTCATGACGCTTTCGCGCTGGTACCGCGATTCGGAGATGGTCATCTGGTTGTCCTCCGGCATTCCGCTGACAGCCTGGATCCGGCCGGTAATGACCTTTTCACTGCCGCCCGTGGTCGTCATCGCCGTGCTTTCGATCATCCTGGCGCCATGGGCGACGCAGAAGAGCGAGGCGTATCGCCAGACCATGGACCAGCGGGATGATGTGGCCCGCGTCACGCCCGGAGCCTTCAATGAATCGGCGGGCAGCGATCGGGTTTTTTTTGTCGAGTCAGTCGCAGGCCATGACGGGAAGGTGAAGAACGTGTTCATCAGTTCGCTGCAGCACGGGCGCCTTGGCGTGATGGCCACTGCAGAGGGACATACGGAGACACGCCCGAATGGCGACCGCTTTCTTGTCCTTGACAAGGGACGCCGCTACGAGGGAACTGCAGGTACCGCCGAGTATCGGGTGATGGAGTTCGATCGCTACTCTGTCCGAATCGAAACCAAGGAAGCCCGGGGCCTGGAGGATTCTCCGCGTACCAAACATGTCTGGGACCTGGTTCGCGATCCGCGGCCGGTGAATATGGCCGAGTTGCTGTGGCGGATCGGCCTGCCCCTTGCGGCACTCAACCTCGCGGTTCTGGCGATTCCCCTGGCGTTCGTCAATCCCCGCGCAGGCCGAACCAACAACCTTATTTTCGCCCTCCTGACCTACATGATCTACAGCAACCTCCTGAGCGTCAGCCAGGCCTGGGTGGCGCAGGGCAAGCTGGGATTCGAAATAGGCGTCTGGGTGGTTCACGTCAGCATGGCGCTCATGCTGGTGGTCCTTTTCCACAGGCGACAGAATCCCTTGGCTTGGGGGCGATTCAGATGGCGCTGAAGATCTACGAACGCCACCTGGCACGCGAGATCTACTCGACGACCGGGCTTGTGCTGGCAGCCTTCCTGATGCTTTTCGCATTTTTCGACCTGATCTATCAGCTTGAAAGCATAGGCAAGGGTGGCTATCAGATTCAGCATGCGCTGGCCTATGTAAGCCTTACGCTTCCTGGCCGGCTCTATGAGCTGTATCCGATTGGAGTTCTGATCGGCAGTCTTTATGCCTTGACCGTCCTGGCGCGGCATTCAGAGATCACTGTTTTGCGGGCGGCCGGCCTTTCGACGCGAAGCCTGCTGTGGAGTCTGGCAAAAATAGGCCTGGTTTTCGCCGTCATGACGCTGGTTATCGGTGAATTCGTTGCGCCGCCCGCGGAACGCGCCGCCCAGCAATTGCGGCTCAAGGCGATGGGGGCCCTGGTCGCCCAGGAATTTCGCTCCGGACTTTGGGTGCGCGACGAAATGTCGTTTGTCAACGTGCGCGAAGTGCTGCCCGATGCAAGCTTGAGAAATGTCCGGGTGTTTGAGTTTGATGAGCGTTTCCAGTTGTTGTCGATCAGCGAGGCTGATCGCGGGCAGTATCTCAAGGATGGCAAATGGCTGCTGAATGGAGTGGTTCGAACGATTTTTACCGGCGAGTCCGCGCACGTTGAGCGTTTCGTCGAATTGCCGTGGCAATCGGCGCTCAACCCGGATCTACTGGCCGTTCTGCTGGTCGTTCCGGAACGAATGTCGCTGGTTAACCTTTACCTGTTCATTCGCCACCTTTCCGGCAACCAGCAGAAGACCGAGCGCTATGATATCGCCATGTGGAAGAAGCTGGTCTATCCGCTTGCTGCGCTGGTAATGCTCGCCCTGGCACTGCCATTTGCCTACATGCAGGATCGCATGGGGGCGGTCAGCATCCGTGTTTTTGCCGGCATCATGTTGGGGATCGGCTTTCACATGCTCAACGGACTATTTTCCAGCCTTGGTGTGATTAACAGCTGGGCGCCGTTCTTCTCGGCGATCACGCCGAGTGTGATCTTTCTGGTGACTGCGGCCGGACTGCTCTGGTGGGTCGAAAGGCGCTGACCACGTTCAGCGTTTGAACTCCAGGCGGGTGCCAGCGATCCGGTCGTGGAGGAACTGGCGCTCCCGGTCGAACAGAGCCCAGATGATGCCGACGCCGAAGTAGCCTAGCGCCGGCCAGGCAATAAGGTAGCGCAGCAGCAGTCTTTGCAGCGAAGGAGGCTCTCCGGTGACGGAGGAAATCTGGATCTTCCAGGTTTGCATAGCCAGGGTCTGGCCGCCATGGCTCCAGTACCAGATGAAATAGGCGCCGAGGACGACAATGACATGCGCCATCAGTAGCCAGCCGGGAAGGACAACATTCACCAGCATGCCCAGGAGCAAATGGGGCAACATGAAGGTCAGCGCGAGGACGCCAAGTAACAGCATGCTTTCATAAAGCATGCAGCTCAAGCGCCGGACAAGGCTCGGTCGCTCAACCTTTTCTGATGAAGTCATTGACGCATTTCTACTGCGCCACCGTCGGCTTCTGCACGACGTCTTTTGCCGATTCGCGCGCTACGGCGGGTTCGCCAGGCTTGCCTACCGAATCCGCCGTTCCCCGTGGTTTGGTCTGTACCGGGCGGCGTGTTTTCTTGCGTGCGGCTTCCGCCGCGAGGCGGGCTTTCTCGGCCTCTGGGAGTTCCTTGTACTGCTCCCATTTCGACTTTACGGCCTCCTTCTTCTCCGGAGAAGCCTTTTTCAGGGAAAGATACTTGTCGCGGGCACGCTTTCGTTCTTCCGGCGTCAATTTTGCCCAGCTTGTCATGCGACGCTGCATACGAGCCTGCTCGTCCGGAGACATTGACTGATAACGCTGGGCTATCCCTAGCCACTTTTTCCTGCGGAACCCTTCCATCTTGTCCCATTCGCCGGCCAGCGGCGTAAGGACGCGCTGCTGATCCGCGCTGAGTTCCTTCCATTTCGGCTGAGGAAGCGGAGGGACTATAGCTGCGAAGCCACATTGCGCGGCCAGCCAGAAGCTTATTCCAACGGCGATTCCGAGCCGCGATCGAGCCATGCGTGAAAGCCTTTGTCGAGATAGGCGGAGGGCGGAAGCTCGTCGGCTAGCAGGGCGCTGTCGATTTCCTCGAACTCCTGTACCTGCGAAAACGCATTCCAGTAATAGGCGCCTGCCGCGCCAGTGGCCAGGGCTAGGACTGCAACCAGGCTCCTTGCCTGCCTTCCAAGGTCGAACCCCATCAAAGGTGCAGTCCCGGCAAGCCGAAGCAACTGAAATGGCCGGCGTTGCCGGTCCAAGGCAGCCTGGCGAATCCGGTGGAGCCGGGCGGCAACGCGACCGTCCAGTCCATCCGTACCCTGGTTGAGGATCTGCCGGGTCTTGTAACCGAGTTCTGCTTCGTTGTTCATAGCTCGATACCTTTTGCCTTGAGAGCTGCCGCAAGCGTGTGGCACGCGCGAGAACAATGGGTTTTGACGCTGCCTTCCGTGCAGCCCATTGCTTCCGCCGTCTCGGCAATGTCCATATCCTCCCAGTAACGCATCAGAAAGGCTTCGCGTTGACGTGGCGGCAACAGGGAAATCTCTTTTTCTATGATACCAATGAGTTGGGTACGTTCCAGCGATCTGTGCGGGGAGTTCGGGTCATCGCGGTCAGTGTTTGCAGCAACTGTGTCGAGCGGGTCTTCATCATCGGAGTCCGCGGTCAGCGCAGACAGCAGTGTTACCCACATCGAGCGTACCTTCGAACGCCGGTAATGGTCGCGAATTGCATTCTGCAGTATTCGCTGAAACAACATTGGCCACTCGGCCTGAGGGCGGTCGCCATACTTCTCGGCAAGGCGCATCATTGCATCCTGGACGATGTCTAGGGCCGATTCCTCGTTTCGCACAGCGAACACGGCCTGCTTGAACGCACGCCGTTCCACGCTGGACAGAAACCCGGACAACTCCAGGCGGGAACTCAGCTAAATCTCCCTGCGATGTCCAAGGGGAATAAACGTTCTTGGGGTGACATACACCTTGACCATTTTTGCAACAGCCAGTAAGGTTATACGTTTCACCAAAAAATTGTAACAGGTGTGTTCAATGCAGCTAACAGGTGCAGAAATCGTTGTCAGGTGCTTGCAGGAGGAAAAGGTCGAATTTGTCTTCGGCTATCCCGGCGGGTCGGTGCTTTACATTTATGACGAGCTTTTCAAACAGGACAAGTTCAAGCATGTTCTGGTTCGCCATGAACAGGCTGCCGTGCATGCGGCCGATGCCTATTCAAGGTCCTCGAACAAGATAGGCGTATGCATGGTGACCTCAGGACCGGGTGTCACAAATGCCGTGACCGGAATTGCAACGGCATACATGGATTCAGTCCCGATGGTAATCATCAGCGGTCAGGTGCCAACCGCCTACATTGGCCAGGATGCCTTCCAGGAATGCGATACGGTAGGAATTACACGCCCCTGTGTAAAGCACAACTTCCTGGTCAAGGACGTGCGCGACCTGGCGGTCACCATCAAGAAAGCGTTTTACATCGCCAAGACCGGTCGGCCGGGTCCGGTACTGGTGGATATCCCGAAGGACGTGACTAGCCAGAAGTGTGATTTCGAGTATCCGAAGTCGCTGACAATGCGTTCTTACAATCCCGTAACCAAGGGACACGGCGGACAAATCAAAAAGGCGGTCCAGATGCTCCTGGATGCCAGGCGCCCAATGATCTACGCTGGCGGTGGCGTAATCCTTTCCGATGCCGCCGAGCGCCTCACCCGCTTAGCAAGGGCACTCGGATTCCCGGTGACCAACACGCTCATGGGGTTGGGAGGTTTTCCGGCAACGGACCGTCAGTCGCTGGGCATGCTGGGCATGCATGGGACATATGAAGCGAACATGGCGATGCAAAACTGCGACGTCCTGATCGCGGTAGGTGCGCGATTTGACGATCGGGTGATCGGCAACCCTGCGCATTTCGGCAGTGTTGCGCGCAAGATCATCCATATCGACATTGATCCTTCGTCGATTTCCAAGCGCGTCAAAGTTGATGTGCCGATCGTCGGCAATTTGCCGGATGTGCTCGACGAGTTGCAGAAACTGCTCGACACATCCTCCGGAACTCCCGACCAGAAGGCGCTTGCGGCCTGGTGGAAGCAGATTGACGAGTGGCGCGGCAAGAAGTCGCTTAAGTACAAGCAAGGCAAGGAAGTCATCATGCCCCAGTACGTCGTTGAGAAGCTCTATGAGGTCACCGGCGGCGACGCATTCGTTACCTCGGACGTCGGTCAGCACCAGATGTGGGCGGCGCAGTATTACAAATTCGACAAACCACGGCGCTGGATCAATTCCGGCGGTCTGGGCACGATGGGCGTCGGTCTGCCGTATGCAATGGGTGTCCGGTTCGCCAACCCGAAGGCAACAGTCGCCTGTATTACGGGCGAGGCGTCGATTCAGATGAACATCCAGGAGCTCTCGACCGCCAAGCAGTTCCGCATTCCGGTCAAGATCGTCAACCTGAACAATCGCTATCTGGGCATGGTCAGGCAATGGCAGCAGATGTTCCACGGCAACCGTTACTCCGAATCCTACGTCGACGCATTGCCTGACTTTGTAAAGCTTGCGGAGTCGTACGGGCATGTCGGCATGCGTATCGAACGTCCCGCCGACGTCGAGCCGGCCTTGCGTGAAGCATTCACCAAACACAAGAACGACTTGGTGTTCATGGATTTCCTGACCGACCAGACGGCAAACGTCTATCCCATGGTGGCCGCCGGCAAAGGCCTTTCCGAGATGATCCTGGCGGAGGAACTCTAAGCATGCGCCACATCATTTCCATACTCATCGAAAACGAGGCGGGCGCGCTGTCGCGCGTATCGGGGCTCTTTTCGGCGCGGGCATTCAATATCGAGTCGCTTACCGTGGCTCCGACCGAGGATGCGTCGCTGTCGCGGATGACCATAGTCAGTTCCGGTTCCGACGACGTCATCGAGCAGATCACAAAGCAACTCAACAAGCTAATCGACGTGGTCAAGGTGGTAGACCTGTCCGAAGCGGCCCATATCGAGCGCGAGCTCATGCTGGTCAAGGTTCGGGCCACCGGCAAGGACCGCGAAGAAATGAAGCGCATTGCGGATATTTTCCGTGGGCGCATCATTGATGTTACCGAGTCGACCTACGTCATCGAGCTCACCGGCAATGGCTCGAAGCTGGACGCCTTTCTTGAAGCCATTGATCGCGCATTGATCCTGGAAACGGTTCGTACCGGCGTTTCCGGTATTGGCCGCGGCGATCGAATCCTTAAAGTGTGACATCAGATACCAAGGAAATCGAATGAAAGTTTATTACGACAAAGACGCGGACCTTTCGCTTATCAAGGGCCGGAAGGTGACGATCGTGGGTTATGGCTCGCAAGGCCACGCCCATGCACAGAATCTGAATGATTCGGGCATCAAGGTGACAGTCGGGTTGCGCAAAGGTGGCGCTTCCTGGTCGAAGGCGAAAAAGGCCGGGCTCAAGGTAGAGGAGGTCGCCAAGGCGGTTAAGGACGCCGACGTCGTCATGATGCTTCTGCCCGACGAGAACATTCCGAGCGTGTACTACGGTGAGGTCGAGCCGAACATGAAGAAGGGCGCTGCTCTGGCCTTTGCCCATGGATTCAACGTTCATTACAACCAGGTGGTGCCGCGCCCGGACGTGGATGTGATCATGGTGGCACCGAAGGGGCCTGGCCATACCGTGCGGTCCGAATATCTTCGCGGCGGCGGCGTTCCATCACTCATAGCCGTGCATCAGGACAAGTCCGGAAAGGCGAAGGATATTGCTCTTTCATACGCTGCGGCCAACGGCGGAACCAAGGGGGGGGTCATCGAGACCAATTTCCGCGAAGAAACCGAGACTGACCTTTTCGGTGAGCAGGCGGTGCTGTGCGGTGGACTGGTCGAATTGATCAAGGCCGGATACGAGACGTTAACCGACGCGGGTTACGCTCCCGAGATGGCCTATTTCGAGTGTCTGCACGAAGTCAAGCTGATCGTGGATCTGATCTTTGAAGGCGGCATCGCCAACATGAACTACTCGATTTCGAACAACGCCGAGTTTGGTGAGTATGTGACCGGTCCCAGGGTCATCGGCGCCGAGGCACGTGCGGCGATGAAAGAAGCGCTGAAGAATATCCAGAGCGGCGATTATGCCAAGCAGTTCATTCTCGAAGGGCGAACCAATTACCCGTCGATGACTGCACGCCGGCGCCTGACGGCCGCCCACCCGATCGAACAGGTTGGCGAACAGCTTCGTGCAATGATGCCCTGGATCAAGAAGAACCAGCTTGTCGACCAGTCGAAGAACTAGTTTCGACGTGTAGCGTTCATGGGCGCGGCTTCGCCGCGCCCATTTTTGTTTCCGGGCGCATGAAACGTTGAAGTGGCTTGCTGCCGCTACAATAGCGCCGACAGAATTTTGTGTCCAAGACCATGCCCGAGATTCCACGTCGAAAACTGCTGGCGAACGCCGATCTGCGGAGGCGGGGCATTTACGTGCTGCCAAACCTCCTGACGACTGCGGCGTTGTTTGCAGGGTTCTATGCGATCGTTCAGGCGATGACAAACCGCTTTGAGCACGCTGCAGTGGCGATATTCGTTGCCATGGTATTCGACGGGCTTGACGGCAGGGTTGCCAGGCTTACGCATACGCAGAGCGCATTCGGCGCCGAGTACGACTCCCTCTCCGACATGGTTTCCTTTGGCGCGGCGCCAGCCCTTATCGCGTTCGAGTGGGCAATGAAAGGCATGGGAAAGTGGGGCTGGATTGCAGCCTTCGTTTACTGCGCCGGGGCGGCGCTGAGGCTTGCCCGCTTCAATACCAACATTGGCGTCGTGGACAAGCGCTATTTTCAGGGTCTCCCCAGTCCAGCCGCTGCAGCGCTTGTCGCCGGATTTGTCTGGATCGTTAATGATCTCGGCATCAGAGGGGACGAAGTTCGCTGGTATGCATTTGCCCTCACGCTGTTTTGTGGCGTCACCATGGTCAGCACGCTGCCCTACTGGAGTGGCAAGGATATCAATCTCCGTAGAAGCGTACCGTTCATGGCGCTCCCTGCCATCGTTCTTGGATACGTCCTGATTTCGTCGTATCCGCCAGGCGTGCTGTTTGCGCTATTCCTGTGCTACGCCCTTTCAGGGTACGTTACCGCCTTGTGGCGGTGGCGAGGACGTCGAAAAAATCTTGCGCGTAGCGAATAATCGATTTATAGTTAAACCATGTCTGCCACGTTTCTGCTCTCTGTCTTGTTTCTTGCCACTACCGGGGCGCTGCTAGCGCGTCGGTTGCAGCGCGCCAGCCTGCGCCCGCTGCTGCGCCGCGCGCGCTAAATACACCACCCCACAACCCGGTTGTCGATAGTGCCCGCTCCTCAGGAGCGATTGGCCCCTATACGCTTATTCCCAGGAGACAAGCATGTCCAAGGAACATTTGATCATATTCGATACCACCTTGCGCGACGGCGAGCAAAGCCCCGGCGCCTCGATGACCAAGGAGGAGAAACTCAGGATCGCGCGCCAGCTCGAGCGGATGCGCGTCGATGTCATCGAGGCCGGCTTTCCCGCCGCGTCAAATGGTGATTTCGAGGCGGTACGCGCGGTGGCGGAGGCCATCAAGGACTCGACCATAGCCGGGCTTTGCCGCGCCTTCGACAAGGACATCGCTCGTGCCCTGGAGGCAGTTCAGCCTGCCGCGTCCGGCCGAATCCACACCTTCATTGCCACAAGCCCGATCCACATGGAAAAGAAGCTGCGCATGGCGCCGGAAGACGTCATCGTTGCGGCCACCAAGGCGGTCCGATTTGCGCGCAATGGCATTGCCGATGTCGAGTTTTCCTGCGAGGACGCTGGACGTTCGGAACTGGATTTTCTCTGCCGCATTATCGAGGCGGTCATCAAGGAGGGCGCGAGCACAATCAACATCCCCGATACCGTAGGCTACAACGTCCCCGGACAGTATGCGGATCGCATCAGACAGCTGCGCGAACGGATCCCGAATTCCGACAAGGTAATCTGGTCGGTGCATTGCCACAACGACCTTGGTCTGGCCGTGGCAAACAGCCTTGCAGCCGTGATGGCCGGTGCCCGTCAGGTCGAGTGCACCATCAATGGACTTGGTGAACGAGCTGGAAATGCCGCACTGGAGGAAATTGTAATGGCGGTTCATACCCGGCAGGACGTGTTCCCCTGCGCGACGCGGATCGATACCACGCAGATTGTGGCTGCGTCGAAGATGGTGTCCGGAATTACCGGCTTTCCTGTCCAGCCAAACAAGGCCATTGTCGGGGCCAATGCGTTTGCGCACGAGTCGGGCATCCACCAGGACGGGGTGCTCAAGCACCGTGAAACCTACGAAATCATGCGCGCCGAGGATGTCGGCTGGAATACCAACAAGCTGGTGCTCGGCAAGCATTCAGGACGCACTGCATTCAAGGCCCGGCTAAAGGAGCTTGGCATCTCGGTGGACAGCGAGCAGGTACTGAATACGGCCTTTGCGCGGTTCAAGGAACTGGCGGACAAAAAGCATGAGATCTTCGACGAGGATCTGCATGCTCTCATGAGCGACGAGACGGTGACACCCGACGTCGAGCACTTCACGCTGCTGTCGTCGATGTTCCATTCGGAGACCGGTGAAGCTCCGCAGGCGCGGCTTACGCTTTCCGCCGGGGGTAGCGAGCATCAGGCCGAGTCGACCGGCAGCGGCCCGGTTGATGCGACCTTCAAGGCTATCGAGTCAGTCGCGACGAGCGGTTCCGAACTCCTGCTCTACTCGGTCAACGCCATAACGACGGGCACCGACGCCCAGGGTGAAGTCACCGTGCGCCTGGCCAAGGACGGTCGAATCGTTAATGGCCAGGGTGCCGACACTGATATCGTGGTCGCCTCCGCCAAGGCTTACATCAATGCCCTGAACAAGCTGCGTTGCGGCGAGGAAAAGCTCAATCCCCAGCTTTGAGCGGTCGCGAGGGTGCGGTGACGCGCGCGTAGCCGAGGCAGCCAACGAAAACCAGGCTTGCCAGCACGGCTTCGGCCGCAGCAAGGACGACGCTGACGCCCTGATCCGACATCAGTCGGACCAGACCCTCTGCCAGATAGAGCAGGATCATTAGGGACAGCCACTGGTGCGTGTAGCGGCGACCGTGCAGGATTCCGCGCAAGGGCAACAATAACGGCAACGCTTTCAACGCCAACATCGAGCCTCCCGGTCGCAAGGGTGCCAGCCAGAGTTCCCAGGCCAGGCTCAGCAGGATCAGTGCGATCAGGCTGATGGACGCCAGGCGATTGAATCCGCTGCCGGTCATCGCGCAAGCCTGGCCGCAGTGTCGGCGAGCCGACGCCCCAGCGCCAGCGCCAAGCGTTTTTCGTCCTCGCTGGGGGCTGTCACCCCGTCGACGCCGCTGACATGGCTGGCACCGTACGGGGTCCCCCCTTCGCGAGTGGTCGACAGCGCCGTCTCGCCAAAGGGGATGCCAACAATCAGCATGCCATGGTGCAGCAGGGGGAGCATCATCGAGATCAGTGTTGACTCCTGACCGCCATGCATTGACGAGGTCGAAGTAAATACGGCGGCCGGCTTGCCGCTTAACGAGCCCTTGAGCCATTGGCCGCTGGTCGAATCGAGGAAGTACTTGAGCGGCGCCGCCATGTTGCCGAAACGTGTCGGACTGCCAAGGGCGAGTCCGACACATTCTTCGAGATCGCGTAACTCTGCATAGGGCGCACCGTCGTCTGGAATCGCCGGCGCCGTTGCCTCGCACACCGTCGACAGCTTTGGCACCGTGCGAATGCGCGCCGAGATACCCTCGACCTGTTCGATGCCGCGTGCAATCAATGTTGCCAGTTCACGTACCGAACCATGGTGGCTGTAATACAGCACCAGCACCTCGCGTTCGCTGCCGGCCATATGCATCTTGGAGTCTCCGTTAAAATTCAATTATATGTGGCTACTCGCACCGTTCCGGCTGGTTGTCCGCACTGCGCACCGCTTCCAGACGGAACAGTGCGCCCAGATCGCGGCGGCGCTTTCGTTCGCCACCCTGCTCGGGCTGGTGCCGATGATTGCCGCCGCGTTTTCCCTGATTTCTCATCTGCCACTTGGATCAGGCCTCGGTATTGCGTTGCAGAAGTTCCTGCTTGCCAACCTGTTGCCCGACAAGGCGGGTGTGATCATCGCCAAGTATCTCGGACAGTTCGCCATGCGCGCGGAAAAAGCGACCCTGGTCGGGTTGTTTTTTCTTGGTGCCACAGCATTGATACAGATGCTGACCATCGAGAAAGCCTTCAACCAGATCTGGCGGGTCAAACTGAGGCGCCCGCTATTCCGGCGTCTGGCAATGCACCTCACGGCCCTGCTGCTCGGGCCGGTAGCCTTCGGTGCCAGTCTGGCCGGAATCTCCTACGTCGTCGGCGTGTCTCTTGGCTTGGTCGACGAACCGCGCTGGGTCGATACGATGCTGACGCGTTTTGCCCTGCCTTTCGGCTTCATGAGTGTCCTGTTCGGCTTGCTCTACTGGGCTGTGCCGAACCGGCCGGTCCGAGCCTGGCACGCGGCTATCGGCGGGGCAGTGGCTTCGATCGGCTTTCTTTCCCTGCAAAAGTTGTTTACGCTCTACATCGCGGCCGGATTCAACCTGAATGCGGTGGTGTACGGTGCGTTCTCCGCCGTACCGGTTTTCCTGGCCTGGCTGTACGCCTCGTGGAGCGTGATTCTGATCGGCGCCCTGCTGGTCGCCGAGCTTCCGGATGCGAGCCGCGGCTAGGCGTCCGGATTGCGGATGAACTCGAAAACTTCGACGCTGGCGGTTTCGATCAGGCTGCGATGCGGCATGCATTCGACCACCTGCAATTGACCATCGCTTTCCAGCAACAACGTGAACGGCCGGGCGTTGAAATCGCCGCGTCCGGCGAGAATGGCTTCCCCGCGCTGAATGTTCGGCAACGCAGGCAGCAGCAGCGCGGGAACGGGAGCTTCAGCGCCGCGATTGCCCAAGGCCTGAATGCGTGCAGGGCGCGCCGATGGCGAAAGGACTTCAAGCCCCATCTCGACGTGCAGGCTGTTGCGGCTGCGGGCCCAGCGCACGATGCAGATCTGCCATCCGGCACCTGGCCCCGTGCGCAGTCCGACCGCACCTCCCGGGACGATGCCGCTCACCGCGCCCACCACATGCACGATGGCATAGCCCGACGGGCCTTCGTTCAGCACTGTCCAATCGCTGTAGGTCATCTCGCACGCGGCGCCCGGCGGATCCGCCGGCGTGGATTCGGATAGTGCGTTCCACAGCGTGCTGAGCTGGCTGCAGATTTCCACCGGCAGTGACTGCGAACGCCGGCTGAAGCTGCGACGTCGAGGCGATGTCCAGCACTTGCGTGCGCGTTCGAGCGCGTTCCTGTAATCGGCCCCTGCGGCTTGCAGGGGAAGCCCAAGCGAGCGGGGCAGGGTGCCGTCGCTCAGTTGGTCGAGGTCGCGCGCCGCCTGTTTCGCCAGATCGGCAAAGCGGAGGTAAAGCACCTCGGCGCTGTCCGGGCGCAGGCGTTCGAGTGGAACCGGCGGTTGGTCCAGTTTGCGGTCAAGCCAGAACCAGTCACCCACCGTTTCGGGCGTCATCGGATCGATGCGCACCTCGCTGGCGCGCGATTCGAGATACTCGGCAAGGAACGCAATCTCGCGGGCCGTGAGGCCTTCGGGCTGAGCCGCGGTGATTGCCAGCATGGCCTTGAAGATCGAATCAATGGCGTTGATTTCGGCGGGCAAAGTCGCGGTGGGATCGACCGATTCGTGGGCATGGTGGCGCAAGGCTTGCGCGTTGCGCCAGAATCCTACTGGCGTCGGGATCGCGACCAGCAGCACCGTGAGGAACTGCCGGTACAGATTGCGCATGCCGTTCAGGCAGTTCTGCGCGCTGCTGCGATTTACCCGGGCGAGGGCCTCGGCGTCAGCCTCGCGGGCGAGAGTCAGCCAGGTTTCTCCAAGTTCGGCGCGCAGCCCAATGAGGCCCTGGGCGATGGTGCCCAGGGCGATCGGCAATGGCAGCTTGACGTCGAGAAGCAGCGGGAACAGTGCCGCCTCGATGCGTTCGGCACGCGCCTGCAGCAGTTCGTCGATCTTGATCCTGTGCAGCACAGGGAGTCCCAGCCGGCCGATGGCGGCGATATGGTGGCGCAGGGGCACCAGATCGAGCAGCGGATCCTCGGGCGGTGGCGCGGCGAGCCAATCGAGCGCCTCCTGCTGTTCGGGGGCCGGCTGCGGAGTGGTTGGAGTGCGCCTCATCGGATCTCGTATGGACCGTGGATGGGACCGATTCTAGTTGAAACCCCGGGCAAAATCGTCGGCGTCGGTGTTGTCCGCGACACCGCCGTAGAGCAATCGAAGCCTTGTTTCGCAGGGATTTCTGGAATAGAATGCCCGGCTTTCCCGCTTTCCAAGAGACAAACATGGTCGTCATCCGCCTTGCCCGCAGCGGTGCCAAGAAGCGCCCCTTTTTCAACATGGTGGTCACGGATTCGCGCAATCGACGCGATGGCCGCTTTATCGAGCGCATTGGTTTCTACAACCCGGTGGCCTCGGCCAACGAGCAGGGGCTTGTGATCAATGCCGAGCGCCTGAGCTACTGGCAGCAGAACGGCGCCCAGTTGTCGGCGACGGCCGCCCGTCTCGTCAAGCAGGCCGCGACCAAGGCTGCCGCCTGATCGCATGATCGTGCTGGGGCGGATCGTCGCCCCGTTTGGTGTACACGGTTGGTCGCGGGTGCATGCCTTTGGCGATGATCCCGAAGCGTGGAAAAAGATGACCTGCCTGTGGCTTTCCGCGGATGCGGATGCGCCTGACGCGAACTGGGTTGCGCGGGAGCTTGCCGGGTTCAGGCGCCACGGCGATGGTTTTGTTGCCAGGCTGCAGGGCGTCGATGACCGGAGTTCGGCCGAAGCCCTCGACGGCCAGTTCATAGGCGCACCGCGCGAGCAATTGCCGGCGCCGCAAAAGGACGAGTATTACTGGGCCGACCTGGTCGGCCTTGATGTGGTGAATTCGCAGCAGGAATATCTCGGTAGTGTCGAGTCACTTCTTGAGACAGGCGCAAACGAGGTACTAGTGGTGAAGGATGGCGAGCGGGAGCGCCTGTTGCCCTTCATTGCGACGGTGGTGATCGAAGTTGACCTGCCGGCGCGGCGGATCAGTGTCGAATGGGGGCGCGACTGGTGAGTCTCCGTTTTGATGTGATCACGCTGTTTCCGGAAATGTTCGGCGCCTTGACGCAGTCTGGCATTACGCGGCGAGCGCTGGAGCGGGGATTGTGGCAACTGGAATGCTGGAATCCGCGGCAGTGGGCCGAGGGGGTACATCGAACGGTCGATGATCGTCCCTACGGCGGCGGACCGGGGATGGTAATGATGGCAGCACCACTGGAGCAGGCCATTGCGGCCGCAAAAGTCGGCGCTGGTAGTACGGCGAAGGTGATTTGCCTGTCACCGCAGGGCGCCCGGATCGATCAGGCGAGGGTATCGCAGCTCGCCGCTGGCGCGGGTGCGATACTGGTGTGCGGCAGGTACGAGGGGATCGACGAACGGGTGATCGCCCGTTGCGTGGATGAAGAATGGTCGCTGGGCGATTTCGTCATGTCCGGCGGCGAGTTGGCGGCGATGGCGCTGATGGATGCCTGCATCCGGCAGCTTCCGGGTGCCCTGAATGACGGAGCGTCGGCGGTGGAGGAATCCTTCGTCGCCGGCCTGCTGGACTGTCCGCATTTCACGCGGCCGGAGTTGTACGAGGGAATGAAGGTGCCCGAGGTACTGTTGTCGGGCAACCATGAGGCAATTCGTCGCTGGCGCCTGAAGCAGTCGCTGGGACGAACGTGGCAAAGGCGCCCCGACTTGTTCGAGGCGCGCGTGTTGAGTGGTGAAGAGGCCAAACTGCTGGCGGAATACCAGCGCGAGGCCAATTAGAAACGGCGCATACCAGGAGTCATTCCTGCTCTGTGCGCAAGGTTGGCGGAACGTTTCCGCAGCCAACATAACTGGAGTGAAGCATGGATCTGATACAGCAGCTGGAAAAGGAAGAAATCGAACGCCTCGGCAAGAACGTTCCCGAGTTCGCCCCCGGCGATACCGTGATCGTCAATGTCAATGTCGTCGAAGGTGATCGCAAGCGTGTTCAGGCCTTCGAGGGCGTGGTCATTGCCAAGCGCAACCGCGGCCTCAACTCGAACTTCATCGTTCGCAAGATTTCTTCGGGCGAGGGTGTCGAGCGTACTTTCCAGACCTACTCGCCGCTGATCGCCAGCATCGAGCTGAAGCGCCGTGGCGACGTGCGTCGCGCCAAGCTCTACTACCTGCGCCAGCGTTCCGGCAAGTCGGCACGCATCAAGGAAAAGCTCACGCGCAAGGCCTGAGCTTTCAGTGCAGGTTAATGCCCGCGTCAGCGGGCGTTAGCCGGAGCGAAAAGCTACATCGTTACCATGGCCCTCGTTTTCAGCGAGGGTTAATGCCCGCGTCAGCGGGCGTTAGCCGGAGCCAAAAGCCGCCTGAACAAGGCCTGATCGTCTGCGCCGCAAGAACAACGGGCCGCCCGGTAGGCGCCGGGCGGCCCGTTTCATTTCGGATGGCAGGCGTCAGTAGCGCTTCTTGTTGCACTCGATCAGGGCGTAGGCCGAGTGATTGTGGATGGACTCGAAGTTCTCGCTTTCCACCACATAGGCATCAATGCGCGCGTCGGCATTGAGCGCCCCGGCGACGTCGCGTACCAGATCCTCGACAAATTTCGGATTGTCGTAGGCGCGTTCGGTAACGAACTTTTCGTCCGGGCGCTTGAGCAGGCCGTAGAGCTCGCAAGAGGCCTGTGTTTCCGCAATCCGTACGATGTCTTCGATCCAGACCAACTGGTTGGTGGTGGCGCTGATGGTGACGTGGGATCGCTGGTTGTGGGCGCCGCGTTCGGAGATCTTCTTCGAGCAGGGGCACAGGCTGGTGACGGGCACCACAACCTTGATCGTCTGCAGGTAACGGCCGCCCTCGACAATTTCGCCGATGAAGGTAACTTCATAATCCATCAGGCTTTTAACGCCCGAGACCGGGGCGACCTTGTTGATGAAGTAGGGAAAGCTCATTTCCAGGTGGCCGGTTTCGGCCTCCAGGCGGCTGACCATCTCGCGCAACATGGTTTCGAAGCTTTCCACCGAGATCTCTTCCTCGTGGGAATTGAGGATCTCGACAAAGCGCGACATGTGCGTGCCCTTGAAGTTGTGCGGCAGGCCGACGTACATGTTGAAGGTGGCGATGGTGTGACGGACGCCACCCGACTTGTCCAGCACCTTGAAGGGGTGGCGGATGTCCTTGATGCCGACCTTGTTGATCGGCAACTGGCGGGAATCCTCGCTGGCCTGGACGTCGGCGATGGGCTTTTGCATTGTGGAAGACATTGAATTGGTTCGCTTGATGCGGTGGGCTACGCGTCAGTCAGGATCATAACATTGTCCGACAGTTTCACTCAACTATTACTCATTGCGGCAAGTCGGGTGCGTACGCTGAGCTCAATGCCCGCGCCATCCAGCCCCGCTTCGGCCAGAAGCAGCACGGTATCGCCGTGGTCGATGAAGCGGTCAGGCAGGCCCAGGCGCAGCAAAGGCGTCGAACTGCCGGCGGTCTCAAGCGCGTGTGCCACCTCGGCGCCGGCGCCGCCGATCAGGGCGTTCTCTTCGATGCTGACCAGCAGATCGTGTTCCCCGGCCAGCCGGGCGACCAGTTCGGCATCGATCGGCTTGACGAAGCGCATGTTGGCTACCGTTGCATCGAGTGCTTCCGCCGCCTTCAGTGCCGGCGCCAGCATCGCGCCGAAGGCGAGCAGGGCCACGCGCCGGCCCGTACGCCGGATTTCGCCCCTGCCCACGGGCAGGGTGTCGAGGTCCGGGGCTATTGCCACGCCGGGGCCGCTGCCGCGCGGATAGCGGACAGCGCTCGGGCCGTCGATCCGGTAGGCGGTGGACAGCATGCGCCGGCATTCGGCTTCGTCGCTCGGCGCCATCACCACCAGGTTCGGGATGCAGGTCAGGTAGGAGAGGTCGAAGGCGCCGTTGTGCGTCGCACCGTCGGCGCCGACCAGGCCGCCGCGGTCGATGGCGAACACCACCGGCAGGTTCTGCAGGGCGATGTCGTGGATCAACTGGTCATAGGCACGCTGCAGGAAGGTCGAATAGATCGCGACGACGGGCCTCATGCCTTCACAGGCAAGCCCGCCGGCGAACGTGACGGCATGCTGTTCGGCAATGCCGACGTCGAAATAGCGCGTCGGGTACTCATTGGCGAAGCGCACCATGCCCGAGCCTTCGCGCATTGCCGGTGTGATGCCGACAAGCCGGGAATCGGCCTTTGCCTGGTCGCACAGCCAGTCGCCGAAGATCTGTGTGTAGGTCGGCTTGCCGCCGCCCTTGCCCTGCTCGATGCCGTTGGCGGCGTCGAACTTGCCGACCCCGTGGTAAAGAATCGGATCGGCCTCGGCCAGCTTGTAACCCTGACCCTTGCGGGTGATCACATGCAGGAATTGCGGGCCGTTGAGCTTGCGCAGGTTCTGCAGCGTGGGAATCAGCGCGTCGAGGTCGTGGCCGTCGATCGGGCCGATGTAGTTGAAGCCGAGTTCCTCGAACAGGGTGCCCGGCGAAATCATGCCTTTGACATGCTCCTCGACGCGATTGGCAAACTCCAGTGCGTTGGGTATCACCGCCAGCATCTTCTCGCCGGCGCGTCGCGCGGCGTTGAAGGTGTCGCCCGAGAGCAGCCGTGCCAGGTATTTGTTGAGCGCGCCTACCGGAGGCGAGATCGACATGTCATTATCGTTGAGGATGACCAGCAGGTTGGCGTCGATCACGCCGGCGTTGTTAAGCGCCTCGAAGGCCTGGCCGGCGGACATCGCGCCGTCGCCGATGACGGCTACCACGCGCCGGTCTTCCCCCTTGCTGCGGGCGGCGACGGCCATGCCCAGTGCAGCGGAGATCGAAGTCGAGGAATGGCCGACACCGAAGGTATCGTAGGGGCTTTCGTGGCGGCGCGGAAAGCCGGATACGCCATCCTTCATGCGCAGACGTTCCATGCCGCTGCGACGCCCGGTCAGCGCCTTGTGCGGATAGGTCTGATGGCCGACGTCCCACACCAGGCGGTCGTCCGGAGTGTCGAACACGTAGTGCAGGGCAACGGTCAGCTCGACCGTGCCGAGGTTGGACGACAGGTGGCCGCCGGTACGGGAAACCGAGTCCAGCAGGAAGCCGCGCAGCTCCTCGGCGAGCTGCGGCAGGCGCTCGCGTTCGAGGCGTCGCAGGTCGGCCGGTGAATGGATCGTGTTAAGCAGCGGGTAAGTCATCAAAAGGTCCGGTCGACAATGTAGTCGGCAAGTTCATGCAGGCGTCCGGCGGCGGCGCCGAAGCTGTCCAGCGCGGCATGGGCATCGTCGCGCAGCATTGCGGCCTTGGCCTTGGCTTCGCGCAGGCCCAGAATGCTGACGTAGGTGGGTTTGTTTTGCGCGGCATCCTTGCCGGCGGTCTTGCCCAGGGTTTCGGAGCTCGCTTCGGCATCGAGTATGTCATCGACCACCTGGAACAGCAGGCCGATGCGGTTGGCGTAGTGCGCGAGGCGCTCCAGTGCCTCGGGCGCCGCCTCGCCGCAATGGGCACCGAGCAGCACCGCGGCGCGTATCAGCGCCCCGGTCTTGTGGATATGCATGAACTCGAGTGCGCCGAGATCGAGCTGCATGCCGACGGCGCCCAGGTCGATCGCCTGCCCGCCGGCCATGCCGCGCGAGCCGGACGCCGCTGCAAGCAGGCCCAGCATGTCGAGCTGCCGTGCCGCAGCCACTCCCGCCAGGCGTGCGCTCAGGATCTGGAACGACAGGGTCTGCAATGCATCGCCGACCAGCAGCGCGGTGGCCTCGTCATAGGCAACATGGCAGCTGGGCTTGCCACGGCGCATGTCGTCGTCGTCCATGCAGGGCATGTCGTCGTGCACGAGCGAATAGGCGTGGATCAGTTCCACGGCGGACGCCGGGACATCCAGCACACCGGTGTCCGCGCCGAAGACTTCGCCCGCCGCATGACACAGCAGCGGCCGGACTCGCTTGCCACCCCCGAGCACCGTGTAGCGCATGGCCTGGTGCAGGCGAGCCGGGGCCAGCGTCTCGCCGGGCAGCGCCTGTTCCAGCGCCGATTCGGTGCGCTGCTGGATTGCGGACATCCAGGTGGAGAAATCCATTGCGGTCAATCTTCCTCGGCTGGCAGGTCGGCGGCACGCTGGGAATCGACGTCCCGCAGGCTGCCATTTTCAAGCACGCGGAGCTGGTGTTCCGCAGCATCAAGCGTGTTTCGGCACTGATTCAGCAGGTTCATGCCGCGCCGATAGGCGTCGAGGGATTCCTGCAAGGGCATCTGTCCGGATTCCATGGCGGCGACGATACGTTCCAGTTCGGCGAGCGCGTCTTCGAAGCTGGGCACGGCCTGACTATGGGTAGCGCTGTCGGAAACGGTGTCGGGTTTGCGGGCCATGAATGAAGCCTTGGCCGGAAAACGTGACCAGCGGCATGAAAAACCGTAAAAATAGCCTAAGGTGCGCCCTCCGGTCAAATTGGATAAAATGATCGACCCGTGAAAACCTTTGTTTTATGGGGGTTACAGGGGTAATCGTTTAATTCCGTTTCCGGTTTCCGGGTAAACGTCTTGGAGGTTGGGAATCATGTCCGAAGTCGGCACCCGCGCGCTTCTTCAGCCGGGCGAGTCGCAGTTTCCGGTGGAGTGGTATTTCGACGAAAAGCTTTTCGAACTGGAGAAAAAGCTTATCTTCGATGCCGGTCCCGGCTACGTCGGGCATGAGCTCATGGTGCCCGCGGTCCATGACTACCGCTCGCAGGAATGGCACGACCATGGACGCTTGCTGACGCGGCAGCCGGATGGCTTCCACGAAATGTCCAACGTCTGCCGCCATCGCCAGGCCATCATGTTGCAGGGTTCCGGCAATGCGAAGAACATCGTCTGCCCGATCCACCGCTGGACCTACGATGCCGGCGGTGAGCTGATCGGGGCGCCGCACTTTCCGGCCAATCCCTGCCTGAACCTGGCCAAAAAGAAGCTGGAGAACTGGCAGGGCCTGCTGTTCAAGGGGCCGCGCTCGGCCAACGCCGACCTTGCAGGCATGAAGGTCGCCAGCCAGCTCAACTTCGACGGCTACAAGCTCGACCATGTCGAACTGCACCAGTGCAACTACAACTGGAAGACCTTCATCGAGGTCTATCTCGAGGACTACCACGTGGTGCCCTATCACCCGGGGCTGGGCAATTTCGTTACCTGCGACGACCTGACCTGGCAGTTCGGCGAGTGGTATTCGGTGCAGCGCGTCGGCGTCACCTCGCTGGCCAAGCCCGGCTCGGCCACCTACCAGAAGTGGCACCGGGCCGTACTCGACTACTACAACGGCGAGCTGCCGCCGCACGGCGCGATCTGGCTGACCTACTACCCGAACATCATGGTCGAGTGGTACCCGCACGTGCTGGTGGTGTCGACGCTGCTCCCGCAGGATGTCGATCGCACGATGAACGTGGTCGAGTTTTACTATCCCGAGGACATCGCCCTGTTCGAGCCGGAATTCATCAAGGCCGAGCAGGCCGCCTACATGGAGACCGCGATCGAGGATGACGACATCGGTGAGCGCATGGACCGCGGCCGTCGCGCCCTGATGAAACAGGGGCGCAGCGAAGTCGGCCCCTACCAGTCGCCGATGGAAGACGGCATGCAGCACTTCCACGAGTTCTACCGGCGCGTGATGGCGGGGCACCTCTAACCGAAACGTACCGCTTGCGCCGGCCCGGCGGCCGGCGCGCTGTCCGTCGGCCGTGACGGACGGTACCCCCGCGACTGATCAAGCCGAGCCAATGCAATCACTCTGGATGGTCCTGGCGAGCCTGCTGTTCGCCTGCATGGGCGTGTGCGTCAAGCTCGGCGCAGAGCACTTTTCAGCGGCGGAACTGGTGTTCTGGCGCGGTTTTGTCGCCACCCTGCTGATGGGCGGCTATATCGTGGTGAAGCGCCTCAGGGTTGCCACGCCCCACGCGCGCAATCACCTGCAGCGGGGGTTCTCGGGCTTCGTTTCGCTGACCATGTACTTCTATGCGATCAGTCTGATCCCGCTGGCCACGGCGGTAACGCTCAACTACACCTCACCGCTCTTCCTCGCCCTGCTGCTGGCGCTGTGGGTGGGGGAGCCGGTGCGGCGCGGCTTCTACGGCATACTCGCCGCAGGCTTCGTGGGGGTCGTGGTGCTGCTGCAGCCGACGCTTGGCCAGGACCAATGGCAGGGAGCGCTGTTCGGCCTTGGCTCGGGCATCATTTCCAGCATGGCCTACCTGAACGTTCGCCGCCTGGGCGAACTGGGCGAGCCGGAGTGGCGCACGGTGTTCTATTTTTCCCTGTTCTCGAGCGTCTGCGGGGTACCCTGGCTGCTCATGTCGGGCCCGCTGCACGAGATCACGCTGCGGGATGGCCTGCTGCTGCTGGGCGTGGGCGGCTTCGGCATGCTGGCGCAGCTGTGCATGACCACTGCGTACAAGCGCGGCAAGACGCTGGTGTCGGCCAGCCTGGCCTACACCACCGTGGTCTTCGCCAGCATCTTCGGGGCGCTGCTGTGGGATGAAAACCTGCCGCTCGCGGCCTGGTTTGGTGTTGCCCTGATCGTGACCAGCGGCGTGTTTGCCACCGGCCTTTCCCGTCGAACCGATACCGAGGCGGTGGTCGACTAGCAAACAAAAACGCCGCCCGAAGGCGGCGTCCTGGAGCGTGGATTGCCGGTCAGTCGATCGCCAGGGATGTCGTCGGCTTTTTCGGGGTCGACATCTTGCCGTCATCCTTGGCCTTGTCGCCAGGGCAGGCCCAGGCTGATGCGGCGGTCAGCGAAAACAGCAGGGCGAACAGGGCAGCGAGTTTTTTCATCGGGGTCTCCGTGGGGTTGCGGAAGCGCTACGGTAGACCTCTGCGGGTCGCTTTGCAAGGGGCAGGCTATTCCGGGCAGGCAGAACAGGGCAGACGATTGGGGTGGCCTATCCGGTGATGCGGCGTTTGAGGGCTCGCCCGACCACGCGCAGCCGATGCGCCAGCGGGAAGCGCCTGAAATTGGTCTTCACCGCGCCCTGGGTAAAAGCGGTGCGCTTCGAATAATCGATCACCAGGTCGACGACGGTGCAGCGCCCGGCTGCCGCGTTGTCGCGTGCCTTGGCGATGGCGGCGGCAATTCCCGCATCGTTTTCGACCTTCACGTAATCGGCGCCGGTGGCCGTGGCCACGCCCGAAAAATCGATCTTGCCAAGGTCGGTGCAGGGCTTGCGGTTGAAGGGGATTTCCTGCGCCTGGGCGATCTGTGACAGTTCGCCGTCGTGGAAGACGTAGAACGCGATGCCTAGCCCGAGGCGCGTCGCGGACACGATCTCCATGCAGGTCATGGTAAAGGCACCGTCGCCGACGATGGCGAAGACCTCCCGTTGCGGGTTGGCCAGCTTCGCGCCTATGGAAGCCGGCACGGCGTAGCCCATGGCGTTGAAGTCGGTGGGCACGATCAGCGCCCTGGACTGGTGTACCGGGAAAAGTTCGGCGGTAAGGTAGGTGTGGTTGCCGTCATCGACCACGGCGATGGCATCGTCGGGCACGGCGCTGCGCAGTGCATCGAAGAAGCTGACCGGATTGACGCGCCCCTTGCTGTCGTGGCGGCGCCATTCTTCGCGGTAGGCCTCCTTGTCGTGCCGGAGTTGCGCCTGGAGCCGGGCATTCGCCGTCCTGCCGGCGCCGACTTTTCGCAGCTCGTCGAGCAATGCCGCCAGGGCCGCCGTTGCGTCACCCTGCAATGCGATGGCGGCCGGGTAGTTGGCGTTGAAGACGTCCGGATTGATGTCGATGTGCACCAGGCCCGCCGGAACGTCGACGCCGAAACTGCCGGTGGCGATTTCGCCGAAGCGCGTGCCCACCGCCAGTAGGGCGTCGCAGCCGGCGAAGGCATTGCGGGCCGCCGGCACGGCCGCGGCGCCGAAGCCGAATCCGGCGTGCAGCGGATGGCGGGCGGGAAACACCGAGAGCCCCTGCAGGGTGGTCGCCACCGGCGCCTGCAGGTGTTCGGCAATCGCCAGTGTGAGTTCGCCGGCATCGCGTGCGCCCCAGCCGAGGAAGAGGCCGGGCTTTTTCGCCGACATCAGAAGCCTGGCAGCGCGCTGAAAGTCGGCGCTGGCGGCGCGGTGGCCGCGCTCGATCCCGGGCGGCAGCGGCAGCGGCGGCGCTTCGCCGGGGAACATCTGCAGATTTACCGGAATCTCGACGAAGACCGGGCCGGGTTCGCCGGAATGCGCGATCTCCCACGCCTTGAACAGCGTCGGCACGATGTCTTCGTGGCTGCGCACCAGGAAACAGGCCTTGGTGATCGCCTGCAGGAAGCCGTGCTGGTCGATTTCGTGCAGCTGGTAGGTCTTGTCGAGGTCGGTGCGTATGCCGCCGCAGATCACCAGCATCGGAATGCCGTCGAGGAAGGCCTCGCCGATGCCGCTGGCGGCGTGGGTGGCGCCGGCGGCGGGGACGATCACCAGCGTGCCGGTCTGGTCCGACGTCCGGCTGAGGCCATCGGCCATGAAGGCAGCGCCGCCCTCGTGGGTGACAAGGATGGGCGTGATCTGTTCCGAGCTGTTCAGTTCGTCGTAGATCTCGGTGTTGTGTACCCCGGGAATGCCAAAGGTGTAGCGAACGCCGAGGGCTTCCAGGGCGCGTACCACCATCCAAGCGCCGGACTTTTTCATGTCGATGTCTCCGTATGCCTCAGGCGGCGCCTGCCGCCTGGCCGGCCAGCCGGCCGCCGAGAATGCAGCCGCCGAGGAAGCCGCCTTCAAGCGCGCGCAGGCCGTGCATGCCGCCGCCGCCGAAACCCGCCGCCTCGCCCGCGGCGTACAGTCCGGGGATGGGGTTGCCGGCCGCATCCAGCACACGGCACTGCAGGTCGGTCTGGATGCCGCCCAGGCTCTTGCGACTGATGATGTACTCGCGAATCGCCACCAGCGGCCCGGCTTTCGGGTCGAGGATGGGCTGGAACTTGCAGGTGCGCAGCCGGTCGCCCTTCCAGTGCCGGACATAGGCGATGCGCCGCAATTGCTCGTCGTTGTGGAAGGTCTGGCCGCGCGCGATCTGCGCGTCGTAGCTTTCGGCGGCCGCCCGCACGTGGTCGAGCTTGACGGCCTGATCGCCCTGCAGGGCGTTCATCTTCGCCACCAGCTCGGGCAGGTCGCGCCCGGTGACGACATCCTCGTAGCCATTTGTCAATTCCTCGTAGAGCCATTTGTTGCCGAACAGCAGGTCGCGCAGGAAGGCGACCTTGTTCTTCTCCCGGATCGAGGGATTGTGCTCGGCGCCGGAAACCGCAAGTTCCTTGATCGCGATCGCCCGGTTCATCAGCTGCCAGGAATACTGGCCTTCGGTGGCGCACACCTGCGCGACGAGGTCGCGCGTATCGAAACCTGTGACCAGCGGCATCGGCCCGATGCGCCGGCCGTTCCAGTCCAGCCAGAGTGCCGAGCGCGGCGGCACGACCGAAAGGCCGTGGTCGGGCTTGCGCGGCCGCGGATGGCGAATCCCGGCGGCATAGTTCCACATCTTGTCGAGGTGGGTCAGCCTGCCCCCTGCCGCAGTCACGGCGTCATGGACCCGGCCGTCGGCGTAGCGGTGCGAGCCATTCAGGATCACCGGCGGGGGCGATGTCCAGTCCGTGTGCCAGTGCCGGCGCACGCGATCGAGATTGCCGTTGAAGCCGCCGCTGGCGACGATGACCGCGCCCGCGTTCGCCTCGAAGGGCTTTCCGTCTTCCTCGCCGATGCCGCGACATCCGGTGACCGTGCCTTTGCCCACCAGCAGGCCCTCGACGCGCTGGCCGAAGCGGACCTCCAAGTTCTCCCTGCGTGGATGCGCCTCCAGGGCGGCGATCAGGCGCAGCGCCAGTTCGCGCCCGGTGCCCCAGACGATGTGGAAGCGCGGCACCGAATTGCCCGGCGTGTACAGCCCGCGCTCGACCCAGTGCGGCGCCGGCAGGAAACCCACGCCGCGTGCGCGCAGCCAGAGTCCGACGTCGTCGTGGCAGCGATGGGTGTAGGCCTCGGCCCAGGCATTGGGCCAGCGGTCGGCCGGATCGAGTTCGCCGAAAGCGCGCCAGTCGGCCAGCGCCAGTTGCGGCGTATCGCGGATGCCGGCACGGCGCTGTTCCGGCGTGCCCACCAGGAAGATGCCGCCAAAGCTCTCTTTTGCCAGGCCGCCGAAGTTCTCCGCCTTGTCGCGGTCCAGCAGCAGCACCCGGCGCCCGGCCTCAAGCAGTTCCAGCGCTGCACAGATGCCGGCAATGCCGCCGCCGATCACGATCACCTCGCTCACGTCGCCTCCCCGTCCGGACCACGCCCGGCTTCGTAGCGCCATCCGTGATGGCGTCGCCAAAGCCCCGCTGCGCGAGTTTAGCCTGATTCAGCGGGCATTCGGCCTTGGCAATGCGCGGCCTAAGCGGCTAAGCTGCTGCCCCATGGATCGAACGACTGCGAACGCGCTTGCCGGCCTTTTTCTGGCTTTGGCATCCATCCCGACGTCCCTCGCGCAGGACGCCACGCCCCTGCCGCCGATCACCCCCGATACGGCGGCCGTCGCGCGTGAGCGCGCCGATGCCATGCGAGAGGAGGCGGAGCGGCGCTTCCAGAAGGAGAAGGCGGAATGCAGCACGCGCATGATCGCGATCGGCTGCTTGAGCGCCGCCCAGGAAAGGCGCAGCGAAGCCGGGCGCGAAGCCGATGCGATCCGTGCCGAGAGTTTTCGGGTCGAGCGCGAGGCGCGCAAGTCCGAGTTTGCCGAAAAGGAAGCGCGCCGGGCGGTGGAAGCCAGGCAGCGGGAGGAGCGCGAGGCCCAGCGGGCGGCGAAATACCGGGAAGACGAGGCGAAGCGCGCGCAGGAACGCGAGCGCCGCAGTGAAGACGCTGCCGCCGAGCTGGAAAGCCGGCGCGGCAAGGCGGGTGCCGGGCGCGAAGACCAACTGCGTGCGCTCGAGGAGCGCCAGCGCGAGCAGGCGCGCCGCGCCGAGGCGGCGAAGGACAACGCCCGCAAGCGCGCCGAGCGGTTGCGCCAGCACGATCTGAAGGTCAGGGAAATCGAGCAGCGCAAGCGTGACTACGAGTACAAGCTCAAGGCCCGTCAGGCCGAAAAGGCCGCCGAGGAGGCTCGCCGCGCCGCCGCCGAGGCGAAAAAGTGATCTCGCGCAAATACCTCTACCTGATTGCCCTGGCGCGCGAGAAGCACTTCGGCCGCGCCGCCGCGGCCTGCCATGTCTCGCCCTCGACGCTGTCGGCGGCGATCCGCGACCTCGAAACCGAGTTGGGCGTGGCCGTGGTCGAGCGCGGCAAGCAGTTCGCCGGCCTGACGCCGGAAGGGCGCAGCGTGGTCGAATACGCCCAGCGCATGGCCGCCAGCGCCGAAGGGCTGAAGCAGGAACTGGCCAGCCTGCGCGATGGCCTTGCCGGGCGCCTGCGCCTCGGGGTGATTCCCACGGCGCTAACGGTGGTGGCGGCGCTGACCTCCTCCTTCGCCCGGCGCCATGCCCATGTCACAGCCGAGGTGCTGTCGTTGGCGACCGACGAAATCCTTGGCCGCCTGCGCCGCTTCGAACTCGATGCCGGCATCGTCTATGTCGAGTCGGCGCAGGCCGCCGGGCTGGACATCGTGCCGATCTGGCACGAACGCCATGTGCTGCTGACCGGCGCCAGCGGCCGCTTCGCCGGGCGCGACAGCGTGAGCTGGGCCGAGGCGGCCACCGCGCCGCTTTGTCTGCTGACGCCCGACATGCAGAACCGCAAGACCATCGATGCGGTGTTCTCGAAAGTCGGCGCTGACGCCACGGCGATGCTGGAGACCAACTCCATCATCAGCATCCTCGCTCATGTCGCCTCCGGTCACTGGTCCTCCATCGTGCCGCGCGCGGTGCTGGATCAGGTCGGTACGCCGCCCGGCGTGGTCGCCATCGAACTGGTCGAACCGGCGGTGGACTGGGCCACGGGCCTCGTTACCCTGGCGCGCGAACCGCAGGCGCCGATGGTGGCGGCACTGGTCGCCGAGGCCACCGCACTGGCCGAGTCCTTCGACAAATCCGCATAGCCCTTCGGCTTTTCCCGCTTTCCCTTTCCCAGCGGGCGCGGTACAAAGCGGGATGGAAACGAACGCCATCCTCGGCCGCATCCTCGACGACCATCGCGATCAACCCGGCGCTCTTTTGCCGGTGCTGCATGCCGTGCAGGAAGCGCTCGGCCACATCCCGCCGGACGTCGTTCCGGCGATCGCCACCGCGCTGAACCTCTCGCGCGCCGAAGTGCAGGGCGTGATCAGCTACTACCACCACTTCCGCCAGGAGCCTGCCGGCCGCCACGTGGTCCGCGTTTGTTGCGCCGAGGCCTGCCAGGCGGTGGGCGGCGAGGCGCTGGCCGAGCATGCGCGGGCAAGGCTGATCGGCAGCGATGTGACGCTGGAGCCGGTGTATTGCCTGGGCCTCTGCGCCTGCGGGCCGGCGCTGCAGATCGACGAGACGCAGTTGCATGCGGCGGTGACGCCGGCGAAATTCGATGCGCTGCTGGCGCGGCTGGCGCGCGCGGAATGAAGGCGACCGTTTATGTACCGGGCGATGCAGCCGCCCTGGCGCTGGGCGCCGACGCGGTCGCCGCCGCGATTGCCAATGAGGCCGCCGCGCGTGGCATCGCCGTGCGCCTGATCCGCAACGGCTCGCGCGGCATGGTCTGGCTGGAGCCGCTGGTCGAGGTAGTCACGGCGCAGGGACGCATCGCCTACGGCCCGGTGACGGTTGACGTGGTCGAAAGCCTGTTCGCCGCGAACTTCCTCGCCGGCGGCGAACATCCGCTACGCTTCGGGCCGGCCGAGCAGATTCCCTGGCTGGCGCGGCAAGAGCGCCGGGTGGCGGGGCGTCTCGGCGTGGTCGATCCGAAGTCGCTCACCGATTACGTCGCGCGTGGCGGCGGCGAGGGCCTGCGCCGGGCGCGCGCCATGGCGCCGGCGGCGATCGTGCAGGCGATTGCCGACTCCGGCCTGCGCGGGCGCGGCGGCGCGGCCTTCCCGGCCGGCATCAAGTGGCGCACCGTGCATGCCGCCACGGCGACACAGAAATGCATCGTCTGCAACGCCGACGAAGGTGATTCCGGCACCTTCTCCGATCGCATGCTGATGGAGGGCGACCCCTTCTGCCTGCTGGAAGGCATGGCCATCGCCGGGCTGGCCGTCGGCGCCGATCGCGGCTACATCTACGTGCGTTCCGAATACCCGCATGCCATCGCCGCGCTGCAGGCGGCGCTGTCTACCCTCGCGGCGGCAGGCGACTTCCTCGGCGAATTCAGGATCGAAGTGCGCAGGGGCGCCGGCTCCTACGTTTGCGGCGAGGAAACCGCGCTGCTGGAAAGCCTCGAGGGCAAGCGCGGCATCGTCCGTTCGAAGCCGCCGCTGCCGGCGATCGAAGGCCTGTTCGGCCAGCCGACGCTGATCCACAACGTGATCACACTGGCCAGCGTGCCTGACATCCTTGCGGCCGGCGCGGCGGCCCATCGCGATTTCGGCATCGGTCGTTCGCGCGGCACCTTGCCCTTCCAGCTGGCCGGCAACATCCGCCACGGCGGCCTGGTCGAAGTGCCCTTCGGCTTGACGCTGCGCGAGCTGCTCTACGACTTCGGCGGCGGCTCGCGCTCGGGCCGGCCGCTGCGCGCGGTGCAGGTCGGCGGGCCGCTCGGCGCCTACCTGCCCGAGTCGCAATTCGACACGCCGCTGGATTACGAGGCCTTCGCGGCGATCGGCGCGGGGCTGGGCCATGGCGGCATCGTCGCCTTCGACGACACGGTGGACATGGCGAAGCAGGCGCGTTACGCGATGAAGTTCTGCGCCGTCGAATCCTGCGGCAAATGCACGCCCTGCCGCATCGGCTCGACGCGCGGCGTCGAAGTCATCGACCGCATCCGCGCCGGCGATGCCGCGCAGATCGAATTGCTGGAAGACTTGTGCGAAACCATGGTGCAGGGCTCGGCCTGCGCCATGGGAAGCATGACGCCGATTCCGGTGCTGTCGGCGCTGAATCACTTTCCGGAGGATTTCGCATGAATGCTCCGCAGGAAATCCATAACGGAACTGTCGGCGCTGGCTCGCTTTGCGTGCCTGGAACGCCGCTTCGCGGGCAGGCAACGGTGACTCTGGAGATCGACGGCGTCGCCGTCAGCGTTCCGGCCGGCACGCCCTTGCTGCGCGCCGCCGTCGCCGCCGGCGTGATGATCCCCAAGCTCTGCGACAGCGAAGGCCTCAAGCCCTTTGGCTCCTGCCGCCTGTGCCTGGTCGAGGTCGAGGGCCGCAAGGGCTACCCGTCCTCCTGCACCACGCCGGCCGAAGCCGGCATGAAGGTGCGTACCCAGTCGCCGCAACTGGCGAAGCTGCGGCGCAACGTGATGGAGCTGTATATCTCCGACCATCCGCTTGACTGCCTGACCTGCGCCGCCAATGGCGACTGCGAACTGCAGGACATGGCCGGCGTGGTAGGCCTGCGCGAAGTGCGCTATGGCATGGACGGGGAGAACCACTTTACCGAGACGGCAAAGGACGAGTCCAATCCCTACTTCAGCTACGACCCGGCCAAGTGCATCGTCTGCAATCGCTGCGTGCGCGCCTGCGAGGAAACCCAGGGCACGTTCGCGCTGACCATCACCGGGCGCGGCTTCGATTCGCGCGTCACGCCGGGGCAGGGCGAGTCCTTCATGGCTTCGGATTGCGTTTCCTGCGGCGCCTGCGTCAAGGCCTGCCCGACGGCGACGCTGGTGGAGAAGACCGTGATCGACATGGGCCAGGCCGAGCGCAGCGTGGCCACCACCTGCGCCTATTGCGGCGTCGGCTGCGGCTTCCGCGCCGAGATGAAAGGCAACCAGGTGGTGAGGATGGTGCCGGCCGACGAAGGCCGCGCCAACGAGGGCCACGCCTGCGTCAAGGGCCGCTTCGCCTGGGGCTACGCGACCCACCCCGACCGCATCACGAAACCCATGATCCGGGCGAAGATCAGCGACCCCTGGCGCGAGGTGTCGTGGGAGGAAGCCCTGACCCACGCCGCGCAGGAATTCCGCCGCATCCAAGCCAGGCACGGCACCAACTCGATCGGCGCCATCGTCTCCAGCCGCTGCACCAACGAAGAGGACTACCTGGTGCAGAAGCTGGTGCGCGCCGCCTTCGGCAACAACAACGTCGACACCTGCGCCCGCGTCTGCCATTCGCCGACCGGCTACGGCCTCAAGCAGACCCTGGGCGAGTCGGCCGGCACGCAAAGGTTCAAGTCCATCGAGCAGGCCGATGTCATCGTCGTGATCGGCGCCAATCCGAGCGACGCCCATCCGGTGTTCGCCTCGCGCCTCAAGCGCCGGGTGCGCGAAGGCGCGCAACTGATCGTGATCGATCCGCGCGCGATCGATCTGGTGAGTTCGCCCCACGTGCGCGCCGCCCACCACCTGCAACTGCGGCCCGGCAGCAACGTCGCCGTGCTCTCGGCCATGGCTCACGTCATCGTCAGCGAGGGCCTGGTCGATGAAGCCTTCGTCGCCGCGCGCTGCGAAGCGACGGCCTTCGCCGAGTGGCGCGACTTCGCCGCGCGGCCGGAAAATTCGCCTGAGGCGCTGGAGGCCGCCAGCGGCGTGCCGGCCGCCGCCGTGCGCGCGGCGGCGCGCCTGTATGCCACCGGCGGCAACGCGGCGATCTACTACGGGCTGGGCGTCACCGAGCATTCGCAGGGTTCGACGGCGGTGATCGCCATCGCCAACCTCGCCATGGCCACCGGCAACGTCGGCCGTGAGGGCGTCGGCGTCAATCCGCTGCGCGGGCAGAACAACGTGCAGGGCTCCTGCGACATGGGCAGCTTTCCGCACGAGCTGCCGGGCTACCGCCATGTGTCGGACACGGCGACGCGCGAACTCTTCGAGCGCGACTGGGGCGTGCAGATTCAGCCAGAGCCCGGCCTGCGCATCCCCAACATGCTCGATGCCGCGCTCGACGGTTCCTTCATGGGCCTCTACTGCCAGGGCGAGGACCCGGCGCAGTCCGATCCCGACACCCGCCACGTCTCGGCGGCGCTCTCGGCCATGGAATGCGTCGTGGTGCAGGACCTGTTCGTGAACGAGACGGCGAAGTACGCGCATATCTTCCTGCCCGGCGCCTCCTTCCTCGAAAAGGACGGCACGTTTACCAATGCCGAGCGCCGCATCTCGCGCGTGCGCCGCGTCATGCCGCCGCTGGCGGGCAAGGCCGACTGGGAAACCACGCTGGCGCTGGCCAAGGCGTTGGGCTACGAGATGCACTACGAACACCCGAGCCAGATCATGGACGAGATCGCGCGCCTGACGCCGAGCTTCGCCGGCGTCAGCTACGACAGGCTCGATCGCCTGGGCTCGATCCAATGGCCCTGCAACGAGGCCGCGCCCGAGGGCACGCCGACCATGCACGTCGACGGTTTCGTGCGCGGAAAAGGCCGCTTCCTGATCACCCAGTACGTGCCGACCGAGGAGAAGGTCACGCGCCGCTTCCCCTTGCTGCTGACCACCGGCCGCGTGCTGTCGCAGTACAACGTCGGGGCGCAGACGCGCCGTACCGCCAACACCGACTTTTACGCCGCCGACCTGCTGGAAATCCACCCGCACGACGCCGAGGAGCGCGGCATCCGCGAAGGCGACCGCGTCGCCGTCGAATCGCGCGTCGGCCGCACCCTGTTGCCGGCCACCGTGACCGAGCGCGTGGCGCCGGGCGTGGTCTACACCACCTTCCACTTCCCCGAATCCGGCGCCAACCTCATCACCACCGAGAACTCCGACTGGGCCACCAACTGCCCCGAGTACAAGGTCACGGCGGTGCAGGTGACGCGGGCCGGCGGCGCATGAAGGCCGTCGAGCAGCGCGCCGTCTGGCGCGATGGCGTTGAGCGCGGCGACCAGCTGGCGGTCGAGACGCCGGTCGCCTTCGAGTACAACGGCATCAGCCACGCGGTGATGCTGGCCACGCCTGCCGACCTCGAGGATTTTGCCGTCGGCTTCAGCCTGTCGGAGGGCATCGTGGCGCGGCGCGGCGACATCTTCGGCATCGAGGTCGACGAGTCGGCGGCCGGCATCACGCTGAAGATCGAGATCGCCGCCGGCGACTTCATGCGCCTCAAGCAGCGCCGGCGCAGCCTCGCCGGGCGCACCGGCTGCGGCCTGTGCGGCACCGAGAGCCTGGACCAGGTCCTGCGCGAACTGGCGCCCCTGCCGGCAGGCGAGCCGTTTCCGCTGGAAGCGCTCTACGCCGGGATGCGCGCGCTGCCGGTGCTGCAGCCCATGCAGCAGGCCACGGGAGCGACGCATGCCGCCTGCCGTGTCGGCCGCGATGGTGCGATCAGCCACGTGCGCGAGGATGTGGGTCGCCATAACGCGCTGGACAAGACTCTCGGTGCGCTGGCGCGCGACGGCGTCGATGCCTGCGGCGACGCCCTGATCATCACCAGCCGCGCCAGCGTCGAGATGGTGCAGAAGGCCGTTGCCCTGCGCGTCGGCATGCTGGCGGCGGTGTCGGCGCCGACCGCCACGGCGGTGGGCCTCGCCGGCAAGTTCGGCCTCGCGCTGTTCGGCTTCCTGCGTGACGGCCGCTGCGTCGGCTATACCGCGCCGCAGCCGAGTAGGGAGGTGATCGCATGAAACTGGAAAAGCTGATCGCCATGGCCAACCAGATCGGCGCCTTTTTCGAAGCCATGCCGGATCGCGAGCAGGCCGTGGCCGACGTTGCCAGCCACCTGCGGCGCAGTTGGGAGCCGCGCATGCGGGAGCAGATCCTCGCCAGCCTCGGCACGGCCGAGGAGGCGCAGCTCAAGCCGTTGGTGCGCGAGGCCTTGCTGGCGCTACGCGACGCGCGGCCCTGATTCGACGGGTTTGAAAGTCGGCGCTGGCGCTACGGCGATCCGGCGCCCTCGATGGCCGCCATGCGGCTGCGGAGCCAGGTTCCGATGTCGATGATCTCCTCGATGCACACCGAATGCGGCATCGGGTAGTCGCGCCATTCCACCGCATGGCCCAGGCGCTGCACCAGATCGCGCGCACGGGTGCCGAGGGAAAGTCCGACCACGTCGTCCTCCGTGCCGTGGGCGGCAAAGATCGGCAACCCGGCGTTGGCGGCCGTGGCTTCCGCTTCGAGCAGGGCCGGCGTCGGGATGTAGGTCGACAGGGCGATGATGCCGGCCAGGCGCTGCGGATGGGTCAGCGCGGCGGCGTAGGCGATCGCGCCACCCTGTGAGAAGCCGGCGAGGACAATGCGTTCGCTCGGCACGCCGCGCGCATTCTCGCGCTCGATCAGGCGCCGGATCGCATCCCGGCTGCGCAGGATGCCGGCTTCGTCCACGGTGCGCGTGGTGCTGTCGAGCGTGATGATGTCGTACCAGGCCGGCATCACATAGCCGCCGTTGCAGGTCACGGGTATCTGCGGCGCGTTGGGGAAGACGAAGCGCACGGCCGGCGCGCCATCAAGGCCGAGATGCGGCACCACGGGCACGAAATCGGAGCCGTCGGCGCCGAGGCCGTGCATCCAGATCACGGCAAAGCGCGGTTCCGCGCCGGTTTGCAATTCGAGGCAGTCGAGCAAATCATCCATGACCCGATAATACCTGCCCATGAACTTCCTCGCCCATGCCCTGCTGGCCGGCGACGACCCGGCGCTGGTGGTCGGCGGCGTGGTCGGCGACTGGATCAAGGGTCCGCTGCCTGCCGGTTTGCCGCCCGACCTCGCGCGCGGCGTCGCCCTGCATCGCGCCATCGACAGCCACGCCGAGACGCACCCGGCCTTTCGCCGCAGCCGGGCGCGCGTGTCGGCAGGCCGCCGCCGCTATGCCGGCGTGCTGGTGGACATCTTTTATGACCACCTGCTGGCCGTGGCTTGGGAACAGCATCACCCGCAGGCGCTGGCCGGCTTCGCCGACGATGTGTATCGCCGCATCGACGAACGCCTGCACGACCTGCCCGCCGGTGCCCACTTCGCGCTGCGGCTGATGCGGGAGCAGGACTGGCTTTCCGGCTATGCCGACATCGCGGGCATGGCCGACGTGCTGGCACGCATGGCGCGCCGTGCGCGCCAGCCCAATCCGCTGGCCGGCGGAGAGGCGGAGTTCCTGGCTGGTGCGGCCGGTTTCGCGGCGGATTTCGGCGAGTGGCTGCAGGACGCCTGCGCCTACAGTCGCAGGTGGGTACCGCCGGTGCCGGGCGGCTAGCCGCCTGCGCCATGTTCGGAACGGACGCCGGACACATTCAGCCGCGGCGCCGGCGCCGGGATGGGGTACGATGCCCGCACGGAGGGGATGTCGCCCCGGCGACAAACCAGAAAAGGGAACGGGAATGGAACCAGCCAACGGCCGCGACATCGTGGCGCAGTTTCGCGGCGAACTGCTGCAGGACATCTACAGCTACCGCTATCAGGAAGTCGCCGACAACTTCGACAAATACCGCTTCGGCTTTGACGGCGTTGATCGCTCGCGCATGGTGGATGTCAAGCGGCTGGCGGCCTACCTTGATTTCGTGATCACCCATCTCGACAAGTTCATTGCCGCCTCGCAGCTTTTTGCCGACGGCCATTCGCAGGCCTTGTTCTACAAGCTGATGCTTTACCGCTGCCTCGGTCATCTGCACCTGCGCCTGCGCGAAGACTTCACGGCTAAGACGCTCGACGAGATGTATGCGCGCGCCGCCAGCTACGAGACCGGGCCCTCGCCGATCGAATTCGCCGGGATGTTCGGGCCGATCCGCCACCACGAGAACGTGCCCACCGACGGCGAGCCGGTCGCGCTCGATGCCTGGACCGGCAACGTCGCCTACGCGCTGGGCCACGGCAATCACCGCCAGTACTTCTACAACCGCGACGGCCTGCGGGTGGCGCCGGCGGCGGGCGACTATGTGATTGACGGCGGTGCCTGCTTCGGCGACACGGCGGTGCTGTTCGCCTGCGCCGCCGGGCCGGAGGGCCGTGTCTTCGCCTTCGAGCCGCTGCCCCAGCACCACGAGGTGATCGCCCGCAACATCGACCAGAACCAGCTCGAAGAGCGGGTGTACATCGTGCCCAACGGGCTTGGCGCGGTGACCAACCATGTCGCGCAGATCGATCCCTCGCTGAACGGCATCGCCAACCCCGGGTTCTCGCTGGCCTCGATCGAGCATGCCGTGCCGGTGATCACCATCGACGATTTCCTTGCTTCGCAGGGCATCGGCAAGATGGACTTCATCAAGCTCGACGTCGAGGGTTACGAGCTGGCGGCCCTGCAGGGTGCCGCGCATACGCTGGATACGCTGCGGCCCAAGCTGGCCATCTCGCTGTACCACAAGCCCGGCGACTTCTTCGAGATTCCGCTCTACCTGCGCGAGCGCCATCCGCATTATCGTTTCCACCTCGATCACTACACCATCCACTACGAGGAGACGGTGCTCTTCGCCGTGCCGGAGGACTGAGCCGTCGGCCGCCGGGTGGGCGCGGCGGGGTGGCCGGCAGTCGCTGCGGCTCAGCGCGCCATCGACGGCCGCTGCGCCATGGCGGCGCGCCAGCGTTGCAGCTGCGGATGGGTGTCATCGGGGCGAACCTTGACCACGCGGGCAAAGTCCACCGTCACCACCGCGGTGATGTCGGCGACGCTGAAGGCGTCGCCTGCGACGAACTCGTGGCCGGCGAGCTGCTCGTCGAGCGTGACGAAGAACTGCCGCAGGCGCGCCAGGCCGCGCTGCCCCAGCTCTGGAATCTGCGCGTAATCCACCGGGCCGGGCAGGGCGCGGCCCGCCATTGCCGGCGAACTGTTGCGTAGCGCCTCGGCGATGGCCATCAGGCCCTCGAACTCGATGCGCCAGTTCCAGCTGGCGATCGCGGCCTTTTCCGCGGGCGCGGTGCCGAGCAGTGGTGGTGTCGGATAGCGCGCTTCGAGGTAGGCGGCGATGGCGGCGTTGTCAGTCAGCACTGCGCCTTCCTCCGTGCGCAGCGCCGGCACGGTGCACTGTGGGTTAACGCGGCGATAGGCCTCGCCCAGCTGTTCGCCGGACTTCAGGTCCACCTCGATGGTTTCCCAGCGCAGTCCCTTCTCGGCGAGAAAGATGCGCGCGCGACGCGGGCTGGGGGCGGTGCTGCAGTCGTAGAGCGTGATCATGGCGGGCGCGGGTGGCGGCTCAGGGCCCCTTAGCCAGCTTGTCCTGCGTCCGCGTGGCGAAATCGGCGGCGTCGTGGCGCTCGTGCAGCTGGTGGGCCGGATCGCCGATGACGCGATTCACCATGCGCCCGCGCCGCACCGCCGGGCGTTGCGCGATTTCATTGGCCCAGCGCAGCACATGGCCGTATTCCTGGACCTGAAGGAATTCCCCGGCCTCGTAAAGCTTGCCCCGGGCCAGCTCGCCATACCAGGGCCAGACCGCCATGTCGGCGACGCTGTAGTCGTCGCCGGCGATGTAGGGCGTCTCGGCGAGGCGGCGGTCGAGCACGTCGAGCTGCCGTTTCACCTCCATGGCATAGCGGTCGATGGCGTACTCGATCTTGAGCGGCGCGTAGGCGTAGAAGTGGCCGAAGCCGCCGCCGAGGAAAGGCGTGCTGCCCATCTGCCAGAACAGCCAGGACAAGGTCTCGGCGCGCGCCGCGCCGGCGGCGGGCAGGAAGGCGCCGAATTTCTCGGCCAGGTAGACCATGATCGCGCCCGACTCGAACACCCGCACCGGGGCCGCGCCGCTGCGATCGAGCAGGGCCGGAATCTTCGAGTTCGGATTGACCGCGACAAAGCCGCTGCCGAACTGGTCGCCCTCCATGATGCGGATCAGCCAGGCGTCGTATTCGGCGCCGGCGTGGCCGGCGGCGAGCAATTCCTCCAGCATGATGGTGACCTTCACGCCATTCGGCGTGCCCAGCGAATACAGCTGCAGCGGGTGGCGGCCGAGCGGCAGCTCCTTGTCATGGGTCGGACCGGCCACCGGCCGGTTGATGCTGGCAAAGCGGCCGCCGCTTTCCTTTGGGGTCCAGATCTTCGGTGGTACGTAGTCTGAGGAATTATTCATGGTCTTGGCGCTCGCGGTAGGGGTTGGAAAACGCGGGATCTTGGCTGGATGCCAGGTCAATGTCGTCGCGCGCCGGCATCGCAGGCAAGCTCAGGGCACGACGCGGCAGCCGGCGAGGTAGGGGCGGCCTTCCATCGCCACCCGCGCGCTGCCCTCGCGCAGGCTCACCTCCAGCATGCTGCAGCGATACACGGTCTCGCCGGCGCCGCCCGGCGCGGCCTCGAGTTCGAAGTGCATGCCGTTGATCTCGATTGCCGTCGCCGTGCCGGCGCTGATCAGGCGGAAACCCTTGCCGCCTTCGCAGGCCCAGGGTGTCGCCGTGGCCTGCGGCGCCAGTGGTGCGCAGGCGGCCAGCGCCAGCAACGGCGCCAGCCAGGCCAGGCGGATCACTGCGCGCATGGGTAACGCTCGGCCCAGGCGCGGGCCACCAGGCCGAGCGCGCTGTGCGCCTGTGCCTGCGGGTTGGCCTGCAGCCAGTCGATGACAAGTCGATGCTGCTCCGGCAGGCCGATGGTGGCGGGCAGGCAGGCGCGCACGCCCTCGATGCTGTCGCGGGAAAGCGCATCCTCGGCCGCCAGCAGGTAGCCAAGGCAGCGGCCGACCGCCACCGAGGAACCCTGGGTGCACCACTTCAGCAGATGATCGCGATCGGTCAGCGCCTGTGCCGAGCTGGCGCACAGCAGCGCCAGGAGCGGCATCCAGCGCAGGCAGCAGGACGCCCGGCGGCGGCCAGTCGTGGCCGCGGGCGCGACAGCCCGGCGCGGGATGTGGCGTGGGATATCGCGTGGGAACGGGTGCGGCGTTGGCATCGGGCAAGTATAGACGCCCGCCCCACAGCCGCCGTACCGCCAGCGCCGACTTTCATGGCGGTGGGAGAACTGGCGGAGACGCAGGGATTCGAACCCTGGATCCAGGTTTTGCCCAGATGCACCCTTAGCAGGGGTGTGCCTTCGACCACTCGGCCACGTCTCCGGAAACGGCGGCAACTGCCTGATTCATGCCGTTTGCAGGGGGCGGAGTATACCCGAAACGGTTCCTGCGGGCGTTCAGGCGCGCAGGCTGATGCGCAGCCAGTCGCGCTCGGCGGCGACGCGCGCCAGTGTCTCGTCGGCGTCCACCGCCACCGGATGGGTGACGCGTTCCAAGAGCGGCAGGTCGTTCAGCGAATCGCTGTAGAACCAGCTCTGGCCGAAGCCGCCGAGCCAGGTGCCGAGCGATTCCAGCCAGGCCTCGACGCGGGTGATTTTGCCTTCGCGAAAGGCCGGCAGGCCGCGCGGCTGGCCGGTGAAGCGGCCGTTTTCCTGCGCCGGAATGGTGGCGATCAGGTGCGGGATGCCGAATTCGCGGGCGATCGGGCCGGTGACGAAGCTGTTGGTGGCGGTGACGATGGCCAGCAGGTCGCCGGCCTCGGCATGGCTCTCGACCAGCGCGCGTGCCGCCGGGCTGATCAGCGGGCGGATGCGGGTGGCGAGGAATTCGGCATGCCAGGCATCGAGCTCGGCGCGGGCGTGGCGCGCCAGCGGCGCCAGCTGGAAATCGAGGAAGGCGTGGATGTCCAGCGTGCCGGCCTTGTAGTGCTCGAAGAATTCCATGTTGCGGGCTTCGTGCACTTCGCGGTCGAGCACGCCCTTGCCGATCAGGAACTGCGCCCACTCGAAATCGGAATCGCCATTGAGCAGGGTGTTGTCGAGGTCGAACAGGGCCAGATTCATTCTTTGTCCAGATCAAAAGAGGTTTGCATCAGCTCGCGCAGCAGCGGCAACGTGGGCGGCCGTTTCTGTTCCAGCGAGGCACGGTCGAGGTGGTTGAGCATGGCCATCAGCGAGGGCAGGTCGCGGCGGCCGTGGCGCAGCAGGTAATGCACCACGCCGGGGTCCATCAGCATGCCGCGCTCGATGGCGTGGCGGCGCAGCGCGGCGGACTTTTCCTCGTCGCTGAGCGGCTGGATCTCGTAGATCAGCGTCTGACCGATGCGGGTGCGCAGGTCTTCGCGCAGGTCCAGGCGCAGCGGCGGCTCGCGCCCCGCCAGCAGCAGCGCCAGGCCGGCGAAGCGGGCGGCGTTGAAGGCGCGGAAGAGCGCCACCTGGGCCTCGGCGCCCAATTGTTCGATGTCGTCGATCACCAGCAGCAGGCCGGTGGTCATCGGCAGCTCGGCGCTCACCTCGGCAGCCTTCATGAAGGCCACCGGGCGCTTGCCCAGCGCCGCCGACACTGTCGCCGTCAGCAGGTGGCTCTTGCCGCCGCCCTGCGGCCCCCAGACATAGACCGCGTCATAACTCAGGCTGCCACAAAGATCCTGCAGGCGCTGCATCAGCTCGCTGTTGCCGCCGACGACAAAATTTTCCAGCGTCGGCAGCTGTTCGGGTTTCAGGTCGAGCAGCAGCTGCTGCGGCGGGGTGCTCATCACTGGCCCTGGTAGAAGCGGCTGGCGAGGTAGAGCCCGCGCAGCTCGCGCAGGCCGACCAGCAGCGCCGCCGAGGCGGGCAGCGCGGCGAGGATGCCGAAGAAGCCGAACAGCTGGCCGAAGGCCATCAGGGCGAAGATCACGGCCAGCGGGTGCAGGCCGATACGCTCGCCGACGAGGTAGGGCGTCAGGAGGAAGCTTTCCAGCAGCTGGCCGATGCCGTAGATCACCAGCACGGCGAGGATCGGGGGCCAGCCGGCGAACTGCAGCAGCGCCACCAGCAGCGCCAGCGTCAGGCCGGTGGCAAAGCCTAGGTAGGGAATGAAGATCAGCAAGCCGGTGACCACGCCGATGGAAAATGCCGAGGAGATGCCGGCGATCCACAGTGCGATGGTGTAGTAGGCGGCGAGTATGCCCATCACCAGCACCTGGCCGCGCAGGTACTGCGAGAGCACGCCGTCGATGTCGCCGGCGATGCGGTCGATCTCGGCCTGCCAGGGGCGCGGCGCGATGCCGGCCAGCCGGCGCTGCAGGTTGTGCCAGTCGAGCAGCAGGTAGAACATCACCACCGGCGCCAGCATCAGGTTCACCACCAGGCCGACCAGCGCCACGCCGCCTATCCTGAGCGAGTTGTACAACCGGGCGAGTACCGCCTGGATGGTGTCCCAGTTGCCCGAGGCCAGCTTCTTCAGGTTCGCCGGATCGAGGTGCAGCCGGATGCCGAAGGTTTCCAGCAGCCAGGGCGCGAGCTTGTCGTTGATCAGGCCGACAGCTTCCGGCATGCGCGTGACCACGGCGGCGACCTCGCTGGTCACCAGCGGCAGGATGATCAGCGCCAGACCGACCATGCCCGCGCACAGCGCCAGGAGCACCAGCACCACGGCCCCCAGGCGCGGCAGGCCGAGGCGCTCCAGCCGGTCGGCGACCGGGTTGCAGATGTAGGCGAGAATGCCGGCAAGCAGGAAAGGCGTCAGGATCGGCGACAGCGCATACAGCAGCACGAGGATCGCAAGCCCGACCGCGCTCCAGCCGGCAGCCTGCAGGCGATAGCGGGTCTGGTCGTCAGGTGGGGAGGTCATTTCCGGTAAAATCGTCGCGTTTGCCGTGGCAGCGGCGCCGATTATCGCCCATCCCGTGCGCCGCCGCGCGATCCCAGCGTATTCACCAGCCTTCGCGGAATCCATCTTGACTGCCAATACCCCCGCCGCAACCCCGCTCACCTATCGTGATGCCGGTGTCGATATCGACGCCGGCGACGCGCTCGTCGAACGCATCAAGCCCGCGGCACGGCGCACCATGCGCCCCGAGGTGCTGGCCGGCATCGGCGGTTTTGGCGCCCTGTTCGAGATCTCCCGCAAATACACCGAGCCGGTGCTGGTCTCCGGCACTGACGGCGTCGGCACCAAGCTCAAGCTGGCCTTCCACTGGAACCGCCACGACACCGTCGGCCAGGATCTCGTCGCCATGAGCGTCAATGACATCCTGGTGCAGGGTGCCGAGCCGCTGTTCTTCCTCGACTACTTCGCCTGTGGCCGCCTCGACGTGAATACCGCCGCCACCGTCGTCGAAGGCATCGCCCGCGGCTGCGAACTCGCCGGCTGCGCCCTGATCGGCGGCGAGACGGCCGAGATGCCCAGCATGTACCCGGATGGCGAATACGACCTCGCCGGCTTCGCCGTCGGCGCCGTCGAGAAATCGAAGATCATCGACGGCCGTTCGATCCGGCCGGGCGACGTGGTGCTCGGCCTGGCCTCGTCCGGTGCGCATTCCAACGGCTATTCGCTGATCCGCAAGATCATCGAGCGCGCCAGCCCCGATCCCGCGATGAAGCTCGGCGGCGTCGCCCTGGCCGACGCCGTGATGGCGCCGACGCGCATCTACGTCAAGCCGCTGCTTGCGCTGATGCAGGCCGTCAATGTCAAGGGCATGGCGCACATCACCGGTGGCGGGCTCACCGAGAACATCCCGCGCGTGCTGCCCGACGAAGTCACCGCCGTGGTCGACCGCGGCGAATGGGCCCTGCCGCCGCTGTTCCAGTGGCTGCAGAAGGAAGGCCAGGTGGCCGACGCCGAAATGCACCGCGTCTTCAACTGCGGCATCGGCATGGTGGTGATTGTCGCCGAGCAGGATGCCGGGCAGGCCATGCAACTGCTCGCCGCCGCCGGCGAGCAGGTCTTCCACATCGGCGTCATCGAGGAGCGCAAGGGCAGGGCGCAGACCGTCGTGGTCTGAAATTCCCTGAAATCGGCGTGTTGTCAGCACCGACTCTTGCACGGTTCGCGCTTGGTGCGCGGGCCGGAACACCCCGCCTTCGGTGTCCCGTCTAGCCAGCAATCTCGGCGCTGGCCAGCGAGTAATGGCTGCTGTAGCTTGCCCGGGTGACGTCCCTTGCGCCATGTCCGGGCAGCTTGTCCGCCGCGCACAAATCGACAGCGCATTCCGCTACCCGCCCGGCATCGTAGCCGGTGACGATGATCGCCCAATCGACACCCCGATCCGCGCCGCGGATGCGTTGTTCATTGGTCATTGCGGCGGCCTGGGTTCCCTGCAGGAGATGCGCGCTGCCAAGGCCGGGTAGTTGCGGAATTCCGTGCAGAACCTCGTCCAGCAACCATTGCCGCAGGCTTTCGGCGCTGCCTGCTGCCGCGGAGAACCGGATCAAGGCGGCCGTGCCGCCCTGGCCAAAGCCGTAGCTGCCGAGAACCGAGCACAGGCCCCGGCTCATGCCGCGGTAGAAAGGCATGATGCGTTGCGTCCAGGGCGTGGGCTGGTTCAGCCGCGCCAGATAGGCCTCCGACGCCAGCGTCTGCAGGCTCTCGACTTCATACAGGACCATGTAGCGCGGCTCGCCCGCAGTGGCGATCCATCGCGTGCCACGCAGGAAACCGGGAATCGCAAGGCGCTCCGGGAGATGTTCGTGCGTGTGCCAGCGATCGTGCTCCTCGATGGCTTCGGGTACGACATCGAACGCCAACAGCATGGCGGCTGAACCGAGCAAGGGCATGATGCTCCCCGGGCAGGTGGTGGAAGGTGTCGAAGCTTACCGTTGAAGTCAAGGGAGGGTGTCCTCGCACACGATTTCAAAGTCCGCGCCGGCGGCGACCCGAAGGTAGTGCAACGCAAGGCGATTTCCCGATATCCGCGCCGACAGGACGGTCGGCGTGCCGGCCCTGGTTCGCCGGCCTGCGGCTGCCCTCACTGCGGGGCCGCGCCGGGCCGCTGGCGAAACTAGCCGCTGCCGATGAAGCCGGCAGCGTCGTCGGACAACGCCAGCGGACTGCCCCCGTCACGGCTCCTCGCATCGGCGGCTCTCAAGGGCAAGCACCCCGACCGTCCCGCCGCCGCTGCCGTGAACGCTCTGCTGTCGCCCCAGGATGTTGGCAACAAGGAAGCGCTATGGCGTTATGGGAAGTCGCCAAAACAACTGCGCTCCTGGCTCCCATTCACTTTCCGCGAGCGACAAACTTCCCGGATGCGACGCCCCCGCTATTGGGCGCGGGAACTGGGAGCTCCTTTGCCTTGAGCGCGGCAATCGTTGCCTTCAGGGCGTCCTCCCCGTTGGAGAGCGCTTGCCCGATTGTTTCACCGTCGGACAGGCACTCCGAGAGATCAGGGTAGGAAATAAGAAAGCCGCCGCCTTCCTCGGCTGAAAGCGGGCGGATCTCAAACGGATAGTCGATTTTCTTTCCCACGATTCATGCTCCTTCAACGAGCTCCAGGAACTTCCTGACGCAGACCGCCTTGATCGGACGCCGGCCCGGTATGTGCCGTAGGCGGCAAATCCCTGTGCCAAGAGTCGGCGCTGGCGGGACGGCGTGACGGAAAGTCAAGAATAGGCATGGCGAATGATGGGATGCGGATCGTGCAATTTGGGGAGGCCGTTGCGGTTCGAATACGGGTTTTTCTACAGGTTCAACGTGGAGGTGACCGGCGCTGCGCGGCTTCATCGCGCAGCGTCCAGAGAGCGAAGCGAACGGGGTCGACCGTAGGGTTAGCCATCTAATCGAAACGTATCTCAAACGGAGCGGAAATCTTGATTGCCATTTGATCTCTGGTGTGACCAACCATGCAGCAGAACATGTACCGTAGCGCTTCGGTAATAAGCTTGTGCAGCTTGTCTTTATCGGCGAGGGTGGGCACAACCCAATCGCCACCGTATTCCTTTAGGCTAGCTTCGGATATGTTCCCGTTGTGAGCGGAAGCGTTCCGTAGTTTCACCAAGAGGTCAATTACATCCTTTCCGGCGGGTAGCGTAACGCCGCACTCTTGCGCTATTACTGCCAGATCAGCTAAGAAGCCCGTGCTCACAGCGAACGCCCTGAGGCGCTCAGCAAATGACCCGGCCTCAAGGTCAGAAGCCTCCTCCAATAGCAAGAGCTGAAAAAGTATTTGATTGTCGACCTCTCGTTCTCTCAAGGAGGCACGATAAAGTCTGAGGAGTAGCGCGAATTTGGAGTCGGTCTGAGCACGCCTTTCTATCTCCGGCAGCGCATCTAAGATTCCAGGCACATTCGTTCCGTGTCGGATTAGGCGATCATTTGGGACATAGACCTTGACGCCATTGCCAGCTCCCCCGTTACCGTAAGCGCAAAGAGGCGTGCCTGGGTTTGCAGAGGCAACGCATATTGCCCCAATGACGTTTTCCGCTTCCTGTTCCTTACTCTCTATTGCCGCCACAAAATCCTTCGCTTCAACGCCAGTGAACTTCAGCAATGTGCAATGACCTGTGCTAGCGAAATTGGCAAGTGTCCGTTCAAGGTCGGTTCTGGTGAACGGAAAGCGAACTGCTTCAAACAGATGGCGAACATTGTGTATCTCTCCAGCGTGCCCTGTGGGGCGAAGTGGATGAGCAGAGCAGTTCGAAAATCCGTCAAGCTGCTTCTGTATGAAGCTACGCCCGTAGATGAATCCGACCTCGTAATGCGCCACTGTCGTTACCTTTAGATGGCTAACGTGATGTGTGGCCGACCATCTGCTGAAAGCAATCCATCGCGACGGATAGCTTTCCGTCAATAGTGCCGGAGATAAATGGGGCCATAGGGTGGTTTCCTCGACGAATCCGCGAGTTGGATGAAATTGGTGAGGCGAAATACGGCATAAAGGCACCAGGAAAGGATGCCCTGGTCGATGGAGCGGAGACTACGCCTTTGGCAAATTCCCGTCCAGCATACGCAAAGGCGAGGCGGGCGGGGTGGTTGCGGCGTCGGCCCTTGGGAGGCGCCGCGGCGAGGAGGCGTGCCAGGGGCTGTCCGCTGGCGTTGTCCGACGACGCTGCCGGTTTCATCGGCAGCGGCTAGTTCAGCCAGCGGCCTGGCGCGGCGCCGCAGCAAGGAAACCCGCAGGGCGGCGACCCAGGGCGGGCGGCGCGACCTCCCCGGCCGCCGTGTTGCCAGCGCCGACTTTCAGGCCAGATGTTTTTCTACGGCAGCGACTACCGCCGACACCGCTGACGCATCGAGTGGGTCGACCACGGTCAGGCCATCCATGGACCGCAGCCAGGTCAGTTGCCGCTTGGCGAACTGGCGCGTGGCGTAGATACCGCGTTCGCGCAGTTCCTTTGCCGGCAGCGATCCTTCCAGCATGTCCCACACCTGGCGGTAGCCGACGCAGCGCATCGAGGGCAGGCCGGCGTCGAGCCGGTACTTTTCTCGCAAGGACTTCACTTCGTCGACCAGGCCCGCCGCCAGCATGGCAGCGAAGCGTTCGCCGATGCGGGTGTGCAGCACGCTGCGCTCCGAAGGCACCAACGCGATGTTGAGCAGCTTGAAGGGCGGGGCGCTGGCGGCCTGCTCGGCGAAGAAGCTGCCCAGCGTGCGGCCGGTGAGGCGCACGACTTCCAGCGCGCGCTGGATGCGCTGGGCGTCGGTGGGCTTGAGGCGGGCGGCGGTGTCGGGGTCGTAGCGTGCGAGTTCGGCGTGCAGCGCGGGCCAGCCCTGGGCGGCGGCTTCGGCGTCGATGCCGGCGCGCAGCGCCGAGTCGGCCTGCGGCAGCTCGGCCAGGCCTTCGCGCAGCGCTTTCACATAGAGCATGGTGCCGCCGACCAGCAGGGGGATGCGCCCGGCATCGGCGATGGCCTGCATCTCGCGCAGGGCATCGGCGCGAAACTGCGCCGCCGAATAGCTCTCTTCGGGCGTGATCAGGTCGATCAGGCGGTGCGGGTGGCGCGCCAGGGTGGCGGCATCTGGCTTGGCCGTGCCGATGTCCATGTCGCGGAACACCTGGGCCGAATCGACGCTGACGATGTCGCACGGAAAGCGGGTGCACAGCTCGAAGGCGAGGGCGGTCTTGCCGCTGGCGGTGGGGCCGATCAGCAGGATGGCCGGCGGTTTGCGCATGAGGTTCTTTACGTTTCAAATTCCGGGGGGCTGGCGTGGCATGATACGTTGCCCTCCTCATATTAAAAACCAAGATGCGATCGCTGCGCCTGCTGCTTCCCGCCGTTCTTGCCCTGTGCCAGCCTGCCTTGGCGCAGACCGAGGTGCGCAACCTCGCCGTGGCCGCCGCGGCCGACGCCCCCGCGCCCTCACATCCGCCGCCGACCATCGCCGACCTCGTGCTGCTGCTGCAGAGCTACAAGCCCGATACGGCGCGGGTGGCCCGGCTGCATGCCGAGGTGGATGCCCCGGTCCCGGCAGACCTGCCGCCGGGCGCGGCAGCGCGTGCCTGGCACGCCAAGGCGATTGCCGCGGAAGACTTGCAGGACTATGTGCGCCGCGGGCAGTTCCTTGAGCGTGCGATGGAGCATTCGCGTGCAGCCGGGCGCCTTCCGCCGCCGCAGCTGGGCGGGCTGTTGCGGCTGCGTTCCGACCTCGCCGACAACCTGCTGCGGGAGCGCGGGGCTGCTGCGGGGCTCGACAGCTACATCGCCCTGGCGAACGACGTTGAACGGACGCCCTTCCTCGGTTTCGTCATTCGCTCGCACGTGCAACTGGTCAAGCTCTATCTCCATGTCGGCGATGTGGAACAGGCGCGTCAATCGCTGGCACGGGCGGAAGCCGCCTTCAAGACCCAATCGCGCAATCCGAAAGCCAGTGCCAACTTCACCAACTGGTCACGCATGATCGAGGTCGCGAGGGGCGGCGTGCTGCGCTCGGAGGGTCGCCTCGAAGACGAGGAGCGCACCTATCGGGCGGCGCTGCGCCTGGCCGAAGATTCGGTAGAGCAGGTGGAGGCGCGCGAGCAGGCCGGGCGCTTCGTGGTCGAGTCGCGCATGGAGGATAGTCGCGACAACACGGCCGTGCTGCTGGCGCAGACGCTGACCCTGCAGGGCAGGTATGACGATGCGGAGCTGATGCTGCGCGAGGTGCTCAAACGCGCCCTGGTTCGCGAGGGCCGCAATTCCGCGCTGGTGGGGCGTTCGCTGGCGGTGCTCAACCGCATCTATCAGAACCGGGGACGCTTCGCCGAGGCGGTGGTGATCGGCGAGTGGGCCGAAAAGGCACTGGCCGAGGCCGGCGTGTCCGACCGCAGCCCGGTGCGCATCAATGCGCGCATCGGCCTGGCCCATGCGCTCGGGTCGGCGGGACGGCATGCGGAATCGGTGGCCCTGATCGACAAATTGCGAGCCGCGCTGAAGGAGGATGCGCGGCTCGAGGAAGGCTTTGCGCACGGCACCCTCGGCTCGATCCGCAGCTTCATCGCGGTGGGACGCATCGACGACGCCCTGCGCGACGGTGACCGCCTGCTCGAGCACAACGTCAGGCATTTCGGCGCCGACCACTATACGACGGCGGAATCGCGGGGCTTTCGCGCCATGGCGCTGCACCGCAGGGGACGCACGGTGGAAGCACGCGCCGAGTTCGCGCGCGCGGTGGAGGTGCTGACCGATCCGGCGAAGGAGATCGGCCGGCAGAAGGCCAGCGTGTCCAATGCCAACCGCCTGCGCCACGTGATCAACGAATACCTGACGGTGCTGATGGGGCGCAAGGGGACGGCCGAGGCCAAGGATGCGGCCGAGGCCTTCCGGGTTTCCGACGTGGCGCGCTGGCAGACGGTGCAGAAGGCGCTGGCCGGTTCGGCGCTGCGCGCCGCCGCCGGCACGCCGGAACTCGCGGCGCGGATCAAGAAGGTGCAGGACGCCGATGACGAACTGGAGGCAACCTACAAGAACCTGATCAGCCAGCGCTCGGCACCACCCGAGCGGCAACTGCCGGTGGTGATCTCCGCCATGGAGTCGCGCATCGCCGCCCTGAAGAAGGAACAGGCGCAGGACCTCGCGGAAATCCGCCGCCAGTTCCCGCAGTACGACGCGCTGGTCAATCCGCGACCTGTGGACGTGCCGACGGCGCGCAAGGCCCTGCAGGCCAGCGAGGTCCTGCTCTCGATCTACGTCACGCCCGGCGGCAGCTACGTCTGGGCCGTACCGAAATCCGGCGAGCTGCGCTTCCATTTCACCGCCCAATCCCCGGCGTGGATTGCGGAGCGCGTGGCGCGCATGCGCGCGTCGGTGGATCTGTCGCGCAGCGGCCTGGCGAAGCTTGACTTCGACGTAAACGCCGGCGTCGAGTTGTATCGTGAATTGCTGGCCCCCGTGGCGCCGGCGTGGCAAGGGGCCAGGACGCTGCTGGTGGTGGCGAATGGTGCGCTGGGCCAGCTGCCGTTCTCGATGCTGCCGACGGCCGCGGCCACTGCGGCGGATGCCGGGCTGCCGTTGTCGCGCTATCGGGCGGTGCCATGGCTGGCGCGCGACGTCGCCGTGGCCTACCTGCCATCGGTCAGCGCCCTGGCAACCCTGCGTGCGCTGCCGCCGCCGAGCGGCGGGCGTCAGCCCTTCGTAGGTTTCGGCGACCCGGATTTCGGCGGTGCGGCGCCGGCCGCGGGCGGCACGCGCAAGGCCGGATCCGGATTGCGCAACCTTGCGATCGCGCGGCCGGCGGACTGGGACGAGCGCCTGAGCGGCACCGACGCGGTGCCGGCAGCGCCGTCGCCGCCCGCCGTGCAGATCCCGCCGCTGCCGGACACGCGCGAGGAAATCCTCGCCATTGGCCGGGCCTTGGGGGCCAACCTGCAAAGCGATGCCATCTTCGGTCCGCGTGCCAACCCGCAGACCGTCCAGGCAACGCCGCTGAAGGACCGGCGGGTGGTGGCCTTCGCCACCCATGGCCTGGTCGCCGGCGACCTGCCCGGCCTCGACCAGCCGGCGCTGGCGATGGCCTATCCAGCCGGCGGCGCCGTCGAATCCGGCCTGCTCAGGCTCGACCAGATCCTGCGCCTGTCGCTGAATGCCGACCTCGTGGTGCTCTCGGCCTGCAACACCGCGGCAGCGGATGGCAACGGCGCCGAAGCGGTGTCCGGCCTTGGCCGCGGCTTCTTCTACGCCGGCGCGCGCTCGGTGCTGGCGACCCACTGGCCGGTGGAAACCGTCTCGGCGCGCGAACTGGTCAGCACCTTGTTCCGCGGCTATGCGAGCGACCCGAAACTGACGCGGGCGCAGGCGCTGCAAAAGGCCATGCTCGACATGATCGACCGCGGCCAGGCCGTGGATGCGCAGGGCAAGGCCGGCTATGCCTACGCGCACCCGGCCTTCTGGGCGCCCTACGCGCTCTATGGTGACCCCGGGCGCTGATCAGCGCCCGCGCATGAACAGGCGGTCGAGCTCCGCCAGTGACACCGGCACCCAGGTCGGCCGGCCGTGGTTGCACTGGTCGGCCCGTTCCGTCTCTTCCATCTGGCGCAGCAGGGCATTCATTTCCGGCAGCGTCAGGCTGCGGTGGGCGCGCACCGCGCCGTGGCAGGCCATGGTCGCCAGCAGTTCGTTGCGCCGCGCCTCGATCACGCGGCTGGCCGGGTGCTCGGCGAGTTCCCGCAGCAGCGAGCGCAGCAGTTCGTCGATGCGGCCGCCGGCCAGCAGCGCCGGCAGGCGGCGCAGGGCGATCTCGCGCGGGCCGGCGGCGGCGGCCTCGAAGCCCAGCGCCAGCAGGGCCTCCTGCTGTTCCTCGACAGTGGCGAGCTCGGCGGCGCTGGCCGCAATCACCAGCGGCACCAGCAGCGCCTGCGTTGCCGGCGGCCCGGCATCAAGCGCTGCCTTGAGCTTTTCGTAGAGGATGCGTTCGTGCGCCGCGTGCATATCCACCAGCACCATGCCCTGGGCATTCTGGGCGAGGATGTAGATGCCGTGCAGCTGGCCCAGGGCATAGCCGAGCAGGGGCGACGTGGCGTCTTCGGGTGTCGGCGCCGGCGCCACGGCGCTTGCCTCGTCGGCGAAGGCGGCGCGGGCGAATTCGACGTAGGCGCGCGCCGCCGGCTCGCCGACACCGAGGCTGCCCTGGCGCGCCTGCGGATAGGTGGCGGCGACGACGCGGGGCGCCGCCGCCGCGTCGCCGCCGGCGGCGGCCAGCGGCACCGCCAGCGTGCGCTGAAGGGCGTGGAAGACGAACTGGTGGATGCCACGCGCATCGCGGAAGCGCACTTCGGTCTTGGCCGGGTGCACATTGACATCGACGCCGGCCGGGTCGAGTTCGAGGAACAGCACGTAGGCCGGGTGGCGCGCGCCGTGCAGGATGTCGGCCCAAGCCTGGCGCGCGGCGTGCGCCAGCAGCTTGTCGCGGACGAAACGGCCATTGACGAAGAAGTACTGCTCGTCGCGCCCGGCGCGCGAATAGGCCGGCAGTGCGGCGAGGCCGGACAGGCGCAGCGGGCCGGCGCTTTCGTCGAGGGCGCGGGCCTGGGGAAAGAAGTCGTCGCCGATGATGGCGCGGGCGCGCGCCGAAAAGTCGGCGCTGGCGAGACGGCGTTTCGCCGCGCCGTTGTGGCTCAGCGTGAAGGCGACGTCGGGGCGGGCCAGTGCCATGCGCCGCAGCACCTCGTCGCAGTGGGCGTATTCGGTGGCTTCCGATTTGAGGAACTTGCGCCGCGCCGGCGTGCTGAAGTAAAGGTCGGCGACCTCGATCACGGTGCCGGCACTCAGCGCCGCGGGCTCGACGGGGTAGTTTGCCGCGCGCAGCGCGGCGCCGAACTTGTCGCCCCCTTCCTCGGGAAGGGGGGCGGGGGGATGGTGGTTGCTGATGCGCTGACCATGCCGCGCGCTTTGCGCGCGGCTGGTCACCGTCACCCGCGCCACGGCGGCAATCGAGGCCAGGGCCTCGCCGCGAAAGCCGAAGCTGGCGACACGTTCGAGGTCGTCGAGGCTGGCAATCTTGCTGGTGGCATGGCGCGCCAGCGCCAGGGGAAGGTCCTCGGCGGCGATACCACCGCCGTCGTCGCTGACGCGCATCAGGCGCACGCCGCCTTCTTCGAGCTGGACGTCGATTTTCGTCGCGCCGGCATCAAGGCTGTTTTCGAGGAGTTCCTTGAGCACCGAGGCGGGACGTTCGACCACCTCGCCGGCGGCGATCTGGCTGATCAGCAGGTCCGGCAATGGCTTGATGGCACCCATGGAGGCGCGATTATCGCCGGGATACCGTCTCCATACCACCGCTTCGGCGACAGGGGGCTTCCGGTAAAATCGCGGCTTTCCCGATTGCGGCATCCATCTTGGAACTTCTCGCCCAGTTCGTCGACATCATCCTCCACGTCGACAAGTACCTCGTCCTGCTGCTGGAACAGTACGGTCCCTGGATCTACGCCATCCTGTTTCTCATCGTCTTCTGCGAGACCGGCCTGGTGGTGACGCCCTTCCTGCCCGGCGATTCGCTGCTCTTCGTCGCCGGCGCGCTGGCGGCGACCAGCGGCGGCGACACCTTCCGCATCGAGATCGTGATCGCCGTGCTGCTGGTCGCGGCCATCCTCGGCGACAACACCAACTACTGGATCGGCCGCTGGGCGGGCAAGCGCATCCTGGCCTGGGGCGAGCGCCATGCGCGCTTCTTCAACCGCAAGGCCTTCGACATGACCCACGCCTACTACGAGGCACACGGCGGCAAGACCATGCTGGTGGCGCGCTTCATGCCCTTCGTGCGCACCTTCGCGCCCTTCGTCGCCGGCGTCGGCAACATGCATTACCCGCGCTACTTCGCCTTCGACCTCGCCGGCGCCTTCCTCTGGGTGTTCTCGCTGTGCCTTGCCGGTTACTGGTTCGGCAACATCCCCTGGGTCAAGTCCAACCTGTCGCTGATCGTGTTCGCCACCATCGGCCTCTCGCTGCTGCCCCTGTTCCTCGCATGGCTGCGCCATCGCCTGTCGCCCCGGGCTTCCTGAGCCGTCGTGGCGCCGCCGCGGCCTGCCTGACCATGGCGCTCGGCGCCTGTGCCCAGACCGGCGAACGGCCGCGCGGCGGCTCTGAAAGTTTCGCCGATACGGTGGCCAGCTTCGACCCCAAGCAGATCGGCAAGGCCGACATCGACCGCGTCGCCGACCTGCACCGGCGCGAAGTCTTCGCCAGCCTGCGCGTGCTGGCCGAGAAGCTCTACCGGCGCAATCCGCGCGAATGGAAGAAAGGCGGGCATGCCGGCATCGAGGCGGCGCTCGACCGCCTGTTCGATCCGCGCAGCGGCTGGCGCAGCGACGAGGCGGCCGGCAAGCGCGGCACCGAGGCCATCCTGCTGGCGCTGCGCGAGGATTTCGCCGGTGACCGCGTCGCCGTGCTGGTGGCCGGCATCGGCGGCATGTTGCATGCCGCCTTCGAGGAAAAGACCGAGTTCTTCCTGCACGACGAACTGGTGCCGCAGAAGATCCACAACAGCGCGCGCAATCTTGAAATCGCCGCCTGGAAGCTGGCCAACGCACGCGATGCTGGCGGCACGTTGCTGCTGCTCAGCAACGAAATCGGCCAGCCCGGCCTGCCGGCCAACCTGAGCTTCGAGCGCGAGTTCGGCAAGATGATCGGCAACCTCGACCTGCTGGCCGCGCTGCTTGCCGACAAGGGCCACCGCACCATCGCCCGCGTGGCGCAGAGCCTGGCCACCGCCGTCTTCCTGCCGGTGCCTTCGCTGCGATGAAGCGCTATGTCATCCTGATTTCGGGGCGCGGCAGCAACATGGAGTCGCTGCTCGATGCCGGCCTGCCCGGCGAGTGCGTCGCCGTGATCAGCAACAAGCCCGAGGCCGCCGGCCTCGCCGCCGCCGCCGCGCGCGGCATCCCGGTATGCGCCATCGACCACCGCGGCTTTGCCAGCCGCGACGCCTTCGACGCCGCGCTGGCGGCCGAGATCGACCGCCACGCGCCGGACCTGCTGCTGCTGGCCGGCTTCATGCGCATCCTCACCGATGGTTTCGTGCGCCGCTACGAAGGCCGCCTGCTCAACATCCACCCCTCGCTGCTGCCGGCCTTTCCCGGCGTCCGGACGCATGGCCAGGCGCTGGCCGCCGGCGTGCGCCTGCACGGCTGCACGGTGCATTTCGTCACTCCGGCGCTGGACGGCGGGCCCATCGTTGCCCAGGCCGCGGTTCCGGTGCTGGGCGACGACGACGAGGCGCGCCTGTCGGCGCGCGTGCTGGCCGAGGAGCACCGGCTCTATCCGCGCGTGGCGCGCTGGTTCCTCGACGGCCGCCTGCGCCTGGCCGACGGCCGCGCCATACTGGACGGCGAGCAGCCGGCGACGGGCGCGCTGCACGCGCCGGTCGCCGCTTGAGCGCGCCGACCGGGGAGCGTTCCGCGATGCCCGTGCTGCTGGCCTTCGTGGCGTCGGCGCTGCTGCACGCGGCGGCGCTGGTCGGTCCCGGCTGGGCGCTGCCGGGCGACGAGGAGCACGAGCCGCCGCCGACCACCCTCGATGCCGTGATCGCGCGCCCGGCGCCGCGCCCCGAGCCGGCCGCGCCGCGCCCTGCGGCGAAGCCGCCGGCAGCGAAGCCGCGGCCGCAGCCGCTGGCGCAGGCGGCCGCGCCGGCGCCGGCGGTCGCGGCACCGGACCAGCCCGCGCCGGCCGCGGCCGCGGCGGAACCCGCCGCGCCGGCGCCGCCCGACGTTGCACCCGCCGTGGTGCCAGCGCCGACTCTTGAGCCGGCAGCGCCAACGCCGGCGCCGACGGCACTGCCCGGACGCGGCCGCCAGCGCTATGTGATCACGCGCGGCGAGGGCGGCTTCGTCATCGGCCAGGCCGTGCATACCTGGGAGCACGACGGTTTTCGCTACCGCCTGCGCAGCCTGACCGAGACCACCGGTCTGGCGGCGCTGTTCAAGCCGGCGCAGGTGCTGCAGCTGAGCGAGGGCGAGGTCACCGCGGAGGGCCTGCGGCCGCGCGAGTTCCGCCACGAAAGAGTCGGCGGCGTGGACACGGCGAGTTTCGACTGGCTGGCGCGCCGCGTCGCCTACGGCGGCCGCAGCGATGCCATTGTCGATGGCACGCAGGACATGCTCTCGATGTACTACCAGCTGGTGCTGCTCAATCCGCGCCAGGGCGTGGTGGAAATGCCGATCGCCACCGGCCGCAAGCTGGAGAACTACCGCTTCGAGGTCGTCGGCGAGGAATCCCTGGCGCTGCCGAAGGGCGAGCGCCGCGCCCTGCACCTGCGCACGCGCAGCGGCAACGACAGCATCCAGCTCTGGCTGCATGTCGGCGAGGGCGCGCCGGCGCGCGGCATGCCGCTGAAGATCCGCTTTGTCGACCGCAAGGGCGAAATCTTCGACCAGGTGGCCGAGGAAGTCATGGAGAACCAATGAAAAAGAGTCCATCCCACGCCCGTCGCGCTCCCGCGCCGTCGCCCGGCGCCGAGGCAGCCGGCGTGTCGGCCGAACTGCTGAATGCGGCAGTGGCGGCTACCGCCCTGCTGCTCGATTTCAGCCAGCCGGCCGACGCCGCGCTGTCGGCCTATTTCCGTGCCCATCGCAGCGGCGCGCGCGACCGTGCCTTCATCGCCGAGACCGCCTACGCCGTGCTGCGGCGCAAGCGCCTGCTCGAACGCCTGGCCGGCGGCAGCGGGGCCAGGCCGACGCCGCGCCAGCTGGTGCTGCTCTCGCTGTCGCGGGTGCGCGGCATGTCGGCGCGCCAGATCGATCCGGCGCTGCAGCCCGAGGAGGCGGCGTGGCTGGCCGAGCTGCGCCGCGCCCCCGAGCCGGACCTGAGCCTGGCCGAACAGGCCGACCTGCCCGACTGGCTGGTGGAGCGTTTGCTGCGCGACATGACGCCGGAGGCCCTGCTGGCGGTGGCGCGCGGCTTGAACTCGGCGGCGCCGCTCGACCTGCGCGTGAATGTCGCCAGGGCGACGCGGGAGGCGGTGATCGAGCGCCTGGCGGCCGACGGCATCGTCGCCGCGCCGACGCCGTTCGCGCCGCAGGGCTTGCGCCTCAAGGGCAAGCCGGCACTGCAGAAGCACCCGGCCTTCGTCGATGGCAGCTTCGAGGTGCAGGACGAGGGCTCGCAGCTGCTGGCCCATCTGCTGGCGCCCCGGCGCGGCGAGCTGGTGGTTGATTTCTGCGCCGGCGCCGGCGGCAAGACCCTGGCGCTGGGCGCGCTGATGCGCTCTACCGGGCGCCTGCATGCCTTCGACGTTTCCGCGCGGCGCCTGGCCAAGCTGAAGCCGCGCGCGGCGCGGGCGGGCCTGTCCAATGTTCATCCCGTCTGCATCAGCGGCGAGAGCGACATCCGCGTCAAGCGCCTGGCCGGCAAGGCCGACCGCGTGCTGGTCGATGCGCCGTGCTCCGGGCTGGGCACGCTGCGCCGCAACCCCGACCTGAAATGGCGCCAGTCGCCGCGAAGCGTGGTCGAGCTGGCGGCGAAGCAGGCCGCGATCCTCGCCGCCGCGGCGAAGCTGGTGCGTCCCGGCGGGCGCCTGGTGTATGCCACTTGCAGCATCCTCGACGAGGAAAACGCAGCGGTGGTCGATGCCTTCCTCGCCGGCAATCCGGCCTTCCGCCGCCTCGACGCGCAGGAGCTGCTGGCCGGTCAGGGCATCGCCGTCGACTGCGGCGCCGACCTGCGCCTGTCGCCGGAGCGCCACGGCACCGACGGCTTCTATGCCGCGGTGCTGGAACGGGCGAAGTGATCGAGCGGATCGCTTCCCGCCCGGCGGCCGTGACACCCGGCCGCCTGCCCGGGCCACGACCTGCCCCGGCGTGGAGCCGGGTGATCGGGCCGGTGCTGCTGGCGGCGCTGGCCTTGCTGGCCAGCGCAAAAGTCGGCGCCGGCAACACGCCGCTGGCGGCGACCGGTAGCGCCGAGGTGCTGTTCACGCCCTGGGATGATGCCGAGGGCGCTATCGTGCGGGCGCTGGGCGAGGCGCGGCAGAGCATCCACGTCCAGGCCTTCCTGTTCACCAGCCGGTCGATCGCGCGGGCGCTGCTTGCCGCCCACGGGCGCGGCGTCAGGGTCGAGGTGCTGGCCGACCGCGAGATGCTGGTCAAGGGCGAGAACTCGCAGCTGCCGGTGCTGGCGCGCGGCGGCGTGCCGGTCTGGCTGGAGACGCGTTACGCCGCCGCGCACAACAAGGTGCTGCTGATCGATGCCGATGCCGTCGATGGGGCGGTGATCACCGGCAGCTACAATTTCACCTGGTCGGCGCAGGCGCGCAACGCCGAGAACCTGCTGATCCTGCGCGGCAACCCGGCGCTGACGCGGCGCTATCTCGACAACTGGCGGCGCCATCGCGACGAGGCGCGGCGCTATGACGGAGCGATGAATGAACGGCAATGATTTCGCCAGCGTCTGGCACGCGGTGCTGTCCGACCTGCGGCAGCCGGACATCGTCTGGCAGCTGGCGACGCTGGTGGCCTGCCTGGCGCTGGCCAAGCTGGGCGAGCGGCTGATCGGCCGCCGTGGCGTCGCCGCCGGCGCCGCGTTCGCCCCGGGCTGGCTGGAGCGTGTCGCCTTCCCGGTGGTCGCCTGGGTGCTGGTGCTGATCGCGCGTGCGCTGGCCCAGCCGCACCTCCACGTTAACCTGTTTTCGCTGGCGCTGCCGCTGCTGGCCTCGCTGGCCGTCATCCGGCTGGTGTTCTATGTGCTGAGGCACAGTTTCTTCGGCGCCAGCTGGCTGGCGCAGTTCGAGCGCGCCTTCGCCACCCTGGTCTGGGGCGTGGCGGCGGTGTACATCAGCGGCTTCCTGCCCGAACTGATCGCCCTGCTGGAATCGGTGAGCTTCTCCGCCGGCAAGCAGAACCTGACGTTGTGGACCGTGCTGCAGGGCATCGCCGCGCTGCTGGTGACCATGCTGGCGGCACTGTGGCTGGCGGGCATCATCGAACACCGCCTGAATGCCGCCGCCGGCATGGATGGCAACCTGCGGGTGGTCATGGCCCGCCTGTCGAAGGCGCTGCTGCTGCTGCTGGCGGTGCTGATCGGCCTGCCCATGGTCGGCATCGACCTGACCACGCTGTCGGTGTTCGGCGGTGCGCTCGGCGTCGGCCTCGGCTTCGGCCTGCAAAAGATCGCCAGCAACTACGTCTCGGGCTTCATCATCCTGCTCGACGATTCGATCCGGCTGGGCAACGTGATCACCGTCGGCAACGATCGCGGCGAGGTGATGCGCATCACCACGCGCTACACGGTGGTGAAGAACCGCACCGGTGTCGAGGCCCTGGTGCCCAACGAGATGCTGGTCAGCTCGGTGGTGCTGAACGAAACCCACAGCGATCCGCAGGTGCGTGTCGCGCTGCCGGTGCAGGTGAGCTACGACAGCGATGTCGAGGGCGCCATGGCGATCATGGTGGCCGCCGCGCTGGCCCAGCCGCGCGTGCTGCGCGATCCCGAACCGAACGTGCTGCTCAAGCGTTTCGCCGATTCCGGCATCGACCTCGAAATGCGCTTCTGGGTGCGCGACCCCGAGGCCGGCCTGGGGCGGTTGTGCTCGGCGATCAACCTGGCGATCTGGACCGGCTTCAAGGCGGCCGGCGTTTCCATTCCCTTCCCGCAACGCGAAGTGCGGATACTCAAGGAAGCCGTCGATGAGTGATACCCGACTGATCCACGGCTTCCACGCCGTCACCGCCAAGCTGCGCCACGCCGCCGCCGACATCCGCGAGATCACCGTCGCCGAGGGCCGCCAGGATGCGCGCATGCGCGAGCTGCTGAAGCAGGCCGAGCGCCACGGCGTGCGCGTCATCGCCACCGAGGCGCGGCGCCTCGACGGCATGGCCGGCGGCACCCAGCACCAGGGCGTGGTCGCCCGCGTCAATGCCCAGGCGCGCCACCTGACGCTGGACGACGTGCTCGAGGAACTGGCCGAACCGGCGCTGCTGCTGGTGCTCGACGGCGTCACCGATCCGCACAACCTCGGCGCCTGCCTGCGCGTCGCCGACGCCGCCGGCGCCCATGCCGTGGTGGCGCCCAAGGACCGGGCCTGCGGCCTCAATGCCACTGCCATCAAGGTGGCCAGTGGCGCCGCCGACAGCGTGCCCTACATCGTCGTCACCAACCTGGCGCGCAGCCTGCGCGACATGCAGGAACGCGGCATCTGGGTGATCGGCGCCGACGGCAGCGCCGACCGCGAGCTTTATGCCATCGACCAGAAGGTGGCCTGCGCCTGGGTGCTCGGCGCCGAAGGTGACGGTATGCGCCGCCTGACGCGCGAGACCTGCGACGAGCTGGCGCGGATCCCCATGCTGGGCAGCGTCGAGAGCCTGAATGTCTCGGTTTCGGCGGGGATCTGCCTGTTCGAGGCGCGACGGCAGCGGCGGGGATAGACCGTTCTATATCCATGGGTATAGAATCGCGACCTTGACCCTTGGCGCCCCGACCGTTTCCGCAGCCAAGCGGCCTTCACCCCGAGGCACATTTGGAACGCCGCGCCGCCCCCCGCAATCCGCAAGTCGAAACCTCGCTGCGTACCGGCGTGCTCACGATAGACCGCGAGCACCAGGGGCTGCTGCTGCAACTCGACCGGCTGCAGTCCGACCCCTCGATCCAGCCCGACAGCGAGATCTTTTCCGAGTACCTGATGCGGCTCGGGCGGGAAATCAACGCCCATTTCGACAGCGAGGAAAGAATCCTGCGCTCCTGCGAGATGCCGGAGGCCCTGCTGCAGGAACACATACGCGCCCACAGTCGGATCCTCGAACAGTATTCGAATCTCAACCTCGGCCTGATGGTCGGGCAGAAGGTCAGCCGCGAGGAAATCGTCGGCCTGATCCGGCAGTGGATCGTCGAGCATGTGCTGCATCACGACCTCAAGGCGGTCGATTACCTGCCGGACGACCACGGGCACTGACCCGGTGCAGGGCCGCGGCAGCCGCGCCTAGGTTTCGTCGGTCAGCAGGGAAGCCCCGAGCAGGGCCCGGCGCTTGAGCCAGGGGCTGGGCCGGTAGCGCGGATCGCCATAGAACTTTTGCATGGTCTCCAGCACATCGAGGATGTTGCGTGCGCCCAGGGTGTCGCCGAAGGCCAGCGGCCCTTGCGGATAACCCAGCCCCAGCGTCACCGCGTGGTCGATGTCGGCCGGTCGGGCAACGCGCTGCTGGGCGATGTCGCAACCGATGTTGACGATGCAGGCGAGGATGCGCTGGGCGACGAAGCCGGCACTGTCGCGCAGCACGCTGACCGCGCTGCCGTCGGCGGCGAACATGGCATGGGCGGCGTCGCGCATCGCCGGCGCGGTCAATGGCGTCGTCATCAGGCTGCGGCGCGGCCCGGGGCCGGCCTGGATGCCGAACAGGCAATCGATGGCCACGGTGCGCTGGGGATCGAGGCCCTGCTCGACGCAGGAACTGCTGGTGTCGCCGCCCAGCGGCGTGACGATGCACAGCGAATCGGGGCCCGGCTGGTAGTCGGTTTCCACCTCGACGCCGGCAGCGGCGGCGATCTCGCGCAGGACGTCGGCCCACTCGGGGTGGGTCTGGCTGATCCAGACACGAGCCGGCAGCGTCGTCGGCGCGGCCGCTTCGGTGACGGCAACGGCATCCTTGCCATAGTCGTAGAAGCCGCGCCCGGTCTTGCGGCCGAGCACGCCGGCGGCCAGGCGCAGGGCGGCCAGCGGCGAGGGGCGGTAGCGCGGCTCCTGGTAGTACTGGTGGTAGATCGATTCCATCACCGGATGCGAAACGTCAAGGCCGGTCAGGTCGAGCAGTTCGAACGGGCCCATGCGGAAGCCCGCCGCCTCGCGCATGATGCGGTCGATCGTGCGGAAGTCGGCGATGCCTTCGCCAAGGATGCGCAGGGCTTCGGTGACGAAGCCGCGCCCGGCGTGGTTGACGATGAAACCCGGGGTGTCGCGGGCGGCGACGGCGGTGTGGCCCATGCGCCGGCCGAGCGCCAGCAGGGCTTCCGCGGTGGCCGGCGCGGTGAGCAGGCCGTCGATCACCTCGACGATCTTCATCAGTGGCACCGGATTGAAGAAGTGGAAGCCGGCGACACGCTCGGGCCGCTGGCAGGCGGCGGCGATCGAGGTCACGGAAAGCGAGGAGGTGTTGCTGGCGATGATGCAGTCGGCGCCGACGATGTCTTCAAGCTGGCGAAACAGGGATTTCTTGACGTCGAGGTTTTCGACAATGGCTTCGATGACCACGTTGGCCGAGGCCAGGTCCTCGATGCGGGCGATGACTTCCAGCTTGGCGCTCGCGGCGGCGAGCGCTTCGGCGCTGATCTTGCCCTTTTCGGCGAGCTTGGCCAGGGTGCCGGTGACGGTCTCGCGCGCATTGGCGGCGGCGCCGTGCAGGGCGTCGAACATCAGTACGCGGATGCCGGCCTGGGCCGCGATCTGGGCGATGCCGCGGCCCATGGCGCCGGTGCCGACGATGCCGATGCACAGGCCCGGCGCGGCGACGTCAAGCCCCACGGCCGCCCCCGCGCCTACCAAAGCTTCCACCAGGGCTCGGTGCGGTTGAGTCCGCGCGCGTAGTACTCGCTGTTCGGAAAGTTCTTGCGCATGACGCGCTCGGCATCGTCGCGCAGGTCGTTCATGCCGAGTTCGTCATAGGCCTTGACCATGATGAACAGGGCCTCTTCGTTGGCCGGCGCGTCGAGGTAGGTCTTGACGGCGGTCTGTGCGCGGTTGAGGGCGGCGACGTGGGCGCCGCGCTTCATGTAGTAGCGCGCGACATGCACTTCGTGCGAGGCCAGCGCATTGATCAGGTACTTCATGCGCGAGGTCGCATCGGGGGTGTATTTGCTTTCGGGGAACTTGCTGACCAGCGCCTTGAAGGCGTCGAAGGAATCATGGGCCGCCTTCGGATCGCGCTCGGTCAGGTCCTGCATGCTGATGTGGCCGAGCAGGCCGAGATCCTCGTTGAAGTTCACCAGGCCCTTGAGGTAGTAGGCGTAATCGACGTTGGGATGGTTGGGGTGCAGGCGGATGAAGCGGTCGCAGGCGGCGACGGCCGAGGCCGGTTCATTCTGCTTGTAATAGGCATAGGCGACTTCGAGCTGCGCCTGCTGCGCATAGCGGCCGTAGGGAAAGCGCGCTTCGAGCTTCTCGAAATACTTGATGGCCTTGTCGTAGGCGCCTTCGCCCATGGCCTCCTTGGCCTCGGAGTAGAGGCGGTTGGCCGACCATTTCGCGGTCTCGTCGATCTCCTCGGGCAGCAGGCCGCAACCGCCGACGGCAAGCGCGGCAAACAGCGCGACGCCGACCGTGAGCGGGGCAAGCCGGCGGAGGAATGCCGCTAAACTAGGCATGGTGAAAACCTCTCGTGAAATAGCGGCGGATTATAGCCGAAGCCCCTCCGCCGCCGAGGCGGCGACGGTCCCCGCGGAGTGCGCCGGCTGGCGCCTCGACGCCGCGCTGGCTGCGCTGTTTCCGGAGCATTCGCGCAGCCGCCTGCAGGGCTGGCTGAAAGACGGCTCCATCGAGGTCGATGGCGCGGCGCTGGCGCCCAAGGCAAGGGTGCATGGCGGCGAACGCATCGTTTTCCGTGGCGCGGTGTCGGCACCGGCCGACGGCGCGGCGGCGGCGGAAGCCATCGCCATCAATATCGCCTACGAGGATGACGAGATCATCGTCATCGACAAGCCGGCCGGTCTCGTCGTGCACCCCGGCAACGGCCAGCCCTCGGGCACGCTGCTGAACGCGCTGCTGCACCACGCGCCGGTGCTGGCCGCGATCCCGCGCGCCGGCATCGTCCATCGCCTCGACAAGGACACCAGCGGCCTGCTGGTGGTGGCCAAGACACTGACGGCGCAGACCGACCTGGTGCGGCAGCTGCAGGCGCGCACGGTGAAGCGCCACTACCTTGCCCTGGCGCATGGCCTGGTCGAGCGCGACGGCCTGGTCGACGCGCCGCTGGGTCGCCACAGCGTGCAGCGCACCAAGATGGCGGTGGTCCGGAGCGGCGGGCGCGAGGCGCGCACCCATTTCACGGTGCGCGAGCGCTTTGCGCGCTGCAGCCTGCTCGAATGCCGGCTGGAGACCGGGCGCACGCACCAGATCCGCGTCCATCTCGCCTCGATCACGCACCCGCTGGTCGGCGACAAGACCTACGGCAGGACGAAAAGCGGCGATCCGCGCCTAGATGCCTTTCCGCGCCAGGCGCTGCATGCCTGGCGCCTGGCCCTGCGCCATCCCGTGCGCGACGAGGAGATGGGTTGGGAATCGCCGCTGCCGGAGGATTTCGCGGCACTGCTGACAATGCTGCGTGGCTGAGGTCATCTTCCCCGACTGGCCGGCGCCGCAAGGCGTGCGCGCGCTGTCGACGACCCGTCTCGGTGGCGTCAGTCGGCCGCCCTGGGCCAGCCTGAACCTCGGCGAGCACGTCGGCGACGAGCCAGCCGCCGTGCGCGGCAACCGGGACCATCTGCGCCGCCTGCTGCCGGCGGAACCCCGCTGGCTGACCCAGGTGCATGGCACGCGCTGCGTCGAGGCGCAGGCGGTGTCGGCCGGCGAAGTGGCCGATGCCTCCATCAGCCGCACGCGCGGGGTGGTCTGCGCGGTGATGACGGCTGACTGCCTGCCGGTGCTGCTGTGCGACGAGGCAGCGACCGTGGTTGGCGTGGCCCACGCCGGCTGGCGCGGGCTGGCCGGGGGCGTCATCGAGTCCACCGTGACGGCGATGGCCGAACCCGGGGCACGGCTGATGGCCTGGCTGGGGCCGGCGATCGGCCCACAGGCCTTCGAGGTCGGCGCAGAGGTGCGCGAGCAGTTCGTGGCGCATGATCCGGCGGCGGCGGCGGCCTTCGTCGCGGGGCGCGAGGGCAAATGGCTGTGCGACATCTACCTGCTGGCACGGCAGCGCCTGGCTGCGCTTGGCGTGCGCCGTGTCGCCGGCGCCGACTTTTGCACCGTGGCGGAGGCCGCGCGCTTCTTCTCCTATCGGCGCGACGGCGTTACCGGGCGCATGGCCAGCCTGATCTGGCTCGAATAGCCGGCTCAGGGCCGGTCCTTGGCCTCGCCATCCTTCGGGTCGGCCGTTGCCGTCGGGGCCATGTCGGGTGGCGCCTCGCGCGCCATGCGCCGGCGGCGCCGTTCCGGCGTGCCGAACAGCCACAGCAGCAGGGCCAGGGGAACCAGTCCGTAGGCGGCAAATGTCAGCACGGCGGCGGTAAGATTCGGCTCCGTGGCGGCCATCAGCAAGGTGACGTAGAGCCAGGCGATTGCAATCACGTACATGGCACAATTTTACGGCCGCCCCTGAACTTGACAGGGGTTATTGTGCAGTGCAAAATCAGCGCCTTGCCAGGAGCCACGGATGTCGTTTTCCCCCGATCAGAATGCCGCCATGCAGGCCATGTTCCAGGCCGGCAATGCCATGGCCCAGGGTTTTTCCCAGTTTCTTTCCGAACAGCAGAAGCTCGCCGCGCCCGGCAGTGCGATGCCGGCATGGGTCGCCGAATCCGATGCGCTGAAATCGCTGCAGCAGGAGTGGATGGGCCAGCACGCGAAGCTGTGGCAGGGCATGCTCGGCAAGGCGCCCGACCAGCCGGCCCCGACGGTGGCCAGCCCCGCCCCGGGCGACAAGCGTTTCGACGATCCGGCCTGGGCCGAGAGCCCGGTCTATGACTACCTGCGCCAGGCCTACCTGATCAATGCCGAGTACGTGAAGCGCATGGTAGAGGCCGCGCCCATGGCCGACGGCCAGGCCAAGGACCGCATGCGCTTCCTGACCCGCCAGATGGTCGATGCGATGGCGCCGTCGAATTTCCTCGCCACCAACCCCGAATTCGTCAAGACCGCGCTGGAGACCAAGGGTCTCAGCATCCAGAAGGGCATCCAGAACCTGATCGCCGACCTCGAAAAGGGCAGCATCTCGATGACGGATGATTCGGCCTTCGAGGTCGGCCGCAACCTGGCGGTGACGCCCGGCGCCGTGGTTTTCGAGAACGAGCTGATGCAGCTCATCCAGTATTCGCCGCAGTCGGAAACCGTTGCCGCGCGGCCCTTCCTGATGGTGCCGCCCTGCATCAACAAGTATTACATCCTCGACCTGCAGCCCGAGAACTCCGTGGTGCGCTATGCCGTCGAGCAGGGCAACACCGTGTTCCTGGTGTCATGGAAGAACGTGCAGGCAGACCAGGGCCACCTGACCTGGGATGACTACATCGAGCGCGGTGCCCTGCAGGCCATCAAGGTGGTGCAGGAAATCTGCAGCATCGACCAGATCAATGCGCTGGGCTTCTGCGTCGGCGGCACCATCCTCGCGTCGGCCCTGGCGGTTGCGCGCCAGCGCGGACAGGATCCGGTGGCCTCGCTGACCCTGCTGACGACGCTGCTCGACTTTGCCGATTCCGGCGAGATCGGCTGCCTGGTCGACGAGGCCGCGGTGCAGGCGCGCGAGGCCACCATCGGCAAGGGCGGCCTGCTCAAGGGCAGCGAACTGGCCAGCGTGTTCTCCTCTCTGCGCGCCAATGACCTGATCTGGCAGTACGTGGTCGGCAACTACCTCAAGGGCAAGACGCCGCCGGCCTTCGACCTGCTGTTCTGGAACGCCGACTCGACCAACCTGCCCGGCCCCTTCCTCGCCTGGTACCTGCGCAACATGTACCTGGAAAACAACCTGCGCGTGCCCGGCAAGCTGGAGATGTGCTCTGTCCGCGCCGACCTCGGCCGCCTCGACATGCCGACCTTCATCTATGCCAGCCGCGAGGACCACATCGTGCCCTGGAAGTCGGCCTACCAGAGCCGTGGCCTGGTCGGCGGCGAGACCACCTTCGTCCTCGGCGCCTCGGGCCACATTGCCGGCGTCATCAACCCGGCGAGCAAGAACAAGCGCAGCCACTGGCTCAACGACAGCACCACGGCGAACGCCGACGAGTGGTTCGATACCGCGACCGAGGTCAAGGGCAGCTGGTGGCCGGTGTTCGCCAACTGGCTCAGGGAGCAGGCGGGCGGCGAAGTTCCCGCGCGCGCCAGGCTCGGCAGCAAGGATTACCCGCCGGGCGAGCCCGCGCCGGGCAGTTACGTGAAGCAGAAGGCATGATGCAAACGGCGATACCGGCCCGGGGCGCGGTTGTCGGCGTGGATTTGTTTGCCCCGACCCAACAAAAATCGAGAGGAGAAGGACAATGCTGCGAGTAGCACTGGTAACGGGAGGCATGGGCGGTCTGGGCGAGGCGATCTGCATCAAGCTGGCGGCCCTGGGTTACAAGGTCGTCACCACCTACAGCCCGAGCAACACCAAGGCCGCCGAATGGCTGCGCACCATGAACGACATGGGCTACGGCTTCAAGGCCTACCCCTGCGACGTCGCCGATTTCGATTCCTGCAAGGCCTGCGTGGCCCAGGTCACTGCGGAAGTCGGTCCGGTCGAGGTGCTGGTGAACAACGCCGGCATCACGCGCGACATGACCTTCAAGAAAATGACCAAGGCCGACTGGGATGCGGTGATCCACACCAACCTCGACTCCGCCTTCAACATGACCAAGCAGGTCATGGACGGCATGATGGAGCGTGGCTGGGGCCGCGTCATTAACATCTCGTCGGTCAACGGTCAGAAGGGTGCCTTCGGCCAGACCAACTACTCGGCCGCCAAGGCCGGCATGCACGGCTTCACCAAGGCGCTGGCGCTGGAAGTGGCAAAGAAGGGCGTGACGGTCAACACCATCTCGCCGGGCTACATCGGCACCAAGATGGTCATGGCGATTCCCCAGGAAGTGCTGGACAGCAAGATCCTGCCGCTGATCGCGCAGGGTCGCCTGGGCAAGCCGGAAGAAGTCGCCGGCCTGGTGGCCTACCTGTCCTCGGAAGAGGCTGCCTTCGTCACCGGCGCCAACATCTCCATCAACGGCGGTCAGCACATGTATTGATCGCCCCGGACCGGGGGCGACGGCTTGCAGGGCGCCCCTGGTCCGCACAGGTTTCATTGGTCGTATAGGAAGCAGCAAAATGGCAAAGAAAGTTGCATTGGTAACAGGGGCGATGGGTGGCCTGGGCACGGCGATCTGCAAGTCGCTGGCCAAGGACGGCTTCACCGTGGTGGCGAACTGCCTGCCCGATTTCCCCCCCAGGGACGAGTGGCTGGCCAGGATGAAGTCCGACGGCTTCGACATCAAGGTCGCCGAGGCTGACGTCACCGATTTCGATGGCTGCGCGGCCATGGTGAAGAAGATCGAGTCGGAGATCGGCCCGGTCGACGTGCTGGTGAACAACGCCGGCATCACCCGCGACGCCATGTTCAAGAAGATGGAAAAGGGCCAGTGGGATGCGGTGCTGTCGACCAACCTCGACTCCGTATTCAACGTCACCCACCATGTGCTGTCGGGCATGGCGGATCGTGGCTGGGGCCGGGTCATCAACATTTCGTCGGTGAATGGCGTCAAGGGCCAGTTCGGTCAGGCCAACTACTCTGCGGCCAAGGCCGGCATCCTCGGCTTCACCAAGGCGATCGCCGCCGAAGTGGCGCGGAAGGGTGTCACGGTGAACGCGATCGCCCCGGGCTACATCGGCACCGACATGGTCATGGCGATCAAGCAGGAAGTGCGCGACTCGATCGTCGCCACGATCCCGATGGGACGCCTGGGCAAGCCGGAGGAAATCGGCGCCCTGTGTTCCTATCTGGTGTCCGACCTCGCCGGCTACATGACCGGCGCGACGCTGAACATCAACGGCGGCCTGCACTTCTGCTGACGCCGGCAGTACCTCCCCGTTTCCCGGCTGCTTCGCGGCGGGGGAGCGGGGCCGCAGCACGGTAGTTATAAAATGCAGTATCGAGGGAGGGGAAAGCAATGGCCGCACAGAGCCGACTGATCAAGAAATATCCGAACCGCCGCCTGTATGACACTCGCACCAGCACCTACATCACGCTGGCCGACGTCAAGGAACTGGTGCTTGCGCACGAGCCCTTTCAGGTGGTCGACGCCAAGTCCGGCGACGACCTGACGCGGTCCATCCTGCTGCAGATCATCCTTGAGGAGGAAGCCGGCGGCGCGCCGATGTTCTCCTCCGACCTGCTGTCGCAGATGATCCGTTTCTACGGCAATGCCATGCAGGGCATGATGGGCAACTACATCGAGAACAACATCCGGGCCTTTACCGAGGTCCAGGCCAAGCTCAAGGACCAGGCCAAGTCGCTCTACGGCGAGTCGGCCGGCGACGGCAACGACCTGTGGGCACAGTTCCTCAAGTTCCAGGGCCCGGCGATGCAGAACATGATGGGCGCCTACGTCGAGCAGAGCCAGAAGATGTTCCAGCAGATGCAGGACACGATGCAGGAGCAGACGCGCAAGATGTTCCCCGGCATGTATCCGACGGCCGAGGACAAAGACGAGAAGAAGTGACGCGGCGCAAGCCTCGCACGCCGACCGTCGGATTCGTCTCGCTGGGCTGCCCCAAGGCGGCCTCCGATGCCGAGCAGATACTGACGCGCCTGCGTGCCGAGGGCTATGCGATCTCCGGCACCTACGATGGCGCCGACCTCGTGGTGGTCAATACCTGTGGCTTCATCGACGCCGCGGTCGAGGAGTCGCTGGATGCCATCGGCGAGGCGCTGGCCGAGAACGGCAAGGTCATCGTCACCGGCTGCCTGGGCGCGAAGAAGGATGCCGCCGGCAAGGACATCGTCAGGAGCGTGCACCCGAAGGTGCTTGCCGTCACCGGCCCGCACGCCACCCAGGAAGTCATGGCGGCGGTGCATGCCCACCTGCCTCCGGCGCACGATCCCTTCGTAGACCTGGTACCGCCGCAGGGCATACGCCTGACCCCGGACCACTACGCCTACCTGAAGATTTCCGAGGGCTGCAACCACCGCTGCAGTTTCTGCATCATTCCCTCGCTGCGCGGCGATCTCGTTTCGCGGCCGGTCGGCGAGGTGCTGCACGAAGCCGAGGTGCTTGCCGCCGCCGGCGTCAAGGAGCTGCTGGTGATTTCGCAGGACACCAGCGCCTATGGCGTCGACCTCAGGTATCGCACCGGCTTCCACGGCGGCCGTCCGGTGAAGACTCGGCTGCTTGAACTCTGCAGCGAACTGGGCAAACTCGGCCTCTGGGTGCGCCTGCACTACGTTTATCCCTATCCCAGCGTGGACGACCTGATTCCGCTGATGGCGGAAGGAAAGATCCTGCCCTACCTCGACGTGCCCTTCCAGCACGCCAGCGCGCGCATCCTCAAGGCCATGAAGCGCCCGGCGGCGAGCGAGAAGGTACTGGAACGCATCGCCGCCTGGCGCAGGGAAGTGCCCGACCTGGCGATCCGCTCGACCTTCATCACCGGCTTTCCCGGCGAGACCGAAGCCGAGTTCAACGAACTGCTCGATTTCCTCGACGAGGCGAAACTCGACCGCGTCGGTGCCTTCTCCTATTCGCCGGTCGACGGCGCTGCTGCCAACGCGCTGCCCGGCGCGCTGCCCGAGGCGCTGCGCGACGAGCGCAAGGCGCGCCTGCTGCGCCATCAGGAAGATATATCGACCCAGCGCCTCGAACGCATGATCGGTCGCCGTATCCAGGTGCTGGTCGACGAGATCGACGAGGATGGCGCGATCGCCCGTTCGCAGGGTGACGCACCGGATGTCGACGGGCTGGTGTACATCGCCGACGGCCATGATCTCGAAGTCGGCGGGTTTGCCGAGGTCACCGTCATCGATTGCGATGTGCATGACCTCCATGCCACGCTGGCGGAAGATGCCTGAGGGTACCCGGCCGTGAAGCCCAGGCTCGGGCTGGCACTCGGCAGCGGCTCGGCGCGCGGCTGGGCCCACATCGGCGTGATCCGGGCGCTGGCCGAGGCCGGCTACGTGCCCGATGTCGTCGCCGGCTGTTCGATTGGCGCCTTCGTCGGTGCCGCCCATGCCAATGGTGACCTCGACAAGCTGCAAACCTGGGTCGAGGGCCTGACCTGGAAGAAGGTGCTCGGCCTGCTCGACGTCAGCTTTTCCGGCGGGCTGATCAAGGGCGAGAAGCTGGTCGAGTTCTTCGAGCGCAATTTCGTTGACCACGAGTTCGCGAAACTCGACCTGCCCTTTGCCTGCGTCGCCACCGATCTTGCCACCGGGCGCGAGGTCTGGCTGCGCGAGGGCTCGGTGGCCAGCGCGGTACGTGCCTCGATTGCCATCCCCGGCGTGTTCAAGCCCATCCTGCGCGATGGTCGCCTGCTGGTCGATGGCGGCCTCGTCAATCCGGTGCCGGTTTCGTTGTGCCGTGCCATGGGCGCCGACATTGTCATTGCCGTCGATCTCGGTTCCGATCGCATCGGCGGCCACCGCCACGCGCTTGCCCAGACGCAGGCGGACCAGGATGAGGCCGCCGATGATGCCGAGCCCGACTGGGTGGCGCGCCTGCGGCGGACCTTCAGCCGGCCGCGCCAGGCCAACGGCGAACTGTTGCCCTCGATGGCCGGTGTCATGACCACCAGCATCCACATCATGCAGATGCGCATCGCGCGCAGCCGCCTGGCCGGCGAACCGGCCGACGTGCTGCTGTCGCCGCGCCTCGGTCATCTCGCGCTGACCGATTACCATCGCGGCGCCGAAGCCATCGCCGAAGGTCGTGCCGCTGTTGCGCGCATGAAGCCTTCGCTGGAACACGCACTCGCCGCATGAATCCGCTGCCCGCCACCCTGGCCGGCATTGTCGGCGCATCGCGTGTCCTTGTCGATGCCGCTGACATCGCCCCCTACTGCAGCGACTGGCGCGGCCGCTATCAGGGCTCGGCGCAGTGCGTGGTTTTGCCGGGCAGCACCGACGAGGTCGCTGCCGTGGTGCGTGCCTGTGCCGCTGCCGGCGCGGCCATCGTGCCGCAGGGCGGCAATACCGGGCTGTGCGGCGGTGCCACGCCGATCGGCGGTGAAGTGGTGGTGGCGCTGACGCGCCTGCGGCACGTCCGCGCCGTCGATGCCGACAACAATTCGATCACCGTCGAGGCCGGCTGCACGCTGCACGCCGTGCAGGAAGCCGCGCGCGCGGCCGGCCGCCTGTTTCCCCTGTCGCTGGCGGCCGAGGGCAGCGCCACCATCGGCGGCAACCTGTCCACCAATGCCGGTGGTGTGCAGGTGCTGCGCTATGGCAATGCCCGCGAACTGACCCTCGGGCTGGAAGCCGTACTGCCCGACGGCCGCATCTGGAACGGCCTGCGCGGCCTGCGCAAGGACAACACCGGCTACGACCTGAAGCACCTGTTCATCGGCGCCGAAGGCACGCTGGGCCTGATCACTGCAGCGACCCTGAAGCTGTTTCCGCTGCCGCGTGCGCAGGCCACGGCCTGGGTCGCGGTACCCGCACCAGCCGCTGCCGTGGCCCTGCTCGGGCGTCTGCGCGATGCCGCCGGCGACAATGTCACGGCCTTTGAAATCGTCGGCCGGACGGCGCTGGACCTGGTGCTGAAGCACATCCCGAATTCGCGCGATCCGCTGTCGGGCCGGCCGCCATGGCAGCTTCTGATCGAGCTTTCCGGTGCGCGCGACGATCTCGCCGCGAGCCTCGAATCGGCTCTGGAACGTGCCGCCGAAGACGGGTTGGTCGCCGACGCCGTTGTCGCCTCCAGCCAGACGCAGGCGCGCGCGCTGTGGGCCCTGCGCGAGAACGTCTCCGAGGCGCAGAAGATCGAAGGCATCTCGATCAAGCATGATGTCGCGGTGCCGGTGTCGCGCATCGCCGAGTTCATCGAGCGCGCTGACGCGGCACTGGCGCAGGGCTTTCCCGGCCTGCGCATCGTCTGCTTCGGTCATATCGGCGACGGCAACCTGCACTACAACCAGTCGAAGGCCGATGCCGAATCGAACGCCGCGTTCATTGCCCGTACCGAGGCCGTGAATCGCCTGGTGCATGACCTGGTGCACGAACTCGACGGCTCGATTTCGGCCGAGCACGGGCTGGGCCAGCTCAAGCGCGAGGAGGTGCTGCGCTACAAATCCGCGGTCGAGATGGACTTGATGCGCGCCGTCAAGCGGGCGCTTGATCCGTGCGGTCTCATGAACCCCGGCAAGCTGCTGTGACCGCCGCCGAAAATGCCTGAAAAAGGCTTTACAGCCGCAGGCGGCATCCCTATAATGCGCGCTCTCTTGTGGGGGTATAGCTCAGCTGGGAGAGCGCTTGCATGGCATGCAAGAGGTCGGCGGTTCGATCCCGCCTACCTCCACCAAACGATAAGTCCCTATCGTCTAGAGGCCTAGGACAATACCCTTTCACGGTATGAACCGGGGTTCGAATCCCCGTGGGGACGCCAG